>ENA-OXVB01000395-OXVB01000395.1-human-gut-metagenome-genome-assembly--contig:-NODE-395-length-11888-cov-15.884_pt1 | contig 11888 bp, 10 predicted proteins | sample MGYA00249571_ERZ652685 | MGnify/ENA primary metagenome ERZ652685 (study PRJEB26925, sample SAMN05826705) | human gut metagenome | biome: ENVO:2100002; feature: ENVO:00000062; material: ENVO:00002003... | reverse complement strand
GTCGGCAGCGTCAGATGTGTATAAGAGACAGCGCTTGTCCAGAGCGGCGAGGAACTCATCAACGCGCTTGGCGCTTTCGTTTCCAGTCGCCTCCAGACGAATGGCGGCCCCTGCCGCACCCTGCGGGACTACGGTTAGCGTGCAGTTCACCCCATCATAGGAGTGGAAGGAAAACGCTCCGGTCTGGGTGTTTTCGTTATCCAAGGTAAACGTGGCGCCAGTAGTCAGCTGGTCGTGAATAACTTGGAACAGCTGTTGCGGACTGACCGCATATACACGATCAAATGGCGCGCCGGCGGGCCGCTGCGATGCCGTAGCCGGAGCCATCGGAGTGGTGGTAGCACCATCAGACGCTACGTTCGGTTGGCCAGCCGGTACAGTATTCGGCACGGTAGGCGCATTCGCGCGATCTTCCGGTGCGTCATTCGTGCCTTCGGACGGTGGAACCGGCTGAGGTTGTTGATCAAATGGCGTTGTCATGATGCCCTTCTTTCCTTAAGCAGCAGCATTACCAGCACAGAAGAGGCAAGCCCGGCAACCGTTACGGTCAATCCGACTGCCATGGCAAGCCGGTATCGTTCGCTCATCATTGCGTCCCTTCTTATTGCTCGCGTTGCTCTGCGATACATCGAAACCAGTGTATGGCGTTGTTATTATGTACGCAAATTAGCATTTTGTATTCATGTTAGCTTTATTGTCGATGCTTGATACCGCGCATGAACATCCTTTCCGCCACCGCACCTACACGGATGGCATCGACCATTGTCGGCGACACGCGCGGGCCATACATCAGCTGACAACTGAATTTTTCGGCGTGTTTCCGAAAAGTCGGCGTCCTGTGCGCTGGGAATCGAGCAACCGCGTACGATGGCGCAGCACAGCACCCGCAACACAGCGACAAGGAGCATAGGCAATGGCAGACATCCCCGAAGAACATTTGACCGAGGAACTGCTGGATCGGCTGCTCGCCAGCGCCAGCATTGAGCAGTATCTCGATGAGGGACTCGTCAGCGCACGCACGCTGACCGACTATCTGTTCGACCGTATGGAAGCCCATGGCCTGAAACGAGCCGACGTGGTGCGGGCATCCGGCCTCAACGCCACAGTGGTTTATGACATTTTCTCCGGCAAAAGCCGCCCCGGCCGAGATCACGCCATCATGCTGGCTTTTGGTCTCAAGTGCACATTACGCGAAACCCAACGGCTGCTTCGTCTTGCAGGCGTTTCCGAACTGTGGTGCAAACAGCGACGTGACGCGATTATCATCTGGTGCATACGCAATGGATTCGACCGCATTGCCACGGACGACGAGTTGTATCGTATGGGAGAGGCGACGTTGCTGCCGGCCGATTGACGACATTCGGCCCAACAACACTCACCAGTGAGACGCAAGTAAGAGGGCATCAAGGAGAGACATGGACGATAAGCAAGCGATGCATGCGATGAGCATCGACGATGCGTACCATGTCGAGCGCACGCTTGCTCGCGGACCTTCCGGCGTCACCGAACTGGTGAGCATTGACGGCAACGGCCCGTTCGTACGCAAGAAGATTCCCTCTCCCCTAGCGCAACGCAATGTGTGGGCGGCGCTCAGCGCCTGCCAGAGTAATCGTCTGCCGCGCGTGGAAGCGACGTACGAGCTGCCCGACCGGTTCGTCATCGTCTACGATTACGTGCCGGGCAGCACGCTTGCGCAAATTGCGGAGGAAAACGGGCGGCTTGCGCCGAATGTGGCCGTACAGCTTATCGACCAAATTTGCGAAGCCGTGCAGGAGCTTCACCAGCACGGCGTTATCCACCGCGACATCACGCCGGCCAATATCATCCTGGCTCGGGATGGCGCGCATCTCATCGATTTCGGCATTGCGCGCATATGGTCAGCGTCAAGCAATCGCTCGCGGGACACCACGGCGCTTGGCACCTACGGATTCGCCTCGCCCGAGCAATATGGCTTTGCCAAAACCGACGCGCGTTCCGACGTATTCTCGCTGGGCCGGCTACTCGGATTCATGCTGACCGGCGTATATCCCGATGCCAGCGACTACGAGCAGCGACTTGCCGATGATGCCGCAGTACCGGCACGACTGCGCGCCGTCATCGGCTATGCGTGCGCATTCGAGCCCAGCAAACGGCCACAGAGCATCCAAGAGTTTCGCCAGGCGCTGTTCTCCCAGTCCAATCCGCCCATACCGAACGCATCATCGGCAAATCCGCCATCAACGAGAACAACGAACGGCAGCGCGTCGGCGTCTCGACTATTTCGGCGTCTGCACTTGAGCAAACGCGCCATCGTGCTGTGGTCCATCGTCGGAGCGGCGCTGGTGGTCGCCGCCATTGCGGGAGGCATTGTGTTGGCAGGCCAACTTGGCATTATCGGGTCGGCAACATCACCCGATTCCTCGACACAATCCAGCAGCCAATCAACCGATAAGGCCGATGGCGGGCACTCCTCGAACGGGTCAGGAACCGACAATGCCAATGGCACGGGCGGAGTAGTCGGCACTGACGGCGCTGATGGAGACAATCAAGACACCGTCACCGACAATCCTCTGAAAATAGTGGAATCCGGCTGGTCGGCGGACCAGCAAGGGTATGTCCACTACGCTTTCGCCCTGCGCAACACCAGTAAGACCCAGCAGGTGCAGTATCCGCAGATTACCATTACGGGGCGGGCCAAAGACGGTTCCATCGTGTTCTCGCAGACGCAAGCACTGAATATGGCATTCCCGAATCAGACTGTATATGACGCCGGCCAAGCGGGCGAGGGCACGGCCCCGGCCACCGTAGATTTCGTTGTGCTTAGCCCTGATACGTACAACGTCACCGAGGCTCAAGGAACCGCTACCTTCCCCATCAGCGGAACATCCAAAATAGACAACAGGGACGGCGGCACGACGTTCAATGGCGAGGTCCGCGCCGTGGCAGATGGATTCAAGCCATCTGATGGACAGCAAATCAAGATTTCCCTAGTACTGCGTAACGCACAGAACGCAATCATCTATGGAGATATCGCATTCGTGGATTGGCCGGGCAATGGCCGATCCACGCCATTCTCGATTACCGTCTACGATCTGCCGAAGTATGTGTCTTACGATCTGTATGCGCAAATCTGGTAGTTGACTTTACGTCTGGCAGGTGGCCGTCAGGTGCCTGTCAGGCCGCTGTTCGCGTCACCTGCGCACTGACGTTACGGCGCGCCTGGCCGAACAGATAGATGCCGATGGGCAGGGTCAGAACACCGCCGATGATGAACACCAGCGAAATCGGGATCACGTCGGCCAGTGGCGCGAAGATCAACATGCCGAGCGGCATTCCGAGCGTGCTCAGGGTGGTGTCAAGGCCGAATACACGGCCCACCATCTTCTCATCGGCCTCGGTCTGGATGATGGTGCGCATCGGGCCCATGCAGATGGCCGAAGCCAAACCGTTCACCACATCAATCAGCAAATACGCCAGCAGATTGTGAACCACGCCAAGACCAACGACGGAGACGCCCACCAGAGCGATGCCGAAGGCGACCACGCGCATGTTGTTGCGGATGAGCTTGGCACCGATGGTAGACATCAGCGCGCCGCCGAGCAGCATACCGATGCTCCATCCCAGCTCGTTGGCGGCGAGTTTATCGGAGGCGGTGGTCAGGTTGATGAATCCGAGATTCAAATCGATGCCCTCATATTCGCGGGTCATGAGCAACAGCGTAAGGTTCATCGGCGCCACGGCCACGAAGCACACCAAGGCGTCACCGAGCACCACGTTGCGCAGGTTCGCCCGGCGCCATGTGTAGCTGAAACCATCTTTCAAGTCAGCAAACACACGACGGACGCTGGCAATCAGCGAACGATCAGCATTGGCATCCGACATCGGTTCGAGTGTGGGTTGCCCGCTATTCTCCGCTTCAGCCATACGCCTCGCAACATGTTCCGTGCTCTTCTTCGGCGCTTTGATCAACGCCACAAAGCCGACGCCGATAATGGCCGTGGTCACATCGACTAACAGAATCGACCACAGCGGCACTGTGTTGATAAGCACAGCAGCCACCGCAGGTGCCACAATCATATTCACCGAATTAATCACGCCGTATATTGAGTTGACGCGCAATAGTTTGCCCGAGGGAACAACATCCGGTATGAACGACTGCACAGCGGGCGTCTGCACCCCGCCTCCCGCCGAACGAATGAACAGCACCACGAAAATCATGGTCAGACTCGCCCATCCCATCGCGAAGCTCAGCGACAGCACGACGGTGACCACAGCAATCACCATATCCGGCAGCATAATCAGCAACTTGCGACTGTGACGGTCGGCCCAGGAGCCGCCGCAAATCGAGACGATGGCCTGCGGCACCACGCCAAACAACGTGGCCAGCAGCATACCCATGCCGCTGTTCGTCTGCATCACAATCCACCACCAGATGGCATATTGCACGATGTTGGAGCCCAGCAGCGAGAACGCCTGGCCGGTGAGTAGAAGCACTACACGGCGGATCCACGCACGCTCGGATTCCCCGTTGGCCACTGCTGCGGCATAGGCGGCACCGGGTTTGTTCGCGCTATGGACCGCTGCGCGCGCATTCGCATTGTCATCGCCGGAAACCTCGGGTGTTTCGCGCACAGTTGGTTCAGTTGTTGTACTACTAGAAGACATACGAGTGTTCTCAATTCTTCAATTCCACTACAAAGGTCACATCACGGCATACGCACGCCGACGCGCGTATGCGTGCACGACTCCAGCAACGAGCCGTACCCGCCGTTAGATGGCAGGCTTCAGTATCGTGACGCCATGCGTTAGCGTCACCATGCAACGATAGGAACACACTATTCGATAGTATAATCATGAAGGCGTGACGTTGCCCTTGCGCAGGTGCCGTAAGACTCCGCGGACAAAGCGATGAGGCTTCCCCCGCGAGAAGGGAAGCCTCATATTCCATTCATTCTATTCAGCGATGATGGCGCCTAATCACCGATCATCCTTTGGGAACAGCGCATCGAAGGCATGTTCCATCACGGACTTACGGCGGATCACACCGACGAGTCTGCCATCAGCATCCACCACCGGCAGTTTCTTGAACTGCTTCTTGGCGAGGATTCGGGCCACCTCTCCGACATGCTGGTCGGGCGTGGCGGCAACGACCTTACGCGTGGCGATGTCCATCACCTTCTTGCCGGAAAGCGCCTGCACCTTGGAGGCCACGGTCTCGTCGTCGAACACCACCATCGTCGAACCGGTGCCGGTGGAGACCGTACGGGATTCATAGGTGGCAATCGATTTCATGACATCGCCGTCGCTGACGAAGCCGACGAGCCTGCCATCGCCGTTCACCACGGGAAGGCTGGAGACGTTGAGGCGGATGAACTCGCGCACCACATGCGTGATGTCATCGCTGTCCAGGCAGCTGTAGGGCTGATCGTCCATGATTCCGCCGATGGACTGTTCCTGGGCCTGCTTGAACAGGGAGGCGGCGGGGGCCACGTATGCGCCGGCGTAGTGATGCTCGGCGGGCTGGCCTTCAGTGGTTTCGGCCGCGACTTCGGCGGAGGCTTGCGCCTCGGAGGCCTTGGCGTTGCGTGCGGCCTTCTCCTTGGCACGGCTGGTGACGGTGAAGATGCAGATGATCAGGGCGACCAGCGAGATGGCGGCGCACAGCAGGTAGGAGAACGCGATGCCGCTGGCCGTGGCGGACTTCACACCCTGGGACATGTGCGAGGCGGTCATGGATGTTTCTGCGGTGACCAGAAGCGAGGTCGCAATGGCTGCCGCGATCTGGCGGCCGGTGTTGGCGATGGCGTTGCCATGGGCGATCATGTCGTTCGGCAAAGCGTTGACGCCCCAAGTGTTGATCGGCATGTTGGCGATAGCCTGACCGGATGCCTGCAATGCGCAGAACACGGCGACAAACAGCACTGATGTCCCGGTGTTGATGGTGCCGAGAAGACCAAGAGAGATGGTCATGAGCGCAAGGCCGCCGATACCCACGCCTCGCGGGCCGAATTTGTCGAATGCGGCACCGGCGACCGGACTCAGGATGATGCCGACCGCCGCGGCGGGCAGCATGACCATGCCGGTGACGGTGGCGGATTGGCCGAGCACATTCTGGATGAAGATAGGCAACGTCACGTTGGTTGCGGCGACTGCGGCGTTGATCAGAGTGACCAGAATCGCGGAGTTGCGGAAGTTGCGGGTGGCAAGGGTGTCAACGCGCAACAATGGCTCATCGAGCTTGACTTGCTTGTATACGAATGCGACGAAGGCCACAAGACCAACGACGATTGAGATAATGACGACCGGACTGCTCCATCCCATCGTGGAAGCGGACGAGAAGCCATAGAGCAGGCCACCGAACGCGATGGTCGAAAGGATCACGGACAGGATGTTGAGCTTTGGGTTCTTCAACTCGCCGACGTTCTTGAGCATCATCGTGCCTCCGACAAGGATGACCAGTGCCACAACTGCGATGCCAATGAACATCGGGCGCCATCCGAAACTGTCAATCACCAGACCACCGACAACCGGGCCGATAGCCGGGCCGGCGGCCATGACGATACCGGCCATGCCCATGGCGGTGCCGCGCTTATCCGGCGGATAGACGAGCATCGGCACTACGGCGACCAATGGCAGCAGCACGCCGGAGCCGGCGGATTGCAGTATGCGTCCGACGAGCAACAGCATGAAATTCGGCGCGACGGCACACAGCAGTGTGCCGACCATGAAAGTGGCAAGAGCTCCGGCGAAGAGCTTTCGGGTGGAGAATTTATCAATCAGATAGCCTGAAATCGGCACCATGATGCCCGAGACCAGCATGTAGACGCTGGTCACCCACTGCACGGTGCCGGTGGTGATATTGAAATCACGCATCAGTGCCGGCAAGGCCGGTGACATGACGGTCTGGTTGAGCAGCGCGATGAACGAGCCGACGACGATCACGCCCACAACGATGAATCGGGTGTGCGAATCAATAGGCTTTACGGAACTGGTGGCGGACCCGAGTTCCGCGGTTTTCTGTGAGGTCACAGCATTTCCTTCTGTTGGTAACGTCATGTGTGGCGATCCGGCCCCATGCTTGTGTCAAGACACGAGGACACCGATGAGTCCGGACGTAAAGGAAAAGCCGCCATCCGTTCCGCATTCATATACGGCAAACGATTCGCGGCTTTGCGTAAGTTGATGGCTATGGTGAGCGATTCATGCGACGTCGACTGCGGATGGGCCATCGGTACATCCGCATGAGGCACGTCCCCGCTACACCAGCATCGAGAATAGGGCCATTTGTGGATTGGCAAACAGAACATTGCCGACGAACGACCCACGGCAGGCGCGTGCGATGAACATCGCGTAGCGATACAGGTTCATGGCATCTCCTTGATGAGTCTTCGTACGGCAGGCATCGAGAAGCCTATCATCATTCAAATCGACGGTGAAACCCACGCATGCTCGACAATACACAAAATCTTCACAAGAGGATTGGGCTTACGCATACGCTCCGCCTGAATAACGGTCCGGGGATGAATCAGGGGCGAGCTAAGGGTTGCGTCTCGTGTTTCCGTCATGATTTCTGGCAAAATAGTGAAGCTGAACATGCGCGGAATCGACCGGAATCGGAAAGGGACTAATCATGCGAGTTCTCGGCAATATCCTGTGGATCATTCTTGGTGGATTGGCCATCGCAATCGGATGGGCATTGGTGGGACTGATTCTGTGCATCTCCATCATCGGCATCCCGTTCGGCATTCAAGCGTTCAAGATGGCGGGACTCACCTTGACGCCGTTTGGCAAAACCGTGCAATACGGCGGCGGAGTCGGCTCTGCCTTGGCCAACATCCTGTGGGTGGTGCTGGTCGGCTGCTGGATGGCGCTCGGCTATCTGGGTGCAGGCGTGCTCAACTGCATCACCATCATCGGCATTCCGTTCGGCATCCAGTCGTTCAAAATGGCCAAGCTCGCGCTCTGGCCGTTCGGCGCACAGATCTACAGTCTGTAACAATTGTTTCTGCAGTAGGTCCGGTGCAGCGCATTATCATCGTGCGTTGCACCGGACTTTTTTATATACAACAGGCATTTCACACACCGTGATTTGACGGATTCGGACGTAAGACCTTATGGTGTGCACACCATGATTCAACACATCGCATTCAGCAGCAACGGCGTGAACGAACACGCCAAGCGTCAGCAGATGAACCTGCCGGCGATGCTCGAATGCGCCTTCAAACAGGGTTTGCGCACTGCTCAGTTCCAGCCAATAACCGGAAACAAGCGCAGCCTGCTCGCTGCCATACAAATCTGATCAGTACACCTCTCATTGGCGCATAGCTGAATCATTGCCGGTGATATCGAGCCGACTCGTTCGCACCATGCCTCATAAACGCACCTGCACGAGCATGCGTTCTTGGCATAGTCGCAACTCAATGCACCGCAGCAAAACCCATTGCATACCATCACATATTCAGAAAGAACAACAGATCATGAAGTATTTCACTACTGACACGCATTTCGGGCATCCGCTGGTCAGCGTGCTGCGCGGATTCACCACGTTCGACCCTGGGCACACGCAGTATGACGCTCTCCTCTCCTCGCAAGGACGCAAGGCCGCCGAGGATTGGGCGAAGGGCGTGGTGCTTGACGATTCCCGGCTCAATTTCCGCAAGGCCTCGGACACCGATGCGCACGATGAAGCAATCGTGGCCAATATCAATCGGATTGTCGGCGAGGACGACGAGCTGTGGATTTTGGGCGATATCGGATACCGAACATCGGTCCGGCATCTGAAGAGCTGCCTGCGTCAGCTGCGCTGCAGGCATCTGCACGCGGTTATCGGCAATCACGATGACTGGTGGCTGGACAATGCACCCGCGCGAGATCTGTTCGAATCGATTGAGCCGAACAGCACGGCGGAGCTGACCGGTCTCGGAATTGGCCGCCCGCAGGCGACGGAGACCGTCAATCTATCGCATTTCCCCTACCGTGAGGATCTTGCCTATGGCTGGCCGGATGATGCCGTACGTTTCCGCGATCAGGCATTGCCGTTCGACGGACATCGTCTGCTGTATGGTCACACGCACCAGCTGTCTCCGGAGGGCGCACGCCACGAAGCCCTCAACGTTGGACTGGACGCATGGAATCTGCAACCGGTAAGCGAAACACAGATTGCCGACTGGTTCCATGCACACGCGACCGATTCAACGCACGTATCACCGCTGGATATGCCCGACTCCCCCGGGCCGGCGCCCATTGACTCCGCCGCACAGCAGGAACCAGGCGGCTCGGTTTCGGCAGCCGAATCATAATACAAGCAATATTGGGGCGAGCAGAACCTTATGCCATCGCTGGCACCTGTCTCGCCCCACAGCACAACGAAAGGAGCTTGGCTATGGCAAAGCTCATTATTCTGCGAGGACTGCCCGCTTCGGGCAAGTCCACGTGGGCACGCTCATGGTGTGAGGACCCCGCCAACACGTGGCCGCATTGCGTGATTTCTCTCGATGACATTCGGCTCATGATCGCCGGCTCGGCACAGGTCCGAAACCGACTGCAATCCGAGCACGGCAAGCGATTCAATGACATGGTGGTTGCCATGGGACGGCACATGATTGCCGACGCATTGGATGCGGGGTGGGATGTGGTGGCAGATGCGCAACACGCTAATCCCCGGTATGCAGCCGAACTGGCGCTACTCGCTCAACGTCATGGCGCACTGTGGGAAACGAGGGATTTTGACGTTCCTCTAGACGAATTGTTGCGTCGCAATGCGGCGCGTGATACCGCTGACCGTGTTCCGGAAGATTACATTCGTTCGTCCTGGAAGCATTTTCACACCGCGATGTTCCGACCGTTGGAACCGGGCGATCCGAATGGAAACCTGTTGGAGCGTATGCGCGCGGATCCTTACGTTCGGGTTATTCCGGTGCGCGGCGAAACAGACGTGTATGCGTGCAATTTCACTGCAGAGGCATTTCGTGAACATCGGTGGACGGATCGCACCATCAATGCGCGAGGGCTTTTTGTCGGCGGCAACGGTCAGGTGGTGCAACGCGGGTTCGAGAAGTTCTTTGCTGTGGACGAGACGGAGGAGACATCGTTCGCCCAAGTCGTCAATCACGCTCAAGAACATCCAGAGTCGTTGCCCGTGCGCGTTGAGCGCAAGGAGAACGGATTTCTCGGGCTCGTGGGCGCGGCGGGAACTCCTGGATTGTTCCGCTTCTGGTCGAAGTCGGGGCAAACGGATTATTCCGCGCTTATCGAGCGCCTGTTTCCTTCAGATTCAGCGGTACGTGCCGAATTGTGGCGTATGTTGCATGAGTGGAATGTCACGGCGGCGTTTGAAGTCATCGATCGCGAGTCCGACCGGCACATCGTTGGATACGAATCATCCGGGCTGCGCTTGCTGCATTTGATTCGTAATGCCGAATCGTTCTCCATCGATGCCGCTCACGAGGAAACGTTCACTCTTGCCGGCGGCTTCGTGCGGCCGGAAACGGTGGCGATCTGCCATTCGCCGGAAGAAGTCGCCCAGGCAATCGGCGACGCCAAGGCAAGCCCGCATGAAGGCGTGGTGCTATATTTTGCCGACGGTTGGATGGTGAAGGTGAAGTCAGACCGGTACAAGTTGGTCAAGGCGATGCGCCCTCTTATGCAACGCGTGCTGCTGCGTGGTCGTTCCTTCAACAAGTCCGGCGACATTGCCGATTTGGCTCGCCGTATCATCGATTACGCACACGAACACCACATCGACCTGGCCTACGAGCGGCAGGCATTCGGCGAGCGCGATATCGATATGACCAAGGTCAACGACATCGTGGACCACGTGCGGTGACTGCTGAGTTCTAGCGCAATATCTTCTGACCAACGTATGTATCACGAAAGCATGTGTCGTGAAAGCATGTATTGCGCTAGAACCAAATCATTCTCGTGGAGGCCGGATAATGAATCTCTATGCTTTGAACATGACGCACCATATGCCGGCATTTCCTTGCGCGAACAACTGTTCATTACGAACATTGTACTGATGCCGTTACAGAACAGAAGAGGGTGCTGTCCTAGCGCCAACCATCCGACCCGGTTCTGCCAGGCACCGAACCGATTCGACAAGGACGCCGTGAAAGACATCATGTTCGGACGGGATGACACGAAGAAGGACTCCAACGGAGTGACCGTCATCCCCTATTCCAAACTAGACGAGCGTGCACTCGTGGAACTCGCCGCATAATCCATCTCAATACTGCATACTTGAAACCGCCTATAGCTGCTCTTCGTAAACACTGAGGCGGTTTATCGTGTCTCTTTGCGTCTCGTCACGATGTTTATCGCGGAGCGGGCATCGCCGACATCCGCGACATCTATGACAAGGTCGTGCTCGACGAAATCGATGAGAGCGATCAGCCGGACGGCGACCTGTTCCGGAAAGGCGATGTGGAAATACAGGGGCCGCAGGGCTGGTCGTACAGACCGGAAAACGTCCGCTGAAAATACAGGTATCGAAATCATTGAGGAATGTTCTCGTCACAGGAGTCGACGAGAACGCGGAAGCCCAAGAAAGGTGGACGCAAACACCTCATCTCAACGAGGTTCATAGAGGTTCGTAACATGAAGAAAGGTCCGGGCAACCAACACTGCTCGGACCTTTCCGCAACACTCCCCCTCAGTCGCTTTCAGCGACAGCTCCCCTCAGAGAGGGGAGCCGAGGAAAACTACTTGGACACATTGAACTTGAACTCCACAATGAAAACGAAAACCCAATGATTCCAACGGTTCGCGGACGCCGCGAACGGCACGGGCACTCTAAGGGCACTCTATTCTGTTGTCGCGAATCATCATACAGCACCCCGGAAACGCGAAAAGTGCCCCCGGGTTCTAAATAGAAGTGCAACACCTTGTCTAGGGTTGGAAGTGTTCAGTTT
>ENA-OXVB01000384-OXVB01000384.1-human-gut-metagenome-genome-assembly--contig:-NODE-384-length-12029-cov-12.9554_pt1 | contig 12029 bp, 7 predicted proteins | sample MGYA00249571_ERZ652685 | MGnify/ENA primary metagenome ERZ652685 (study PRJEB26925, sample SAMN05826705) | human gut metagenome | biome: ENVO:2100002; feature: ENVO:00000062; material: ENVO:00002003... | reverse complement strand
ACACGTAAGGAGTCGTCGGCAGCGTCAGATGTGTATAAGAGACAGATATTATGAAATACATTAAATACCTACTTCTATTGTGTTTAATCACCGCATGCAACCCGTCGGACACAAAGACCGCACCGGAAGGCAGCATCGAAAGCCCTGTCATCACCAATGACCTCTCCAACCAGAAGGTCACCGCCTTTGCCGAAGATGCACAAGGACACATTTGGATAGGAACTTCACGAGGGGTAAACAAATATAATGTACACGAATATCATCAGTATTACTGTACGGATGACTCACTGGATATACCCGATAATCAAATCAACGACCTCTTCCGCGATTCACAAGGCCGGTTGTGGGTAGTCACCGTAAATGGGACCAGCCTATACACAGACAAAGATAATTTCCAAAATATCCCACTGGACTTCCCAAACAAGAACGGCATCCAGATACTTGAGAACAAAGACGGAAAGATTTTTCTGAACATGATGCACAACCTTGCCGTATATAATCCGCAAACACACAAATTTGATGTGCCCATCAAGATATTCGACCCGAACTATACCTTCAACAACCGCTGTTTCATAGACCAGAGCAACAAACTGTGGGCAGTGACCCCACTGTCTCTGCGCCGCTACAACTCCTCCACACTGGCGCTGGAAGACTCCATCCCAATGCAGGGCTTTTCTCCCACCTACTTCTTCATGCAGGCTAACGGAATCCTATGGCTGGCTGGAAACCGCCAGATAGCACTGTTCGACACACATACGCACAAATTCAAGGAAACACCCCAAGCCCTCCGGAGCCATCCGTTGCTGCTGCATGCCAACGTCAACTACATCCATCCCTACGGCAGCAACAGCCTGCTACTGAATACCGACCAACAAGGAATGTTCCTCTACAACTACGTGGAAGAATACATGATACATCAAAGCGAAAACGGTTTTCCCTTCGAAGTACCTCACTTCAAGATAAGCACCATGTTTACCGACTCACAGAAAAACCTATGGATAGGCTCTGTAGACCAAGGGTATGTTGTGCGCTATAACTACAAAGAACGTTTCAACACCAACAACCATCTCAGCTCATACCTGAACCGGAAGTCAGTGCTGTCCGTGGCAGTGGACAAGGAGCGAAATCTCTGGATGGCCACCATGATAGACGGGCTGTACGTTTACAACATGGACAGCCACGAAGTGAAAGAAGTGGACCAGCCTGGACTTCCGGGGAAAAGCGCTACCGACAAACCGGACATCACACGCGTATTCGTAGATGACGAGGGCTACATCTGGCTGGCGGCCCTCTATGCGAGCAAGGTGATGAAATGCAGCTATAAAAACGGCATACTGAAGACAGAGGCTATTCATGACATCTTCCTACCGCTGTCGTTTGCACAAGATAGCCGTGGAACAATTTGGGTGGGTACACACAGCCCTAAACTTTATGCCAAAAAGCGTGAAGAAAAAGAATTTGTCCAAACAAAAGTATTTTCCTGGACGGGAACCTTCATACCCGGACTCCTTCCACTCAACAACGGAAAGATGTGGGCCACTGCCTTCATGAACCCAGTCATGCAAATCAATCCCGACAATTGGGAAAGCGCTGGAGTACCATTCGAGAACACCGACTGGCAAGCTTGTATCCAACGTTCAGTATTCATCCCTACCGACATCTTCGAAGACAGTCGTGGAGATGTATGGATTGGAACCGTCAGCAACGGACTGCTGCACTATTCTGCCGCCACCGGAAAAATCGAGACCATAGAGGGTACACCCTGCCGGGACATCTCTTGCATTGAGGAAGATGCACAAGGCAATATATGGACAGGCACACAATACGGGCTGGGCAAATATGACCGCACCGTAGGGAAATTTACCAACTACTATGCCGCCGACGGCATAGGCGGCAATCAGTTTTACGACCGTTCTTCATGCCGCCTGCCCGACGGGACACTGGTTTTTGGCGGTACGCACGGGCTGACTTTCTTCAACCCTATGGACGTAAGTACCAAACGGGAAATTCCACTGCTCTTCGAGGATTTGAAGATACACAACCGGTTGGCACGCCCACAAGACAGCAAAAGTGTAGACAAGCACCTCTCCTACCGACCGGACATCTGCCTGGACCACAATCAGAATGGTTTCAGCATCTCCTTTGCCGCACTGGACTACTGCGAATACGAACGCGTACATTATTATTACAAGATGGACGGTTTCGACAAATATTGGATTGATGCCCGCAACAACCGCGAGGCCTACTATGCCAATCTGCCTGCCGGTACCTACACTTTCAAAGTTAAAATAACGAATAACGACAAGAGCATTGTAGAAAGGGAAAATTCCATACGCGTCATCGTAAAGCCCGCCCCTTGGCAAACATGGTGGGCATGGTGCACCTATCTGCTCATTGCCGCCGCCATCATCGGTATCTTCATCCGTGCCTGGCTACGCATTAAGCAGGAAAAAGAAACCGCCCGACGCGCCAAACTGGAGAAGGACCAGGAACAACGTGTGAATCGTATGAACATGAGTTTCTTTGCCAACATCTCGCACGAGTTCCGCACCCCACTCACCATGATTTCGGGTCCGGTGACACAACTTTGCGAAAGCCCCAAGATAGAGGGAGAGAACAAGCAGCTACTCTACATTGTACAACGCAGTGTGGGGCGCATGCTCCGTCTGGTGAACCAGCTGATGGACTTCAACAAGCTGGAGAATGACACCCTAAAACTGCGGGTGAAACGGACCGACATCATCTCGCAACTGCAACGTTTTGTAGACATTTTCCGCATCAACGCCAACGAGAAAGGCATCGCACTGAACACTTATGGCCTGGAGGATACTTTCCTCATGTGGCTGGACGTGGACAAGCTGGACAAGATTGTAGGAAACCTGCTTTCAAACGCCTTGAAGTTCACTCCGAACGGCGGAAAAGTGGAACTGTGCTTCGACGTCATTACCCGCGAAGAGGCTGCACGCCTCTTTACGCTGACGGACAAAGACATCGACACACAGTACGTCAAAGTTGCCGTGGCAGACAGTGGCCACGGAATCCCCGAGGAACAGTTGGAGAAAGTATTCGAACGCTATTACCAACTGGACAATCAATCCAAAGGTACCTATAACTGGGGAACCGGTATCGGTCTGTACTATGCCCGTAGCCTGGCGCTGCTGCATCATGGCTATCTGAAAGCCGGCAACCGTACCGAAGGAAACGGAGCCGTCTTCACCCTACTGCTACCGGTGAATGATCTCTCTTATACCCCCGAAGAATGCACTCTCCCCGAAGAGGAACAGAACAAGGCATTTCCGATACAAACGGAAGAACAATATCAACTGGAAAATACAGAGAGCATCCGGCAGCAAAAGCAAACTCTTCTGGTAGTAGACGACGATACGGAAGTGGCTCACTACCTGAAAGCCCTGCTTTCTCCCATCTACAAAATCGTCTGCCGCTTCGATGCCGACAGCGCCTTCAAAGCCATGAACGAAGAAGCGCCCGACCTCGTACTGAGTGATGTAGTGATGCCCGGAAGAAACGGTTACGACCTCTGTCGCCAGATAAAAGAGGACTTGCAACTATGCCACATCCCCGTGATACTGGTAACGGCCAAAGCTACTGTAGAGAATCAGGTGGAAGGTCTGAATACCGGTGCAGATGCCTACGTGACGAAACCTTTCGAGCCCAACTACCTGCTGGCGCTTATCAAATCCCAACTGAAAAACCGCGAGAAAGTGCGCAGCCTCCTGAGCCAGTCCACCCAAACGGATAAGATTGAGGGAAATGTGCTTTCGCCGCAGGACAACACTTTCATGACCGAGCTTTACCACCTGATGGAGAACGAACTCTCCAATCCGGAGCTGGACGTGGCGCGCATGACCGAGCTACTGAAAATCTCCCGTACCAAGTTCTATTATAAGGTAAAGGGGCTGACGGGTGAGAACCCCAGCGTATTCTTCAAGGCCTACAAGCTGAACCGTGCCGCCGAATTGCTCAAAGAAGGAAAATACACTATTTCAGAGATAGCGGACATGACGGGATTCAGTACGCTGTCCCATTTCTCGACAAGCTTCAAGAAACAGTTCGGTGTGAGTCCGAGCGAATACAGCAAGTAAAAAGCCGGTCGGTTCAAATTTATTCATTACATTTGTACCATTCTTAAAAAACCTTTTTATCCATGGCACACCGACTGAACACCAACAAACAGTTTATGATAGGCAACGGCATCCTTGCTTTCGCCGTGATTTTTGTAGTTGTCATCTTTGTCTACATGAGCATGAGGCTGCAACAACGGAAAGAAGGAGAACGCAAATTCATCGAGACATACACCATCACACTGACGAAAGGATTTGCCGGAGATTCCACTTCCATATTCATCAACGACAGCCTGCTAGTGAACCGCACCATTGCAGAAGAACCTTTCACCATCGAAGTGAAACGCTTTGCCGAGCAAAACGCACTCATGATTGTAAACAATGCAACTGAAAAGCTTTCCTTATTTGAGCTAAGCGAAAAAGGAGGAGAATACCGGTTCGAGAAGGAAGGGGAAGAGGTAAAGCAGTTGGCAAAAAATTAGGGATAAAAAGTTTGAGGCATTTTGCTCTCATATTTCGGAGTCGACAAGCTGTTTCCTGGCTTACCAACAGCCACTGCAAAGACACCACATAACTTTTGCAGTGGCACTGCAAAGACATTACACAACTCCTGCAGTGACACTGCAGCGATACTGCATACCTTTTGCAGCGTTACTGCAAAACAGTTGCAGTGTCACTGCAAAGGTGTTGCAGCAGCACTGCAAAAGGAGTGCAGTGACAGTGCAAAAGGTATGCAGTGGTTTTGCAGTATCACTGTCTGCAAAACAAGGAACTACTTACCGTGATACACCCATACTAATCTCTAATCATTTATTTTCGTTTGATATTTCCGAAGCTCCGCTCTCAATGCTTGTGCCTTTCCATCAGTCATCCGATCGAGCAAATCCCAGAAACGCTCCCCGTGATTCATCTCGCGGGTATGTGCCAGTTCGTGCAGTAGCACGTAGTCTATCAGATGCTTGGGAAGAAGTACCAGATAATAGGAAAGGTTGATATTGCCTTGTGCCGAACAGCTTCCCCAACGCCCACTGCTGGAATTTATCTTCACACTCTTGTAAGAAAGGTTGTGCTGCATGGAAAGCATATACAAACGGGGCGGAAGAACAATTTTCGCATTTCGCCGTAAAGCTTCCTCAATTACCTTGCGTAGCCAAGCCTGCAACTTCTCATCCGAGAAATCGGCATCAGGAGGACAGATTATCTGCATTTCCCCCAATTCCGAACGGGACAAGAACCGTTCCCGTTGTCCGCTGACCAATGTCAGTTTAAAGAACTCCGTATCAATGCGGTAATCCAAATCAATCAGCTTTCTGACCTGCTTCTGTCTGGCAGCCTTCAGACGCGGACGAAGCTGCTCGATGGCATTCTCTATCTCGGCAAGAGAAGTCCGGGGAGGCACAGTCACGTAAATTCCATCTTCCTTTGTACGGAAAGTAAGACGCCGTGCCCGGGCATTGACCCGGACAAACAAAGGGCCAAGCTCTTTATCTTCTATAATGCGGTTTACTGTCATAAATCAAAGCCTCTCCCATAGGAAAGGGGTGGGAAGAGGCTTTGCAAATGAACAAAGAATCATCCAAAAACGCAAGCAAATACCTGACAAAAGCGGACGGAGTGTCCGATAATGAACACTGCACAAAAACGGCTATCCTTTAACAATCACCATTTTACACTTATGGCACAATAATTGATTAAAGTATGCTGAACTGGTTTCTTTTGAAAAAAGCATTTCTACATGCAACTTTTTCAAGGCAGTTCACGTCTAACTAATAAACACTAAATCACAAAAAACAAAAGAATATGAAAGCTCTAACAACATTTATCGCAATCGCCTTATTGGCATTCAGTACAACCGCTTGTTCACAACAACACACATACCGTTCCGGAGGCTTCGGCAGCAAAACAGTCAAGGCAAGCAAGAACTATGTAACCAAAGACATAAAAGTGGACAATTTCACCAAGCTGAGTGTAGCCGGCAGCCCCGACGTGACCTACACACAGAAGTCCGGCAAACCGACAGTGGAAGTATACACCTCGGACAACATTGTAGACTTACTGGATATCCGTGTCAAGGACAATACCCTCTACATCGGCTTCAAGAAGAATGTCAGCGTATCCTATAATAAACTGGAAGTACGTGTGTCCGCAGAAAAGTTGAACGGCATTGCCGTTGCAGGTTCGGGAGACGTGGAACTGAAAAACGGACTGAAGACAGACAACCTCAAAATCTCTGTGGCAGGTTCGGGTGACATCAATGGGAACAACATCTCCTGCACAGACCTCGATATTTCCATCGCAGGCTCGGGAGACATCAACAGCAGCGACATCACTTGCAATGACCTCCAAGTATCCGTTGCAGGTTCAGGTGACATGAAGCTGAACAACGTAACCGCCAACTTCACCAGAGCATCCGTTGCCGGTTCGGGTACCGCCATCCTGAGCGGCAGTACCCAAGAAGCTGAATACAGCGTGGCAGGTTCGGGTGATTTGCTTGCTTCCGATTTCGTTGCCAAGAAAGCATCTGCCAGTGTTGCCGGTTCAGGCGACATCAAGTGCCATGCCACAGATTTCCTGAAAGTACGCACCAGCGGAAGCGGCAGTGTAGGCTACAAGGGTAATCCGGAACTGGACTATCCCAAGAAAGGACTGTATAAACTCTAACATAGAAAACATAGATTCTCAGATTGATGACTATAAACCTAAACTAAATTCTCTCTCAAATAATTACCTGCAAAAAGAACGAAGGACTCCCGCGAGGAAGCCCTTCGTTCTTTTATCACCCCACACCTCCGAAGCACGGGAACAGTTGTCATTTATCTATATTCAGAATGCCCGATTCATTGTCGCTGTTATTGATGCGTCTGCCGGATGATTTGTAACGCTTACCAAACTCGAAGTTATAACTCAGCTTGATAACCGCCATCTGTCCTATTTCTTTCGCATGACTCCACGAGGTATAGGGCGCCACTTTGCTCACCCGTTCCTTGCCCGTCTTGTAGTTGTTGGTGAACGGGAACATCATCCCTGCTCCTAATTGCAGCCGCTTGTGGGTATAAGTGGCTAAAACAGCAGCCTGGTTTTCACCCTTATAAATCGTTTCGCCCATCAGCTCGTTCGCCCTTTTACTGAATTGTCCCAACAGAGAGAACTGCTTATAATTGAACACGGCACCCAGGTTGTAATAGAAATCATTATACGTATGGGTATAGGTATTGCCGTTAGACCAGTAACGTGTAAATCCACCATCTATACTCAGCGTCAGGAAATTCTTCAGACTACCAATGTTCAGTCCGCGGAATGTGAAAGAAGGGCCAAAGCGCAGAAACTGTGCAGAACGCTGGTTCTCGTTCATCGAAACCAACTTGTCTCCCTCGGCAAACACACTCTCCATGATGATATTCTTGTGATAGCCATGTGTCACATTCAGCATGAAGACGAACTTCTTCTTCATATAGGAATAGTTCAACGTATTGTTGAAAACGCTGTAAGTCTCCAATGCCGGGTTACCGCGTACTATCTGGATGGTATCTATCGCCTGCTCCACATTGGTCAATGCACTGAGCGAAGGAATCTTGGGTTCGACATTGAACCGATAGTTGATGTTGCCGTTCTTGTGCGGAGAGAAGTTCAGACGGACAGTGGGAGTAAAGGTATAGTAGGTATGTTCCTCCCCTCCTTCCTTGAAATAAGAGCGGGTCAGTCCGGCACTCACACCATAGCTCACTTTCCTGATATTACCCTGCACCTCGGCAAACGCCGCTGTCTTTGCCTGGTTCATTTCCGATACGACGGGTGAAGAGCCTGCATACTCGTTCCTGGCATACATCTGGTAGTGGCGCAATCCGGCGCTGAATACGAGGAACTTGAAACGCTTGTCGTAGATGGCTTCACCGATAATGGAACGCTTATTCCCCGTCACATCTGTTTCAATCATCGCCAGGTCTTCGGCTTGAGGCGTATATTCGTGGTAGAGCCTATTATTGTCGGTGTGCATCAGCGTACCGGTCACGCTCATCGTAAGCATCTGATTCTTCGGTAATGTACGCTGGTAATAAAGGTCGAGCGAAGGAGTGTAGCTGGACTGCTTGTTCTTCAGTCTGGAGAAGATATAGTTATCGGCATCCGCAGCATCATACAACTTGTTCGACTGGTTCAGGCAAGGGGCATCATAGACACTGTTGCGGAACACGACGTTGAATACGTACTTATCCTGCTCCGTCAGATTGTAAGAGAGGTCGATATTGTGGGTAAAGTGCTTGTTTTGGTCGTGAAGCCCCTCCTGCACACGATGTATCGTCTTATTTTCCAACACATATGTCTCGTCTATATCCGTATATGTTTTTTTGAAGTTACGGGCAGACAAGTTATAGAACAATCCCCATTGTGACTTGTTATGATTGAACTTTGCCACCACATTGTCCTCGCTAAACAACATGTGGGGAGCATTAGTGGCTTGTATATTGACCAGTCCACCCGTTTCGCGGCGGCGGACAATGATGTCCACCACAGCGCCCAGGCTGCTGTCGCCATAGCGCTCTCCCGGATTTTCGATGAATTCTATTCTTACAATCTCCTTGGGCAGGAGGGCTGCCACTTCGGTGGAGGTAGCCACAATACCGTTGATACGTGTCTGTACGCTGCCGCCATTGGCTTCCAGGCCTTTACCAAGAGCATCCACCTTCAAGTGCGGAATGGCAAGGTTCAGCATCAGGTCGTAGGGATTATAGGAATTCTTCATGGCAGTAGCGGTGGGTACTACAACCATGCGGTCTACCTTCTGCGTGATATTGCTGCCCGATATTACCACCTCGTCCAGTGCTACCGACTGTTCTTTCAAGATAATGTCTCCCATCTGCACAGTGCCTTGGGGAGTCCTGATGACAATCTGTTCGCCGACGTAACCGATATAAGAGAGTCTTAACAGGAAATCCGAACCGGCAGTGGCTCTCAAAGCAAATTTACCTTTGCCATCAGTGGTGCTTTCCGTAACGAATGAAGAGTCGGGCAAGGAAATCAGGGCTACATTGACAAATTCCACCGGACGGTTCTGTTCATCTACAATTGTACCGTTTACTTTCACTGTTTGTGCCGCTGCGGCAAAGCTACCCAACAGGCATACGATAGCTATAACAAGAATCTTTTTCATAAATGCCGGTGTTTAGAGTTTGTCTTTTAAAGCTGACTCGATGATTGCCTTTATCTCTTCTGACGAAAGAGTTTCTTTATTGGTCCACTCCTTGTCTCTCTCCTCCGAGATATCCAATACGGAATCGCAATGTTCCGACATCAGCAGAAAGAGCATTTTCTCTGAAGTTTCGCCCGACGCGCTTATTACCTCATAGTGCACTTCGGCATACTTGCAAAATTTGCCGTCTACGTTACGACCACATTTACGCTCCAGGTATCCGTAACGGAATTTCTCACCTTCGCCTAACTGCGACTTAACATATTCCTTAGTTGCCGACTTTATTTTATACTGGTCGCTTCCGGGGAAGTAACATGAAGTAAGAGATACAAGTGCGAAACACGCTGCGATTGCCATTGTTCTGAATGTACTTTTCATAAGACTTTCTGTTTTTTGATTTGATGCAAAGTTAAGGCAAGAAGTCTCTTAACTCCTACTAAATCGCACTATTAAAAGTCTTAATACTTAGCACATAAAGCACTGATTATCAACAATGACATATTATAAAAGTCTTAATCCGGCCTCTTCCGGTCTAAATGCCTCTTATGCACTCCACAATATCCTGTTTTTCGCCTGCATTTATCTTCTTTCGGATGGAAGTCTTACGCACGTAGATGGTTGCACTTGTCTGTTGGGTGACCACACCGATTTCTTTCGTGGAGAAACCGGCACAGAGCAGACAGCATATCTGCACTTCCTTATCAGACAATACCTGTCCGAACTTTTCCATCATGCGGGAATAAAAGCCATCGTATAGTTTATCAATTACCGGATAAAGGTCTGCCCAGGCAAGAAGTCCTTCCACCGGAATCTCCTTATTGCCGATGCCCGAAATAAGTTTCAGCAACGCCTGGTTCTGTGAGGTAGGCGTATTGGCAACAAGCCGTATGATACCCAGCTGCTGAAGAAGCAGCTTCTTGAAGAAAGCACCGCTATTCTCTTCCTGATTGTCCGATACCTTCTGGGCATCTTCCAGCAGGCGGGTCAGAGCATCAATACGTTCCTCGGCTTCGGCAAGGCGCTTCCGTCTGTTACGGATATAAAAGGTAAGGGAAACAAGTACCCCGACAAACACAACAACAACCAGCATCGAATACATCCGTGTCTTCTGCCGTTTGATTATCAACTCATAGTTCAACTGTTGAAGCTTGTTCCTGGTCACCAGCTGTTGCTCTATCACGCTATTCTGGTCCCTCATCTCATTCCTGACAGAATCAGCAAACCTACCGAAAGTGACAATGTCCAAAGGTGCCCCGGAAGTATAGTCCAGAATTGTTTTCAACTGTGCCAGCGCACTGCGTACAGAAAAGCCCTCGGCTCTCTTTTCTTCCTGCTTCAATTCATTGTTCCACGCCTGCTCCCAATAGTAACGGGCAGAATCCAACTGATGAAGGTTCAGGAAGTTTTCAGCAAAGATTACCTGCAGAATGGGATAGTTGTCGGTCATAGGCATCAGCCGTCTAACCCGGTGAAGCAGTTCATTGGACTTGGTATATTCATGGCTGTTGGCAAGAAAAGCGGCATAATTCCTCAGATAGTGACAGGCCGAAGCTGTATCGGCTGCCGCCAATGCCATGTCAATACTCTGTTCCAGGTAATCCGAAGAAGAAGGGTGGTTGGCAAGCGCCATATTGAGTCCCAGGTCATAGAGTATGGAGCAATGTTCCCGGACAGATAGCTTATCAGCATATTGCAATATCTTTTCCATCAACTCTATCGCCTGGGAGTGGTCATTTCTCAGATAAGCTATCTCTGCCTTTCCCCGATAAAAAAGAAGAAGCCAGAAGGTGTCTTTCCGGGCTATGGCATAGTCCAAGCCATTCTCAATCGCTTCATCCATGCGTTCCTCCTGCTTCATCCATTTATAATAGGAGGCTTCAAGCAGGTAGCCATCAAGCATACGGGAAGAGTCTTTCCGCTCACGATAGTAGTGTATCGCTTCAGGAAGCAGCGAATCTTCCGCCAATGACATACCCATACGGTAGCGGGCCTGCGCACAGTTCCAAACGAACTGCATCCACTCCGCTTCTGAAAACCCGACATCCTTTTCTATGGAATTAAGCAACTTCAGCGCACTGTCCGGACGGCTCTGCAACAAAGAGTCGGTCTGCGCCAAAAGTTTTTTGTTGCCATGACAGTCATTACAGCCTACAAAGCACATAATGCCTAAAAGCATAATACAGATGTATAGTATGTTTCTCATCTTCTCCATTGTATATATTTGCAGTGAGTAAAGTTGAGAAAAAAAACGGCAGACTCCAAACTATATATACTGTAAATAATAACTCCCTTAAATAAAAAGCCTTGTAACCCACAGGCAAGAACAACAAAGGGACGCTGCATCACGCGGCGTCCCTTCTATTTTAGTTAGTTTTTATAAGATTTTGAGAGAATTGAAACTTCACAGCCTCAAGTTGTTTTAATAAAGCACACTAACTATTATTATGTTTAAAGCAAATGAAAATGTTATTTTAAAAGCAAATGAAAATATCTATTCCTTGATTTCCAGCTCCTTGTTCACCCGGCGCAGGCTGTCCATCACCTGCTTCTCATGAGACACGGGCACATCTCCCGAAAGAGCTACCGACGGTGCGGAAATCTGTTTACCGATAGTATCGGTTGCGGCTACTTCCTCTACATCCGAAAAGAATGAATGCTGCATCACATTTCCCAGCGAAAGAACCACTGCCACTACTGCGGCGGCTTTGAACAGCGGCATGAAGCGTGCGGCCAGTGTCAGGCGCTGTCTCTTATACACATCT
>ENA-OXVB01000375-OXVB01000375.1-human-gut-metagenome-genome-assembly--contig:-NODE-375-length-12202-cov-16.2432_pt1 | contig 12202 bp, 8 predicted proteins | sample MGYA00249571_ERZ652685 | MGnify/ENA primary metagenome ERZ652685 (study PRJEB26925, sample SAMN05826705) | human gut metagenome | biome: ENVO:2100002; feature: ENVO:00000062; material: ENVO:00002003... | reverse complement strand
CGTGGGCTCGGAGATGTGTATAAGAGACAGTTGCCGTGGCCACGGCAACATCAGCGGCCATAGTGCCCCTTCCAATCACCGATACCCTGCGAGCACAGCTTGCGCGGTTCCTGAAAAGCGAACACTCCCGCACCATCGTGCATGGGTATAAAGAATTGCTGCATCTTTTGGGCGCGGTCGATCTTGACATGGACCTGCCGATGTTCGACACCAAGCTTGCCGGGTATCTGGCCCAACCGGATTTCCATGCCGATAGCCTCAAGCAGGCGGCCGAGCACTTCCTCGACATCCACTTCACCGAAACCGAACAGCCTTCGCAAGGCACGTTGGACTTCGACGACGATCAGGTCGAAGAAGATCCGAACGAACATCGTCTGCGTGATTTGGCCATTATCCGCAGCCTCGCCGTCACGCTCGGGCCGATTATCGACGAGCGTGAACAATGCTGGCTGATGCGCGCGATTGAACTTCCTGTTTCCCGCGTGCTGCACGGCATGGAGCACACAGGAGCCAAAGTCGATAGCGTTCGACTCGTCTCCATGCGTGACCAGTTTGCCGCCGAGGCTCGCCAAGCGCAGGAAATGGCTTGGGAGTATGCCGGCACCGAAATCAACCTGCAAAGCCCCAAGCAGCTGCAGAAGGTGCTGTTCGAAGATATGGGTTTGAAACCCACCAAACGCACCAAGTCCGGCTCATACACCACGAATGCGGCCGCATTGCAGGATCTGTATGTCAAATCAGTGGACAATGAGCGGGCCAACGGTTTCCTCGGAGCGTTGCTGCGCCATCGCGAGATCAACAAGCTCAAGCAGATCGTCCAAACGCTGATCGATGCCACCAACACATCAGATGAGCGCATCCACACCACTTTCGAGCAAACCGTTGCCGCCACCGGTCGATTGAGCTCCGTGGACCCGAACCTGCAGAATATTCCCAACCGGAACGCCGCTGGTCGTGAGATTCGCGGCGTGTTCGTGCCGGGGGAGGGGTACGAGGCCCTGATGAGTTGCGATTACTCACAGGTCGAGCTGCGCATCATGGCCGATCTGTCCGGTGATGAGGCGCTGATCGAAGCGTTCCGCTCCGGAGCCGACTTCCACAAATACGTGGCCTCGATGGTCTACAAGCTGCCGGTCGACCAGATCACCGGCGACCAGCGCAGCCACGTAAAAGCCATGAGCTACGGATTGGCCTATGGTCTGAGCACGTATGGTCTCGCCCAGCAGCTCAAGATCGCGCCACGTGAAGCGGAAGCGTTGAAAAACCGGTATTTCGATACCTTCGGCAAGGTGCACGATTACCTTGAATCGCTGGTGGCCAATGCCCGAGAGAAGGGGTATACGGAAACCATTTTCGGACGGCGTCGCTACTTCCCGGCCCTGCACTCGACCAATCGTGTTGCGCGTGAGGCCGCCGAACGTGCGGCACTCAACGCACCGATTCAGGGATCTGCCGCCGACATCATGAAGATCGCGATGATTCGCGCCGAGCAGACCTTGGCCGAGGCCCACGTCAAGAGCTGTATCATTCTGCAGATTCACGATGAACTGGTAGTGGAAATCGCGCCGGGAGAAGGCGACCAGGTCCCCGAACTGGTGCGCAACGCCATGGAACACGCCGTCGACCTTGCCGTGCCGCTGGACGTATCGTGCGGCATCGGTTCCGACTGGCAGCTCGCCGCACACTGACAATTTCTAGCTCCCCTCGGGTGAGGAGGCTGAGCCGTTGAGCAAACAGTCCAGTGGATTGTGTGTAGGCGAAGGCGAGCCGATAGTCGAGCAATGAAGAGCACGAGCATGGCTTGTCCGCAATTGCAGAATGAGTCCCTTGCCGCAATAGCCCACTACAATGGGACATATGCCGAATCTCAAGCAAGTCATCGACGTTCTCGAGACCCTGTACCCATTGCGCTACGCCGAGGAATGGGATGAGCCGGGTCTCATCGTCGGCGATCTGAGCCACGACGTGCACCGCATCGTGTTCGCCGCCGACCCGACCTCCGCCATCATCGACAAGGCCATCGCTACTGGCGCGGACCTGCTCATCACCCATCACCCGTTGTTCTTCCGTTCCGTACACGAGACGAGCGGACTCGGTTTCCGGGGCGACATCGTCCGAAGGCTCTACCAGCAAGGCTGCGGGCTGTGGGTAGGGCACACCAATGCCGACGCTGCGTATCGCGGCGTGGGGCAGGCTGCGGCCGACTACTTCGGACTCATCGACCAGAAACCACTCGTGCCGATTGACGATGCCAACGCCTCTCATCCGGTCGGCTTGGGGCGTGTGGGTCGTTTGCCGAAGCCTGTTGCCCTGAAGGATTTCGCTCAGCGTGTATTCGACGAAGTGTCCGATCATGGCATGACCACCGCGCTCGGCATCCAGGTATGCGGCGATTCGGACACTTCTGTTCAGTATGTGGCCATTCTGCCTGGCTCCGGTGACTCCCTGTTCAACGAGGTGCGTGCCACCGGTGCGGACGTGTACGTAACCAGCGATTTGCGTCACCACCCGGTGACCGACGCCATCGAACAAGCCCGGTATGAAGCCCGTATGAGGGCCCAAGACATCATGCTCGGCCATGGAATGGCGGGGGAGAACCATGTGCGTCCCTGCTTCATCAACACCCCTCATGCTGCCATCGAATCCATGTGGTTCAACTACGCGATCGATGACGTGCCGGCCGCCATCGAACAAGCGACCGGAGCAAGGCCTGAAGTCGAGTGGTTCCACGACACGACCGATCCATGGACGCTGTCCATTACCGCGCATCGGGATTAAGGCGCTATAGTGACGTGGCGAAAACGTTTTTTCCGAGGAGATGACATGTTTGGGGGAAGCAAGCAGGAACAACTGGAGCATCGGCTCGACCATAAGCTGAACGCCTCCTCGGACGGCATCGACATGGACGTGCCCGCCAAAGTGATCAGTAGCGAAACCGTTTATACCGGGCGCATCTTCCACGTGGACGACATGCGCATCGCTCTGACCGACAAGCAGGGCAAGGAACACGAGATCGGCCGCCAGGTGCTGCGTCACGCCCCCTGTGTGGTCATGCTCGTGCACGACATGTCCACCGACCGCTACCTCATCGAACGCGAATACCGTGCCGGATCGGACATGTTCGCCTACGGGCTTCCCGCCGGTCTCATGGACGAGGGCGAGGACATCATGGACGCGGCCCTGAGGGAACTGGCCGAGGAAACCGGCGTGGTGCCGGACCGTGACACCATGGGTGTTGACTTCGTGGGCGATTTCTACTCGTCCGAAGGCATGACCGACGAACTGGCCCACATCATGGTGTTGCATTTGGGCCCGTTCAGGCGGGAGCAGCGCCATTTCGACGCGGATGAGCACGTGGAATCCGCGTGGATTCCGTGGAGCGACCTTGCCGCCACGCGCATAACCTCATCCAATTCGATGATCGCCATCCAGCATGAGGCGTTACGCAGACTCATCGCCAGGAACTCCGACAAAGACAAGCCGTCGCTGTTCTCCTGACGTTCAACTCCCCGGCACATCAGTGACACAAGAAAGTGGGATACTGAAAACTATGCAGATCAGACCTGGATCAATGTATCCGCTGGGCGCCAGCTATGACGGCGCCGGTGTGAACTTCGCGCTGTACTCACAGGTTGCGCAGAAAGTCGAGCTATGCCTGTTCGACGAGCACGATGCGGAAACGCGCATCGAAATGACCGAACAGAACTCATACGTATGGCATAACTACATCCCCGGCCTCCAGCCCGGCCAACGCTACGGCTACCGCGTCTACGGTCCCTATGACCCGATGCACGGCCTCAGATGCAACCCCAACAAACTGCTGCTCGACCCGTATGCCAAGGCCATCGAAGGCAACATCGACGGCGACGAAAGCCTGTTCTCCTACTGGTTCAAAAGCCCGGACGACACCTCGGCGATGAACGACCTTGACTCGGCCGCCCACACCATGAAGTCGGCCGTCATCAATCCGTATTTCGACTGGGGCAACGACCAGCATCCGTACATCTCGTACCACGATTCGGTGATCTACGAGGCGCATGTGCGCGGCATGACCAACCTCAACATGGACGTGCCGCCGGACATCCGCGGCACCTACGCCGGCCTGGCCTATCCGAGCGTCATCGAATACCTGAAGAAGCTCGGCGTCACCGCCATCGAACTCATGCCGATCCACCAGTTCGTCAACGACTCCTTCCTGCAGGAGAAGGGCCTGTCGAACTACTGGGGCTACAACACCATCGGCTTCTTCGCGCCGCACAACGCCTACTCCTCCTCCGGAGAGCGCGGCGAGCAGGTCAACGAATTCAAGTCCATGGTCAAGGCCTACCATCACGCCGGCATGGAGGTCATCCTCGACGTGGTGTACAACCACACCGCCGAAGGCAACCATATGGGCCCCACCCTGAGCTTCAAGGGCATCGACAACGCCTCCTACTACCGACTGGTGGAAGGCGACCAGCAGCACTACTTCGACACCACCGGTACCGGCAACTCGCTGCTTATGCGCTCGCCGCACGCGCTGCAGTTGATTACCGATTCGCTGCGCTACTGGGTTACCGAAATGCACGTCGACGGCTTCCGCTTCGATCTGGCCGCCACGCTGGCACGCCAGTTCCAGGAGGTCGACAAGCTGTCCGCGTTCTTCGACATCGTGGAGCAGGACCCGATCATCTCGCGCGTGAAGCTGATTGCCGAACCGTGGGATCTGGGCTCCGGCGGCTATCAGGTGGGTGGCTTCCCGTCCAGCTGGTCCGAATGGAATGGCCGCTACCGCGACACGGTGCGCGACTTCTGGCGCTCACAGCCCTCCACGCTGCCCGAATTCGCCTCGCGCCTCATGGGCAGCTCCGACCTGTATCAGGTCAACGGCCGTCGACCGGTGGCGTCCGTGAACTTCATCACCGCGCATGACGGTTTCACAATGAACGACCTGGTCAGCTACAACGAAAAGCACAACGAAGCCAATGGCGAGGGCAATCGCGACGGCGAGAGCAACAATCGCTCTTGGAATTGCGGCGTTGAAGGCCCGACCAATATTCCGGACGTCAACGACTTGCGTCAGCGTCAGATGCGCAACATGTTCGCCACGTTGCTGTTCAGCCAGGGTATCCCGATGATTTGCGGTGGCGACGAAGTGGCCCGCACCCAGCAGGGCAACAACAACGCCTACTGTCAGGACAACGAGATCTCCTGGACCAACTGGCATCTTGACAAAGGACGCAAGGAACTGCTCGCCTTCGTTTCCAAACTCATTCATCTGCGTTTGGATCATCCGGTGTTGCACCGCCGTCGCTTCTTCACAGGCCGTGAGCCCGGCGACGATTCGAACATGATTCCGCAGGTCGAATGGTTCGACCACACCGGCTCGATCATGGATATGGACGACTGGCAGAACACGCATGCGTTCTCCATGATGATCTATCTGAACGGTTCGGATATTCCGGAGGTCGACTGGTACGGCAACCGGATGGTCGACAATGACTTCATCCTGATCTTCAACGCGCATTACGAGCCGATTATGTTCACCCTGCCGGATGAGCGATACGGCCGCAAATGGCAGCTGGTCGTGGATACGCACAACCCGGATGGGCCGGAACTGAGCTATGAGGCGGGCTTCATGATCACCGCCCAGTCCCGCAGCTTCCTCATGCTCATGAGCGACAAAAAGCCCAAGAAGCCCATGGGCCTATAACCAGACCGAATTTAAGCTCCCTCTGACGAGGGAGCTCCCAGTGTAGCCGGGTGAGGGAGAGACCGCAGCAAAGCCGCGAACCCCTACTCGCGCCCCTTACGCTCCTCCACGAGCCGAGCATCCCCGAACGCAAGTAGATGCTCGCCGGCAAGCGGGCGCGGCTGGTCGAGCAGCTCGCGGAAATCCAGGATTCCATCGACTTCATCGACGCCAAACAGCGCTTCTACGACGACGTCCTGTCTGGCGCAACCCCATACGTAAGCGTGCTCATCCCATCCGCGGCGCTCGCAAAGGAGTCAGAGGAACCGGGAGAATTGAAGGGGTGGAGAGGAAATAGGTTCGACCGAGCTGTTTCTTCCTCCGGGATACAAGCGCGAACAACGGTTTGTTGTACCCGCGCTTGGCGAACGGGACATGCCCTTAGACTGGAATCAGCAAGCGCACAGCGAGACGCGCGAATCGTTTTCCGATGTCGGGAGGTAGTCATGTCGATCGGTCAGGTTATCAAAGTCGTGCGCGAGGAGCGAGGTCTTACGCAGTCGCAGTTCGCGCACGAGCTGTTCGTCACCCAACAGGCGCTTTCCCGCTGGGAGAAGGGAACGGCAGAGCCGAGCATCGACATGATTCGGCTGATCAGCACCCGTTTTGAGGTGCCGATGGCGAGGCTTATGGAAATGCCGGACAACGGTTTTTGCCAAAGTTGCGCCATGCCGTTCTATCGCCCGGAAGACCATGGCACCGAACCGGATGGAACGCGAAGCGGAGATTATTGCAACTACTGCTATGACGACGGCGTTTTTCTTCAGGACTATGCCAATAGCGATGAATTGGTCGCCGCGTGTGCGCCGATGATGGCGGAATCCTGCCATATCAGCGTCGAACAGGCCGAGGACTGCATGTCGGCGCTGCTGCCAAACCTCAAGCGGTGGCGGCATCAGGACGAGATCGATGCGGTGGCGGAAGGGGAATGAGCGATGGCGTTCGATTATAAGAAGGAGTATAAGGACCTGTATCAGCCGAAGACCATGCCGGCCATCGTCATGGTACCGGCGATGCGGTTCGTCGCGGTGGACGGTGTGGGCGACCCGAACGAAGAAGGCGGCGATTACGCCAAGGCGATGCAACTGCTGTACGGCATTTCGTTCACCGTCAAAATGAGCAAGAAGTCAAAGAACCCGGCCGAGCATATCGACGGGTACTTCGACTACACCGTGCCTCCGCTGGAGGGCTTATGGAGCATGGGGGAGGGTGTGCCCGGCGTCGATTACGCGCACAAAGCCGACTTCCATTGGACTTCGATGATTCGTCTGCCGGAATTCGTGACCGATGAGGTCTTTGCGTGGGCCAAGGCATCGTTTGCCGCCAAGCATCCCGAAGTCGACATCAATCGTGCATATCTCTTCGACTTCGATGAAGGCGTGGTCGCGCAAGTCATGCACAAAGGCCCGTACGACGACGAGCCCGCAACCGTGACGATTCTGGACGGCTACGCGCGTTCGCAAGGCTACGGGCTCGACTTCTCCGACACCCGCCGCCATCACGAGATCTACCTATCCGACCCGCGCCGAGCCAAACCGGAAAATCTCAAAACCATCATCCGTCATCCGGTAGTGAAGGTGGGTTGACTTTCGGCGAACTGCTCGAAGCGCTCACCGCGCAGTAGCGTGAACAATCTGCCGGAATCCTTACCGGGGTCAAAGAGCGCTACCAAGAACTCGATAAGCAAAATAACTAGAAGCACGGGTTCCTCTCGGAGAGATTCTGCCCGAGCGACCTTATAAATCCTTGCGCGGGTCACCTTTCCCGGTGCAGGAAGCATCCAGGCTCATGTGCATTGATGACGCCGATGGATTGCAGATAGGCGTAGACGATGGTGGTGCCGATGAATCGCATGCCGTACGTCTTGAGATCCACTGCGATGGCGTCGGACAGAGGGGATGTAGTCATGCCTGTCTCGTAGATGACGTGACGGCCGGTGAACCGCCAAATATAGTCATCGAAACTGCCGTACGACGTCTGGATATCCCGGAATGCGTTGGCATTACCGACCGTCGCGACGATTTTGCGACGGTTGCGGATGATGCCCGGATCGTTCATGAGTTCGGCGATCTTGTTCTCGTCATAGCGCCGGATCCGTTCGATGTCGAACCCATCGAACGCCTGACGGAAACGCTCGCGTTTGTTCAGTATCGTCTCCCATGACAGTCCGGCTTGGAAGGTCTCGAGCACCAGCATCTCAAAGAGGTGGTGGTCATCATGCGACGGAACCGCCCATTCGGCATCGTGATAGGCAACATAGACGGGATTGCTGAGATTGCACCAGCCGCAGCGTGGTCTTATATCGTCCATGTGCTCTCCCTATGGGTCGTTGGAGACGGTCGGTTCTAGATGTTGATTCGATGTGTGATCCAGTATAAACGGTGTGTTCGGATAGCGGTCTGGATGTGCGGATTGTCTGAACCATATTTGCCGGATTGCAGGTATAAAGGGGTTAGTTACTGCGGTTGCGGGTATTTCGGTACTAGTTAGGGGTGATTCTGGGCTGTAACTCGACACCTTTTACCTGCAACCCACTCCCGCCCACGGGATTGCACAATCGGTTGCAGGTATTTTGGTGTCATTTGAGATTGGGAAGCGGAAATCGATGTCGCATGGAATCGAACTGACTAGCAGGTGGGGTCCCAACATCACAAAAGTCCCTTATACCGCAAGGCCATATAGGTTCTACGGTCATCGGATAAAACCGGATAAATCGTTTAGCGGCCGGATAAAAGAAGAAGCCCAGAATCGTTGAGATTCCAGGCTTTTTTGTTTGTCGGGCTAGCGGGATTTGAACCCACGACATCCTGCTCCCAAAGCAGGCGCGCTACCAAACTGCGCTATAGCCCGATGCGCCATTAAGGCACAATGAATCATTATAAACGACGCTGGATACATTGCGTGTCGAGCATATGAATTCAAAAAAGGTTCTGGATTCTCTTGATAGCTTATGAGTGACATCTTTATTCATTGATGCTCTACAACGACTAGGTTTGGATCTGCATCGATATCCGGCGCATCCGCTGGACTAACAAGGACCGTGCAAACGATGTGGCCCCCGACTTCCTGCGAGGAAGTCGGGGGCCACATCGTTTGCACGGTGGACTATCGGATCAATTCTGATCAGATCAGCTCGAGGTCGACATCGAGGCTGATCGGCTTGTCCGCCGGGATATGGTACTGGGGGTGCACCGGCGACATCCAGGAATCATCGCCGCCAACGCCCATCTGTGCGGCAAGGACGCGCAGGAACATGTGCTTCGGCTTCGGCAGCTCGTCCTGGTGCTGAGCCTCCTCAAGCATGAAGCTGGAGTACGGCAACAGGCTTACCGCGAACGGCGCGGCACCATCGGCGCGGCTGACGCGCATGCCGTGGCCGTGATCGTCGGTAATCTCGGCCCAACGCACATCCTCATGGTTGCCCGTCTCCTGCGGCATGAGGTACGGCGCATGATCCGCGAAAGCGTTGGTGCTCCACACGCCGAGCTTGGCGTGTTTGCGGTCCAGGTACGTCTCCTCCGGGCCGGTGCCGAAGAACCTCAGGTTCGTGTACTGCACAGGCAGCGTCCATTCGATGCCGAACGCCGGGATGGTGGGCAGGTCGCCCTGCTCTCCGGGGTATTCGACGTGCAGGTTCACGCGGCCATCGGTGTGGGCCGTGTAGGAGACGGTCACCTTGGTGCGCTGCGCGGTGGCGAGCTCATACGTGTACGTGCCCTTGAGCGTGCTGTCGTCGATCTGCTCGAGCACGTTGTCCACGCAGCGGGCGTAGCGGCCGGCGCCCAGCCACTGGACGCGCTCGAAACCGTGACCGGCACCGCGATCGTTGTCGGTCAGCGGACGGAAGGTGGTGATTGCGGGACGGCGCAGCACGAACTCGTTGCCGGCGAAGGTGTAGGAGACCATGCCGCCCTGGGTGCGCGACAGCAGGACCTCGCGTCCGGCGCCTCGCACGCCGGCGTTCCAACGGCCCACGGTGATGGTCCCATCGGCCGGCTTCGTGTCGGGCGTCGCGGTGGCGTCCGCGGGCACCACGGTCTGTCCGAAGGCGAGCTCGTAGCCGCTTTCGGCCCAATCGGTCGCCTTGGCGAGACGCTGCGAAACCTGCAGCACCAGTTCGCGGGCGTCGGCGCGGTACGCCGCCACCGGCCATGCGACATCGAACGTGCGGGTCTCACCGGCGGGCACGTCGAAACGCCGGGTGGACTGCCAGACCGGCTTGCCGTCGGCGAGAACGCTCAGGACGAACACGTAGTCGCCGGTGGCGGTGAACAGGTTGTCGTTCTTGACGGACACCGAGTCCTTCGTCACGTCGATGTGGACGTTCGAGTACAGCTGCTTGACTTCCTGGGCCTTGGGGGAAGGCTTGCGGTCGGCGAACAGCAGGCCGTCGCCGGAGAACTCGTAGTCGGACGGACGGTCGCCGAAGTCTCCGCCGTAGCGCAGGCTCCTGGTGCCGTCGGGCTGGGTGGCGTAGATGGCCTGGTCGATGAAGTCCCAGATGAAGCCGCCCTGATACTTCGGGTAGCGTTCGAGCGCCGTGTATTCGTCCATGTTGCCCACGGAGTTGCCCATGGCGTGCATGTATTCGCAGGAGAGGTACGGCTTCTTCGGGTCGTCCTTCAGGTACTTCTCGATCTCGTCGGCATGCGAGTACATACGGGTCTCGATGTCGGTGACGTCATCGTAGTCACGGTTGTGGGTCACGCCCTCGTAGTGCACCGGACGGTTCGGGTCGATGTCGTGCACGTGCTTGTACATGGCGCGGAACACGTCGCCCACGTAGGATTCGTTGCCCAGTGACCAGATCAGCACGCTCGGGTGGTTGTAGTCGCGACGCATCATGCTGTTGACGCGGTCGACGCAGGCGCCTTCCCATTCGCGCTTGCTACCCGGCACGATGGTGTCCTCGGTGAGGACGTCTCCGGGCAGGGACCAGCTGCCGTGGGCTTCGAGGTTGGCTTCGTCGATCAGGTAGATGCCGTACTCGTCGCACAGTTCGTACCAGCGTTCCTGGTTCGGGTAGTGCGAGGTGCGGATGGAGTTGATGTTGTGGCGCTTGCAGAAGACCACGTCATCGATCATGTCCTGCTCGGTGATGGCGCGGCCCCGTTCGGCGTCGAACTCGTGGCGGTCGGCGCCCTTGAACACGATGCGCTTGCCGTTGATGGTCAGGATGCCGTCCTCGATGCGGAAGCGGCGGAAACCGACCTTCTGGGACGTGCATTCGATGACGTCGCCCGCCTGGTCGATGACGTCGACGTCAAGCTCGTACAGCGTCGGGCTTTCGGCGCTCCAAGGGGCGATGCCCTGCAGCGGCCCGCTGGAGATCGCGGTCTGCGCCTCCGCGTCGCCCGTCGTCTGCCACACCGTGTTGCCGTCGGCGTCCTTCAGGGTCGCGCGGACCGTGGCCGCGTCGGCCGCGTTGAGCACGGTCAGCGCGGCATCGAGGGAGGCGGTGCCGGCCTCGGGATCCCAATCGGCTTCGATCTGCGTGTTCTCGATGTGCACATGCGGGCGGGCGGCGAGTTCGACGGAGCGGAACAGGCCGTGCAGACGCCAGAAGTCCTGATCCTCAAGCCAGGAGGCGCTGGAGTATTCGTAGCAGGCGACGGCCACGACGTTCTCCCCGTCGTGCAGCAGTTCGGTGATGTCGAACTCATTGGGCGTGAAGCCGTCCTCGCCATAGCCGACGAACGCGCCGTTGACCCACACGTAGATCGCCGTGGCCATGCCGTGGAACACGATCGACACCGATCCGCCGGCCTGCTTGGCGTTTGCCACGGGGGCGGAGACGGTGAACTTCCTGCGGTAGAGCGCGACGTGATTGTTCTCCGGGATGTTCGGTTCCAACGGGTTCTCGTGGCCGTCCCACGGATACTGGACGTTCACGTACTTGTGGTTCATCAGACCGGCCGTCTGCAGGTGGCCCGGAACCTGGATACGCTCGAACGAGGAGTCGTCGAACGACTCGGCCGTCGCGGGTTCCTCTTCGAGGTTGATGTCGGCGGCCTGAACGACCTCGACCCGCCACTCGCCGTCAAGGCTCTGCTTGAGATCGGACCATTGTCCGCTCTGGGGGTCGCGGGCGTACCACTTGTGGCTGGAATGGGCCGGAGTCCGGTTCACCTCGAACACCGTCGGGTCGGTCAGCCAAGCCTGCGATGCGCGATCGACATGTGTGACGTCTGTCATGCTCTCCTGCTTTCTGTCATTACCTCGTTGTGAATGATATTATGGAAGAGGCCGGGACCTCCTTTACCGAAAAGGATAAACAGTTTTTATATAAAACGCAAATCCTGTTTACCGCTTCCAAATCACTGGCACTGCTTGCCGTCGACGCTACGCCGCGTCCATGCAATGTCTCGGTTCAGCTCATGCTATCCCATCCTTGCGACACGCTGTTTATCTCCTTGTTTTTACTTTCGGTGATAAAACTTGTATGCTATACTTTGCAAAATCAATGAGTGA
>ENA-OXVB01000365-OXVB01000365.1-human-gut-metagenome-genome-assembly--contig:-NODE-365-length-12495-cov-18.91_pt1 | contig 12495 bp, 10 predicted proteins | sample MGYA00249571_ERZ652685 | MGnify/ENA primary metagenome ERZ652685 (study PRJEB26925, sample SAMN05826705) | human gut metagenome | biome: ENVO:2100002; feature: ENVO:00000062; material: ENVO:00002003... | reverse complement strand
AAAAAAGATTTTTTTATTCACCTATTTAGAACGCTAAGTTCGTATTATTTATACGATGCAAACATAAATTCTATTATAAAAATAAATAGGGAAACTTACAATAAATTGAGCAATAAGCAAGAAAATTTAGATGAAGATTTGCAAATCAGAAAAATAAAAGAACGTGGTTTCTTGCAACCAGTAGATGAAAATTTAATAATAGAACACCCTTTAACAGATAAAGTAGAGAGTTATATACAAAATAATTTGTCTCTGTTAATTTTGCAGGTTACACAAAATTGTAATTTAAGATGCAAATATTGTGTTTATTCAGGAAGTTATGTAAACCGTGTTCATACAAATAAACGGATGAGTTTTGAAACAGCGAAGCAAGCGGTAGATTTTTATTATGATCATAGTAAAAATGTTGATATTGCTTCTATAAGTTTCTATGGTGGAGAACCCTTATTAGAATATGAGCTTATAAAAAACATTGTGGAGTATTGTGAAAAGAAATTTAGTGGTAAACAATTAAATCTCAATATGACTACAAATGCAACACTATTAACGAATGAGATGATGAGTTTTTTGCAGCTTCATAAAATTAATCTGACAATCAGCTTGGATGGACCAGAAGAAATACAGAATAAGAGCCGTGTTTTTGCAGATCACGAAACAGGCACTTTTGCAAGGATTGTAGATAATTTGGATAAATTTCGGCATTTATATCCTAGTTATGTAGATACAATTAGTTTTAATGCCGTATTTGATGAAGAAAATAATTTTAAGTTAAGTAGTGATTTTTTTTCCTTTGATTTTATGAAAAATTCTACTGTGACATTTACAACGGTAAGCAATCGTGATGCAAAAGAGGAAAAAGATGTGCAGGAAGAATTTGTTATAAACTACAAATATGAATTGTTCAAAATGTTTTTGTTTTGTATCGGAAGATTAGGACAGGAAGATGTTTCAAAATTGTTGTCAGCACATATTAATAAGTTAAAACAGAGTATGCATGAACATTTAAAAAAACCTTTCATTTCAAATGGAAAAACCTATCCAAGCGGACCATGTATTCCAGGTGTCAATCGCTTATTTGTTACTGTAGATGGAGAATTATTTCCATGCGAAAGGGTTAGTGAAACAAATAGTGCATATAAAATCGGTAGTTTAAAAGATGGTTTCTATCTCAATAAAGTTAAAGAATTGCTAAATATTGCTCAATATACTAAAAAGCAGTGTAGTTCATGTTGGGCAATGGGGTATTGTGATGGATGTGTATCTGATATGAGTGAAGGAGATAAATTAATTGCTCAAAAAAGACTTGAAAGATGTGCATCAGTACGTTTCACTACGGATGAATTAATGAAAGAATATTGTGTGCTAAGAGAGAATGGGTACAATTTTGAATAAATGAAAGGAAGAAAGTTATGAGAACATTGGTATATCCATATGATGAAGATTTTGAAGTAGTTATTAAGTACGGCGATTTTATTGATACAATGGAAATAAGTGAGATTTTGTCTCCGGTTGGATGGGGATTACAAAATAAGAAGGTGGGAGAAAATATTCAAATAAAAACAAATATAAATGCAGTTAATTGGGAACAAATTGATGCATTATTGTTAATTGACACTATCAGATCAAATTTACATATAGATGAAATCTTAGAAGTGGTTAAATTATCTGCAAAATTTGTAAAAAAGATTATTTTGAACAGAGATATGGATAAAGAATTATATACAAATATAGTAGACATATGTTCAAATGAAAAAGTGGAATTGATAGATGTTAGGAAACAAGCTCAATTACGAGTTTCAGATAATAATCAGTTAAAGGCGATTTATACACCAGTAATAGTAGTTGCGGGTATGGGAGAATGTTGTAATAAGCTGGAAGTTCAAATGTTTATAAAACAATATTTGAATAAATTAGATTATAATGTATGTGTGGTTTCTTCCAGAAAAAATATGGAAATTGTAGGTTTGCATTCTTTTCCGACATTCATGTATGGGAATCAAATTGATGAATCAGAAAAAATTATTGGTTTTAATCATTATATAAAAGGATTGGAAATTGAAGAGAATCCCGATATAATTTTAATTGGAATACCGGGAAGTATTATGCCTATATCTGAAAAACACTATGAGTTTTTTGGGGTTTTTGCTTTTGAAGTTTTTAATGCAATTAAGAGTGATATGTTATTGTTCTGTCTACATAACAATATTTATACCAATGAATATTTTGAAGAATTAAGGAAATTGTGTAAATACCGTTATCAGACAGATATTGACGCTATTATAATTTCAAATCATTCATACGATACACTTTCGTTGCAAACAGAAGGAACACTTAAATACCTTACTTTTGATGATGAAGAAGTTGATAGGTATAGATCTGGTTATCCACAGGATGTTTATTGCAGAACTTTGTATGAAAAACTTGCAGAACATGTGATAGAAACATTATCCGAATACGCAGATTTTCAAGTGATGTAAAAAAGAAAAAATTGGTGAAGCAATTGAACGATAAACAAATAGCAATAATTGATAATGGAATAAATGGAAGAATTGTTGGAACAGACAAAGTACAGTCTAAGATTTTTATAGATGATTACAATAATTGTAAGGAGGATTATATTGAAATTCCGATTACAGAATTTCAGCATGGTACTTTATGTGCATTAATTGTTAAAAAATACAATCCTCATTGTATGTTGAATAGTCTAAGGATTTTAGATAAAGATGGTAATGGAAGGATTGAAAAAATAGAACCTGCATTTGAATGGTGTTATCAGAACAATATAACGATTGTTAATTTGAGTTTTGGAACTACAAACTTTAACGAGTATGAAAAGTTAAGGAATTTGGTTAATAAGTATGTGAATAATGGTTTGATTATTGTGGCGGCAACTGCTAATTCGGGTTTTGTGACATATCCGGCTAGTTTAACAAATGTAATTGGTATAGCAACAACAGATAGCCGTTTAAATTATTTTAAGGATTATATGCAGATGGGAATTGATTCGTTTGTTCCATCTGAACATATTGTTAAGATATGTGACATAGAAACAATAACATCATTAAGTAATAGTTATGCTGCACCATATATGTGTGCTTTGATTGCAAATAAACTAAGCAATGACAAAACTCTCGATATAGTAAAATTAAAGAGATATGCTAAAGAGCAAAGCCATATTGAAATGACAGTGGATAGTTATGAGCCGGACTGGATTTACAGGGCGTATATATCGGGCAGAGGAACTTTGAGCAGGGCAGAGTATTATTTTGAAACAGTTACAGGGGTGTATGATGAAATACAAGGGAAAATAGATACTGTAATAGCCTATTCTATGGCAGAATTAGAAAATTTGGATATAAGGAATAAGAACTTAATATATCTTGGTAATGAGGATATTCATAATATAGATGTTCAGGGGTTCATTTGGAGCAAGGAAACAAGGCAACGGCAAATTAAGCATAATCATTATCAGGAAAATGGTCTTGAAGTTCCGGTAGTGATACTGGCAGTGGAAGATGTAATAGACAAGTTCTATATACTCACAGAACTAAAGAGGGCATTTGCTAATGGTGGTTATAACGCATATACAATAGGAATGGAGCCGGAGTGTATATTATATGCATTAGAATATATGCCGGAGCCAGTATCAGATATTGATGCTTGGAAAAATTTTATAGAGAGCCAGACTTTTTATAAACAGAGTGATTTGGTCATATGGTGCGTTCTGGTGGAAGAACAGGATAAATATTTGAAAGTATATCCTGATTGTGATGTACAGATCAGTCTTTGCAATGAGGGAGATATAAATATTGTCCGGTTTTCTTTTGAAGGAGAAAAGATTGAGAAAAAAATATCTGGACTGATTGACAGAAAAGATGTTGAGGAAATATATCATATTATAGAAGCGAAACTGACGGAGGAAGAAGATGGATAACAAAGAGGCTGTAAAAAGATTACTTCTGTTACTAGGCAGATACAAAAAAACAATAGTTGTAATTGTCGGTTGTCTGCTTGTTTCTACCGGGTTAAATCTATGCGTTCCGCTGATCAGCAGGCGAATCATGGACGATGGCTTTATTGGCGGAAATAAGAAATTATTGATAGAGCTGGTCTTGGTGTCTATGGTAATCTACACTATAAATTCCCTCATAGATATAGTCAAGGAAAAGAAACGTGTAGATATTTCAGTAAAGATACAATATTTTCTTTCGGAACAGTCTTTTTCACATCTTATGAAGCTGCGGGTAAACTATTTCAATAACACAAATTATGCGGAGACTTTGAATAATATCAACATGGATATTAACCAGATGACATCTATTGCTGACAGCAGTGTTTTTTTCGTAATTACGCAGGCGTTTAGCATGACAGGCGGCATAATAGGTTTATTCATAATAGATTTCAGAATGACGGTACTGGTTCTTCTGTTTATACCTATTAAGTGTGTGGTAATGAAATACTTTGCAAAAAAGCAAAAACAGATTATGGACGAGTTCATAAAAAGGAATCAGGAGTACGCAAAATGGTTTGGAGATACTGTTGGAGGGGTACGAGAAGTCAAGCTGTTTAATATCTTGGATAAAAAGCATGAGGAGTTTGTACTTAACCAGAACAATATTATAGAGAAACAAAAGCAGATGAATATGTTAGGGCAGTGGAATACGATAATAGATAGTATCATGGTACAGTTTCTTTCCACATTGTTATATATACTGGGCGCAAATTTAGTGTTTGATATGAAACTTTCAGTAGGTAGTGTGTTCGCTTTCATTACATATAGTGCTTATGTTACCGGACCGATTTCTGCAATCCTAAATATAGGATACCTGTTATCAGGGATTATTCCGTCAACAAAAAGATATTATGCGTTTATGGAATTGGAAGAAGAAACGGATAATGGAAAGAAAACGGATCTATGTCCAAATGATTTGAGATTGCAGAAGGTTTCTTTTGCGTATGAAAGGGATAAGTGCATTTTGAAGAATATTGATATATTATTTGCAAAATCCAGCAAGACAGCTATAATTGGGCGCAATGGTTCGGGAAAGACGACAATCATCAATCTTCTTACGAGAATGTATGAGCCGACAAGTGGTGAAATACTGTTGGGAGCAGAAAATATTTCAGAGCTGCCATTGCCAGAATACCGAAATATGGTATCCGTTGTGAGCCAACAAATCTATTTATTCAATGACACAATAAGGAATAATATCTGTCTGTATAAACAAATAGATGATACGGTGATAGAAGCTGCCTGCAAGGACAGCGGACTTGAAGATTTTATAAAAGAGGTTTCCTTAGATCATGTGGTAGGACAGAATGGGGCAATGCTCTCCGGCGGGCAAAAGCAGAAAATAGCCCTTGCAAGGGCATTGGTGCATGACAAGCCGATTATTATATTTGATGAAGCTACTTCAAACACAGATGCTTATTCAGAACAGCAGATAAACGGACTGCTTGATACTCGGCTAAAAGACAAAACAGTGATAGTGATAACACATAAGAAAGAGGTATTGAGCAAAGTGGATCAGATCGTTGTACTGAAGGAGGGAGTGGTTGCAGATTTAGGGAGATATGATGATTTGGTAGGGAAAAGTGATGAACTAAATGTTATGTTGGAAAAAGCAGAATAAATATAAGAAAATCTTTTCAGAGTAGCAAGTCTTTTTTGCTTTTGGGACAAAAAGTATTATTTCTGGCAGAAAATGTGAAATATTATTAGATGCTTGTCGATAAAAAAGAAAAATAGAGAGAATTTGCATCATGCAGGTTAATTCTAATTATTCTATGTATGGTGTGCCGTATGAAACTTAAATAGGATAATATTCCTCCATATTAGTGCGGAATATGCTGTTCATGAAAGTTAAAATCCCAAAGATGCAGAGATGTATATTATCAACAATTATACATTTCTGCATCTTTTTATTTTGAGCATTCCAATAGTAATACGCTAAATCTTAAATAACTGTATATGAGGAAAATATGATATGATTATATTCAAATATGAAATTACAGGATCAGAGGTATACACAGTATGTACAGAGACACTATATTTCAATATGTAAAAAAACAATATGGAACAATTCCAGAATATCTGTGGAATGATTTACCAGATAGTGCAATACTTCGTAATGACAATGGAAAATGGTATGCAGTATTTATGAATTTGGAAGGCTTTAAAATCGGATTGGATACAAAAGATAGGGTTGATATTATGGTTGTAAAATGTAAGCCGGATATGATAAGTGTTATGACACACATGAAAGGCTTCCTGCCGGGATATCACATGGATAAAAGTAATTGGATCACAATTCTTCTGGATGGGACAGTCCAGGAGGCAAAGATATTAGATTTTCTTGATATGAGTTATGATTTGACGGATGGGCGAATCGAGGAAAGTATTGAATGATATTTAAAAACCATAAAATCCTCTTGTGAAGAAAGTTGCATAAAAGCTAAGTATATTTTCAATAAAGTTGTGAAGTTTATTTTTCATGGAAGTCTATCTCCTTTCGTTTTCCTATGGCTATTACCATAATGTTCTGCAAGATCTGTTTGTGGGACAACTGCATATTACATAGGGTAAAATCTGTGTGTGAAAAAGTTTGCATAAAAGCTAAGTAAGTTTTCAATAAAGTTGTGGAATTTGTTTCTCATGGAAGTTCATCTCCTTTCTGTTTACGCTGTCATTATAAAACACGAAGGGGGATATTACTTGCCAAAATAAAAAAATAAATAGACAAAAATTGCAACGGGCAGAAAGTGTGTAAATATTCTCTGTCCGTTGCAGTTTCTTATATATTTTTGCTATACCGATTGCTAATAATATTGCAACAGCGGATTTTATGATTCATTCCACGCTTATGAATGAACAGTATTCACATCAGATTGAAAATTTTAAAAACACTGTGGATGTCAGAGTAAAAGAAATGCAGTGATGGATATGATAAATAGCCAAAAAACGTTCGCTAATAGGATTTACAACAGAATATAAAGCAGATAAAGACGAATGGTATCAGATGTGCCATTCGTTTTTTTAATAAAAGCACAAATTAACCTGCTTACGAGCATAAAATGATGTACGTTGGGTTGTTTTCTGGACTATGAGAATCAAAGTCCCATTGATATGATTAACATGGAAAAGAGGTGCAAAATCTTGGACACAGGAAGAAAAGATGCCAATATACAGATAGGAAAGAGACTAAGAGAGGCAAGACTGAATATGAACCTCGAAAAGTCAGAAATTGCGGATGTATTGGATGTTACAGTAGAACATTATCGAAAGCTTGAGGCGGGTATAACGGGAATATCTGTAGATAAAGTGTTGACACTCTATCATAAATATGGAATTGATCCTACATATCTGATAACAGGTGAGAGCAGTATGAAAGATTTTAATCTGGATTACTATGTTGCGAACAGCACAAAGGAGCAGAGAAATGAGTTCTTTGACCGTGTGCTGGCTTATTTATCTAAGTTGATTAGATAAATTGAAGTGCTTCCTACTTCCAAGCCCGAAAAGGAGGAAGTGTTATGCTTAATATTGCGGTCTGTGATGACAGCAGAACAGATGTAGAAATGCTGGAAAGTGCTTTTGATAAGTTAGCGCAGTACCAGTTTTCTTATGAAGTGTATTTTACAGCGAAGGAGTTGCTGAAGCATGTTATAGATGATGGGGAAATGTATCATCTGTATATATTTGACATTGAAATGCCGGAGATGAATGGTTTGCAGCTTGCAAAAGAAATCCGGAAAAAAGATGCCAAAGCATTGTTTGTATTCCTGACTGGATATACGCAGTATGTTATGGATGTTTTTGAGGTTATTACTTTTGACTATATTTCTAAACCGATTACAGTGGAAAAGCTGGAGTCCGTCCTTTTAAAAGCCATGCAGTATCTTCATATGATAAAGCGTGACTTTGTCTTTCAGTTCCGAAAAAATCAGTTTCGTATTAGCTGCGATGATATTGTGTATTTTGAGAAGAAAGGTCGTCAGGCAGTGATACATACGATCTCAGAAAATTTCAAGGCAAATATGACAACTGAAGAAATATGGAAACAGCTTGATGATAAGGTCTTTGCCCATATTCATGTATCATATATCATCAATCTTGGGCATATCAGGGCGATTGAGGGAGATGAAGTAGTGATGGACAATGAAGAAAGACTTCTGATTGCCCGTTCCCATAAGCAGAATTTAAAAGAAAAACATATGGAGTTTGTAAGGAGGATGGTTTAAGGATGGAATATGTGATACGCTTTGCCATCAGCCTGTTTGATCTGGCAGTGTTTATGTATTATTTTCATTCCAATAAGAAAATGAAACCAGTATCAAAGGTATGGATATGGGCTGGATTTACCATTGCTGCAATTATATGGACATTTATCAGCAACATAAAAAATCCGTATCTGAATCTTGCGACTCTTTTGATTGTGCTTATACTGTTATCATTTTATTATGAATCAGGAATGTGGACGAGAATTATAAATATTGTGACATTCATGGGTATTGGAATGCTGTTTGAACCTGTAGCTTTGCTGTTACTCCATGCTATGAATTTTCATATGGGAGAAAGTTATAAATATTATTTTGTAATGGTAATATGCAGCTTTGTTCGTGGAAATGTGATGTATATTCTGTCAAAATTGATTTCAAAGAAAGGGATGCAAATTGCTGCCTTTCCGAAAGAAATTTTGGGTGTGCTGGTTATGGTATTTACCTTTACGGTGTTGAACTGTTGCTTTATTATTCTTTTGTCATTGGAGGCGGGCAGTGAAAAAAGCCTGCTTATGTGTGCCAGTATTGTAATTTCCCTTGTTCTGACGGATTATTTTATGCTGTATATGATGGAGCGTTTTAATTATCTTGTGCAAAAACAGTATGAGGATGCAATGTACAGGGAAGAAATGCACTATAAAGACATCTATTATGAAGAAGCAGAAAAACAGAATAAGGAAGTGCAGAAGTTAAAGCACGATATGAAACATAAATTGCATGAACTGTATCATCTGGTGGAAAATAGTGATGGGCAGGAACTTTCAGAGAAAATCGGTGCAATGTGCAAGGAATTTGAGCAGATAGATGAAAAGCAGTATTCTGATAATCCAATCGTAGATTCTGTGCTCCGTATTAAATTTGGCAGGGCAAAGGCAAGGGGAATAAAAGTAGAAACATCTATTCGTATTCCAAAGCAGATGCAGCTTGATCACGGGGATATAGGTGTATTGTATGGAAATCTTGTGGATAATGCGGTAGAAGCCTGTAGCAAGGTGCTGGAGGGACAGCGTTTTGTAAAGATTGAAAATAAGTACCAGTCGGGGATTTTGCTTCTTGTAATAACAAACAGCAAAACAGGAAAGAAAAATAAAAGCCTGAAAACAACCAAGAAAGATAATATCAGACATGGGCATGGTGTTCAGAGTGTTCGTAAAGTGGTAGAAAAATACAATGGAACGGTCAGTTTTACAGATAAAGGGGATATATTTGAGGTTTCTGCAATGCTCTATGGAATTGAAGTGAAGGAATAAATGCAAAGCGTTACACTTAAATGTCAATCTGTTACACTTTGCCGCATTTTCCTGTAAAGTATGATATAGTGCATTCATCAAATGAAAAGGAGGACATACATATATGTCAAAATTAAGAAAATTGATGAACCGACTCAGTCATGGAGCATTAACCAGCGTGGCAGCACTTGCCCTTACGGTAACTGCAACCAATATGAACCGTTGCTGCTGGTTTATTTTCGGACAGGACAAGTTACCGGATAATGCAAAAAAACTTAGAAAATTTTAAGGTGGTAACAGGGTATGATTGCTAAATTTGCAAAGAAGATAAATGAAATATTGATACAAAAGGGGATTGTGCAAAAAGAGGATGCAGAACTGTACCGATATGGTATAGAAAATGGCATTGTTGTTGCAGGAAACCTTTTGGCTTCTGGAATATTTGGCATTGTGACGGGGAGACCGGGACTTGTTCTGGTCTTCCTGTTATTTTATGCCTCGTTGAGAAGCTATAGTGGGGGCAGCCACTGTAAGAGTAGAATCGGCTGTTTTTTGATATCAATGGCAATTTTATTTATTCCGGTTTATACATATGAGCCTGTAATGAAAAATGTTCCTAATGCCGTGATTTTATTGATCGGAGTTCTTGCAGTGGTAATTATTATTGTCCTTGCCCCAGTGGAAAGTATCAATAAACCGCTTGATGAGGAAGAAAGAAGGTATTATGCAAGGGTAACACATTGCATAACGGCATTACAGGTATGTGTTCTTATCATTTTGTTTTGTCTGGATCTGCAAGATTATTTTTATGCCGGGTATGTAAGTATAGTCCTGGTAGCAGTATTTATGGTTATGGGAAAGATTGCAGTGAAACGATATGTGAAATAGCAAAATCCTCTTAAAATGATATATTAAATTTCTGACTGCTTTTACATAAGATTGGGCTAAGATGGGTAGAAATTTACTCTTTGTCGTATTTCGTGTTGAAAAAATCGTACTTCGTGCAAGAAATATTGAAAAAAGTAGGAAAAATGATATGGTTATGGTGAAGTAGTAAAAAAATTATCAAGGAGGAATTTATCATGAAAGGTATCAAAAAAATTTTATCAATGGTTTTGGCGATTGTTTGTATCATTGGTCTTTTCCCGACAGCAAAAGTGGAAGCATCAATTGTAACGGTAAATGGTGGCTATACGACAAGGGCTAATGCGTATTCATGGGGTACATATAGTACAACAAATACGATAACTGTGGTATTGCCCGAAACAGAGGAAGATTTTTGGGTTAAATTTACACTTCCGAAAGAAAAGCGTGTGTATGCAAGATGTTCTTACAATGCGGAAAATGAAGGTATGTATCTTGAAATGAGAAACTCAAGTAATAGAATTTTAGATGAAAAGTACAGCCCTGACGATGTTTTGGATATGGACACGGTTATTCCATTTATGGCGGTGGCTTGTGATAATCTCACTTCTTCATCACAGACATATTATATTCATGTTAATCGTGGAACTTGTGAGGGTACAATGTATTTTTCACTTTCGATGAATGAGAGAATTAAAACTGGACGAGGAGTGTTTTCTTTTAGTGGAACAGCATCTAATCCTGGAAATTCATCAATAAGTTTATCAGGTGTAGATTCTTCTGTTCTTACATTGAATTTGGCAAATAATACTACAATTCCACCAGAAGCCATTGTTACATCAGTAAATACATCAGGTACTCAATCACCGAGTCAGGGAAATGTTCATCATATGGTACTTCCTGCAACAGAATCAAGTACTTGGTATACATCTACGGTAGCAAGTGCATCGAGTGGACATTACAATATAGATGTTTCGGATGGATTTCAGGCAGCACAAAGATGGCAATTTAAATATAATGCTTTAGCAACAGCAAAATCAACAATGAAAAATGTTAAAATAACACTGGAATGGGAGTACGATATAGCAAATACAGGATATAAGTCATATTAGAAATGTGGGTGATACTATGAATATTTTTTTTAACAGCCGAATTTATGCTAATCAGTCATTGCTTAATGTCCTGTTTGGTCAACAACAAAAAGCGACAATCAGTCGAAGCAATGGTTGTATAGGCACAAGAGATACTTTGACGATAAGCGCATCAGGAAAGGAAAAACTTACAAAAAGTACAAGTGGAAGAACACATAATACAAGTATTGATAGCAGCATTGACTTAAAGTCCTATATAGCTTCAGCAAAAAAAACGAATCAAGAGCTCATTGAGAATGCAGGAACACAGATTAATGCGAAAACAAGTGAATATATGAGTACAGGTAAAGCATTTAGGGCGGCATTAACGGAAAAGTATTCTAAGCTTGCCGCAGAAGCAAAAACACATTCTAACCCTGAAAATTATATTCATTCCAAGTATTTTGATAAGAGTTCAGAGTATTACGAGACTAATTTGACTGATACAGAACGTAGGATTGCATATAATTATGAGATGCAGATGTGCCGGACAGGAAAAATAAATGGTGTAAATTATCAGGATTCTTTGTTCAGGGGAATTGAAGTAGACGGCGACAGTGTAGATTCGGATAAAATCCAATTTGAAAGAGCATTGGTAAATTCGCAGATTTCAAATATTTTAAAGCAGGCTGGTGTAGATACATCTTCTATTACGAAAGATTGTACTTTTACTGTCGATCCATACAGTTACGAGATAACGGTAGATGGCGTGGATGAAGAAACAAAGGTGTTGATGCAGGATGCCTTAAATGTAGGAGATAACGGAAAAAACCTCTATAAGCATATATATTATTGTTCAACACAAGATGGCTGTGAGAGTTCTCAGATAACAAAGGAATCAAAAATGAAATACGAAGCATATCATCAAGTTTATAGTTATACAGGATATGAATTAGATAAACTTGAGGAAAAAAACGGGACATATTATACGGAGTCAGGAGAGAATATATTAGACTTAGTGGATAAGGCTGTTGAAGATTCTGGAAAAGTTC
>ENA-OXVB01000360-OXVB01000360.1-human-gut-metagenome-genome-assembly--contig:-NODE-360-length-12556-cov-20.7947_pt1 | contig 12556 bp, 5 predicted proteins | sample MGYA00249571_ERZ652685 | MGnify/ENA primary metagenome ERZ652685 (study PRJEB26925, sample SAMN05826705) | human gut metagenome | biome: ENVO:2100002; feature: ENVO:00000062; material: ENVO:00002003... | reverse complement strand
CACTACTTAAAGCAGAGGGAAGCACTCAACACAGCACTTCCGATTGGTGTAAGACAGGTGGAGACAATGCGTACACTTCTTACCCAGTCACTTGCGGTGCTTATGCCATTTAATGTGCAGGAATTAAATGACAGCACAGGAAACTATTATGGCATCAACCAGATCAGCAAGAATGTGAATATCGGCAACAGAAAGAAGCTCATTAATGGAAATGGCTTTGTATTTGGTGTGCCGGGTTCCGGTAAATCCTTCTTCTGCAAGATGGAAATGGGCAGCGTATTCTTGTCGGGAGATGATGAAATAATCGTCATAGATCCAATGAACGAATACTTTGATATTGCTGAGACTTATGGTGGAACAGTGGTAAATATGTCCACCTACACGGACAACTATGTAAATCCGCTTGAGATGGATGTGTGGAGTCTTGATCCGAATGATTCAAAGGGAATGATAAGGGAAAAAGGGGAATTTATGCTTGGTCTTTGTGAGCAGTGTATCGGGGACAGCTTAAATTCCAGACAGAAATCAATCATTGACCGCTGTGTGAGAAAGATGTATATCGACATCGCAAGGGGCAGGGAAAAGTATATTCCGGTAATGAGTGACTTCTACGATATCCTTATGGAACAGCCGGAGGACGAAGCAAAGGATATCGCATTGTCTTTGGAACTTTTTGTAAATGGTTCCCTCAATATCTTTAACCACCAGACAAATGTTGATGTAGATAACCGATTCACAGTATATGGTATCAGGGACTTAGGCACGGAGCTTAGTCCTATCACAATGCTTGTTATGATGGAGTCCATTCAGAACAGAATTGTAGAAAACGGGCAGAAGGGCAAGGCAACCTGGCTCTATATTGATGAGTTCCATGTCCTGCTTAATTCGGAGTATTCTGCAAAATATTTACAGCAGCTCTGGAAGAAGGTGAGGAAACAAGGTGGACTGTGCACGGGTATCACCCAGAACGTCGTGGACCTTTTACAGAACTACACCGCCACTACAATGCTTGCAAACTCTGAGTTTGTTGCACTCTTAAAGCAGGCGAATACAGACAGTTCCAAGATGGCAGAGGTTATCGGTGTATCAGAGGCACAGCTTCGTTTCGTAACCAATACTGCATCGGGAATGGGACTTATCAAGTGTGGTTCCGTGGTAATTCCGTTTGATAACCAGATCAGCAAGGACACTGACCTTTACAGACTGTATAACACCAATATCCACGAAAAGATTGCGGAGCAGAAGAAAAGGGAGGCAAAATTTGCTGATTAGAATTGCAATGTATCAGCCATTTGGACTAAGTTCCGGATGGCTACTTTTTACCTTTTTTAAGGATACAGAAAGAAGGTGGGAACATTGAAGATAAAAAAAGTGGATGACAAGCCTATGGTCATTCACACTAAGAAAAAAGCTAAGATTCATATGCATGAACCGAAGAAAGCTAAAATTAAGGGCAGTAACATTTACACCGTACAGCGTGGTCCGAAAATTGCCAGTGCAAAGATAAATGATACAGGTAAAAAGAAGTCTTATCGTAAGAGTACCATTCATCAGGCAGAGAAGAAAGAAAAGGAACTTTCAAAATTTAAGAGAAATATACGGGAGTCCAATACTTCTATTAAGACGAAGAATACCAATCTTCATATAGCAGGAAGAACGGGAGCATTTGCGGCTGGAGCAGTTACAGAGCAGGTGGAAGGTGGGCAGGAAGTGTCACAGGCAGCTTATCTTGCATATGAAGCAAGCCGTCCGGTTACGGGAACTGCTTCAAGGGGAGCGTCACTTTTCAGAAAAAAAGCGGCAGCCGAAGCAAAGAGGCGTATCAAGAAGGTAGAAACAGGAAAGAAGCTGGCAAAAAAGATGGGAAAGAAAGCTGCCAGTGATACGGCAAAAAAGGTTGCCGGTGACACGACAAAGACAGCAGCGAAAGAAACTGCGAAAGAAACTGCCAAGAACACTGCAAAAGCGGCAACCACAGCGGCAGGTACAGCGGTTGCACCGGGAGCAGGTACAGCAGTCGGCATGGCGGCAGGCTATGCCACGGGTGTATCTATTGAGGCGAAGGATGTGAAAGCAGCGAACCGTAGCAGAAAGATTAAATTTTTTCTGGATAAGATGAAAGAACAGGAAAATCAGACGGACAGTGTTGTAAAACTGGTAAAAGATCTGATTGTAAAAAAGGCAGTTCTCTGGATAAAGGCGGCAGCTCCGATTATCGGACTTGTACTTTTGCTGTTGGTTCTTTTAGTGGTAATCGTTGCAGTTCCGGTTATTGCTGTGATAGCGATTCTTTATAATTCACCATTTGCCTTATTTTTACCGCCGCTGGAGTCAGGAGATACAGTGCAGACAGTTACAAGTGCTTATGTGTCTGAATTTAACCGTGATGTGAATACCAAAGTGAATGAACATACCGGATATGACTTTGGCGAACTGGTGTATGTAGATTATGAGGGAATGGATGAAAATCCAAGTAACTACTACGACATTATGGCGGTCTACATGGTCAAGTATGGTGTAGGCGATACTGCAACAATTATGAATGATATATCAAAGGGGTGGTTGCAGACTGTAGTAAATGATATGTGTTCTTATACTACAAGTAGTGGAACAAAAGATGTGGAGGAAACAGACGCAGATGGCAATGTAACAACTGTTACGAAGTCGGTACTGTATGTAAATGTTACGCTCAAATCATACAGAGATATGATTTCTGTTTATGGATTTAATTCTGATCAGGTAGAAATGCTTGAGCAGATCATGAGTCCGGAGTTTATGGGACAGCTTGGATATGCCGGAAGTGGAAGCGGTGGAGGCGGTGGAAGCCCCGGAGTAAGTTCCATGACAGAGGATGAAATAAATGCAATCCTCAGTGGTATTACAGATAGCAGGCAGAAAGCAGTCTGCTCTTATGCCCTTCACAGAGTGGGTTATCCTTACAGTCAGGAATTAAGAGATAGTGGCAATTATTATGATTGCAGTTCACTTGCGTATTATTCATGGAAGGATGCAGGTGTGAATATCAGTTATGGAGGAGCAACTACAGCAGCGGCAGAAGCACAGGGACTTGATGAAGCAGGAAAGACCGTATCTTATGATGAAATGCAGCCTGGTGATCTTATCTTTTACAGTTTCACAAACAACGGAAGATATAAGAATATCAGCCATGTGGCAGTATATGTCGGCAATGGCAAGGTGGTAGAAGCCCTGAATGAAAGAGTTGGCGTAGTTTACCGTGATGTGGCAAGTGTCGGAAAGATTGTAGTAATTGGCAGACCATAGAAAATTGGCAGAGAGGGCGAAAGTCCTCTCTGGAACAGGAGGTAAGAATGGATTTAAAAGATATGATTCTTGTAATGGAGAATTATAAGGGAACAGAAAGAAATATGCTTATGACTTTGGAAGATTATAAGAAGTTCGTTGCCATTGATGATATGTCAGAGCTTGCAGATCAGATGCTGCTTCTTGGAAGAACGCTTGCGGAAGGTTTTACAGAGTATTACAGGGCAGCAAATGTTACAGTTTTTGCAAAATTCTGTAGAGATGATGTGGAACTGGGACGCTTTTTGCAAGGATATTATAATGATTCAAAGAAATTTTACTTTGATAAGGCAACAAGTTCCCCAGAGTGTATTACAAAGATGGATGAGATTGGAATGACGGATAGAGGCTGGATAGATGACTTTATCCTGCATTATGAAAAATGCGACAGGACATTTGAAAGAGGGCAGACATTTCATAATTTTAATGACCACGATTATATGGTACTTGAAGCATTATCTCCACGCAATCTTGTGGTAATGGATATGAAAAGCGGCTCTCTCACGATTGCTCTTGGAGCAACAGAGTATAAGCGATATCCGAAAGACGAGGAGCCAACTAAGGATAACACAGCGATTGGGGTATCGTGGGAGCACGGGATTTATCTTGGTTCCACACTTTCGCAGACCAACTTTAAGGCATATAAAAGAGAATACGGGACACCTGAAAAGATAAAAGATGTTTATGATTACAGGGCGAAACTCAAGCAGAAGTTTTATTTTTATCAGGATTTGTCAAAGGATGATGATATTCCAAAAAATATGCAGAATGATTTCCTGCACCAGATGTATAAGGAATTTGGAACGATAGAGGAGGAATATTTTTATGACAGGCTTGAAGATGGAAAGTATGATGAAGGTTTTAAGGAAAGACAGGTAAAAGAAAAAAGAGCCGATGAGGAAAAATGGAATTGGAGGCTGATATCGAATGGAAAAAGAATTTGATATTGAGATAAAAGAAGTTCTCTCAAGGGTAGAGACAGTAAAGGCAGAGTCACTTGACGATGCCATAAACAAGGCAATGGATATGTATTATTCAGAACAGATAGTCCTTGATGCGGAGGATATGAAGGGAGTTGATTTTTCGCCATACAGCGAAGAACAGCTCCCTTCTTCATTAAAGGAAAATGGAGGAAAGACACGATGAAAAATGAGCAGACAGCAGTTATTAAGGATATGGAATTTTTATTAAACGAACTTCATAAGGAATGGGAAAGACCGGGAGAGGTAAAATCGTCTGTCAGTATTCCATATGAGAAAGTTGAGGAAATCAGCAGAAAGCTGAATGTGATTGTCTATGAGACACAGCAGTCGGCTGACAGCGACGGACTTGCCTTTAAGCAGAGCATAGCCAAGTCAAAGCAGTGTTATGTGCTTCTCAGGATTATGCGAAAGATTGTAAAAGGAAAGGGCAAATGTGATGGACAGGCGGTTGATGCAGAATTTGTGATTGAGCTTGACGGGGAGGAGTCAAAGCTCTTTAAGGAAATGTTTGCAGAATTACTGAAGTAAAAGGAGGGTGACACATGAGTGTTGATATGAAGGTCAAAGCGATATATGATTCAGAAATCAGCAACATCACCCGTTCTGAAAAGAACTGGAAAGATGTATTAAAAGTTGCTGGTCAGTTATATCGCTATGAATTTGATAATATCGTTATGGTAACAGCTCAGAGATCACCGGAGAAAAGTACCCTTATGGCAGATTATGACACTTGGAAGAAAGTGGGAAGATATGTAAAGCGTGGAGCAAAGGGCTGTGCTATCTTCCCCTCAAGGGCACTTAATCCCCGTATGAGATATATTTTCGATATCAGTGATACAGGCGGAAAGAATGTGAAGCTGACTTGGGATCTGGAGGGGGAAAACCTGAAAAGTTATGCAGACTTTCTGGTATCGGAAGGACAGATGGAGCGGTATAAAAGCGATGACAGGGAATCACTAAAAAATACGCTAAAACAGTTTACAGGAACAAATGTTTGGAATATAATAAAAGAGGAGTTCGGGGATAGAATGTCCGAACTAATGCAGCTATCAGGTAGTGTGATAAAGGAATTCAACGAAAAACGCAAGGGCTTACAGCAGGATAGCGATATGGAGCAGTTAGTATATTCCAGTGTTATGTATGCTGTAGGGACGAGATGTGGATTTGACTTATCTGTGCAAGAACAGGATTTCAGTCAGATTGTAAATATCAAAGATGAGGAGATAGTTTACCGTCTTGGTTCCCTTGTATGCGATGTCTCCTGTAGTGTTCTTAGAGAATTTAGTAGGAATTTACAAACGATTGAGAGCGAAAGGAGAATATCATATGTTAGAAGCAATGACTTACAAGGAAGTGGACGGACTGCTGTATCCGGAGCTGACAATGCCGGACGAGACAGAGGATTTAACGAAGCTGGGCAGATACGGGAGAATGGCAATGAAGTATCTTCTGGAGAACGAACCAGCAAGGTACAAGACACTGATGAGATTCGGGAAGATGTACGAGAAGATGTCGGCAGTAGAGGAGGAAGCAAACCAGCTTTACGATCAGTTGGAGGAACAGTATCTAATGAAGCACAAGCCACAGAATCCGTCATCGACAATGGAGATGTGGAAGATAAGAGAGCAGGCGAAGATGCAGGCAGAGGAAGTAGTGCTCCACCAGATCGTGATGAAGTTTCATTAGAAACACAGGAAGAATTAAATAGAGAGCTTGATGAGATTAACTCATTGGGTGTCAGTAAGGAAGCCGAATATACACAGGCTTCCTTTTTTTTCGATCAAAACGGGCAGGCAAGTTTTGGTGTGAAGCAGCCGGAGAAAACCAGACACAATGAATTTATGCGTCAGTTCGAGGAGGATAAAAAGGCTGCCCTTGCCAGAAAATATAATTACCTTAATCCAAAGAAAGCAGAGAGTGTACCAAGTGAGTATGTAAAAGAGATACTTATGAAAGGAACTGGCTTTGTCGGTGGAAAAGGCAGGGTGTGTGAAATCTATCAGACAGAGATAGACGCAGGAACCAGAGCAAAGCGTATCAAGGCAGAATATGGTCAGGGGGGTGCAAGCTGGCCGCTTGACGGTCTAGGCTTGCACGGGTATGACACATTTCACGGTTCGGGACTTCGTATCCAATGGAAAGATGAAGATGGAGAAGTAGAAGGATACGTTTCGTGGAAGAATGTCGAAAAGGAAATCGGTGTACTTATCCTTACCGGAGAATACCAGTCGGAGACACCTCGTATTGATGAGCTTGCAATGGACGGACTTCGTGAAGATGATGAAGTCATTGACGCAGAGTACCGTGAAGTTGATACGCAGGAGGAGAAATCAGAAATTGATGATTATGCTATTCCTGATGAGCCTGACAGTTATGCTGTAAACAGAAAGGCGGCTGAGTTACGGTATATCAAGCCGATTGATTATGCTGACCGTGTAGCTGCAATGGATAAAGATTTAAGAGATGCCATTGAGATACTTGTGTCAGAATGTAGCTGTTACACACCATTCCGTGCTTTCCTTATGGATGTGGTGCAATCGGATTTTGCATTTATGCCGAATAAGCTGGAACTGATCTGTGAGATAGCGATGGGAAATGTTCAGGGTGAGAGAAAGGCATATTGCAATAATCAGTATGGACTCACAGAATACACTTTAAGCAGTGCAGATGTGAAAGTAAGCTACAAAAACAGAAATGGAGAGAGGGCAGGGGATACCGTATCATGGCGTGAGGTATATGAAATCTTATCCTATATGGTAAAACAGCCATTTTACTGTGGAGAGGACCAGAAGGCAATCTATCAGACCATAAAAAATAAGATTGACAGGGAAAAGATGAATCCTGTTTACCGCAAGTTCTTTGATATTGAGGACAGTGTGAGAGAAAGCCGTCTTAAAACCAGAGAACGGGCGATTGCATATGGCTTGAATACCAAGATTGACACGGATGGTCGTATAATTTCTGATGAGGATAAGAATGTATCGGCAGATATTCCACAGAAGGATACCGAACCACAGGAGGCTGCCCCTGAAACACCTGCACAGGAAGTATTACCGCCAGTGGAAGGTCTGCGTGGAAAAGAAAAAACACAAGACCAGACAAAACTCAATTTCCATTATAACCTGTGGGAAACAGAAAAGGGTGGTGCAAAGACCAGATACCAGTGGAACATTGATGCAATCTGTACACTAAAGCAGATTGAAGCAGAAAACAGACTTGCAACACAGGAGGAGCAGACTGTTTTATCAAAGTTTGTCGGCTGGGGAGGCTTGTCACAGGCATTTGATGAGAATAATGCAGCGTGGAGCAAAGAGTATGCAGAGCTGAAAGAGCTTCTTTCCGATGAGGAGTACAGTGCCGCAAGAGCAACCGTAAATAATGCCTTTTATACTTCACCGGAGATTGCAACTTGTATCAACTCAGCCCTTGTGCAGTTTGGTTTTAAAGGCGGAAACGTCTTGGAGCCTTCTATGGGTATCGGCAATTTCTTCGGAAGTATGCCTGCACCAATGCAGCAAAGTAAGCTGTATGGAGTAGAGCTGGACAGTATATCGGGAAGGATTGCAAAACAGCTTTACCAGAATGCCAATATCAGTATTACAGGATTTGAAAACACCACATATCCGGATAACTTCTTTGATGTTGTTATGGGAAATGTGCCATTTGGAGATTATAAGATATTCGATCCAAAGTACAACAAGTATAACTTCCGTATTCACGATTATTTTCTGGCAAAAGCACTCGATCAGGCAAGACCGGGAGGTATGGTTGCAGTGATTACCACAAAGGGAACACTGGATAAGAGCAATCCGACTATACGAAAGTATCTGGCTGAGAGGGCAGAACTTGTGGGAGCAATCCGACTTCCGAATACTGCATTTAAGGATAATGCAGGAACTGAGGTGACTGCGGACATTCTTTTTTTACAGAAAAGAGAGCGAAAAATTGATATAGAGCCTGACTGGGTACATCTTGGTGTCACAGGTGATGGCATAGCAGTCAATTCCTATTTTGCAGAGCACCCGGAGATGATGCTTGGTACAATGCAGTATGACACAAGGATGTTCGGACAGGACAGCAGATATACCGTCTGTGTGAATAATGATGAGAACTTCAATCTGTATGAAGCACTCAATAAGGCAATCAGTAACATCAAAGCACAGATGACAGATTTTGAGAGACTGGCAGATAATGAGGAACAGACAGAGGAAGTCATTCCCGCTGATCCGGATGTCAGAAATTATACTTACACATTCTTTGAAGGAAAACTTTACTACAGGGAAAATTCAGAGATGGTAAGGCAGAAAGTATCACCGACAGCGGAGGGGCGTATTAAGAGCCTTGATGAAATCAGACAGATAACAAGAGAGCTGATTGATATCCAGATGGAGGGATGTAGTGATGAGGAGCTTGCAGACAAACAGCAGCTTTTGAATGTAAAATATGATAAATTCGTTGGAAAGTATGGAGCAATCACTTCCAAAGCAAACCGTACAGCGTTCAGGGATGACAGCGATTATCCGCTTCTTTGCAGTCTGGAAGAAGTAAATGAGGACGGGGAGGTGAAGAAGGCGGATATGTTTTATAAGCAGACGATTAAAGCAAAATCCGTGGTGGACAGGGTAGAAACTGCGGTTGAGGCTCTTAATGTATCGGTCAATGAGTTTGGATATGTAAATATTCCTTATATGCTTTCCATTTATGAAACAGACAGGGATACTCTCATAAAGGAACTCGATGGAATTATTTTTCTTAATCCTGACCGTTACAATGAAAATAACCCGGACGCAGGCTGGGAGACAGCAGACGAATATCTGTCAGGCAATGTAAGGGATAAGCTGCGTGTTGCAAAGGCAATGGCGGCTGATACCGACAATCCACAGGCAGAAAGATTTGCCGCCAATGCCGCAGCATTAGAGAAAGTTCAGCCGGAATGGATTGAAGCCTCGGATATAGATGTAAAGATTGGTACAACTTGGATTGAACCGCTTGATTATGAGCAGTTTATCTATGAGCTGCTTAATACACCAAAGAGAGCAAGGGCAATCAGAACAGAGTATTATAATTCCGGTATTCAGGTACACTTGAATAAAATGAGTATGGAATGGTTCATTGAAAATAAAAGTATGGATAAACATTCCGTAGCAGCAACGAAAACCTACGGTACAAGCAGAATGGACGCTTATTCTATTTTTGAGGAAACATTGAATTTAAAAACGGTCACTGTCAGGGACAGGATTGATGACGGTGATGGCAAGTACCATTATGAAGTCAATAAGAATGAGACAATGCTTGCAAGGGAAAAGCAAAATATGATCAAGGAGAAGTTCAAGGAATGGTTATTTGCAGAACCGGAACGCCGACAGAAGTATGTGGAATATTATAATGAAACCTTCAATAATATCCGCCTGCGTGAGTATGACGGAAGCCATTTGCAATTTCCGGGAATGAACCCTGAGATTGAATTAAAACCGCACCAGAAAAATGCGGTGGCACGAATCCTTATGGGAGGAAATACTCTGCTTGCCCACTGCGTCGGAGCCGGAAAGTCGTTTGAAATGATGGCTGCGTGTATGGAACAGAAAAGGCTCGGACTTTCCAATAAGACAATTATGGTAGTGCCAAAGCCGCTTATTGGGCAGACGGCAAGTGAATTTTTAAGGCTTTATCCGTCAGCAAATATCTTAGTTGCCACAGAGCGTGATTTTGAAAAGAGCCGCAGAAAGCAGTTTGTATCAAGGATTGCAACAGGTGACTATGACTGTATTATCATGTCCCACTCGCAGTTTGAGAAAATCCCAATCTCCGCAGAGAGAAAGGAAAGAATGCTTAACGAGCAGATAGATGAAATCAGCTATGCGATTGATGAGATGAAGGAACGTAATGGAGAGCGATGGACTGTAAAACAGATGGAAAGCCAGAAGAAAAAGCTGGAGGAACAGCTGAAATCCTTGTCAGATGAGAGCAGGAAGGATGACCTTATAACCTTTGAGGAACTTGGTGTGGACTCTATCATGGTTGACGAAGCGCACAATTTTAAGAACCTTGCGATTTTTTCCAAGATGAATAATGTGTCAGGTATCAGCAGCAGCGGAGCGAAAAAGTCAACGGATATGCAGCTTAAATGCCAGTATTTGTCTGAGATAAATGATGGCAGAGGCATTGTATTTGCAACAGGTACACCGATATCCAATACCATGTGTGAGATGTATGTCATGCAGCTTTACTTGCAGAAATCAGCACTTGAAGAGATGGGAATTTATCACTTTGATTCATGGGCAGCGAACTTTGGTGAAGTGACAACAGCACTGGAGCTTACTGTAGAGGGAAGCGGATTTCGTTTTAAGAGCAGATTCAATAAGTTTACGAATCTGCCGGAGCTTATGAATATCTTCCGTGAGGTAGCAGATGTGCAGACCGCAGACAGGCTTGACCTTGATGTGCCTGCACTCCGTGGCGGCAAGCCTATTATCGTGGAGTCGGAGCCGGACTGGTATGTGAAGCAGGTAATGGAAGAATTTGTTGTAAGGGCAGAAAGGATAAGGGGCGGGGGTGTTGATCCAAGTGTTGACAACTTCTTAAAGATTACGCACGAAGCAAGACTTCTTGGAACAGACGCAAGACTGATTGATAAGGACGCACCGAACAACCCGGACGGAAAGCTCAATAAGGTAGCGGAAAATGTCTGGAAAGAATATGTAAAAGGAAATGCTGATGGTCATATAGGCTGCCAGCTTATTTTTTCGGATATTGGAACACCGGGACCGGACAAGGACTTTACGATTTATGATTATCTGAAGGAGTCACTTATCAAGTATGGTATCCCTGCGGAGGAGATAGCATTTATTCACGATGCAAAAACAGACGCACAGAGGGATGCACTCTTTAAGGAAATGAGGACAGGTAAGAAAAAAGTCCTTATCGGTTCGACAGATAAGTGCGGAACCGGAGTTAATGTACAGACACACCTTGTTGCAATGCACCATGTCGATTGCCCGTGGAAGCCTTCTTCCATTGAACAGAGGGAAGGCAGAGGTATCCGACAGGGAAATAAAAACGATGAGGTGGCAATCTACCGATATGTTACAAAACAAACCTTTGATGCATACAACTGGTCACTTGTGGAAAACAAGCAGCGTTTCATCAGTCAGGTTATGACAAGCAAGGCAGTGAGCCGAAGCTGTGAGGACATTGATGAGGCAACACTTTCTTATGCGGAGATTAAGGCGGTTGCGACAGGCAACCCTTTAATCAGGGAAAAGATGGAGGTTGACAATGATGTCCAGAGATTAAAGCTCTTAAAAGCGTCGTATGATAATCAGAGATACGGATTGCAGGATAATTTTATGATCAAATATCCAAAACTCATCAAAACTGCGACAGAGAAACTTGCCAATGTCAGGGAGGATATAAAGGCAAGGGATAAGGAATTGATTGATAACCCGGACTTTGCCATTACCATAGGCAATGCAACTTATACAGAGCGAGTGGATGGTGGAACCGTAATGCTTGAAGCAATCAGCAAATGTAAGACAGGCGAAACCACTCCAGTCGGTAAGTTCCACGGCTTTGAGCTTCTGGTGGAAAAGAATTTCCTTGGCATCAATTATATGGTGCTTCGTGGAAAGACGGAATACAAGGCAGAACTTTCCACAAGTCCGGTGGGAAGTATGGTAAAGCTGGAGAACCTGTTCAACGGACTTCATGAAAATGTTGATTTTCTGGAAAAGAAGATTGAACAGTACCAGAATGACCTTGAGGCTTCAAAGGCGGAGTATGATAAGCCGTTTGCATATAGTGCAGAACTGGAAGAAAAACTTGCAAGGCAGTATGAATTAAATGCCCAGCTTGACCTTGAGAATGCAAAAGCTATGGACGCAGATCTTGGCGGACCGGACAAAGAAAAGTCTGAGGACAGAATAGAAAATGCGGGCATTGTTGCAGAGGATAAGGGAATCTATATGCCGGACAGAAACAGGAAAAGATAGGAGTGAAACTCTATGAGCATAAGGAAAGTGGTCACAGGACTACTGATTACAGCAGGGATTGCCATTATGGCAGTCCCTTTTTTCTGGTGTACAACCGGAGAGAGAAACACGAACCAGCTCATAAATGAATTTGAGCAGACATTGGAGGAGAAGCAGGATGAAAGGTCAGAGGTTGAGAAAGAGCAAACCACCGTTAGTAAAGAGGAGGAAGCCATTCTTAAAGAAGGCAGTGTCATCGGCATTATTGAGATACCGGGCATAGAT
>ENA-OXVB01000332-OXVB01000332.1-human-gut-metagenome-genome-assembly--contig:-NODE-332-length-13489-cov-8.72659_pt1 | contig 13489 bp, 16 predicted proteins | sample MGYA00249571_ERZ652685 | MGnify/ENA primary metagenome ERZ652685 (study PRJEB26925, sample SAMN05826705) | human gut metagenome | biome: ENVO:2100002; feature: ENVO:00000062; material: ENVO:00002003... | reverse complement strand
GGAGTCGTCGGCAGCGTCAGATGTGTATAAGAGACAGAGTCAGACTGGCGGATGCCTGCGAGCCCGGCTCGCCTGTCGATACGGTGCCGATGGTCAGACTGGCCGAATCGATGTCGAGTCTGACGCCGTTGGCCAGCTGGGCCGCGTTGCTCGCGTTCGTGTTGGCCTCGGTGACGATGCCCTCCACGCGCTCGATATCCGCTTTGGTCACGTCAGCGCTGATGATGTTCGACTCGATGCGGATGCCCTCACCCGCCGTGTAGCTCACCCCACCGCCGCCGGACCCGCCCGACGACTCCGAACGCCCACCGCTGCTCGCGATGGACTGGCCCACCTCGTAGTCCACGCTCAGCACGCCATCCGTGATTTTCACGATCTTCTTCGTGATGGTGGCTCGGACGCTCACGCCGGTCACGTCGTCAACGGCGCTCAGCAGGTCGCCAACGTTGTGGTCGGTGCCGTCGCGCATGGTCACGTCGATGGTGCCGGTGCCCTCCTGGCGTGATTCCAGCTCCTCCTTGGTCTTCTCGGACAATTCGGAGGCTTCGGCGTTGGTGTATTCGTAGGTATCGGCGACCTCATCCAATCCGGTAAGGGTCTGTTTCTGGCTGACGTTGCCGTTCTCGTCGGCGTACCAGTGGGATACGGCCCTGTCCTTCAATTCGCCCTCACCGAGGCCTATGAGGTGATTCGTTCGCCTGTACTCGCGTTTGGCCGTGAAGTCCATGCTTCCGGAGTCCAGAGTGCCGTCAGTGTCGTCCAACGGCGTCGCGTTCAAAACCACCGTGTCGTCCATGCATAGGAAGACCAGTGCACACGAGTGCGAGGCCAGCAGTTTCCTCAACCCGGTGTAGGCATCCGTGTACCGGTCGAATCGCCCACTCACCTGCAGATCATTGTCCGCCGCGGTGAACAGCGAGCCGAGGCCGCATCTGCTGATGATCTGCGTCAGCACCTGCGTCACTGTGCCGGACACTTGGAGGTAATCCTGCCCCTTGTCCGGTTGAAGGATCTTATGGGACAGGATGCCTTGGAGACTGCGTCCGGAAAAAGTGATGACGTTCGCGCCGTCGGCAACGTCCGATTGGATGCTGTCAACGACGCCGCCGTATTCGGTGCCGTCTATCATCCACACGTCATGAGCGGCAACGAGTCCGGCTACATCATCAGGCAACACCAGCTCGTAATCGTTCTCGTCCTCGCCGAACGCCAGATCCAATGATGCGGCCTGGACCGAGGCGTACGCGGTGCCGTCGCGTGTCAGGATAAGGTCGACCATGGCGGAATGCTCCTCTCCTCAACCGGCGTCAAATCGAATCCGAAGCTGCCGTCCCACTCGATGACCGACGTTCCCGGCGCGATGGGTTCGAACACGTACGTGCCGCTCCCCTGCCCACTGCCGCGCCGCGCCTTGCCGAACACGTTCGAGACATCACCGTTCGCCGCCGTCAGCACGACAGTGCGCGCAATGGCGTCGATAGTCAGATAGCCTCCGTCCGGCACCAGCACATCCACCATGACCTCGTTGCCGCCGATGCTCACGCGAGGGTTCGACGCGGGACCGTAGACGATCATCCGCCATTTGACCCCATACGGTAGCTGGTTGGTGACGGACGCGCTCATGCGCGGTGCCTGCAAATCGCACGGAAGGTCGAACGGCAGGTCTAGCCAGGTGTCACAGGGATCGCCCTGATGCACGACGCATTGGATGGTGTCGGCGTCCCTCCGCCATACTCCGTCCAGCAGGACGATGGTGAGCTGCGCGGTCACGGTGCTCGGACTGGTCTCATCCGGTTCCGACGCGGTCAGATAGCAGCGTTGCGACCATTCGCCGTTGACCGTGAGCGTGCCCGGCGTCCGGTTGAGCAGGTCCGCGTCGAACACGGCGCGCATCGAATCCAACAGTGTCGGACTGGTGCAGATCAGCTTCGCGTGGCGTTCCGCAGCCGGGCGCGTGACGCCGGTGAGATTGCCCGGCGTCACATCGTAATCCCATTCCACGGTACGCAATTCGGGAATCGACCCTATCCAGCACTGCGGCGAATACAAATCGACCGGCTGACTGTCTGCGTTTCCGGTGCCGGGCATGTAGGCGAGATTAGCGACCATTCACAGCCTCCCTTGCCACACGGTATGCGTCACGCTTGCCCATGACTGGCGTGTTCTTGCGGATGATTCCCGGCATCTCGCGAACGGCCTGACGGATGGCGTCCACGACCGCCTGATTATCCACCACGACGGTCGTGCTGGATGATTTGACCTCCGGCGCGGCGACCGCCACCACCTGCTGCGGCCCGGCCAGCCACTCACGCGGAATCTTCCGCTCATTCAACGCCTTCATCGCATCCACGCCGTAGTAGTCAACGGCGCTTGCTTGCTGCATGAACTCGCCGGGCGACGCCATAATGGGAATATTGTCGCTCTTCTTCCCGCCCCAGCCGGTCAGCAATCCCGTGTAGCCGTCGCCATTAGCCAAGCTCATGACGTCACCAGTCGCATAGCCGATAGGGCCACCAGTCGCATACGGGATGCGGCCGGTCGCGCCAGCAGGACGATAACCAGTGGACGTATATTGGCCACCGCTGTCGTCCACGTAGGTGCCGTGAATCGTAAAGTACTTGTCCGCGATCTGTCGGCTGGTGATGCTGTTAAGCATCGGTGTGGCGTAGTCGTCTGCGTAGATGCCGAAGCTCTTATCGCTGATTTTCTTCGCGTCGAGGTTCCCGACCTGTAGTGACAGTTCGTCGGCTTTGCCACCGGTCAAACCAAACTGGTTAGCGAGATTCTCGGCCTCGGTTCTGTTCATTCCAGCGGCAGTTGCAGCGTTAATGAATGCGTTCCGAGCGTTTTCGAGACAAGCGCGCGCCTGCTCAGTCGCGCCACTCATATTCCCGGTAGCATTACCTTCTTCGAGAATCGCCGCGGCTGTGTTCATCGCCTGAGACGCGAGATTAGACAAGGCGTTTCGGTTATTACGCCCCGCTTCCGTGTTAATATCCAGCGTCGTGCCGTTCTCAGCGATGGAATCATTCAGACTCTGGATACTCTCTTGAAGCCGTGTCTGCGCCTCATAGGCGCTCACATGAACGCCCTCAAGCTCGAACAGACTATCGATCAGCGAATCCACCTGATCCGAGTAGTCCTCGGCGGCGTCAGCCGATTCGCTCATCGCGTCAGCATTCGTCAACGTGGAATCGGCCGCGGTCTCGGATGTCCCGTTGAGCTCTGACAACGCCTCATCCGCGTCCTTGCTCGCCTCGGTGCCGTCCTGATAGGCTGTGGCTAGTTCCCCGAGCGCATCCCGCATGGTTTCGACGGCCATCGGGTTGCCGAACTTGTCAAGCTGCTCGTTGACCTTCTCCAAAGCGTACCCGTCGCCTGTTGCTGCTTCGATGAACTCGCTCATGCTGATGCCGGCCTGGTCCAGGAGGTCGGTGACCTTCTCCGCGCCGGTGTCCAATCGGCGGATGAAACCAAGGATGCCCCAATCTTCGCCGACCTTCATGCCTTGGAGCTGTTCGAGCAGGGCCTCGTTGGCATTGCCGGTGGTCTCCATAGCTGATTTCACGGCGTCAGCGGCGGCTTCGGCTTCCTGAGCTTGTCCGGCCCATTCGAGGAGCGCCGAACCTGCCACCGCGAACGCGATACCCCACGGGCCTCCCATGAGTGATACGAGGCCTCCGGCGACGCTCTTGAATCCACTCATAGCGGTCTGCCCGCGGCTCAACGTTCCAGGAAGTCCCGTGAAGCTGTCGTTGGTTCCTATGGCCGCCTGTCCGATCTGCTGGAAACCGCTGACAAACTGCGGTGTCGCGTTGATGACGCGCTGCCAGGGGTCGATGAGCTGGCCGAGTGTCTTTCCGAACTTGCTGGCGCTTGAATTGAGCGGTCCAAGCGCCTTGTGCAGGGCCGTGAACCCGCCGACGGCTGCAACGCCGAGAACGATGGTCTGCTGGACGGGTGCCGGCAAACTGGAGAACGCGTCAACCAGCGTGTCCAACGTCTGCACCAGCGAGCGCAACGGTCCCTGCCCGCCCTCTCCCAGGTTGATGAGTAGGGTCTCGAACGAGCCGGACAACTGTTCGAGGTCGCCTTGGAGGTTGTCGGTACGGGTGGATGCCATGTCGGCGGCATATCCGCTTTGACTGACGGTCTTCGTCCATTTCTCCACTCCGGCCGCGCCTTGGTTGTACAGCTGTGTAGCCGCACGAACGGCGTCCGCACCGAAGATGGTCGCCATGGCCGCGTTGCGTTCCTCTTCGGACAGTCCGCCCATCTGGGTTTGGAGCTGTCCGGCGAGGTTGGAGAGGCTGACGAAGTGACCCTGATTGTCATAGACGCTGATGCCAAGCTCGTCCATCAGCTCGGAAGCTTCCTTGGTTGGATTTCCAAGATGCTGGAGCATGGAGCGCAATGAAGTGCCGGCATCAGAGCCGATCATGCCGGCGGACGCGAACGCGCTCAATGCGCCGACGGTTTCCTCCATGCTGATGCCATAGGTGTGGGCCATGGTGCCGGCCTGCGACAATGCGAATCCGAGGTCACGCGCCGAACCGGACGCGCTGCCGGCACCTGCGGCGAGTGCGTCGGCCACGTCGGTGGCGCGGTCGCCGGACAGGCCGAACTGGGTGAGCGCGGTCGCCATGAGTTCCGCGGCTTCGCTCACGTCGATGCCTTCGGATGCGGCGAGGTCGAGTGCGCCGTTCAAGCCGCCGGACAGGATGTCGGTCGTGCTCAGGCCGGCCTTGCCGAGTTCGGTGATGCCGGCCGCGGCCTCGGAAGCGGAATAGATGGTGTCGGCTCCGGCATCGATTGCCGCCTGCCGCAGCAGATCCATCTCTGCGGCTGAGGCGCGTGTAACCGACTGCACTCCGCTCATGCTGGCGTCAAAATCGGACGCGGTCTTGATGGCGGCGACGCCCAATGCTCCGGCGGCCATGCCCGCGGCGGCGAGCCCGGTGGTCAGCAGCGAGGTCTTACGCCCGGATTGTTCCATGCCTTCGGCGAGCTGTTGTGCGTTCGCTCCGGCCGCTTTGATGCTGGCGTTGAAGTTCGAGGCGTCCGCCCTGAGTCGGACGGTAATCGATTTGTTCAACGCTGGCATGGGTTACCTCTATTCGGTTTTCAGGGTGAGCATGGTCATCAGGTGGTCGCCGTTCGCGTCCTTGGGGTGTTCCTCCCGCCATTGTTTGACGGCGATGGCGCGGTGCGCGCTGCCCCAGCAGACGCGGGCCTCATGGTCGATGGCGAATTCGCCGTTACGGCACACATCGAGCGGCAGTCCGCATCCGGGGCACATGGAGGCCTCGTAGTCGTCGAGGGCGAGCATCCAGTCGCGTTCGGTCTCATCCCATTCGGTTTCGCGGGTGAATCCGGTCAGCCGCCCGGTTTCGTCGTATTCAGCCGCGTAGCCGGGTTCCCAGCCGTGGAATCGTTTCAGGCTGATGCCGAGCTGGCGGCAGATTCTCAGTTCCCGGACGAGCCGAGGGTCTTCGAGGCGAGGTCGAACGCCGCTTTTGGGTCCGCGGCCTCGCCGTTGAGCTTCATGACGGCCTGCACGATGATGGTCAGCTGGCCGTCGGTCATCTCATCGAACGCCGTATGTAAGGCATCGTTGGTCAGATCCTGTTCGGGCAGCGGTTCGCCGCCCACCATGGCGGTGACGGCCATCTGCGCCACGGAGTCGGCGGCGAGCCCGACCATGTCGCGGTCCAGCGGCTTCTTCGGGTCCGGCGTGTTGTCCTCCAGCACGCGACGCCACTTGCTGAACGGTAGCGCCCTGAGCTCCAAGGTGAGCGTGTCAGCGGCGCACTCCTCCTTGAGCGCTTCGATCTTCTGGGCGAGCTTGCGGGCGCGCTGGTTGCCGCCCTCGACCTTCACGCGACTGTTGTTCGCTTCGTTCAGGTCGTGGCCTAGGTTGATGATCTCCTGCGCCTTCTCCTGATCCAAGACGATACTGATGGTCTCGGTGCGGCGCTTCACGGTAATGGGCATGATAAATCCTTTTCTGAAACGAGTGAATATCCTTTGCTCGGGTAACCAGTGAGAGAGAAAGAGGTCCCCGCGGGTAGAAAGGATGAAAGACCCCGCGGGGAGGAACAGAAAATGGCGATGCGGCATCCTGTCGCACCGCCATTCACATGAGAGGTGACCCTTTCGAGATGTTGGGTTGGCCGGTTAGAGTCGGCGGAGGAATTCCTGCAACGCGGTGTAGCGCCAACGGTTAGCGGCTCCATTCGGATGCGCGTTTCCACTGGAAATCTTGAACTGATTGTCGCGCAACGACTTCGCGGTTTCGCTCAGAGTGATTCCTGAACCGCCTCGTCGCCCGCCAATATTCAGGCTCACCTGCGGGTCGCCGCCGAGGTCGAGCCACGGGACGCCCCAGAACTTGCAGATGTCAATGAGCGCGTTCGCGTAGGTTTCGGTCATCCAACTGTCGGAGATGATGACACCAACCTTGGCGTTCGGTCGGTTCGTGAGAATCCACTGCAATACGGTGTTGTATGCGCCCCACATGGTCGTATTGGTGGAGTCCGCGCTGGTGCCAAGCGTTGACGGTTCACTGGCGATGTCAATCTCGTTCAGTCCGAACTGTAGGGTCAGATAGTCGGTATCCTCGGGAATGTTGAGGTAGCGGTCCACGCTGAACGGGTTCGATGCGTCCCCCACGTTGGTCATATCGCTTCCGCCGATGGCGTCCTTGGTGAACTTCATGTTGTTGTACTTGGCAACAAGATAGTTGGCCGTCAACGGTTCGCCTGTGGCCTTGTCGATGTCGGTTACATAGGAACCGGCGGTGAAACTGTCGCCGCAAGCATGGTAATGCTTGCCCCAGAGGGGTTGCTGGCTTCAAGCATCGCAATGACCGATGAGAAGCCGCCGATGATTTCGGTGGAGAACGTGGGCTGCGTCTCACTGTCGGTGAGTAGGATGATGGTATCTCCATCGTTCTCGAATCCCGGAACGGTCACGGTAGCGGAGTCGTCGCCGGTGAATGCTCCGTCAACACCGGTATCGCAAACCTCGCCGGTGCCGTTGGTGTATTCGTATGAACCGTTCTCTCCGTAAACGATGGCAATCTGAAGGTCGTCAATATCCACGGCACCGGCGGCGCTAACCCAGAATGCGACGTGCGTCAAACCGCCCGTAGCGTCAATATTGGCTCCCTGAGTCGGGCCTGAGTGAGACACCACGTATGCGTCATCCCAAATGGCGATACTGCAACCGGTGGGGAGTTTCTTGTTGATGTGGAGGCGGAACCCGTCGGGGAGGCAGATTCCGTTGTCCGTGAGAAGCGGAGCCAACTCAACCACTGCGCCGTTACCCGCCTCTGCGGTTCCATGAACGTTCAGGCCGTTCGGCGTGAACTCGTAGGTGAGGCCCCGAACGGTGCCGGAGCCGGAAGTGGGCATCTTCACGAGGTTCTGGCCGGAAGCGAGTAGCTTCTTAGGGAACGCGCCCTCGCCGCTCATGGTCACGTTGAGGGGCTTGTTGGATACGCCTCTGAGAATATTGCCGTCGAGCTTAACGGTTGGAATGCTTGCCGACGCCTCAAAGATGGCATCGTCCATCGCATTCAACTTGGCGGCGGTAATCGTCTGACCATCCGCCCAATTCTGCTTACTATAGGCCATTACAAAACCGCCTTTCCGACAATGGCCTTGCCAACAATGTTAGAAGAGGCCAGAGCGCCGGCGGCCTTGACGGTCGCGGACTCGGTGAACCACTTGCCGGTCACGAAGAACGGGGCCAGCGACGCCTGCACGCCGTTCTCCTCCTGCGCGACCAGCTGCTTCTCGCCGAACACCACGGGGATGACGGTCACCTTCTGGTCGGCGGCCCAATCGTCAGCCGCCGGCAGGCCACGACGACGCACGATGTAACCGGTCGTGCCCTCCGTGGTCGCCTTGGCGCACTCGTTGAACTCCTGATACAGCTCGGAATTCGTGTTGTCAATGAACGTGATCGACGCGTCGGATACGCTCTTGCGTCCAGGCCGCTGGTAGTCCTGGTCGGAGCATTCGCGCTGGTCGTTGATGGTCGCCTGGGACGGGCTGAACGCCCAGCCTCCCAGTCGGATGTAGCAGCTGATGTCCGTGCCGGCCTGCAGCTCGGTAATGGTCGGGTTCTCCTGGTCGGCGATGGTCGTGACGATAACCGTCTTTATTCGACCGTCAGCCGGCGTGGACGGGATATTGCTCTGGAAAGTCAATTCAGTCTCCTTGGTCTTGGGTTTTGGGTTTGATACCGGGCCGGAGAACGAGTTTGTCCGGCCTTGGGAGTGTGGAGTCGGGCCAGTGCGGCCTGTTGACCGGGATGAACTGCGTGCCTATCCGCTTGTCGGTGGACAGCACGTCGGTCTCGACGTTGCTCACGATGTCCCGGCAGCGAACGTACCTACGGACTGTCATGGCGGCTCCACGTGAAGTCGAATCGGAGGACGCGCACCCGATACCGGTAGGCCGTATCCGTCTCCGTGAGGCCGGCGGCGTAGGTGCCGGAATCCTCCGTCAACGTCAGGCACGAGCAGGTGAACCCACCGCATTCAGGCACAATGCCCTGCAACGCTGGTATCGCGTAGTCGTCGCACCAGACGTTCACCGAATCCGTGTTATCGGACACACAGCGCAGCTCGATACGCCCGTCGCCCGCGATAGCTCCACCCATCTCGTTGCGTTGGATGCCGTTGTTGGTGATGGTGACTATCACCCAAGGCGGCAGCTCCCCGGCCAACGGTTCCACCTGCATGTGCAGCGGCCAACCGTCCACAACGGGGATAAGCTCCTTGAGCGCTTCGGTCAAATCGAAGATGCGAGCCATGTTCACGCTCCCCACAGGATGACTTCGAGCGCGTCGCCGGCGGAGTCGGCGACGTAATCCGCCAAGGTGGGCAGTTCCTCCTCGGCGTGCCCGTAGAATTCGTGGGTGCCGCCGCCTCGCGCTGTGCCGAAGAACGCGATGTTGGCGAGGCTGCTGGCACCTCCTTCGCGCGGACTCACGTCCGCGTACTCTCCGGTCGCGTCACGACCCGTCTCGTACCCGATGCCGATGTAGGTCATCGGCTGGTTACGGGAGGTCATCACGTCATAGGTGATGGCCTCCTTGACGTTCTGCGCGGCCTTCTTCACCGTCGCAGCCAACTTCGGGCGCACCACAGCCTGCGCCAACGCCATGCGCCGGCCCAGTTCGGACAGTTCGGAAGCATCAATCGTCAAAGCGCTCATAACGCCTCCTTCACGTTCCACCGCTGCGCCGTCGCATGCGTCTTCTGAGACTGCGGGGACACCAGCCGGAACTTATGACCAACCAGATTCGGGTCATCCGACTTGGTGATCTCAACCACCATGTCCGGAGTCAACCCTCGCGTAGCCCATGGGAAATCAACGCGCACCAGCCACTCGTTGACGACGGTCCCCGTATCGGTCGTGTCGCCGCCCACGCCGCCGGAGGTCTGCACCTTGCACTTGCCGGCGTAGACCTCCGTGAGCTTGGGTACCGACTGGCCCGTATCCGGGTCGACGGTCACGCCTCCGGCCTTGGTCACGCGGCATTCGTCGGCCATGAGGCGTTCGGCGGCGTCACGTCCAGCGGTCATGAGAGTATCGAGACTCATATGGCCTCCGTCCCATCGGCGTGATCGTGAACGCCCCCTCGGCACCCGAATCCGACGGGGTGAGCAGCGCCCACTCCGTGTCGGTGAATGTGATGCCGACAGCGGAGTTGGTCATCCCGTACGTCCGCTGATAATCGTCGATACGCTCCGACTTCGAGGTGTATCCCTCCGGGTTGAGCGAGTGACGTGCGACCGCGGACGCCTCGACCATGTTCACCGCGTTCTGGCTGATGCGCTTGTCCGCTATGAGCTGGTCGAGGTTCGAGTAACGTTGGCGGATGGCGAGCTCGGCCATCTCTATCCACGCCGTGACCTGATTGATCTCCAACGGGTCGTCTATCGGGCGTCCGAGCTGGGTGGCGACGTCCTGCACGCTAGCGGTCATCGGTCACCACCCTTCGGTCACGCACCGGCCATGATGCCGGCGGCCACGAGCGAATCCACGATCTGCTGAACCGTGCCGGAAGCGCCGTCAACGTGCGCCGCCTGCTTCACCCCACCAAAAGCGGAAGTGGTGGCGGCCGGCAACACGTAGGCGTTCGCATTCGCGGCCACGCCGTCCAGCTTCGCCTTGTCCTCCTTGCTCAAAAGGCCGTCAGCACCAGAGGTGGCCTTGCCGGGCACGGTCGGAATGACGCCATCCGCGATCTTCTCCTTGGTCACGGCCCTGGCCGCGAGCTTCACGGTGGTCACCGAGCCGTCGGCGATCTCGGCGGAGCCGCCGCCGGATGCGGGCGGCTCCTGCGGGTTGCGCTCGTCGTCCACGTAGACGATGTCAACTGTGGTCGCTCCGTCCGGAACCTTGGTGACGCCGGACAGCGGGTGAGCGTAGATCGGGGTTCCCATCACTTGCCCGCCTTCGCGTTGGAGGCGTCGGTGATGACCACGAACTTCTTCTTGTCGCGGACGATGAAGCCGACAGTGGCCTCGAGCAGGATGGCGGTCATGTTGCGCTGCCACAGGTTGACCTGCGTGCCGTCGATGTTGATGGTCGCCTGGTCGGACACCTTCATCTGGATGCCGCCTACCATGGCGAACATGGCCTGCGACCAGTCGCCGGCGACGCCGAGGATGTTCGGGCTGCCAGCCTTGTACCCCCACGGGCTCTTGACGATGCGAGCGCCGAACATGCGGCCCAGATCGCTGGTGGAGGCGTCGTTGACGAGCAGCGGGCGACCGTTCGCGTCCGTCGCCAGGAGGAACTTGCTCTGGCCCTGCGGGGAGAGGGCCATTCCGGTCAGGTCGCCGTTGTTCTCAAGGATGGTGGTGACGATCTTCACGAAGTCGGCGTAGGTGCCGTCTCCGATGCCGACCTGCTGCGCGTCGGACAGGGTGTCCATGCCGTCCGTGATGGGTCGCGTGGTGGCTCCGGTGATGAAGGTCTTGTCGATGGTCTCGGCGATGCCCTGGGAGCCCTGACGGGACACCTCGGCCCACAGTCGGGCCTTGTCGCGCATGAACTCGTTCGACACGGGGATGATCTTGGCCATCTTGTACGGGATGACCTTCCGGGAGCCGAAGGTCGGGTTGTCGGCCGGCTTCTCGGCGGTCTCGGCGACCCACGCGGCGGGCGTGGATTCGCCCAGAGTGTCGAACACGAGGCCGTTGCCGGGCACGTTGATGCGCTTGGCCAGCTGCATGATCGCGGACTGCTTGGTGGCCTCGGTCCAGATCTCGTTGGACTGCGACGGCTGGAGGTATACGCCGTCGGTCTTGGTGCTGATATCCAGCGGTTCAGACATTAGTTTTCTCCTTAGGTGAGAGGTTCATGATTGGTCAGAAGCCCATTCCCGACAGCTGCGCGGAGAAGAAGGCCGTGTTCTCGCTTGTCTGCGCTTCCTGCGAGGGGATGTTGCGGGAGATGAGGTCGCCGACGTTGGTGCCGACGTTCAGGCCGACGGTCCGCTGTTCGACGGTCGCCATGTCGGGCATGGCCTTGGCCACGGCGTCGATGGCCTTGATGATGGCCTTGTCGTCGCTGTCCTTGGTCACCCCGTCGATGAGCCTGATGGCAGCCTCCGGGTATTTGAGACGCCCGGTGGCGAGCTTGACGACGCGTGCCACGTACTTCTCGGCTTCCAATTCCTCGACGCGCGCCTTCAACGTGTCGTTCTCCTTCTGCAGGGTCCGGTTCTCCCTGCGGAGGGAGGTGAGGGCGCGTTTGCCGCCGTCGGTCTTCATCTCCTGCGCCTCCACATCCTCCGGGTCATTGGTGGCGGAGGGCTCGGGCTCGGTGGTGTTCCGCGCGTCGCCGTCGTCATCGTTCTCCCCCATCGGCTGCGTAGCCGTCAGCTCCTCAAGGGCCTGCTGGGCCTGTTCGGTCGACATCGCGTCGCCCGTGGTCTGAGCGCCCTCGTTTTCACTGGTGGTCTCGGAAGCGGTCGTATTGCCGTCGTTCATGGTGCATGTCCTTTCCGTCGCGGATTCGGATATGAAAAGCCCGCCGAGGCGTCGCACCTCAACGGGACTTGGGAAATTGATTGGGTGGCTAGAGAATCCAGCCGTAGTTGCGAAGCATCTGCTTCGGATCGCGGCCCTGACGGTCGCAAATCTCATAGATCGTCTCGGGCATCAACCGTGGACGGTCGATCTTCTCGTAGCGTCCTCCGTGTTTTATGAAGCCGTTCGCGTACCCCGCCGATATCATCCGGTATGATGCGGAGCCGCGTCGCGTCGTGCCCTCTGTCGTGTATTTGATTCGCCGGTCGTAGAACTGGGCTTTGGTCACCGACCCCTTACGCCTGTAGGCGTTGACCAGTTGGTTGAGGTCGGCACCGTCAAGCCAGGCGCGGACGTTGGCCCTGCTGCCCAGGATTTTGGTGAGCGCGTCCATATCGTCGGCGTCCACCAGGTCGTTGAGGTAGCTGTACGGGTCGGCGTATGCATTCGCCGGCACGTCATGGCTCCACATGACCGTGCAATCGCAGTTGGGGTGGCGTTCGCCGGCGTTCGACGTGCCGGCGAGGATGACGCATCGTCCGCAGCTCGGGGGGTTCAGCACGCGCACCGGCCTGGCGTCGGCGTACCTGCCCTTGGCGGTGACCATGCTCGCCGAACGTTGCGTGTCGGCGAGGCAGGTGCGTGCGCGGGTGAGCATGCCCATCTCGATCCTGTAGCGTGCGAAATCCAGCGTCCAACCTCGCAGCACGCCGGCCTTCGCCTCGATGATGGGCGTGTACATCGTGTCGACGGTGTTCCACCCGTTGCCGTTGACGCCGACCCACTGCCAAGGGTCGGGCTCGTACTCCGGTTCGAAGTCGAAGCCTCCGAGGTCGCGCATCACGGTGGGCGCGTTCTCCACGGCCTCGCTCGCGGTCTCGTACTGCGCGGTGTCCAACAGTCTGACCAGCTGCGGGAGCATCCTGGCGAAGGCGGTATCGAAGTCATTGCCTGCGTACCGTCTCCACAGTCGATGCAGGGACTTCACCAGATGGTTGCTGCGGCTGCGTAGGTCGCGTGATTCCCGTATCGCCGATTCCGGCACCACCTGTCCAGCCATCGTCGCCGGCATCAGCAACCTCCGGTTTCATCAGCAGGTCCATCTGGGCCTCCTCCTCGTCACGGAGGAGCTGTTCGGCGCGCGCGATCTTCGCGGGCCCCCAGCCAAGTTCCTCCCACGCCATCACGCGTGGCATGAGCGGACGGCCGTTGGGGTCTGCAGTGGCGTACAGCTTGGTCACCGCGTCCGCGCGCTGCGCGACCGTAGGCGTGCCCGGGTCATGCCACAGGGCCTCGGCGTCGTTCAACCGTTCGGCCCTGGCGGCATCACCCTCCATAAGGGCGACGAGACGCATGGTTTCGACGGCCTGCACACCCAGCGTGCGCTGGTCACGTTCGATACTCTCTGTCTCTTATACACATCTGACGCTGCCG
>ENA-OXVB01000320-OXVB01000320.1-human-gut-metagenome-genome-assembly--contig:-NODE-320-length-13966-cov-32.5285_pt1 | contig 13966 bp, 10 predicted proteins | sample MGYA00249571_ERZ652685 | MGnify/ENA primary metagenome ERZ652685 (study PRJEB26925, sample SAMN05826705) | human gut metagenome | biome: ENVO:2100002; feature: ENVO:00000062; material: ENVO:00002003... | reverse complement strand
CCGCACTTCCTATGCGTGACATTCTGAACCGTCTGGAACGTTATCTTATTATTCCAAGTGCTGACGAATGGACTTATATACGTGAGTTGAGAAATGAGATCTCACACGATTATCCCTTGCTTGAAACAGATGTTGCCGCCATTTTGAATGAACTGTTTTCCAAAACAGATATTATATTTAGCATTTACAGTAAATTGAAAAGTGTCTTCAATAATAACAGACACGCTTAAACCGTGATACAGGCTATTCTTTTCTTCCCCGATATTTTTTTCGGAACACAAACTTCGAAACGAAATTATCGAGAAGAAACAAACGCTCAGGAAATTCATGCTGAATGCTGAATGAGATTTTCTCTGTTGTCTACCAATTTTATAAAGAAAGCAATCTTTTAATCCGTAATAGTGATAAGAGAATAAGACTCATATCCTATCTTTGGTCTGAAGTATAGAATTCTATAAGAAATGGTTAGTGTTAAACAAGATTCATTCGTTGGTAAACGGGAATTTTTCCATGCCGTAAAGAGAAATTTAATTGGAAGAAATTTTCTAAATTCATATTGTTGATTGTTAGTTTATTATTTATGGAAGGCAGTGATTTTTCTTGAGAAATGAAAGAAAAAGAAAAGTGTTTTAGATGAATATTTTTAAAGATTCTAAAATACAAAATAAATATTCTTGAACCACTAAGCGATATGTTCTTTCATATAATTCTTTTGAACATTATATAAATTACACAACGAACATTCAATAATTAGTATTATTTTTTATCCGTATAAAAATGAGCAAAAAATTTAAAATTGCAGTAGCAGGTACTGGTTATGTAGGGCTAAGTATTGCTACACTTTTGAGTCAGCACAATCAAGTAACTGCTGTAGATGTTATACCCGAAAAAGTAAATTCTATAAATCAGCGTAAGTCACCTATACAAGATAGCTACATATCAAAATATCTAGCTGAAAAAGAATTAAATTTAACAGCAACATTAGATGGAGCCAAAGCCTATAGTGATGCAGACTTTGTCATAATTGCAGCCCCTACTAATTATGATCCTGTAAAAAATTACTTTGACACTAAGCACATTGAGGAAGTAATTACTCTTGTAAAAAGTGTAAATCCCAATGCAATCATGGTTATAAAAAGCACTATCCCTGTCGGCTATACGGAATATATTCGTAAAAAGATGAATACAGAAAATATTATCTTTTCACCTGAATTCCTACGAGAAAGCAAGGCCTTGTATGACAATCTTTATCCTAGCCGTATTATTGTAGGTCGTCCTGAAAATGATGAACGATTAGACAAAGCCGCTCACGATTTTGCAGCCCTTTTACAAGAAGGAGCAATAAAAGAAAATATAAAAACTCTATTCTTAGGTTTAACTGAAGCAGAAGCTGTGAAACTTTTTGCAAATACCTACCTAGCTCTACGTGTTTCTTATTTTAATGAACTAGATACATATGCAGAAATAAAGGGATTAAATACACAAGCAATCATAAACGGAGTCTGCCTTGATCCACGTATTGGGACCCATTATAACAACCCTAGTTTTGGATATGGAGGATATTGTCTTCCAAAAGATACGAAACAATTACTCGCTAATTATGCTAACGTTCCTGAAAATTTGATACAAGCTATTGTTGAAAGCAATCGAACCAGAAAAGATTTCATTGCCGACCGTATACTTGCCAAAGCAGGATACTACGACTATTATAATCATAGTGATTTCAATCCAACAGAAGAAAAACATTGCATCATCGGTGTATTCCGCCTTACGATGAAATCAAATAGCGACAATTTTCGGCATAGTAGCATCCAAGGTGTAATGAAGCGCATCAAAGCTAAGGGTGCGGAAATCATTATTTATGAGCCTTCCATTGAAGATGGAAGCACATTCTTCGGCAGCAAAATAATAAACGATTTATCTATTTTTAAGCAACAAAGTCATGCTATTATTGTTAACCGCTACGACTCTTGTTTGGATGACGTAAAAGAAAAAGTTTATACAAGAGATATATTTAGAAAAGACTAATACAACTATTCAAATTACAAAATTAACCTAGTATAGTTTTTCATTATAAATACTACATTGATTATCTGATTTCACATGGAAGAAATATGCGATAAAGATGTCTGTATGGGATGCTGGGCTTGCTGTAACATATGCTCCAAGAATGCAATATCCATGATTGAAGATAAATTCGGCTTTCTTCATCCACAAATTAATCACAATTTGTGTATTGATTGCGGTGCATGCAGAACAGTTTGTCCCAACAATACCCTTCCAATTTTCCATATAGAAATGTCCACTTATGCAGCTGTATCTAAAAACGATGATATATATAAAAAATCAACTTCAGGTGGAGTAGCAACAACCCTTTCTACATTTATTATAGAAAAAGGCGGAGTAGTTTATGGAGCAGCTTTCGACAATGCTTTTAATTTACTACATTCTCGCATTGATTCAGTTAAAGAACTGCATAAAATACAAGGCACGAAGTATGTACAGAGTTCTATAGGATATAGCTATAAACAAATTAAAAATGATTTAAAATCAAAGACTGTACTTTTTATCGGTACACCTTGCCAAGTTGCAGGACTATTAAATTATATACCTAATTCACTACATAAAAATTTATTTACTGTAAGTTTTATATGTGGAGGCGTTCCTTCAAATAAATTTCTAAAGCAAAATCTAAACTCCTATCTTAAAGATGCAAAAAACATCAAATTCAGAAACGGATGTGATTATGGATTTTGGATTGAATACACAAATAATAAAATAATACACTTACAACGATTCTATAATCAATATTTCCGTGCTTTTGATAATAAAATAAGCCTAAGGTCTTCATGTTACGGCTGCAAATTTTCCCGAAGAGAAAGAATCGGCGACATTACTATTGGGGATTTTTGGGGATTATCAAGTGGTAATTTATTGGATAGAGAAAAGAGTGGTTTAGGGGTTTCAATTATCCTTTGTTCCTCTGAAAAAGGTGTATCTCTAATAAAAAATAGTAGTCCCAATTTTATTATAGAGAAACACGATATTTCAGAAACATTCAAATTTAATCCAAGATTATTATCGCCTGTTACTAAAAACGATTACGTTAAAAAATTTCGACAATCATTTGAAAAAAACGAAGATTTCGACAAATCCGTAGGAAAAATTTTAAACATAAAATATAAAATATACGAAATTAAAGGATTCCTTAAAAAAAATAAAATATTGAGTTCTATAAATGACTCTATTAAAAGTGTTAGAAAATGAAATTGTCTAGATCATACTACGAATCATTACTTTATGACCTCCTTAAACCCTTTGTCAACTTATATGATGAAGCAGAGTCATCTATTATAATCCCTAATGAAATAGAAGTATCCTATGACACACGTACTATGAGATTAGAAAGTTTTTCTCGAAGCCTCTTAGGATGGTCTATGTTGCCTGGACATGAGGATATAAAAAGAGTCATTTTCACAATGATTAAAAACGGAATCAACTCTAAATGTAATAAATATTGGGGAGAAATTTATGATAATGACCAAAAAATAGTTGAAATATTTCCAATTCTTCTTTACTGCATTGAAAATAGAAATTTATTCGAATCCTTATTCGACGAACAAAGTCGTAACAATCTTCAAGAATGGTGTCTACAAATAAATAAAGTTCAAGTTCCGATAAATAATTGGCAATTTTTTATAGTATTAGTAAATACATTTCTCAGAATCCTAGGACTAAAATATTCAAAAAATTCAATAGAGCATGCCTTTGAGAATATAGAAAAAATGTACATCGGCGATGGATGGTATAGCGACGGAAATAGTTTGCAACGTGATTATTATATTCCTTTTGCTCTGCATTATTATTCACTACTTTATGCAAAATATTGTCCAGAAGACAAACGCTCAATTACTTTCATAAAAAGAAGCACAATTTTTTCTAAAAGTTTCATGCTATTTTTTTCAAATTCAGGCAATGCTATACCTTTTGGAAGAAGTTTGACATATAAATTTGCACAAGTAGCTTTTTGGTCTATATATAGCAACTTCATTGAAGATAAAGAAGTTCTGTCTGTAATTAAAGGGATAATTGAAAGAAATATAAAATGGTGGATGTCTCAAAAGATATTTGACTCAAATGGATTTCTAAATATAGGTTATTGTTATACCAACCAATTCATGTCTGAATTTTACAATGCAAAAGGCTCTTCCTATTGGTGTCTCAAATCATTCATATTTCTTCTAAATTCTTCTGATTATTTCTTTAAAATAGACTCTTCTAAACTAGAAAACAAGAATAACACCCGCCGTTACATTCCAGCTATTTTCTCAACGATTATGTTTCACCAGGGGCATTCATACATGTTTATGAATGGTCAAAAATGCAATAACGAATTTGGAAATACAGAAGCAAAATACGAAAAATTTCTATATACAACGCATTGTGCTCCATGTGTTTGCCGTTCAGTATCTGGTATTGAAAATTTAGCATGTGACAACAGCTTAATCATAAAAATAGGGCAATCTTTTATTATTCGTAAAAATTCTCATATATTAGAAAATAATGAACATGTTATGGTTTCAGAATGGAAGCCATTCAATGATGTTTCAATTATTACATATATTTTCCCTAATGTACCATATCACTATCGCATCCACGTTGTGAATACAAAAATATCATTTAAATTATATGATTTTGGAACAGCTGTTTGTAAAAACAACTCATTAATTAAATCAACAAAGGACAATAAAGCTTTTTGTTATAACACTAATCAAATTAGTGGAATATATACTTTATTTGATAATGGATTTTCTAGCATTTGCGATTGCTCTCCCAATGTAAATCTACAATACCCTAAAGTTGTCATTCCATATACTTGTACAAATTTTGAAAAAGGAAAGCATTATATTGTGAATTGTTGCTATAATGGTATAGCAGAAATTGAAAATACAACAAAAATACAAGTGAAAACTGATGGAATATTCTATGAAAATGTATTTTATCCTTTTAAAGAAACTTACTTTCCAAATAACTCTTTGTATTCCAAAGCAATACAAATTGCGAGGAAACTAAAAACTATTATTTCTTACTTTAAATAAACTATAAAAGCATTTTCATTTTACTCATTTTAACATTAGTACCTAAATCAAATTAAAAATATGGGAACAACAGATAGAAGTATAGCCCAAAATACTATCCTCCTCTACATAAGATTAATTGTTGTTATATTTGTCGCTTTCTTTACCCAAAGACTTGTTCTTAAAGCCTTAGGCGTTGAAGATTATGGTATATATAACGTTGTGGGCGGATTAATAGTTGTTATCGGCATCATCAATACTGGTATGATACAAGCATCACAACGTTTTTTTGCTTTTGAAATTGGTCGTGGAAAACAATCTGAACTTAAAAACATTTTTGGAGCAGCACTTACAATACATGCTCTTATTTCTATATTTGTATTACTATTTGCTGAAATTTTAGGAGTATGGTTTCTCAATTCTATTATGACAATCCCTCCAGATAGATTATTAGCAGCAAATTTTGTATTTCAAGCAACTATCTGCTCATTACTAATTACGGTATGGACTGTACCATTTGACGCTTTAATCATAGCAAAAGAAGATTTCAACATATATGCATATATAAGTATAGTCGAATATTTTCTCAAATTGGGTATTGCATATTTTATTTCAACATTCGAACTTTACGACAAGTTAATTATATATAGTTGGTTGCTTGTACTTGTTACAATACTATGTAAACTATGGAGCATCATTTACGGAAAAAGAAAGTATAAAGAATGCCTACTTAAATTTAACAAAGACAGAAACTACATAAAGAAAATGCTATCATTTGCAAGTTTTAGTTTCATTGGAAATATAGGTTTTGTCCTTCGAAACCAAGGAGTGAACTTAGTTCTAAATATATTTTTTGGTCCAGCAATAAACGCTGCTAGGGGGGTTGCATATCAGGTTTCCACTCAAGTTTCTTCTTTTGCAGGAAATTTCCAAATGGCAGCGACTCCTCAAATAACAAAAAACTATGCCAATGGTAATATTAGCAGGATGCAATCTCTTATATATAAATCCTCCAAATATTCTTTTTGTCTACTTTTTATTCTAGCTTTACCTGTAGCAGTTAATCCTCATCCACTTCTTGAGTTATGGTTAATACATCCACCAATATACTCAGATATTTTTTTGCAGTTATCTATTGTTGTTTCTTTAATAGACTGTATGGCAATTCCTTTAGGAAAAGGAATAGATGCAACAGGAAAAATTCGCATATTCCAAACAGGCATATGTCTTATTATGTGTTTAGATATTCCCTTGGCAATATTACTATTCTATTTAGGATTGCCATGTTATGATATTATGTTTGTATCAATTGGTACTTCTCTTATTGGAATTATTTTCAGACTAATATTACTCAGCAAATACATTCCTCAAGTTTCAATAATATCATATACAAAAAATGTTGTAATACCATGCATTTTAATAGTAGCAATCAATGTTATTTTGGCATATTATATAAAAAACTATTTTTCAAATACATTTTTTGCGTATGCACTATACTGCTTTATAGTTTGTTTGTTTTCCGCATTTTTTATTTTCATATTCTGTCTTGATAAGACAGAGAAATCCAAAATTATTAAAATAATACAAAACATCATATGCCGTATATTTTAGCGTATCTTTTAATTTTATTGGATATTTCTATCCTACCGTCTATTTTAGAACCATTTGTAGTTTGGAGCCTTGGGTATCTTATAATAATTAGCAACTTGTATAAAAAAGACCCTTTAGATCCTAGAATTTGGCTTTTTTTGGGAGTAGGAATTCTATTGATAAATGGTTTTTCTGGAATCCTTTATGTTCCGTCGAATATAAATGAACAAAGAATCATCATATATGTTATGCTTACTATTTTTTCCTTTCACTTAGGATTCGGAAAGTTAGAGAATGCTAATTATGCCATATTATTAAGACGAAGACTACGCAATGTGTTTAACTCTTATTCATCTTACAGTAACAAGATCCATGTACTTTTAGGATTATTAGGAATTATTGGTTCATTAATGATCTGCTTTGAAATGTTTGTTTTATTAGGAGTTTCTATGGATGATGGTGGAGAACGACGCAGGCAGTTTCAAGAATTATTTCCTCTTATGGTATTAACCCCCATAGGTACTATTTTATTAGGTGGAAGTTTCCCTAGCATATTTTCTGTTTTTTGTGGGGGCTCAAAAATAAATATTTTATTAGGACTAGTTAATATTTTAGCATTAGCCTTATCATCTATGGCTATCGCCGGCAAACAAGGCATATTATTTGTTACACTTATACTGGCATACATATATTTTTTCCACAAATGTTATCGTATAAAAATTAAGATACCCGTTTATGTCAAATATTGCATTTTTGCATTTATATACTTATTTGTTTTGTACATATCATTTTTGACTATCGGACGTCAAAATGTAACACATGAAGGACAATTATTAGAGAATGGAACTTTCTCAAAAGAATTCGCATATATGGCACAAAAGAATTTACCCTCCAGTATTCAAAATAATTTTGCTGAATTTTTTGGATACTACGGTAACCAATTTCCATATGTAGCAGAAAGATGGAGTATTGAGAATTTCGAAGAAAAATATGGATATTTCCGCCTACCTAGAGTTCTAGGAGCATTTACTTTTGTAGAACGACAAGTAATAAAAATATTTCCTTTTTATAATGTCATTTATCCAGATGACCGTGTAGCCACAATAAAAAACCAATCCAAAGGGTACTTTGGAAACGCCAATTGGGGAACTATTGCATTTCTCAATATTAAATATTTTGGAATTTTAGGTGGATTAATAGCATTCTTTTTTGTAGGAAAAATATCTAGAAAATTTTACAATCACTTTTTTAGAAGTCCTAATTATATCACATTTCAGTTAAACTACATCAATTGTGCTGGAATGTTTTATTTTACAATGTTCTATTTTACCCAAGAAACAGGTCCATTCTTTTACCTTGTAATACTTCTTATTTTTGAATTGTACTTTCAAAAGCAAAATATTTCATTTTATAAAAAGAATCCTCATGGAAAATATAGCTATCGTCACAGTCGCATATAATAGAGTAAAATCATTAAGTCGATTATTGAATTCATTATTATGCGCAGATATTGATAATGCACCTCTCATTATCAGTATTGATAAAAGCAATACTAATGAAGTTGAACGATATGCCAATGATTTTATTTGGCCATATGGTGAAAAAAAAGTTATTACTCACAAAGAAAATTTGGGACTACGTAAACATATACTTTCTATTGGACAATTATTAGATTATTATGATGCCGTTATCGTCTTAGAGGACGATATAATTGTTGCACCTGGTTTTTATAAATTTGCAGTTGCTGCTACCAAATTTTATTGTAATGATAATAATATTGCTGGAATATCTCTATATAACTATCCATTTAACTATCAAACTTTTGAACCTTTTGATGCTTTAAAATCAGAATATGATGTATATTTTATGCAAATAGCTATGTCATGGGGACAAGTTTGGATGAGAGATTCCTGGAGAAGATTTTATAATTGGTACGAACAAACTAAGCATAATAAACTAGCCTGTATAAATAATATATATTGCTTTAAAGAGTGGGGGGAAAAATCTTGGCTCAAATATCATATAGCCTATTGCATAGACCAAAATAAATACTTCGTATATCCATATTCTTCATATAGCACTAATTGTGCAGATAAAGGTACACATGTTACTACAAATTTATTTGTATTCCAATCTCCACTAAAATGGAGTAAGCAAGAAAATACATATCGTTTCCCTACTTTCCCTAACGGGGTTAACTACGATTCATATAATGAAAACAGATGCCTATATGAAACTCTTCAAATATCAGAAGCCGATCTTATATTAGATCTTTCTGATAATTTGAAAAAATTCGAGAATAAACGCTACATATTAACTACAAAAAAAATGAATTATCAAATAGTTAAAAAATTTGCATTAGAACTTAGACCAATTGAGCTAAATGTAATTATGAATAATGAAGGTGAAGGAATCTATTTATATGATTCAAGTAATCCCATCAAAAATAATGAACACATATCAAAAATAGATTTACTTTCATATAAGTATAAGATTCATAGTTTACTTGCTATTTTAAACAAAATAGGAATTTACAGTCTGTTTTGTTTATTTATTCGAAGAATAATAAAACGAAAGTAAAAAATTAAACATGAACAATATTCGAATTGATTGGATAGATCTTACTAAAGGCATTGCCATTTTTTTAATGGTATGTGGGCATACAAGTATTCCACTATCTATAAGCAATTGGATATGGTCTTTCCATATGCCTCTATTTTTTATCATATCAGGAATCTTATTTAATGCAACAAAATATCCCAACTTTAACTTGTTTATAAAGAAAAGAGGGAAAACTCTAATAATACCTTATATTATATTCTCACTTATCACTTTATTAACAATTCACGATCAAACATTAAAAGAATGGTTATATAAAGGTTGGATAAATGGATGTGCATTATGGTTTATCCCTGTATTATTTTTTGCAGAAATTTTTTCTTATTTCATTATTCGTTACATAAATTCAAACTGTTTAATATTATTAACAGCAATTACAATAGGAACAATTGGTTACATGTTATATTTTTTCAATATTCATTTTCCGTATAATATAGATGTATCCTTCTATGCTAGTTTTTTCTATTTAATTGGATATATATCTAAAAATAAAATAATTCACTATCCTCCTAAACATTCTTTAGCTATTTGTCTATTAATAGTAAATATTATTCTATCACAAATACTACCTCGAACAGATATGGCTTGGAATAATTGTGGTTGGTATGGATTGAATGCTATTAATGCTATTAATGCTATAGGAGGAACATTTGCTATTATATTAATTACTAAAACTTACTTTGATAATATTTATGCCACACCTATAAAATTATTCTTCAAGTGGGCAGGACATAATACAATAATAATATTAGGACTATCACAGATAATAAGTACATATATAAAAATCGGATTTTCATATTTTTCTGTTCCCGAAATTATGAATCCATTTTTAAGACACATATTTTTATGGATTATACTTTATATATTATCAATCATAATACGAAAATATTTCCCAAGAATAATAGGACAAAAATAAAATATGACTCAAAAAAAACAAATAACAAAAAGAACATTCATTTGTAATATACTCCCTTCCGATTACATAATTAAATCAAAAGCATCACAAGCTGCCATTAATTTTTGTAATCGGCTAGTGGATGGAAAATGTTTTAATGATATTAGATCTATTACACCTATCAGCTATCAACTACCTCCCCAGATAACATACAAAAATATTACATTTTACATAAACAACGGCAAAAACAAAATAAATAAAATAGTCCGATATATTTTATTAAATGTAAAACTAGCTAGGGATACACATACTTCAGATGCTATATGGTTCTACAATTTGACATTTTCTTGCTTATTAGCATATACACTTCTTAAATTTATTTGGCGTAAAAAGATTTATATAATAATGGCAGATTATACTCCATCCTCCAATATATTCTCACTTCAATCCTTTATTGGCTGGTTATTAAGAAAATGTGATGGAATGATATCTTTATCAGCACGTTCATGTTTCAAACACATTAAAAATTTAAAAGTGAAAGCTGGAATAATTGATGAGAACATGTTAAATATAAAATCAGAGAAAAAAGATATAAATGACATTATATTTCTTTTTTCTGGCACTTTATCCCCTGTAACAGGTTACGATATGGCATTAAAAGTTTTCTCAAAAATTCCCAATGCACAACTATATATATCAGGGAATGGAGAATTTCCTACTGAATATAAAAAATATACAAATTTACACTTCTTTGGAAATATGAAATACGAAGATTATCTTTGTTTACTTGATTCTGCAACGATTTGTTTGAACTTAAGAAATCCCAATCTTCCCGAAAATAATAATAATTTTCCATCCAAAGTTTTAGACTATTTTTCAAAAGGTAAGATTGTACTTTCCACAATATCGTATCCTGAGATAAAGGGTGCAAACTACATTTTATCTGAATACAATGAAGCAGCCATAACAAAATCTATTCAAGATATCATCAATATGGATATCAATGAACTATTAAAATATTCTGATAATATTTCCTTTTTACGCATGAACTTTACAGTGCAAGCTTGGAAAGAAACAATACATGCTGTAGATTCATTAAATATATAGTAAAATATACCGTTTATGAGAATTGTATTTTGGCAAAATTGTCTTAGCCCACATCAACTACCATATATTGTACATCTTATGGATGATAAACGTGTAGATGAAGTAGTAGTAGTTACAGAAGAAAGTATCAGTGATGAACGTAAAAAAATGGGTTGGGAACTGGGGTGTTATCCCCAAATAGAAAAATGCTCAATTATAATAAGCCCTAATAATGATAAAATTCGTGCTTTATTTAATATGAGAGAGGCAGATAGTTGGCATTTATTCTCAGGTATACATGGTTTTCCATTTATATTCCACTGCTTTAAAATTAGTTTGGTTTATAATATAAAACGCGGTATAGTAACAGAATGCCCATATACATATGCTTTTGGCAGTAATAATGGAAAGCCTTTATGGTTACATAGTATACGTTTCTTCTTACAAGACTATAAATATGCCAAGTATATAGATAAGGTTTTTGCCATGGGTAACCGAGCTACGAAATATTTCAAATCAGTATATAGCAAATGGAACGTATATCCTTTTATGTATTGTACACAACCCAAAGAAAAGAATAACCTTATTACAAATCAAACAGCCACAACAAAATTTCTTTTTGTTGGTAGTTTATCTTATAGGAAATCTCCTAAAATAATTTCCAGCAGTCTTGTTTCCTGCATAAAAAATAATTCTAAATTTGACTGTCATGTGACTTATGTAGGTGATGGTAACAGACGAATAGATTTAGAAAACTATATAATTAAAAATAATTTAAAAAGCTATGTTACTTTAACTGGCTTTCAACCTCAAACAGAAATACCTACATGGATGTCCAAAAATGATATTCTAATATTACCAAGTATTCATGATGGTTGGGGGGCAGTGGTAAATGAAGCATTACAAACTGGTATGTATGTAATTTGCAGTAATACTTGTGGAGCCGCAGATTTACTAAAGGATGAACGAATTGGAAAAGTCTTTCATGTAAATAATGAACAACAACTTTCTGAAATAATGCAATGGTGTCATGATAATATTGACACAATTCGCCATGACAGATTTTTTCGACAACAATGGGCTGACAAACATATAAGTGGCCGAGTTCTAGCCAAGTATATGATAAACTGTTTGATTGAAAATAAATAATAAGTATGTCACATTTGCAGAAAAATCCTCAAGATAAAAAATTAGCAGCTAAACGTATCTATCAGCAGCTGTTATAGCAAATATATCAACAGCTTGTCATACACTGATATCAACCTATTATATGAACAGGTTGTCAGCATTGAATTATTTAAAATAGTTCTTCTGTAAAGTTATAAACATTCGCAGGGATTATAAATTTCTGTTGTAAACAACAATAGAGACCAGTATTTCAATTCTATTCAAATTTGATATATCCAATAAAAAATATTTTTTCTTTCCAACAAAATGATTATTTATAGTTACCAAGCTTCAAATAATTATACGGATTCAAAAGAAACATCAAAGCAATCATTAACAAAATTTACGCGACAAGAAAAGAAATAAAAAATTGATTTATCTAATAATTTTTACATAAGACAAACTATATAAAGCGAAAAATGAAAAACAAACAGAATGAATACAAAAACAGAATAACAGACACAAATCATATAACGATGACACCATTCTTATCACAAAAAATCAAACTTTTATCATTGATAAGTATTATACTTGTGTTATATATCCACTCTGGATTCCATGATTACCCTAATGAAATACAGGGAATGCCATTTAATTTCAAGCTACAAGATTTCATTAGTGGAAAAATAGGACGGTGTGCAGTACCCCTTATTTTATGCTATAAGTGGATATCTATTCTTCCTTAATTTAAATAACAAAAATATACTTTGGGCCAAAATAAAGAAAAGGATTATGACTTTAGTAGTTCCCTATATTATAGCTGCATTATTTTTCCCCTGTTTTTATATCATAGTAAGTTTAATTCCCAGTACAGCCCGTTTCTTTAATTCAGAAAGTATATCAACCATATTCAACCTACCTGTATGGAATATATTTCAATCTATATTTTATGATCCTTTGGCTTTCCACCTTTGGTTCTTACGAGATTTAATCATCATTGTAGCCTTATCACCTTTTTTATATTATATAAAAAATAGTAGCAAAAAAGGAGAAAAAATCCTACTTATCGCTATATTTTTACTTAACTTATGTAACATAAAATATATTCCTGTATATGCTATGTTTTGGTTTCTAGCTGGAGATATTTTCCTAATAAAACTAGAGAATATAAAAAATATAAGATATTATATTGCATTCCTCTTAATTTCTACCATAGAACTTATATACCCTAGCCCAAGATGGTCGTATTTCCAAATACCAATTATTGCACTCGGTGTAATCAGTATATGGAATATATACAACAGATTAGTAACCAATTCTTTTATATTGAAAAAACATAAATGGTTGTATATTGCCTGCCAATTTACATTCTTCATTTATCTTTTCCATGAACCAACCTTAAATATCATTCGTAAATTATTAATTATAATATTGGGACATTCCTCAATAGGATTTGCTGTAAATTATCTAATATCCCCATGGATATTTACCTTGTTATTCATTATTATAGGATTTTATTTTAAAAAAAACCTACCTAAACTATACAGCATTTGTGTAGGAGGAAGATAAATAAAATATCATGAAAATATTA
>ENA-OXVB01000310-OXVB01000310.1-human-gut-metagenome-genome-assembly--contig:-NODE-310-length-14247-cov-24.0507_pt1 | contig 14247 bp, 8 predicted proteins | sample MGYA00249571_ERZ652685 | MGnify/ENA primary metagenome ERZ652685 (study PRJEB26925, sample SAMN05826705) | human gut metagenome | biome: ENVO:2100002; feature: ENVO:00000062; material: ENVO:00002003... | reverse complement strand
ACTACGTCGACGATCCTGAGCGATACGGCGTGGTCGAATTCGATGAGAACAAGAAGGCCATCTCCATCGTTGAGAAGCCGGAGCACCCGGCCAGCAACTATGCGGTGACCGGCCTGTACTTCTACGACGAACGCGTCACCGAGTTCGCCAAGCAGGTCAAGCCGTCCCCCCGTGGCGAGCTGGAGATTACCGATCTGAACAAGATGTATCTGGAAGACGGCACCCTCAACGTGCAGACGCTTGGCCGCGGCTATGCCTGGCTGGATACCGGTACCATGGACTCCCTGTATGAGGCAGGCGAATTCGTGCGCACCGTGCAGCGTGCTCAGGGCCTGCCGATCGCCGTTGCCGAAGAGATCGCTTTTGAGAACGGTTGGATTACTCGTGATGAGCTGATGGAGGCCGCTGTGAAGTATGGCAAGAGCCCGTATGGCAAGCATCTGAAGGATGTGGCGGATAATAAGTTCATCGTCAAACCGATGGATCGATAGACCTTCACTGAAAACCCGCATAGATTGTTAGTCCGCGCTGATAAAATATGCGGGTTTGTTGTATTTGAGGAGCAATTTTGAACATCACGGAAATCTTCACCAGGAAGAACCGCCTATTACTGAAGGCGATGGTTAGCACCGACTTCAAACTTCGCTACCAGCAGTCCTTCTTGGGATACATCTGGTCTGTGCTCAAGCCACTGATGTTGTTCACCATCATGTATCTCGTGTTCGTCCGGTTCCTGAAGTTCGGTGCTGATGTGCCTCACTTCTCCGTGGCGCTTTTGCTGGGCATCATCATGTGGAATTTCTTCAACGAAACCACTACCGGCGGCATGATGTCGATTGTGGGGCATGGTGATCTGCTGCGCAAGATTCACTTCTCGAAGTATGTGATTGTCATTGCCTCATCCATGAGCGCCATGATTAACTTCGGCATCAACTTTGTTGTGGTGGTGGTATTTGCTCTGATTAACGGCGTCAGTCTTACCTGGTCGTGGTTGCTGATGGTTCCTCTGGTGCTTGAGCTGTATATGCTGTCGTTGGGAATCGCTTTCTTCCTCAGTGCCGTGTATGTCAATCTGCGTGACTTGAACCCCATCTGGGAAGTGGTAATGCAGGCTGGATTCTATGCCACGCCTATTATCTACCCTATTTCCCTTATCACTTCAAAGGCGGGCGAATATGGTCCGATATTTGCCCGGCTCGATCTGATTCTCAACCCGGTGGCGCAAATCGTTCAGGATGCGCGTCATGTGATGATTAGCCCTGCAAATCAGACCATTTGGCAGTGGGTGGATAACCCATTCCTGCAGTGCTGGCCGATTATTCTTTCTGTACTGATCTTCTTGGGTGGTTTGAAGTATTTCACCGTTAAATCCCAGTACTTCGCGGAGTTGGTGTGACAATGAACAAGATGGACAAAGCGATGGAACAGAAAAACGCTGACCGACCGGTGGCGCTCAAGGTGGAGCACGTATCCAAGAACTTCAAACTTCCGGTTGAACGTGCTGGCAGCCTGAAGAACATGCTGTTCAATTGGCTCCGTGGCATTCGCGGGTACCGTACACAGGAAGTGCTGAAAGACATCACCTTTGATATCAAACAAGGTGAGTTTTTCGGCATTGTCGGTAAGAACGGCTCTGGTAAATCCACTCTGCTGAAACTGATTTCCCAGATTTACACGCCGAATACAGGCACAATCGAGGTGGACGGCAAACTCGTGCCCTTCATTGAGTTGGGTGTTGGATTCAATCCTGAACTGACTGGCCGCGAGAACGTATATCTCAATGGTGCCATGCTTGGTTTCTCCAACGACGAGATTGATGCCATGTATGACGACATCGTGGAGTTCGCCGAACTCGGCGACTTCATGGAACAGAAGCTGAAGAACTACTCCAGCGGTATGCAAGTGCGTCTGGCATTCTCTGTGGCAATTAAATCGCAGGGCGACATCCTCGTTCTTGATGAGGTGCTTGCCGTGGGCGATGAAGCTTTCCAGAAGAAGTGCCAGAACTATTTCTTTGAGGCGAAGCGCAACAAGAAGACGGTTATTCTGGTCACCCACTCCATGCCGGATGTGCGCAGGTATTGCGATCGGGCAATGCTCATTCAGGACGGCTATATTGCGAAGATCGGCGACCCTGACGAGATTGCCGATGCTTACTCGGATTCGTTCCTTCCCCCGCGCGAAGTAGTGGAGGCACGGCAAAAGGAAGCGGCTATTCGCAATGCCGTGACCGTGAATGCCGTAAACGTTGCCGTCGATGGCGAGACGCAGAAATTCCTGGATACGCGCGAGGACTTCACCATGAATGTTGACTTCGAATGCGATCGTCCGGTTCCTGCAAACCAGCTGTTCATCGATGTGTTTGATGGCCGCAATGTTCCCGTGCTTTCCATGCCGTTTGGCTCCGAGGACGATAAGATTTCAGCCGGTAAGCATACGGCCGAATTTGCGGTGAAGAATGTGCTCGCATTTGGCGATTTCCGCATCTGTATTGCTCTGCAGACGGACTCTGAGCGTTTGCAGTTGGCAGAGAATGCCTGCAGATTCCACATCAAGGGATCCGCCGCGGAAGTGATGTCAGTGGTGAACCCGGACAATACGGTGCAAGCGACAATCGATTAATTCGTCTGCTGAGATGATAAGGACAGAACAAGCATGCTGACGCTGTTGAATGATCGTACATATCAGGTAACAGTCGAAAAAGTAGAGAACGTCAAGGTTGGGGAACAGTCTCGGACTATAGTGACCGGCTGGGCGGTTGACAAGATGAGGCAGACCGCCCTACCACTGGCTGTAGCCGGCACGGGTATGACGGTATCGCGGAATACTCGTGTTGATCTGGAAAAGACGTATGGATTGGATCCCAGCGATCAAGCAGGCTTCACGATTGTTATTCCTCAGGGAGTGCAGAATTTCGACTTGATGTGTCAGGCGCCTGGCACGACCATGACAAGGCACATCAATGTTCAGCGTTTGATGAGTCGATTCCGCATGCAATACATCAGCACCCGCGTGCACAGGCTCATGTTTTATGCCGCGCACCTCGGCAATCGCGAGGCGATGAAGGATTTGCGAGACGCGGTAAGGCGTCGTGTTGTTGGTGAGACGGATTTTTACGATTCCTGGATTCAGCGTCATGAAACGATGACTCAGCAGGAAGCTGAGCCCGTCATTGCCGCATTTTCCAAGACTCCGCTCATCTCTGTGGTGACACCTGTGTACAACGTGGACGAGGTCTGGCTGCGCAAATGCGTTGAATCCATGCAAAACCAGTGGTACACCAACTGGGAATTGTGCCTGGCTGATGACCATTCGCCTTCTGCGCACGTCAAGCCGCTGCTGGAAGAGCTTGCCGCGAGCGATTCCCGTATCAAGATTGTCTTTCGTGACAGCAACGGACGTATTGCGGCGGCGACGAATTCTGCCATAGAACTCGCTACTGGTGATTACGTCGGCTTCATGGACAATGACGATGAACTGGCACCGCAGGCGTTGTTTGAAGTCGTCCGAGCGTTGAATGACCAGCCCGATACGGATTTCGTGTATTCCGATGAAGACAAGATTAACGAGCAGGGCAAGCGCTTTGACCCGTTCTTCAAGCCGAATTATTCGCCAAACCTATTGCTCGGTCATAACTACATCACTCATTTCGTCGTAGTGAGCCGTGCGCTGTTGGACAAGGTTGGCGCATTGCGCAGCGAATACGACGGCAGCCAGGATTATGACTTCGTGCTGCGTGCCACCGAGCAGGCACATCACGTTCATCATATTCCGCAGATGCTGTACCACTGGCGCACCCTTGTAAGCTCCGTGGCCGGAGACCCCCGAAGCAAGATGTATGCCTATGAGGCTGGTCGCAAGGCGATCGAAGCGGCCTTGGAGCGTCGAGGAATAGCCGGTGACGTGCGAATGCTCGACAATCTCGGTACGTATAAGATTGACTATGCCGATTACACTCCGACAGTTGCGGTGGTTGCTTCTTCTCTGGCTGATGCGCAAGTGAAGCAGCTACGAGAGATGACGGATTATCCGTCGTTCACTGTGATTGCTGCTGCAGCAGATTCCGTCAATGATGTGGCAAAACGTCGTTCTGAAGATGTGATTGTGCTGTTGAACGGCATGAAGCCGACCGATGGCACATGGCTACGCGAAATGGTGAATTATGCGCGTCCCTCTTCTGTTGGCGTTGTGGGCGGTAAGGTGTTTGATACCAAGAAGCGTGTGCTCAATGTGGGCGTCACTCTTCGGGCGTTGAAGCAAGGTGAGCCTTTTGAAATGCGCGGTTCCTGGGATGAAGGAATCGGTTACTACTTCAGAGATCTGCTTCCTCGTGACATGTTCGCGGCCACGGAAGATTGCATGCTGGTGCGTCGCAAGGAATTCGTGGAAATAGGCGGACTCAATACGCGCCTGGCAGAGGGACTGCGCGGTATTGACTATTGCGCTCGCATGTATCAGCAGTCCGGTCATACTGTGCTTTGGGAGCCGTATTCGGTTTTCACGGATTGTAAGCGTACTCACTTGTCAATCAATAAGGATGACGTTGCAGAATATCTGAAGATGCATCGCGAGATCGTTGATCCGTTTGCGGCTGCATGCTTCCCGCCTGCTTCCGAGGAACAGCGGGGCATTGTATACAACCTTGATCAAGTGGATGCTAAGCAAGATGGATCCACTGTGCTCGTCAACGGATGGGCTGCCGATATACACGGTGGTGAACAGGTTGATATCTCTTTGGCGGAATCTCCTGTGGCGAGTTTGCGCAGCCTGAGCCGTTACGGTCGTCCTGACGTGAATGCAATAACTACGGTTCCCCCAGATTCTATTCTTGGCTTCCGTGCAGAAATATCGGTGCCGGGTGGACGCAAGCAATTGGCGAACGACAAGCTGCGTCTGCGTATGAGGACCTCCACAGATAGTCAGGAAGTCGTCATCCCGGTTCAGTCGTCGCCTGTTCTTGCGGGATTGTCGAACTTCCTGCGCAAGGTTGCACTACTGGGACATCCGCGTCGTACCACGAGGCGTCTGCTGGATAAGTATTGGGGCCCTCGTTGGCAGAAGCACGTGTACCATAACCTCATTCGTCGAACAGAGCGCTACGACGAGACGGCAGTGCGCAATGAGATTTCCTTGTTTGCATATCAGCCGTTGATTTCACTGCTGGTGCCGGTATATAACGTGGAGCCGAAGTGGCTGGAAAAGTGTGTGGATTCGGTTCGTAACCAGTCATACCCCAACTGGGAGTTGTGCCTGGCTGATGATCATTCGTCCGAGCCGCATGTGCGTCCGCTGCTTGAACGGTATGCACAGCAGGATTCTCGCATCAAAGTGGTGTTCCGCCCTGAAAACGGGCACATTTCCAGAGCAACGAATTCGGCTTTGGAAGAGGCCTCAGGAGAGTTCGTCGGTCTGCTTGACAATGACGATGAACTGGCTCCCCAGGCACTGTTTGAGGTAGTGAAGACCCTCAATGAGCATCCGGACACGGATCTTATCTACAGTGACGAAGACAAAGAGGACGAAGAGGGGAACCGCTTCGACCCGCATTTCAAGCCGAACTATTCTCCCGATTTGCTGATGAGTACTAACTACATCAGTCATTTCGGTGTGTATCGAAAGAGCATCGTAGATGAAATCGGTGGTTTCCGGGTCGGCTATGAGGGCTCGCAGGACTATGATCTGGTGCTTCGCTTCGTAGAAGAAACCACTCCTGATCACATCCAACACATCGCGAAGGTGCTCTATCATTGGCGCACTTTGGCAACTTCTACCGCGTCTAGCGGCGGTGCCAAGAGCTACACATCCGACGCTGGTTTGCGCGCATTGCAGTCGGCGGTTGAGAGACGCGGTATTCAGGCTGAAGTGGTTTCCGCCGGTCCGAATGGCATTTATAACGTGCATTACGATGTCTCCGGCGACGAGCTGGTGTCGGTAATCATCCCGACGAAGAACGGGTACGACAATATCGAACGTTGTGTCAGCTCAATTATTGACAAGACGGACTACCCCAATTATGAGATCATCATTGCTGATAACGGCAGCGACAACCCGCATATGCAGGATTTGTATCAGCGTTTTGCCAAGAAGCTTGGTGATCGTTTCCGTGTGGAAGAGATTGACATTCCGTTCAACTTCTCGCGGATTAACAATATAGCTGCTCAAAAAGCTTCCGGTCGTTACTTGCTGTTCCTCAACGACGATACTGAAGTCATCAGCCCATCTTGGATGACCAGAATGGTGTCGTTCGCGCAGCTGGATCGAATTGGCGTCGTGGGAGCAAAGCTGTACTATCCCACTGAGACCATTCAGCATGCAGGTATCGTGCTCGGCCTCGGCGGGGCTGCTGGGCATATTCAGGTTGGCTTCCCCCGTGGAGATTTTGGCTACTTTGGCCGACTCATCGAGAATGTCAATTACTCTGCCGTCACGGCAGCATGCTGCATGGTGAAAGCTGATGACTTCCGTGCGGTACATGGATTTGATGAGGCTTTGGCGGTTGCATATAATGATGTCGACTTGTGCATTCGGATTCACGAACAGCTTGGACGTGACATCGTGTGGGCGCATGAGGTGGAGCTATACCACTACGAGTCCGTCACGCGTGGATACGATATTGAAAGCAAGAAAAAGAAGGCTCGACTAGATCGGGAATCTGCGAAATTCCGTAAGAAGTATGCTGAAATCGTAGATAACGATCCGTATTACAATCCAAACCTGTCTCGTACATCAGGCAACTATTGGGTTCGAGAGAAGTAAGCGATTCGTGGGGCATTGGACAACCGTCTGATGCCCCTCTTGCTTACTTAACTGCAAAGAATCCATCGTCGTTAAGGTAGCCCTTACCCTTACTCATATCGTATTGCACGAGACGGTAATCATTTAGTAGTTGCTTGGCTTCCTTGGAGAGATCCTTACGCTTGACGCGGTTCCCTTCAGCATCCAGATAGGCGGTGCTGCCATCGCCCCAGGAATCGTTGGAGCTGATCAGTCGGCTGATTGCCGGAATCTGCGCTTGCACCTGCGTCAGCATTTCCAGATAAGGTGACACCTTGGCATTCATATGTTTAGCAGCCAAAGCCATGAAAGAGTTCGATGAGACATAGCCGGCGGTCTGCGGGTCGAGTTTGACACCGGCAGACGCGGACGCCTGATTTGACCATATAAAGTAATCGGTCTCATGCATGACAAGAGTATTGTTCTTGTCTTTGGTCGCGGTGCTGTAGATGCCGGGCAGATGATCGCCGTAGAAGATAACGGTGACTGGCTTATCAACTGCATTGAGCTGGTTCAAAAAGTCCGCAGTCTCCTGATCGGTGAGGCTGATGCCCTTGGCGTAATTATCGATAGACTGTTTCTCTTCGTCGGAGAGTTGGGAAACATCGGCTTCTTTGAACTGGTTGTCCGCGTAGAAATCATTGTAGGGCGCATGATTCTGCATGGTAACCAGCTGAATGAACTGGGTGTGATCATTGCTGTTGATTGAATCAAGAACGTTCTGGTACGAGGCGGCATCGCTCACATAGGGAGAACTATCGATGTGATCTTGATGTGTGATGGGAGGTTTACTATCGAGCGAATACAACTTGCTGAAACCAAATTTCTTGTAGTTGCTATCGCGCAGATACATGTTCTTGAAGTATGGGTGGAACGCCACGGAACCATTCTTGCCGTAAGCATCATTCCATATTTGGTTGAACGTATAAGGCGTTTTCTGGTGCGGGACAAGCTCCTGATAAGGCGATTGCATGGAATTGTCGAACAACGCCAGGCTAAGGCCTGTTAATGCCTGATGTTCGATATTGGCTGTACCTCCACCGATGCCCGACGAAAGCATCAGGCCTGAAGTGGTAGTGCCTTCAAGGGCGTGAATATTCGGCATCGGATCTTCAGTGAGTTCAACTCCCGGCGCGCGAGTTGGGTCGGAGAATGATTCCGAAAGAATCATGACTACGGTACTGTCGGTGAGGTTATTGGCACGTGTCTCGTTAGTGGCTTGGGCGCTTTCCTTATAACGTTTAGCCAAAACCTCCATGGTCTCTTTGTTGTAATCCTTGGGCTTATCCATGGTTTTTGCGTGTGCCAGCCGCAGAAAGTCCATGGTTGGGCCGTTATAGGTGGCGTCGACAACCGTGCTCCATAGCAGGGGATCATCGCCTAGACTCTTTGCCCACTTGTAAGACCATGAGCCGTTGACTCCCAGATTCCAAGTGAACGACCAGAGCAGAGTAACGCTGAGTACCGCGGCAATGATGCGTGTGCAATTGCCGATGATGGTCTTGGTATTGCGGAATGGGCGCCACCAGTGAAATGGAATCACGCAGCGGCGGCCATCGATAAGCTGCAATGCCAAGCAGATAATAGTCAGCCAGATAAGCATGGTAATGGTGCCGTCGACCAGTGGCTGGCTGTCTTTAGGGATGAATGATGTGATTTCCCCACCGTTGCCGCTGGAGAGGAATCCCAAATCAGAAGGAATGATGGGTTCGTTGCGCAGATCGACCTTAATGCTATTCGCCACAGCGTAGGTTGACGTGATGATGGCAAATACCGCTGTTGCCACCCAGAACCGGTTCAAGACAAATATCAGTACGAGGTATACCATGCCTAGTACTAGGAAGTTGAGCAGCCAGACGTAGTTGTGTTCCATCCACATCTGGGCAACGAATTTCGTCAGCTGCCCAGCCGCGCTATTGAACATTTTGGTGGTGTCATCTACTGCATCCGGATCGGCATATGTGGGTTCCTCGTACATGCTCCATTGGATGAACAGCACTGCTGCGGCGTCAACCATTACCATGACCACTACGTACAACGTGTAGGGGCAGCGGGGGCGCTTCTTCAATAGTGTGCGCAAGAAAGATATGGCTTTGGCCAGCATGACCATGGGCTTTGAAGCCATCAATATGCTAAAGTTCAACGCGAAAGGCAGCGGCAATTTGTTGCTCTGCTGATCGTCATTCTGTTTTGAGGGAACAGCTGGGACTTCGGTTTTTTCCATATCCGTGCCAGACTCTTGCGCTGAAGGTTCCTGGTCGTTTTGGATGTCGTCCACTCTGCTCGCTCATTTCTATAAACAACGTACTTGAGCATTATAATAAGAAGCCCAAGATAAAGTCATCCCTAAATGTGCTGTGGTGAATTATGTTGGGATTGACCAGGTATTGGTAGACCCTTGCGGTGTGCGTGTGCGGTAGACTGTGGCCGAATGACCGGAAGGTAGGGCGTTATGAAGCATGTGGCACATGTCTTGAAGGGGACTGCGTGCAATATTTTATCTTCCTGGTGTTGTTCGCGCTGCAGGCCTGTATGTTCATCGTCCAGGTTGGCCCTCTTACTATTCCAGATCCTGATATGCATCCGTTGTCCACGTACGCATTGGCCACAGGACAATCGTTGAATCCTGTTGCAAAGGGAAAGGATGCGCACGGCAACACCGTCAAGCAACAGTCCATTGAGGGTGATTCGCGTTTGCTGACGATTCCAGGATTCGCGAACGTTCTGATTGTTGAGTCAATCAGTAGGGCGACGCAGGGCGACTCGTCGCGGGAAACGCAGCAAAGTGCTGATGATGTGATGGCTGATCACATCGTTGTGCCGGATGGGACACACACCAATCGCTCTAACGCGTATTTTCCGCTTGATTACTTGCCCCAAGCCATTGGCCTGAAAATCGCCATGCTGGTGAATTTGCCACCGTACGCGCAGTGGCAGGCGGCACGAATATCCAACAGCATTCTGTATGCGATTATGGGGTGCTTTGCCATTGCGCTGTTACCGCGTTGGAAATCGCTGATGGCGTTGCTATTAGTTATTCCACCGGTGGCGTTTGTGGCATCGAGCCTGATGATTGATGGCATGATTGTGGCACTTTCGGCTTGCATGGTGGCGGCTATTGCGGCGGCTGCTGAGGGCAAACGTTTGATTTCTCTTCCGCACACTGCGGTTTTGGGGGTGCTGGCGTGGGCCTTGGCGTGTGAAAAACTTCCCTATGCGTTTGTGGCGGTTGCTGTGCTGTTCCTACCTTCTGCGGTGATGACCGTGCGCCGCAAGCTAGAATTTGTGGGGATTGCGGCGGTTCTGACAGGAGCGCTGTATCTTCCGTGGAGCGTACTGTTCGGTAGCTCGTTGGCGCAGGTGGACGTATCACATAATGTGAGTGTTGCATTGTCTCATCCGATACTCACTATTGGCAAAAATAGTGCATTCCATGCTGTTCCTCGGGACTTTTGCTTATCTGCCGACTTGGTATGTCGCAATGGCGGCTGTTTTGGGGTTGGTCTGGTTGGCAGCAGTGGCCTATACGGTGAAGCAGCACTGGACGGGTCAGGTGACACTGGCCTCATGGGCAGGAAGACATCGATTCCTGGTCTTAGGTCTCGTAATAGCGGCTGCTGAGATAGCAGCGTTTGTGCTCTTCGTGGGGCTTACCTGGAATGACCTGGCGTCTATGGGTAGGTTTGAGGTCTTTGAGGGAATCCAAGGCCGTTATGCGCTCCCGATATTGCCGGTATTCCTGTTGGGACTAGTCGTAGTTGACAATAGGAATGGAAGGCAGCCCGCTCTAGCCCACTGAAGGCGAGGGTTTGCTGGGCTCAGTGACTTTTCTACTTCATCGAGTGGATGCGGTTATCGTACACAACGTTCTCGCAGGAGCGAATCGTGGCAAGTACCGCGCATTTCAGGCGTTCGCCGATGCTCAGCTTGCTGATCAGGGCGCGCATGGTGGCCACGTCATCGAGATGGTTCTGCCAGTCGCTGTCATGTAGTTCTTCGGAGCTGAGCGCCTTGAGGCCTTTGCCTTCATCGCGCACGCTGGCGGTCAGGCCGAAGTAGTTCCGGCACGGGGTGATGCCCTGTTCCAGAGTGAACTGGAAGTTCTCGGCTGCGGAGAGCACGTTGTCATGCCAGAATGCGGCGGTTCGCTTTGAGTGCGTCACCGAGTCGGGCTCCTGAAGCCAGTAGTAGAGCACGCAATCGATGTCGGCCACTTTGCCCATGCGGGCGTACAGGGGGCCTGCCATGCGGATATCCTGCGCGTAATGGCCCTCGGGGAACCGCAGGCCGTCCCACAGCTCGCGCTTGTATAGGCGGCACCAGTTCGCCTCGTTGAAGTAGCGGGCCTCGGTGTTGCGGCCGAGCTTGCTGCCGAGCAGTCGCAGGCTTTTGCAGAACACGGTCTGGTAGGCGGCGAGCGGGTGCTCGAACACGGTGATTTTGCCGGGCGCCTGCGCGCCCGTCTCGGCCTCTTTGGACACCTCGCCCAGCTGGGAGACGCCGAACTGGCGCCAGCGGGCCTTGCTCATATCCGCCCCGGTGCTTTGCAGTGCGTGCAGCAGGTATTCGATATTGCGGCGGTTGAGGATGTCGTCGTTGTCGGAGAACGCGATGTACTCGCCATGCGCGGCATCGAGGCCGGTGTTCTGGGCCTTGGCGATGCCGCCGTTTTCCTGATGGATCACGGTGACGCGGCTGTCCTGCGTCGCATACTCATCGCAGATGGCCGGGCTGGAATCCTTGGCCCCGTCGTCCACCAGAATCACCTCGAGGTTTGTATACGACTGCTGCAGGATCGAATCAATGCAGTAACGCAGGTAGTCTTCGGCGTTGTACACCGGCACGATCACGGAGATGAGGGGAGTGGCGTTGTTCGGCAAGGCTTATGCTTCCTCTTTGTATATGCGGACGTATCCAGTATTGCACGTTTCCTAGCCGAGCTGCGCAACGTTTAATGGGGTACTTTTGCTCGAGGATGTTTGATTATTGACGATGAAGACACCTGTGGAAGTCAATTCAGACTCAAGGCATCGAGAATGGGGTAGAGGCGATTCGCAAATTCGGGTACACCGCTTTTCCAGAGCATGTCTGCGTAGTCTTCAGGCGTTTGTGGATATCATTTATAGCTCAGCAGTGCCGTGTGACAAACTCTTGCCACTCTTCCTGGATCGAGATCCAATACATCGAGGAAGAAATCATCGGGTCTCTTTACTTCGATGCGAAGAGGCTGTGTCGAAGTTTCAGGAAAATCTTTCGTGTTGAAGGTGACCAAGGTTTGTGCGGGTAAATAATCTGCTGCTGCAAGTACGTGCCGGTCTTTCTCGTCGCATGTCATATTTTTGATGAGGCTTTCGTAACCAGTGACTAGAGCCTTTGGGAATGCGGCAGTCATCGCATTGATACGTTGCGCCGAACGCTCTTCTCCTATGCGTAATTGGAGGTCTCTCCTCAGCTCATCGAGTATCTGTTGTGACCAGTATGGGGCATAGAGGTGTTCCTCGGCGAGACGGAGGATCAAATCGTTGATGAGTTCGTTGAAGAGCCATAAATCTGTGTGGAATGAAATATGTGACAATCCAGCATTGAGTTTGAGCTCGTAATTTTGGTATGGCTCGTCTCATCGGTAGGATAATGACGAATCGAACCTTGCGCTTGAACGCTTATTACCGGAAGGATTGCCTGAGCATGGCAGATTCTGTTGAGTATCCCGATCTCGTTATCGTTGGCGCGGGCCTGTTCGGTCTGACGGTGGCGCAGCAGGCGGTGGAGCACACCGGCGCGCGCGTGCGCATCATCGATATCCGTGACCACATCGGCGGCAACGCGTACAGCTACATGGACGAGGAGACCGGCGCGGAGATCCACAAGTACGGCGCCCACCTGTTCCACACCTCCAACAAGCGCGTGTGGGATTACGTGAACCGTTTCACGAGCTTCACGAACTACGTGCACCGCGTGTACGCCACGCATGACGGCGAGGTCTACCCGCTGCCCATCAACCTCGGCACCATCAACCAGTTCTTCCACGCGCACTACACGCCGGCCGAGGCCAAGGCCCTGATTGAACAGCAGGCGGGCGAGCTGGCCGGCACCGATCCGGCCAACCTGAACGACAAGGGCATCCAGCTCATCGGCCGACCGCTGTACGAGGCGTTCATCAAGAACTACACGGGCAAGCAGTGGCAGACCGACCCTGCCGAGCTGCCGGCGGCCATCATCAAGCGCCTGCCGGTGCGCTTCAACTACGACAACCGCTACTTCAAGGACACGTGGGAGGGCCTGCCCGCGGACGGCTACACCAAGTGGATGGAGCGCATGATCGATGACCCGCGCATCACGGTTTCGCTGGGCGTGGACTTCTTCGACGAGTCCCAGCCGTACAACAAGGAGGCGCTGAAGGCCGCGGGCGTGCCGGTGGTGTACACGGGTCCGGTGGACCGTTACTTCGGTTACGAGCTTGGCGACCTGAAGTGGCGCACGGTGGACTTCAAGGAGGTCCGCTACGACGAGGGCGACCACTTCGGCTGCCCGGTGATGAACTTCTCCGACGCGGACGTACCCTACACCCGTGCCATCGAATTCAAGAACTTCAACCCGGAGCGCCACGATGCCCAGAACCCGAACAAGACCGTGGTGTGGGAGGAATACAGCCGTTTCGCCGAGCGTGGCGACGAGCCGTACTACCCGGTCAACACGGATGCGGACAAGGCACTGTACGCCCAGTACGAGGCCAAGGCCAAGGCCGAGCCGAACACCGTGTTCGGCGGTCGCCTGGGCACGTACAAGTACTACGACATGCACAACGTGATCGACACCGCCCTGACCGCTTACGAGGAGCAAGTCGCACCGCTGCTGAAGAAGTAGACCGTCGTTTCGCCAGAGGATTAACGATTGAGCCTGAAACCGACTGAATATTGCTGAGGCAATAGCCGGTTTCAGGCTTTTGTGTTTTTTGGAAGCCAAATTTCCTGGGGTGCTTAAGGCTCGCCACGAGGAGTACAGTTGTCTGTAACGCACAATGTGGCGCGTAAGACGAGGGGCGCATCTCGCAAGTGGGGTGCGATGCAGTTGAAGGAGTGCATGTCATGACTGATCCGAATGTCAATCCGAACGGCCAGGTGCCGTGGCAGCAAGCTGACGCCAATCCGACTGAGCCGTTAAATGCGATGACGGCGGAAACGGGAACCGCCGCCAACAATGCTCCAACCCAAGCAATCGCAGCGGGCGAACAGCCCACTCAAGCGTTCACTCCTGTTGAGCAGCCTACGCAGGCGTTTACACCTGCCGAGCAGCCCACCCAGCCTTTTGCGCCGGCCAATCAGCCGGTACCGCCTACGCAGGCTTTGCCACCAGTGACTCCTGCCGCTGCGCCCGCGCCCGCACCGGCAGCACCCAATTCGCCCTATCCGGGGGCGGCTTCGGCAGGCGGATCGGTTCCTCCGGTCTACGGCAGCGGCAGTGCTCCGGTATATC
>ENA-OXVB01000262-OXVB01000262.1-human-gut-metagenome-genome-assembly--contig:-NODE-262-length-16144-cov-20.7672_pt1 | contig 16144 bp, 6 predicted proteins | sample MGYA00249571_ERZ652685 | MGnify/ENA primary metagenome ERZ652685 (study PRJEB26925, sample SAMN05826705) | human gut metagenome | biome: ENVO:2100002; feature: ENVO:00000062; material: ENVO:00002003... | reverse complement strand
CCGCTACCGATATGACGGATGAAGAGGTGTCTTGTGGCGTCACAGTAATGGTGCCGCCAATCTTGAGTCCGCTATCGTTCAGGAACTGCTGAGTCACCGCCACTTCGCCGGCCTTGTTCGGCAGTTTGCCTTGTTGCAGGTACGGCTGATCAAGCCCTTCGGTACCGATTTCCTGCATGGTCACGGTTTTCTTGGTGCCGTCCACCAACGTGGTCACCGTCTGAGAACGTTCGGGCTGCACGGTTTGCACACCGTCGATTCGGCGCAGTGCCGCCGCATCATCATCGGTCAGGCCGTATGTGGATAGCACCTGCAGGTCATGCAGTCCCTGCTGATCGTAAAAACGACCGGCCGCCAGAAAAGCATCGCGGCATCCGGCGTAGATGCCGGTCAGCACGGCCACGCCAAGCAGCGTAATGACGGCGATCGAGACGAACCTCTTCCAGCTGCGCAGCCAGCAACGCAACGTATCTTTGGCAAATACCGCAGAAACGCCCGCTCCTCGACCGCCGCTATCGTCGAGGTTCCGCCGTTTCACAGAATGTTTCACAAATCGCCTCGCTTGTTTCACGGGGCGTTTCACAGAGTGTCTTGCAGTGAGCATCGCCAATCACCTACCATTCGATATCGGCGATGGGCTGCGGCGTTGCGTTGATCTCCTCGCTGGCCACCTTGCCGGAGCGGAAGCGAATCACTTTATGAGCCATCGGCGCAAGCGCGGAATTATGCGTGATGATCATTACGGTCATGCCTTGTGTTTGGCAAATATCCTGCAGCAACTGCAGCACTTCCTTGCCGGTCTCGTAATCGAGCGCACCGGTCGGTTCGTCGCACAACAGCAGCTTCGGCTTTTTGGCAATCGCGCGGGCGATGGATACACGCTGTTGTTCGCCGCCGGACAGTTGTGCCGGGAAATTCCCCATGCGCTCCCCCAGTCCGACCTTGTACAGGGTTTCCGCCGGGTCGAAATGATCGGGGCAAATCTGTGAGGCAAGTTCCACGTTCTCCAGCGCGGTCAGGTTCGGCACAAGATTGTAGAACTGGAAGACAAAGCCGATGTCGTTGCGCCGGTAGGTCACCAGTCCCTTTTTCCGCAGGCCCGTAATATCGCGCCCGCCGACCACTACGCGGCCGGTTGTGGCGGTATCCATGCCGCCCAGAATGTTCAATGCCGTGGTTTTGCCGGCACCGGACTGTCCCAGAATCACGCTTAATTCGCCTTGTTCGGCGGTAAAGCTGGCCTCGTCGAGCGCGCGAATCACACTGCTACCAGAAGGATATTCCTTGACCACATGGTCGAATTCGATATACGCCATCGCACACCTCCAACGCGCTCGTGGCAGCCACCTAGCCCCATAGGCCCCGCCAAAACTTCCTGCTATACTCAAGTAAAACAACACTGTGTCGGTTCTGCAACCAACAGTTGGATTGTGGGTTGTCGGAACTTGGGGAGAAGGCCATGTCCAAAGAATTGACGGAAAGCCGCCGCACCCGTTACACGAGACGTGCCATGCAGGACGCGCTTATCGAGTTGCTGCGCGATCAGCCGCTCGGCTCCATCACCGTTAAAGCGTTGTGCGAGCGGGCCGATGTGAATCGTTCCACGTTTTACGCGCATTATGCGAGCATCGAGGAACTGCTGCACGACATTGAAGACGAAACCATGGCCTGGGTCACCACCGCACTCGAACAGCTACTCGCCCAGCCAGATCCTGCCGGCATCGAGCATGTTATTGAGCGCATCTGCCAGTACATTGCCGACAATCGCAATCATCTCCAAGTGCTGATGAGCCCGAAAGCGGATATCGGTTTCCAGCAGCAGCTGCTGGGATTGATTTACAGCCAGCGCGGTGTAGGCGAACAGTTGCAATCTTCGGCGGGTTACCCAGCCGAGGCGCAGATGCGTATGCGATTCGCCGTGTCCGGCAGCATTGGGCTTTTGCAATACTGGCTCGCCACCGATCTCGCGGCCTCTCCCGAATCGGTGTCCCACACCATCTTCACCATGTGTACGCCTGCCACGCAGTGAGCACAGTGAATTCAGTGAACTCAGTGAAGCGTGCGGTTTCATAAGCATCGCTCGCTATAGCTTCGCCTGCTCACCGGCCGCGCCCACGCCCGCGCTTGCAATAGCGCACAAATAGACGATTGACCATTTCTGAGACGATACGGCGGCATAGAATAACGAACGTTGCGCATCACGGCAAGCCCCGCGTGCGCCAAACCCAAGAAATGTGAGAGAAGAGCACAATGAGTACTACTGATGCGCCTAAGAAGCCGCGCGAAACCGACGACGTGCCGGTGCCGGCCACGCTGCGCAAGTCATTGAAAAACCGCCACATCCAGCTGATTGCGCTGGGCGGCGCCATCGGAACCGGCCTATTCTATGGTTCCAGTGAATCCATCGCGCTGGCCGGACCCTCGATTCTGCTCGCCTACTTGGTTGGCGGCCTCGCGATTTTCGCGATTGTGCGTGCACTGTCTGAAATGTCCGTTGAGGATCCGAAGGCGGGCGCGTTCAGCTACTATGCCACCCGCTACTGGTCCAAGCGCGCCGGCTTTATTTCCGGCTGGAACTACTGGTTCAACTACATCCTCGTCTCGATGGTGGAGCTATCAGTGGTGGGTTCGTTTGTGAACTACTGGTTCCCGGCGATTCCGACATGGGTGTCGGCGGCCGTGTTCTTGGTGATCATCTGCGCCGCCAACCTGCTGGGCGTCTCCAAGTTCGGTGAGTTCGAGTTCTGGTTCGCCATCATCAAGATTGTGGCCGTGATCGCCATGATTATCGGCGGCCTGGCCGTCATCATCTTTGTCCTGCCCACCGCATCCGGCGTGCGCGCAAGCTTCGCGAACTGGTTCACCGTGGGTAACGGCTTCTTCCCGAACGGCCTGATGGGGCAGAATTCCGACGGTTCCTGGACCGGCCTGCTGATGGCACTGGTTGTGGTGATGTTCAGCTTCGGCGGCACCGAGCTCATCGGCATCACCGCCGGCGAAACCGAGGATCCGAAGACCACGATTCCGCGCGCCACCAATGATATTATTTGGCGAATCCTCGTGTTCTACATCGGCGCTCTGGGTGTGATCATGGCCGTAGTGCCGTGGAACACCATCGATGGCAAGTCCAGCCCGTTCGTGCAGATCTTCGATTCCGTAGGCATCCACGCGGCCGCCGGCATCCTCAACTTCGTGTGCCTGACCGCTGTGATGAGCGTCTACAACTCCGGCCTGTACGCCAACTCCCGCATGCTGTACTCGCTGGCCAAGCAGGGCAATGCGCCCGCGTATCTGGGCAAGCTCAACGCCAAGGGCGTGCCGGTGACTGGCGTGCTGACGTCCGCCGTAATCACCGCTATCGCCGTGGTCGTGGTGTTCGTGTGGCCTGAGTTCGCGTTCAACTATCTGATGTCGATTGCCACCATCGCCGGCATCATCAACTGGACGATGATTATGTTCACCGAAATGAAGTTCCGTAAGGTGGTCGCCGCGGGCGGCGCTCCCGAGGATTCCGAGCTGGCCGGCAAGTCTGGCAAGGAAGCGCTCGACGCGATTCACTTCAAGCTGCCGTTCGCCAAAGTAACCCCGTGGGTGGTATTGGCGTTCCTGGCACTGGTCGTGGTGCTGATGTGCTTCTCCGCCAGCTACCGCGTCGCCGTCATCGCCGGCGTGATTTGGCTCGCCATCCTCTTCGCCGCCTACCAGATCACTCAGGCGAAGAGATAAGCCCCCCCTATTGCAAAAAACTCTCACTGAGGAGTGCTCAGTGAGAGTTTTTTGCAAATGAGGGGTCAGATACGGCGCTTGCGCCAGATGGTCAGGGCAATACCGGCGGCGGCGAGGACCACCACGGCACCAGCCACGCCGAAGACGGCGACACCAGTGTCGGAGATGACGGCACCCGGCTTCTTGCCATCAGCGGAGACCTTCACGAGGGCCTTGCGGGCCTCGGTCAGGTGACGAATCGCATCCTGGACCTCGGTGGAGGTGGCGTTCTCCTTGGCGAGCACCTTCTTCGCTTGGGCCAGCGCATTGGCGTAGGCCTTCCACGAATCGGCGGTGTAATCGTCCTGGTTCAGCTTCTCGGCTTCGGCCTTGGCAATGGCGTCTTCGAGCTGCTTGAGCTCTTCCTCAGTGGCCAGATCGGGATCCGGAGTCGGCGTCTCGTCGGCAACGACCTTCACGGTGAACGTGGCGGTCTTGGTCGAATCGGCCACAGACTGCACGGTCACGGTCACCTTGTCGGAGGCCTTCGAGGAGTCGAAGCCGAGCAGCTCGTACTCATCGGCGGCGAGCTCACGGGTGGTGGAGCCGCCGTTGCCATCGGCCACGGTCGCGGTGACGACCAGACCGGCAACGTCGAGCGCTTCACCAACCTTGTACTCGGCCTTGGCGGGCTGCGCGGTCACGGCGATGGAGAGGATCGTGCCTGCGGCCGGGTGCTCCGGCTCGGGCTGGCTCTCCTCCAACGCATTCTGCGCGTCGGTCAGGGCCTTGGCGGCGGCATCGACATCAGCCTGAGACAGGCCGGAGTCAAGGAAGGTCTGCTTGGCCGTCTTGGCTGCGGCGAGCGCATCCTCGAATGCCTTCCAGCTGGCCTCGGTGTAAGCAGAGCCATCGGTGCCGAGCTTGTCGGCCGCTTCAATCGCGCCATCAAGCGCCGTCGTATCGGCCATCTCAATGGACACGCCTTCGTCGGTCGGGTGAATGGTCTGCATCAGGCCGTCCGCGTCGAAGGTGATCTCGTCGATGGCGGTTTCACGGTGGTAGCCGAGGCCGGAGGTGAACACGCCGAGCGGCGTGTAGTGGCGATGGTAGGCCATGAGCCAACGGTCGTTGCCGTCCGCGTCGGTCACATGCACGTCGGACTGGTGCGCGGTACCTTGCAGGTTCTTGGAGGAATCCTTCTGCAGCAGCACACCCTTGTAGGTGATGGTGCCGTCGATGGAATCGGAGACGCCGTACCTCACATGGTAGTTCGGGGAGTTGGCGTCGTCGCACGACCAGGTCCAGTGGTACTTGCCGTCGCGGTAGGCGACGACCACGGACTCGCGGAAGCCGTTCAGACCGTTGAGCTTCTTCACCGTACCGGCCTTGATGCTCACCATGTCGTCGTTGAGTTCGGCGATGGCGGGCGAACCGTTGCCGTACAGGATGTACGACTTGCCGGTGTTCGGGTCGGTGAAGATGGACGGGTCGATGGCCTGTCCAACGGTGACGCCTTCCATCGTGCGAGTGACCAGCGGTTGGTCGGCGGCCTTGTACGGGCCGGCCGGGTTGTCGGCCACGGCGACGCCGATGGCGGATGTACCGTTCGGCAACTTCGCGCAGTAGTAGAAGTAGTACTTGCCGTTCTTCTTCTCGATGGTCGGCGCCCACGCGGAGCCCACGGACCACGGGGAGATGGCGGTGTTCTCATCGCCATCGGTGGTCGGCTGGTGGTCCTTATTGACATCGAGGATCACGCCCTCGTCGGTCCAGTTCACCAAGTCGGTGGAGCTGAACGCATGGAAGTAGTTGCCGCTCCAGCCGGAGAAGCCGTCGGTGGTCGGGTAGATCCAGAACTTGCCGTCGAAGTAGTCGATGTCCGGGTCGGCGTACTGGCCGGGCAGTACCGGGTTGTTGCCCACGGTGACCTTCTTCAGCGTCCAGGTCTGCGGCGCACCGTCACCCAAATCGACAACCAAAGTACGGTCCTTAGTCAGGTCGGCCGTACCACCATTGGTGAACGCCTGACCATCAAGGGTGAGCTTGATGGAGTCGTCGCCACGGTTGACGGTCACCTTGACGGGCACCTTGGCCGCGTCGCCACGGCGGTTGAGCACGGTGGTGACGGTCTTCGCGGACCAGTCGAGGGTGGAACGCACCTGAGAGTGGTCGTCAGTGCCACGCAGCGAGTTCGGGTCAGACGGCACAGTGCCCACAGAAATACCCTGCAGAGCAATCGGGCTGGTCTTCTCGACCTCCTGAGCAGTGAGCGCGCGGTTCCACACGTTCACATTGTCGAACGAACCCTTGAAGTATGGGTCGTTGTAGAAGGACTTGCCCAAGTAGGCCAGCAGATCGTTACCCAAATCGGTGACCTTGTTCTTGGTCGCCTTGTTCTGAGCCACCTGCGCACCGTCAGAGTACACGGTCATCACGTTGTCGTCCAACGTGACCGTGACACGATGCCATGCGCCGTTGCCAGACAACGTAGCGTTAGCCGCGTCCTCCGCACCATACGAGTTGGTGGTGATGCGGCTGGCGAGCTCGCCGGAGTTGTTGTACTTCAGGAAGTAGTACTTGGTGGAGTTCTGGCCGAAAGCGAACGTGAACTGGTTTTTATTGATCTCCGACTTGACATCCATCTGCACAGTCAGCTTGTTACGGCCATCGAACAGGCCCTTCGGGAACTCGGCGTAGGTGCCGTCAGAGCCGTCGAGCTTAAGCACCTTGCCCTTTTCGGCATCCTCGGAGACCTTGGCGTTGCCGTTGAAGGTCAAGTCGTTGCTGTTCTCAGTGGTGTCGGTACCCTTGCTGTCTTCGAAGTCATACTCGGCAATCGGACCAGAGCCGTCTTCATCGGGTGTGACTGGCTCGGTGTCCTTGTTCTTATCGAATGCCTTCAGGATTGCGTTGTACTCGGTTTCAGTGACAGGCAGGATGGTGCCGTGACGCTTCTTGAGCGAACCGAAGTTCACATCAGAGGCAAAGCCCCAATCAGCCTTATCAGTGCTGCCTAAATCGGCAGAACGGTATGGGGTGTAACCCTTACCGGCTGAGTACTGGTCCCACATCAGACCGTAGAGCATCTTCTTGCCCGCATCACTGGTCTGCACGTCATCTTCATTGTAGAAGAACAGCTCCGGGCCTTCCAGCTGCGCACCGGTCAGACCGGTACCAGTCAGGTCACCGAATGTACCGACAAGCGTCCACTGGTTCGGATCACTGTCAGTGTTGTAGTAACCATTCGCAATGGTGTCACCAGTGGTGAGCGTTGTGGCATACGGATCCTTGCTACGCTCAACACCGAGGTACGTGTCACCGGACACACGATAGTAATAGCCGTCATCGGCCTTAATCATCGTGGTATCGATAACGGACTTGACTCGGTCGATCCACTTGACAGGCGTCGTGAAGTTCACGAAATCACGCGTGGTGGAGTAGTACATATTGGTGCGATCGCCGGACTTGTTGTCCGCGTCGGAAGCAGTGGCCCAGTACACCATGTACTGCTTGTTCACATCATCCCAGTAGGCTTCCGGAGCCCAAGCCATGCCGGCTCCCGGAATCTGAGAGGCAACGTCAACGGCGCGCGGTTCGCTCCAGTTGACGAAGTCATGCGACTCCCACACGATTAGGTTGGTGCTGCCATTGGTGGTAGCGGTGGCCGCGCCCCAACCGCCACGGTTATGGATGCTCAGCTCGGTAGCGATGAGGTAGACGGTGTCGCCTTCCGGAGAGCGGACCAGATACGGGTCGCGCACGCCGTTGTCCTTACCACGAGAGTTGCCGGTCTGGCTGTTGTTCCAGCTGAGTACCGGATCGCCGGACTCGCGGGTGTCATGCCAGCTCAGGCCATCCTTGCTGGTGGCGAAGTACATCTGCTCGTCGGTAGCGCTACCTTCGGTGCCGGTGAAGTGCGCAAACAGATAGTCCGTGGTCTTCGGCTGTTCGACGGCGGCCTTGACGGTCAGCTCGAATTCCTTGGTTTCCGTGTTGCCGTCAGCATCGGTAATGGTGGCAGTGAGCGTCACCTTGGTGTCGGTTTTCTGACGAGCAACGACACCAGCTGCGATGTCACCATCTGCCGCATCGGTAATGACCTTTGCGTTGCTGGATTTCCACGTAATCGCGGAACCGTTAACCGAGCCCTTGGCCGGAAGTGTGATGTTGGAATACACATCAGTGCTGCCGTTGTTAATGGTCAGCGCATTAGCGTCGGCCTTGGCGGCATCGGACTTCGTGGAATCGTAGGCTTCCTTGATTTGGTCAGCAGTATGCGCAGAGCCGTAAATCTTGAGGTTGTCAAGTGCGCCGGTATAGTATTCGCCATTCACCCAGTTGGCCTTGCCGATCTGCAGCACGCCGCCGTCTGCGCCGAGAATATCGGTGAGCTGAGCGAAGCTCGCGCCATCAGCTGGGGCTACGGTTGCGGCCTGCTCACCGTCAATGTACAGCGTGGAAGCGGCCTCGTCGATGACCAAATCGACGTGACGCCACTGGCTGGCGAGACCATCCTTGCTCACATTGCCGGTGGTGTCGCGCTTACCAGCGTTGTTGTAACGCTCAACGTTCACCGAAGTGGTGCGATCCATCACGCCGAGGTAATGCTCTTGCTGATAGGTCTGCGCATTCGTATTCGGTGCCGCAAATACCGACCAGCCCTGATTGGTGCTGGCGGACTTGGAATCGTACGAAATCGTGACCGCATCCAGGCCCTTGAGCACGGCAGAATCGTCCGACTTAGTCACATTCAGCCAGAATCCAGAACCGAGCCGAACTGCAGCAGTGCCGTCCTTGCTGGTAGCCACTGCGGCAGCACCGTTGATGGTCGCCTTGGTGCCGGTGGTGTCATCGACAATAGTGCCAGTAGCGCCTGCAGCGACGTTGTCGAAATCAAGACTGGCGAGCAGATCGCTGTCTGCCGCTGCCTTGGCATTTGATTTCAGGGCTGCTGCCAGCGCCCGCTGCGCGGCCGATGAATCGGTGGGATCCGATTCAACCGCATTTGCTGCTGGCGCCAACGCCATCAGCATCGGGACAGCTGCAAGAGCTGCCACCGCTTTCTTCCACTTACCCATGTGTCTCCTCTGATTGTGGGTTTTGGTTTTTGCGCCGAGTTATGGATCGAAGTTATTGATCAACGGTGTTCAGCTTCCTGAACAGGAAACAAACATCGATTTTGTTATCAAATTGTTATCGTGCGACGGTCGGCCGCTCCTTTATCGGCCTAGTTTCGCGCCTTTTTCGCACCGACGAAGCTGCTTCGTTTGCCAGCGCGAACTGTGTTCTCATGCATCCGCGCAACGCCCCGCCCCCCTCAAACGACACCGTTTTGAGGGACCGGGGCAACGCGAAGCCGCATTTTTGGTTATAAGTACTTGCAAGTTTAATATGAGCGTTCACTCTTTGTGGAGCGAGGGCCCCAATCATCCGTCTTCGGCACTCGGCTCCCCTCACCCAGGGGAGCCGAGTGCGACGCCAATCAGGACTGGCGCTTGCGCAGGGCGTAGGCTCCGGCAGCGGCGACAAGCAGCGCCGCGGCGGTGAGGCTTACGCCGAGGACGGCGGAACCGGTGTCACTGATCTTGTCGCTCGGCTTGGAGGCGGGCTTTTGGGCACCGTCGTCCTTGCCGTCGGTCTTGCCGGAGTCGCCGGACTTCTTGACCAGCTTGTCGGCGGCGGACTGGAGCCGCGACAGCGCCTTGTCCACTTCCTGCTGGTCGGTGGAGTTCTGCAACACCTGCTTCGCGTCGGCGAGCGCGGCGGCGAAAGCATCCCAACCAGACTGGTAATCAGCCTTGTTATAGCCCTTCACCTTATCGACAAGCGCCTGCAACTTGGACTTGTCCAGCGTGGAGCCGGGCTCGCCGGCCTTGATGGTGAACGTTGCCGAAGCAGTACCGGAGTACTTGCCAGCGCCGGTTACGGTCACTGTGGCGGTGCCGGGTTCGATGTTGTTCGTGTAGGCCACCGTGTAGTCGGCGCCTTCCTTGAGCGTCGCGCCATCGAGCGTAACGGTCACGGCCGGTTCCTTGGCAGCACCGTCTGCGGCGAACTCGTTGGGTTCGGCCGTGACGACCGCCCCGGAGATGTCAGTGCCAGTCACGGTGACGGTCGCCTCGACCGGCATACGGGAATCGTCCTGGGCGACGCCCTTGACGGTGAAAGTGCCGGTCTTGGCATAGGAAGCTGCGTCAATGGCATCCCACTCAACTGCAACGTCAGAAACGGAACCGTCCGCATGAGTCAGATGCGCGGTTTCCGGCAGCGTCGGCGCCACACCAACCGTCGTCTCGGCAGACAGCGCGTCAACGGACTTCACAGCCACAGCCGGAGCGTACGCCTCCAGCACCTTCTGATACTGGGCGCGGGTCACGGGCAGCACAGTGCCGTGGCGCGGCTTGCCGCCATCGGAATTGGTCGGGAAGTTCACCTCAGGCATCTTATTGCCGATAACGGTCCACTGACCGCTGGCGATATCCTCAGTCGCCATCGGCACATAGTGGTTTGGACCTTGATGATAGCTCGGCTGGTCGGCGAACAGGTAGTACTGGTAGCCGTTCACGTCGCCATCGTTGGCCTTGAATAGCGATGGACCTTCGCCGGAAGTGAAGGTTTTACCGTAACCGTTAGCCTGGCCTTTACCGATGTTCGTGGCAACTTCGCTCCATGCACTACCCTTAAGCGCATCGGCGTAGTTCTTCACGCCGGCACCACCAATTGCGGCAGTCAAATCTGTGGACTTCTCCTGACGCAAAGACATCGTGTTTTCATCTTTGTAGATGCGGTAGTAGGTATCCCCTACCTTTTGCACGGTCACATCGATGGATCCACTGCCTGCACCACCTCGGCGATCAACGTCAATCCACACTGTCGGGTCGGAGAAGTTGACGAAGTCATCGGTGGTGACGTACACCATGCGGTTGTAGGTCAGCTGCTTGCGGCTGTTCTCGTCGGTGTTGTCGTACAGGTTCGAGGCCCAATAGACCACGTACTTGCCGATTTCCTCGTCGTAGTAGGCCTCAGGCGCCCAAGTGTTGCCTGCGTAATCAGAGCTCACTTTGACGTGGCTTTGCTTGGACCAGTTGACCAGATCGTCGGACTTCCAGATCTCAATGTACTTGGAACCGTTAGCCTGTGCACCAGCAAAGCCATTCAGCCCGTTGAGGGGGGCACGACCGTCAATCTTCAGATCGGTGGCGAGCATGTAGAACTTGTCGCCGTCCTTGGACTTCATGATGAACGGATCGCGCAAACCCTTCTCGCCAAACTCGGAAGTGAATATCGGCGTGCCGTTGTTCAGCGTGTTCCAGTCGAGCGCATCGTTGCCCTTGGAGGCCGCGAGGCTGATTTTCTCGCCGCCCACGCCCTCGCCGGTGAAGAACGCCCACACGTAGGCCTCGTCCTTCTCTTCGGCGGCAGGCATCGGCTGAATGGTGACGGTGAAGGTCTTCGTTTCAGTGGCGGTATCGTACTTGGCAGTGGCTTTGAGCGTCACAGTGGCGGCATCGCTACCGGCGGCAGGGCGCTTAACAGTGACCGTTCGAGATTTGTCGTTCACGCCTTCGCCTAGTGTGGCGATATCCTTGCCACCGGTCACTTCCCACGAGATGGTCGAACCATTGTTGCCCTTGGTGGGCACGGAGAAGTTGCTACGGATGTCGTCGGAGTCCTCGATGGTGACGACGTCAAGGTCGGCCTTGGCTTGCTCGGCATCGGAGAGCTGCTTCGGCACGAGGACCGTGTAGTCGGCGGTTTTGGCGTTGTTGCCAAACGTGGCGGTGAGGATCACCTCGGCATCAGCTGCGGTTGCGGCCGGACGAGTGACTGTGGCCTTGCCGGTAGCGTTGTCAACGGCGATGGCTGCGTTGTCCGACTTCCACGCGATGCTCACGCCAGCGGCGCTGGTCGGCAGCGCGAAGTCCTCGGTAGCGGATGCGGGCACAGCGGCCTTGACAGCGGCCTCGGCCTTGTCGAGCACCTGAGCGTCATACAGCTTGGTCACGTCTGCGGCGCTGATGGCAGTGTCGTATACGGCGTAATCGTCCACGTCGAGCTTGGAGTTCGGGTCAGCGTAGGAGGACTTGCCAATGTAGGCGACGAGGCCGCCGTAATTGGTCAGGCCACCGGCCGGAATGGTGTAGGTGGCGTCTCCAACCTGCTTGCCGTTGAGGTAGAAGCTCATGGTGCTGTTGGTGCCGCTGATGACGGTGGTGTACAGAGCCAAATCGCTGGTGGCCTTGGTGCCGGTGGTGGCGGCGTTCGTCGATCCAGGGCCGACTTCGGTGCCCCACGGGCTGTTATTCGGGTCGGCCGCAGTGGCATTGGTCATTACGGATTTCGCGTAGCCACTCGGGTTGGCCGGGTTGAGCAGCCAGTAGCCGTTGGCCGGATAATTGCCGGTCTTGGCCGCGCCGATGTACGCGGCGGCGGTATTGCCGTTGCCGTAATTGTTCTTGAGCCAGATGGAGACGGTAACGTCCTTCTTACCGGCGATGGCCGTGGTCGGCACGCTAATGGTTTGCGAGCCGGTCAGGTTGATCTGGCCATTGGCCACCGTGGCGTCGCCGGATAGGGTGGCATCGCTGTTGGCCGCGCTGCCCTCGTTAGCGATGGTCTTGGACGTCAGTGCGTTATCGAATGAATAGTGGATGATCGGACTGGCATCGATTGGCGATGCGCTCTCGGCACTGGCCGTCATCGGCAGCAACAGACCAGCGAGCAGTGTTGCCATGCCGACCGTGAGTCCGGTTGCCTTTCGTATCAGCTTTCCCATGTTTCTCCTCATTGATAGGGTTGATTGTGGTTGCGCCTTCAGTTATGGAGCGAAGTTTTGTGGCCGCCCTCTGATGAGCTGAGCCGTGAAGAAAACGCCAGAGTCGTTTTTAGGCGAAGGCGAACGACAGTGAGCAAATATGAAGCTAGCTGAAAGCTGGTCCTTAATTGCGTTCGAGGTGGCCGCCGTTAGGCAGTCGGGGGAGAGACCTGCGGCGGCAGCCGCGGGATACAGAATCGGCCGAAGGCCATGCCGTTCTTTCGGTGGCTTCGCCGCGGTCTCTCCCCCAGTCAGCCTTCGGCTGACAGCCCCCCCCTCGTCAGAGGGGGGCTTGGTTGCCGTAGCAGCTCAGGCGCGACGCTTGCGCCAGAGGGTTAGGGAGATGCCGGCGATGGCGAGTGCTACCACGGCACCACCCAGGCCGAGCACGGCCGTACCGGTATTGCTCAGCGCGCTGCCGGGCTTGTTGACGTTGGTCTTGTCGCCGGTGGTCGGGGTAGTCGGCTTATTGCCGTCGCCCTTATCTCCGTCACCTTCGCCCGGATTGGTCGGAGCCTTCTGCAGGGCTTCGATTGCGGTCTTAAGGTCGGCTACGGCGGTATCGACCTCGCCCTGATTCTCAGCGGCGAGCGCGGCCTTGGCAGTCTTCAGCGCGGCGGCAAGCTTGGCCCAGGAATCGGCCGTGTAGTCGGATTCCTTGAGCGCTTCGGCGGCGGCGATCTGCTTGTTGAGCTCAGCCAAATCGACCTTGCCCTGTTCAATGCCGTCAACCGTAGTATCGGATGGATTGACCAAACCATCGGTGTAGCCGTCGTAAGCAACCGCAACAGTGCCAGAGACGCTGGCCGGGAGGGTCACAGTGGCCTTGCCTTCGGCGTCGAGCTTCACGGTCTTGGACCAGTCGCCAGCAGAGAACTTCACCGAACCGGCGAGCGTGCCCTTATCGGCGGAGGTCACCGTGGCGGTGAGCTCGCGGGTGCCGGCGTTGTACACGGCCTTGGTGGTGGAGTCAACAGCCTCGATGTGCGTCGGGTTGGCAGCGGTCCAGGACTTCGTCACCTTGAGCACAGACTCAGGCACGTTCACGAACGCACCGTGACGCACCTTGTCCGGCAGACCGCCGTTAGCACCCTGAGTGATGTAGCCCTGAGCGCCCGGCTCGGCTTTGACCGGCTTCTTTTCGTTGTTGAAGTCCGGGTAACGCTTGGTCATCGGGTTGTCCCACGTGGTCTTGGAAAGCTCGGCACCCGTGGTCATAAATGCACGGTAGGCGAAGTTGTCGGACAGCAGAATGTAGCCGTCGTCGTCCTTCGTGTTGAGTTCGTCATCCTTGTTGAGCTTGATGGTCTCTGGTCCTTCGAACGGCAGCAACGCCTGCTCGAGCAGCTGCCAACCGGTGTTCGGGTCCTGACCCGGAGATGCCTCGGTGGTCGGTGCAGTCAGCACCTTGGAACGCTCAAGGAAGATGCTCTTACCAGTGGTGATGTAATCGCCAGCGGCACCGCCCTGCTCATTCTTGGTGAATCGGTAGTAGTAGCCACCGATCTTACGCACGGTGGAATCAATGCGCGAGTAGCCGGTGTCCTGCCACATCTGCGGCTCGGTGAAGTTCACGAAGTCGCGGGTGATGGCGTAACGCACCTGAGCATAGGAGCTATTGCCGGTTTTGTCGTTCTTGACCGGAGTGGTACGGGTGTCATCAGTGAACATGCGGGAAGAGAAGAACACCACGTAAGCGTTCAGGTCATCATCCCAGTAAGCTTCCGGCGCCCAGGTCATACCGGCGTTCGGCGTGTTGATGGTGATGCCGCCGTTGCCGTCGCCGTTGGTACGGGTCCAGTTCATCATATCGGTGGACTCGTAGACCTCAACTTTCCGAGAACCGTTAACCTGGTTCTGGCTCCAGCCCATTGACGAGACCTTGAGATCAGTGGCAATCAGGTAGTACTTGTCGCCTTCGTGGGAACGCAGCACGAACATGTCACGCAAGCCACCCGTGTCTGCATCATTGGTAAGTACCGCCTGGCCATTGTTGCGAGTCTTAAACGTGAAGAAATCGTTCTTCTCAGTGGAAGCCACCCAGGCCTTTTCTCCACCGTTGCTGTCGCTCTCAAAAGTGACGGCCGCATAGCCGGTGTCAGGCGCGATGCGGGTCTTCTCCTTGACAGTGACCTCGATGGTCTTGGTGACCTTCTCACCGCCGTTGTAGGAAGCGGTGGCGGTCAGCGTAACCGGCTTGGAATCACCGTCGCCGTAGGCCGGACGATTGATGATGCCAGCACCACGATACGGGTCATCGGCACCAGTGGTCCTGTTTTCGTACTTCTCGTTAGTGGACGTAATGAGCTTCTCGTCCGAGGACTTCCACGTAATCGCCGAGCCGTTCTTGGTGCCCTTGGCGACTAGCGGCAGATTCTCGGCCGCCGGAACTTTCAGCGCAGCAATCGCGGCATCGAGGTCGGCTGCGGCGGCGTTCTGGGCGTTCATCGGCTCAACGGTGACGGGCAGTTCGGCCTTCACACCACCCAGCTCAGTGGTGGCGGTGATGGTGGCAGTACCAGCCTTGACGCCGGTTACAGTACCGTCTGCGGCGACCTTGGCCACGGACTCATCGGAGGAGGACCAGGTGACGTTCTTGCTCACGGCGTCGTCCGGAGTGACGGTGGCGGTGAGCTTGGTGGAGTCCTTCTCAATCAGGGTGAGCTTGTTGTTCACCACACCGGTACCGGAAATCGCAACGGCGGTCGGCATGGTCAGGTCAGCGCCCCTGTAGACCTTGATATCATCCATTGCACCATTCCAGTACTCATCGACGGAGTAGAACGACTTGCCGATGTAGGCGGTGGTCGCACCGAGATCGCTCATCTTGATGCCGGTGTTGGCCTTGAAAATGATCAGGGCATTGTTGCGGAACACGGCAAGGTTGGTGCCGTCCACGACAATCTTGTAATCGGCCCAGCTGTTGTCGTTGCCGGAAACGGTGACCTTGGATCCCTGTTCGTTACCCCAGTTGTTGTTGGAGATAACGCCCTTGATGGCGGTCTTGCTGTTGTAGAACATCAGGTACTTGTTGGCGTTGGCCTGATCGGTGGTGTTGGCGTCGTTCGAGCCGTCCTTGCCGACGATGAACGAGAAGAACTTGCCGCTGTCGTCGTGACGAGTCTTGGACGCGAACTCCAGAGTGAAGGAGTCGCCCGCATCCTTGAACAGCTGGTCATCGATCTGGGCGTACTGGCCATCGCCGCGCAGTGAGAGCGCCTCGTTGTTGCTGCGGTCACCGTACTGTTCGATCTTGGCGCCGTCCTTCAGCGTCAGGTTGTACTTGCCGGTCGAATCGGCAATCGCGCTGTTCGTGGTGCCGTTTTTGCCCGTGAAGTCCCAGCTGGCGAGCAGCGTCGGTTCAGCAGCCTTAGTAGTCTGCACTGTCGCGGTATCGGTTGTCTGTGGTTGGGAATCTTCCGATTCCATGGCATACGTCGTCGGAACTACTGCCACCATCGTTGATATTGCAATCAACGATGCTGCCATCTTCTTCCAATGCTTCACCGCATCTCTCCTTGTCCTTTGCCTCGACCCACTTGTCGGGTGTCTCGTTCGCCTCTACGTGAACGCAAACATTATTTGCGATGATACCATTACGGCACTGAGACTCAGTGTGCC
>ENA-OXVB01000239-OXVB01000239.1-human-gut-metagenome-genome-assembly--contig:-NODE-239-length-17321-cov-10.6336_pt1 | contig 17321 bp, 15 predicted proteins | sample MGYA00249571_ERZ652685 | MGnify/ENA primary metagenome ERZ652685 (study PRJEB26925, sample SAMN05826705) | human gut metagenome | biome: ENVO:2100002; feature: ENVO:00000062; material: ENVO:00002003... | reverse complement strand
GAGATGTGTATAAGAGACAGGCTTATTCGCATGGCATTAATGCTTAATACCTGATTAGATATTTCCTAAATCAAAATTTTCGGGATTTTTTCCTTTAAAGTTCTTGAAGTACAGTTTTATCTCGCGCATATCCTTTTCGATGTCTCCGGTAGGCATGACAGCCTTGGTAGAGGAGATGGTCTTGGAAGGATAATCAATCCCGATAAGCATGATGGGCACTTGTGCTTTAAGTGCTATGTAATAAAAACCTTTCTTCCAGTTGGGATTGGCTTTACGGGTTCCTTCCGGTGTAATAGCCAGGTGGAAATGCTTGCTGTTTGCAAACTTTTCGGTCATTTGGTCCACTAAGGAAGATTTACGTCCCCGGTTCACCGGAATGCCGCCAACGGCTTTGAATATCAGTCCCAGAGGAAAAAAGAACCATTCCTTTTTCATCATGAAACTGGTCTTGCGGCCGATGGCACCATAAAACAATTTACCGATAAATAAGTCCCAATTGGAAGTATGGGGTGCCGCACAAATTACACATTTGTCGTAGTCGGGCACCGTCACGTTTGTCTTCCAGCCCAGCAGGCGATAATAAATGAAGCTATAAAAGGCTTTCTTCATCTTATTTCAGTTTGCCCATTGCGTCAATAATTTCGTCTACTTTTGCATTGAAGTCAGCACGAAGTTTTTTGTAGAAACCTTTTACATTTCCTGGCTCGGTGTGGCTGATGCGGCTTATGAATTCATCTTGCATTTTCAGAATTTCAGCCATCAGTTCATCGGCTTTTTGTTTGTCTGTTCTAGGCACATATAAGCTGTTTACAAGACACTCTGTGAACAATTCACCTGCAATATAGTTTATATTCTTCTTTAGTTCTTTTCTACTTGCCATAATCTTTACGTTTAAAATGAATAATCTGAATTATTTTCGGTAAAGATAATGTTTTTCTTTGTTAGTGTAGAGCAAAAAAGGGTTTTTATGTGTTTTTAATTTAGTAGTTTTGTGGAATTATTCCACAAACTGTGGACACATTCCACAGGGAAAAATGGAGGATGCCACCGTGAATAAAGAACTTCCGTCTGCTTTTCTGCTTGATATATAGTTTGTTAGACGTAATGGATGAGATGGTGATAGATTGGCATCGGATTTGCTTTAATAGAAAGAAACAGGGTTAAATTTAATATACAAACAAGCATGAGACAGTTTTTTACGAAAAAAGAATTGAAACTAAAGAAGAAGAGGTTGCTGATGATGGTTGCCTGCATGGCGGTATTGTTGGCAGGTTACGTTATTCTGACTTGGCCTAAGAAGGTGGAATCGGAAGCTCCTACCGTGATTGTGGAATCTGCGGAAAAAGGAGATGTGGAGATATATGGCGAGTACGTGGGACGTATTCGCGCTCAGCAGTTTGTAGAGGTACGTGCGCGTGTGGAAGGGTATTTGGAGAATATGCTTTTCGCAGAAGGAACATATGTCACCAAGAACCAGGTACTTTTTGTGATAAACCAGGACCAGTATAGGGCAAAGGCTGACAAAGCTCGTGCACAGTTAAAGAAGGATGAAGCGCAGGCATTGAAGGCAAAGCGCGATTTGGAGCGTATCCGCCCCCTCTATGCGCAAAACGCTGCCAGCCAGCTGGATTTGGACAATGCCCAGGCTGCTTACGAGACTGCAGAAGCCTCAGTAGCGATGAGCCAGGCCGATTTGGACCAGGCTGAATTGGAATTGGGATATACGTTGGTCCGTTCTCCGCTATCGGGACATATCAGTGAAAGAAATGTGGATTTGGGAACATTGGTCGGACCGGGAGGCAAGTCCTTGCTGGCTACGGTTGTGAAAAGTGATACGGTTCTGGTAGATTTCAGCATGACGGCATTGGATTACCTGAAAAGCAAGGAACGGAATATCGATATAGGGCGTCAGGACTCTACACGCTCCTGGCAGCCGAACATTACGATTACTTTGGCGGATAATACCGTCTATCCTTATAAGGGCTATGTGGATTTTGCCGAACCTCAGGTGGACCCTCAGACCGGAACATTCTCCGTGCGTGCCGAAATGCCGAACCCTAACAAAGTGTTGTTACCGGGGCAGTTTACAAAGGTTAAGCTATTGCTGGATGTACGTGAGGGTGCTGTCGCCGTTCCTCAAAAGGCGGTTACCATTGAGAAAGGTGGTGCATATATTTTTGTGATGCGCCGGGACTCTACGGTTGAAAAGCGTTTCATTGAACTGGGACCTGAATTTGGCAACAATTGGGTGGTTGAGCGTGGTCTGGTTGCCGGAGAACAAATTGTGACTGAAGGTTTCCACAAGCTGACTCCGGGTATGAAAGTACGTGCCCAGGCTGCCGTTCCTAAAAAGGAGGAAGAGCAGACGAGTGATTCTCTGAACAAGCAGGTTGTTTCCGAAACAAAGCAGACTACTCCGGCTGAGAATAAATCAAAGGACAACAACCCTTCAAAGTAATGATGTTATGAAAGTAAGTTTCTTTATAGACCGCCCGGTATTCTCGGCGGTGATATCGATTGTGATTGTAATTGTCGGTATCATTGGCCTGACCATGCTGCCGGTAGACCAATATCCGCAGATAACGCCTCCCGTAGTGAAAATCAGTGCTTCCTATCCGGGAGCCAGTGCATTGACTGTTTCGCAGGCGGTGGCAACCCCTATCGAGCAAGAGATAAACGGTACTCCCGGTATGCTGTACATGGAGTCCAACAGTTCTAATTCCGGAGGATTTTCAGCTACGGTCACTTTCGACGTGTCTGCCGACCCGGATTTGGCTGCCGTAGAAATACAGAACCGTGTGAAACTGGCGGAGAGCCGTTTGCCAGCCGAAGTGATTCAGAACGGTATTTCTGTGGAAAAGCAGGCTCCCAGCCAATTGATGACTATCTGTCTGACTTCCAGTGACCCGAAGTTCGACGAAATTTATTTGAGTAACTTTGCTACTATCAATGTACTCGACTTGTTGCGCCGTATCCCCGGTGTGGGACGTGTTTCCAACATCGGTAGCCGCTACTATGCCATGCAGATATGGGCGTTGCCCGACAAACTTGCCAACTTCGGACTGACGGTGCAGGATTTGCAGAATGCCCTGAAGGACCAGAACCGTGAGTCTGCTGCGGGTGTTTTGGGACAACAGCCGGTGAAGGGACTCGACATTACTATCCCTATCACTACCCAGGGACGCTTAAGTTCGGCAAAGCAGTTTGAGGACATTGTGGTCCGTGCCAATGCCAACGGTTCCATTATCCGTCTGCGCGATGTGGCGCGTGTTTCATTGGAAGCATCTTCATATAGCACGGAGAGTGGCATCAACGGTGAGAATGCTGCCGTTCTCGGTATCTATATGCTTCCCGGGGCCAATGCAATGGAAGTTGCAAAGAGCGTAAAGGCTGCTATGGAGGAAATCAGTGCAAATTTCCCTGAGGGGATGAGTTATGAGATTCCCTTCGACATGACGACTTATATTTCCGAATCCATTCACGAAGTGTACAAGACGTTGTTCGAAGCGCTGATTCTGGTGGTGCTGGTTGTATTTCTATCCTTGCAAAGTTGGCGTGCGACGGTGATACCGATTGTTGCGGTACCTATTTCCCTGATTGGTACCTTCGGTTTCATGCTTATTTTCGGTTTCTCTCTGAACATACTGACTTTGCTTGGATTGATTCTCGCCATCGGTATTGTGGTGGATGATGCCATTGTGGTGGTGGAGAATGTAGAACATCTTATGGAGACGGAGAAATTGAGCCCGTATGAAGCTACCAAAAAGGCGATGAACGGATTGGCAAGTGCCTTGATTGCCACATCATTGGTGCTCTGTGCCGTGTTTGTGCCGGTAAGTTTCTTGAGCGGAATCACCGGACAGTTATACCGTCAGTTTACCATTACTATCGCCGTTTCCGTATTGCTTTCTACGGTAGTGGCCCTGACGCTTAGTCCCGTCATGTGTTCGCTCATATTGAAGCCCGACAGTGGAAAGAAAAAGAACATAGTTTTCCGCAAAATCAATGAATGGCTGAACTTGGGCAATCACAAATACGTGGCTGTCATTAACCGGGTCATCAGGAATCCCCGCCGCTTGATGAGTGCGTTCGGCCTGGTACTGGTTGCCATTTTCATTATCCACCGGTTGGTGCCTACCAGCTTCCTGCCGGTAGAAGACCAGGGCTATTTTAAGATAGAGTTGGAGTTGCCGGAAGGTGCTACTTTGGAGCGAACCCGTGTGGTGACCGACCGTGCCGTGCAATACTTGGAGAAGAATCCCTATGTGGCCTATGTGCAGAACGTGACGGGTAGCAGCCCCCGTGTGGGTAGCAACCAGGCACGCAGTGAGCTGACGGTTATTCTGAAACCGTGGGAAGAGCGTAAGGGGATTTCCATCGATAAGATAATGGAGAATGTGGAGCAGGATTTGAAGGAATATCCCGAATGCAAGGTCTATCTTTCCACGCCTCCGGTCATTCCGGGATTGGGTACCTCGGGAGGTTTCGAAATGCAGCTTGAGGCGCGTGGAGAGGCGACGTTTGACAACTTGGTGCAGGCGGCAGATACGCTGATGTATTATGCCCAGAAGCATAAGGAGCTGACGGGGCTTTCATCATCCTTGCAGTCTGAAATACCGCAACTTTATTTTGATGTGGACCGTGATAAGGTGAAAATGCTGGGTGTGCCCCTGGCGGATGTATTCTCTACCATGAAGGCCTATACCGGTTCAGTATATGTGAATGACTTCAATATGTTCAACCGTATATATAAGGTGTATATCCAGGCCGAGGCTCCTTATCGTGAGCATAAGGACAATATCAACTTGTTCTTTGTAAAGGCAAAGGACGGAGTGATGGTGCCGCTTACTTCCTTGGGAAATGCCTCTTATACCACCGGTCCGGGCAGTATCAAGCGTTTCAATATGTTTACCACTGCCGTCATCCGCGGTTCTGCGGCACAAGGCTACAGTTCCGGCCAGGCAATGGAGATTATGGAGCAGATTGCACGTGACCACTTGCCGGACAATATCGGTCTGGAGTGGAGTGGCCTTTCCTATCAGGAAAAGAAGGCGGGAGGACAGACGGGTCTTGTGCTTACGCTGGTATTCCTTTTCGTATTCCTCTTTTTGGCTGCGCAATATGAAAGTTGGACGGTGCCTATCGCTGTATTGCTTTCACTGCCGGTTGCCGCTTTGGGTGCCTATCTGGGCGTTGTGATATGCGGATTGGAGAATGATATTTATTTCCAAATCGGCTTGGTGATGCTGGTGGGGCTTGCGGCAAAGAATGCCATTTTGATTGTGGAGTTTGCCAAGGTGCAGGTTGACAAGGGAGGAGACTTGATACAGTCTGCCATCCATGCTGCCCAACTCCGTTTCCGGCCTATCCTGATGACTTCCCTCGCCTTTGTATTGGGAATGCTTCCTATGGTGTTGGCAAGCGGACCGGGCTCGGCGAGCCGTCAGGCCATCGGTACGGGTGTTTTCTTCGGAATGATATTTGCCATTGTATTCGGTATTGTGCTTGTACCGTTCTTCTTTGTCCTGGTATACAAGACAAAAGCCAAAGTGCAGCATAAGATTAAGAAAGACTGATTTTAAAGACAACGTTTATGAAAAGAAAGAACATATATATTATTTTGTTGCTGAGTATGTTTGCCCTTACCTCATGCAAGGTGGGCAAGAGCTATGTGCGTCCGGAGATGGCATTGCCGGATAGCCTGGCACAGCAGCAGGATAGCATGAGCATAGCCGATGAACAGTGGCAGGCAGTTTATACGGACAGCACGCTGCGTGCTTTGATAGACCGTGCTCTGGAATATAACAAAGACATGCTGATTGCAGCTTCCCGTGTCAAGGAGATGGCTGCCCAAAAACGTATCAGTGTTGCCAACCTTCTGCCGCAGCTCACCGGAAAGGTGGAGGCTGAGCGCGAGGTGGAGAATTACGGTGGTCATAGCCGTGATGTAGGCAATACTTACGAAGCCAAGGCGTTGCTCTCTTGGGAACTGGACCTTTGGGGAAACTTGAGATGGAAGAAAGTGGCTGCTGTGGCCGAATATTTGCAAAGTGTGGAGGCGCAGCGTGCGTTGCGCATGACCATCGTTGCCGAAGTGGCGCAGGCTTATTATGAGCTGGTAGCCCTTGATACGGAACTGGAGATTGTGCGCCAGACACAAAAGGCGCGTGAAGAGGGAGTGCGCTTGGCGCGTATCCGTTTTGAAGGAGGGCTGACCTCGGAGACCTCTTATCAACAGGCTCAAGTGGAGTTGGCTCGTACGGCTACTCTTGTTCCGGATTTGGAACGCCGTATCTCTCTGAAAGAAAATGATATATCCTTCCTTGTGGGGGAATTCCCTACCCGTATCAAGCGTGTCAATTTTCTGCAGGAACTGGATGTGCCGGAGTTCTTACCGGTAGGTCTGCCTTCCGATTTGTTGGAACGTCGCCCCGATGTCCGTGTGGCAGAGCAGCAGTTGAGGGCTGAACATGCCAGAGTGAAAGTTGCTTATACCAATATGTTCCCCCGTTTGGCCCTGACCGGACAATTTGGATTGGAAAGTGATGTGTTATCCAATTTCCTGGAATCTCCCTATTCCTTATTGAATGGGGCAGTCTTGGCACCACTTTTCGGTTGGGGAAAGAACCGTGCTGCATTGAATGCACAGAAGGCTTCTTTTGAAGCCGAAGTGCATAGCTATGAAAAGACAGTGCTGAATGCTTTTAAGGAAGCGAAGAATGCCATTGTAGATTTCAATAAGATAAAGGAGGTCTACCAACTGCGTGCCAAACTTGAACGTTCTGCCAAGGGATATGTGGATTTGGCACAGTTGCAATACATCAACGGCGTCATCAATTATATGGATGTGCTCGATGCCCAGCGTGGTTATTTCGATGCCCAAATAGGGGTGAGCAATGCCATCCGCGACGAACTTATTGCCATGGTAAATGTCTATAAGGCATTGGGGGGTGGCTGGCAAACCGAATGACGTGTGATTAAAGAAAACAGCAAGGGCGTGTATGTACCGAAATATTTGATGGTATATACACGCCCTTGTTCTATAATTGGCTTATTTCATCTAGGATTCTGTATTTAGAGTCTCCTTGTTTTCTTTCTTTTCCTTTGCCTTTTCTACTTCAAGAGCTACGTTTACGGCATTCATGCCTTTAAGGCCACGTTCGAGGTCGAACGTCACAATATTGTTTTCTGCTATATCTGTCAGCACATTGTTAATGTGGAAAAAGTATTTTTCGACCCCGGATAAGTCCTTGATGAAGCCGAAGCCTTTCGATTCATTGAAAAACTCGATACGTCCTCTGCGGATGACCGGTTCTTCCTTGTCTTTTTTGGGAGTTGATATGACGATTTCTTCCAGCTTTATTTCTTCTTTGGGAGTGTTTTCTGCCGGAGGAGTAGAGGTTATCATGCCGTTTTCGTCAACATAGGCAATCATATCTTCAAAGCTATTGGCTTTGTTGGATAGTTTTTTTTCTTCTTTTTTTTTTGTTTTTCAGCTCGTCGGGTGAGTCTTTTCTTTTCATTTTCACGCTTGTCTGCGGAGATGGATTTGGCCATGTATTTTTATTTATTGAGTTATAAAAAAAGCAGGGGGCATTGCTACAACACCTCCTGCTTTTGTCAGTAGTTAAGAATATTAATATCTTCTAGAGTTGTAACCGCCTCTTCTGTCGCGATTGCCGCCATTGGAAGGTCTTTCTTCGCGGGGGCGTGCCACGTTTACCGAGATTTGTTTGTGGTCAAATTCAGCACCGTTCAATTCGTCAATGGCTTTTTGGCCTGCTGCATCGTCCGGCATTTCTACGAAACCGAAACCTCTGGATCTTCTTGTTTCTCTGTCTGTAATGATTCTTGCAGAAGAAACTTCTCCGTACTCTGAAAATAAATCGTTTAAGTCAGCGTCTGTTGTGCTGAAATTTAAACCTGAAATGTAAATGTTCATTTGAAATTTTAATTAATTGTAATTATTAAATTGGAGTATGGAGAATAATTATGGAAGAGACCGCCTAATAATAGTTGTATATTAAAAGAAGAACAATGCGATAACGACTCGTAACTCAAACTTTGCGGCAAAGATAACACAATAAATCAGTTAATTGCTTTCTTCTCCTTTTTATTTTAGGATAAAAAACGATAAATGTCATTTTATACATTATTTCGGCCTCTCGTTTGCATATCTTACGAAAAAAAGCGAAATTTGCGACGCTTTTAAACGGAACTTTACTAACACCTTTAAATAATTAAGAGAAATGACTAAAAGTGCATTGCAAATTGCAAGGGCTGCCTATCAGCCCAAACTTCCGAAAGCGCTGAAAGGAACTGTTAAGGCTGCAGAAGGCGCAGCTACTCAGTCTGTTGCTGACCAGGAAGAAATCAAGAAATTGTTCCCCAATACGTACGGAATGCCTTTGATTAAGTTTGAAACTACCGATGAGGTGGTTAACTTCCCCGCAATGAACGTGGGTGTTATCCTTTCCGGTGGACAGGCTCCTGGCGGTCACAATGTGATTTCCGGTATTTTCGACGGTATCAAGAAGCTGAACAAAGACAGCAAATTGTATGGCTTTATTCTGGGTCCTGGCGGCTTGGTTGACCATAATTATATGGAACTGACTGCTGACATCATTGATGAATACCGCAATACGGGTGGTTTTGACATCATCGGTTCGGGCCGTACCAAGCTGGAAAAGGAAGAACAGTTTGAGAAAGGTTATGAAATCCTGAAAGAACTCGGCATCAAGGCATTGGTTATCATCGGTGGCGATGACTCCAACACTAATGCTTGCGTACTGGCTGAATACTATGCTGCCAAGAATTATGGCGTGCAGGTAATAGGTTGCCCCAAGACCATCGACGGTGACTTGAAGAATGATATGATTGAAACTTCTTTCGGTTTCGATACTGCTTGCAAGACTTACTCTGAAGTAATCGGCAACATCCAACGTGACTGTAACTCTGCTCGTAAATACTGGCACTTCATCAAGTTGATGGGACGTTCTGCTTCTCATATCGCTTTGGAATGTGCATTGCAGGTTCAACCCAATATGTGTATCATCTCTGAAGAGGTTGAAGCTAAGGATATGTCTTTGGACGACATCGTGACCAGCATTGCCAAGGTCGTTGCCGAACGTGCGGCCCAGGGTAACAACTTCGGTACGGTTCTTATCCCCGAAGGATTGGTTGAATTCATCCCGGCCATGAAGCGTCTGATTGCTGAGTTGAACGACTTCCTTGCTGCCAATGCAGAAGAGTTTGCTCAAATTAAGAAATCTCACCAACGCGATTATATCATCCGTAAACTCTCTCCGGAGAATGCGGCCATCTACGCAAGCTTGCCCGAAGGCGTGGCTCGCCAGTTGTCTCTGGACCGCGACCCGCACGGAAACGTACAGGTATCTCTGATTGAAACAGAAAAGTTGCTGTCCGAAATGGTTGGCACTAAGCTGGCTCAGTGGAAAGAAGAGGGCAAGTTCGTAGGCAAGTTTGCTGCACAGCACCACTTCTTCGGTTACGAAGGACGTTGCGCTGCTCCGTCTAACTTCGACGCTGACTACTGCTACTCTTTGGGTTATGCAGCATCTGCATTGATTGCTAACGGAAAGACCGGTTACATGTCTTCTGTACGCAACACTACTGCTCCTGCCGAAGAATGGATTGCAGGCGGTGTGCCCATCACTATGATGATGAACATGGAACGTCGCCACGGTGAAATGAAGCCGGTTATCCAGAAGGCTCTGGTGAAGCTGGACGGTGCTCCGTTCAAGGCATTCGCTGCTCAGCGTGACCGTTGGGCTATGGAAACAGACTACGTTTATCCAGGCCCTATCCAGTACTTCGGTCCGACAGAAGTTTGCGACCAGGCTACGAAGACTTTGCAGCTGGAGCAGGCTAAATAAGTTGATGCATCAACAAGTTGACAATAAAACGGAGGGGCGGTTCATTCCGCCCTTTCTTTTCCTTTGCTCATGGCAACCAAGACCTCCACAAATATCCGGCGTAAAACTACTGCCGCCCGTCGTTCTTCCTCTCCGCGGAGCAAGAAGAAAATGCAGCCGCGTACCATGCCCGTATGGTTGCGCAATCTTTTGGCGGTCTGTATCATTCTTGTTTTTTCTACCGGCTTTTACTGGTTTTTCATTCGTCCTTATGCTTATCGCTGGAAGCCTTGTTATGGTCAGAAAGGTTACGGTGTATGTATGCCTTGCAACTATGAGGTGCATGGCATAGACATATCCCACTATCAGGGAAAGATAGATTGGGAACTCCTGACACATAATAGAGAAGCCCAATTTCCCATTCACTTTATTTTTCTGAAAGCTACCGAAGGCGGCGATCATGGTGACGATACGTTTACGCAGAACTTCGGCCAGGCGCGTAAATACGGTTTTATCCGTGGTGCCTATCATTATTTTATCCCTAAGACCGATGCCCGCAAGCAAGCCGATTTCTTTATCCGTACCGTGCAGCTGGCAAAGGGAGACCTGCCTCCCGTACTTGATGTGGAGACTACCGGCAAGCAGTCACCGCAGGAACTTAAAACGGCAGTCAAGACTTGGCTGGATAGGGTAGAGGCGCATTACGGCGTAAAGCCTATTCTTTATACTTCCTATAAATTCAAGAAACGCTATCTCAGCGATTCCATTTTCAATGCTTATCCTTATTGGATAGCCCATTATTATGTAGATTCCGTGCGTTATGAGGGCAAGTGGCACTTTTGGCAGCACACGGATGTAGGCACTGTGCCCGGTATTGAAGAAGAGGTGGATTTGAACGTCTTTAATGGTACAATGGAGGAACTTTTGGAGCTTACGTTGAAAACTCCTTGTATAGAACGCTAAAGGTCAACTTTAGCTTCCTGATATTGACCTTTAGCTTTTTAGTATTGACCTTTATTATTTTTGGAATTTCACTGCCGCCCACCGGTTCTTCTCACGATGGTGGACAAAGTGCAGCCCGTTGCGTTCGGCTTCTTCGCGGATGACGGGAATGTCATCTATGTAAAAACCGCTCATCAACAATTCCGCTCCGGGATTCATGCGGGCTATGTAGTGCTTCATATCTGCCAGGAGGATATTGCGGTTGATGTTGGCGATAACCATATCAAAAGGACCTTTGCTTTCCAGAGAGGAGGCATCGCCTTGGGATACGGCAATATTGTCCACTCCATTCAATTCTATATTTTCGAGGGAGTTGCGCACACACCATTCATCTATGTCGATAGCTGTACAAGGGGAGGCTCCACGCATGCGTGCCAGTATGGCAAGGATGGAAGTCCCACACCCCATATCGAGCAGTGATTTGCCTTGCAGGTCACTGTCCAGCAGTTCGCCGATGATGAGGCTGGTGGTCTCGTGGTGTCCCGTGCCGAATGCCATCTGCGGATTGATGACGATGTCATATTCAGCCTGGGGAACATCATTGTGGAAAGTGCTGTGGATGACACAGCGGTCTCCGATGACGATGGGCTGGAAGAAGTTCTTTTCCCATTCTTCGTTCCAGTCTTTATCTTCGGCTTCCACATAACTGTATTCTATTTGTGTGTCGGGCAGGGGAAAGTCGGCAAGTGCCTCTTTGAGGGCGGTTTCGCTATAAAGTTCTTTCTGTATGTAAGCAGTGATGCCGTCGGCCTGCTCGACAAAACTTTCAAAGCCGGCTTCGCCCAAGACGCCGGAAAGCACATCGTTGACTATTTCTGTACACGGAACGGTGCGGAATGTAAATTCTAAATATTTCATCGGAATATGATTGTTTGTTAAATACAGAATATGATTCTTAGAAGCAAACCTGTTTCTGCGTATATTTGTTTATCTTTTTGCAAAGGTAATGCAAACCGGGGGTAGAATAAAACGAACGTGCTCTTTTTTTATCCGGCAGGGCCTTTGATTTATTGAATGATAGGGTATTTAGGGAATTCCCTATAAATCTTTGGGGAAAATCTGCTGCATGGGATAAAATCCGGCGTTATCTTTGTGACGTGAAGAAATAGATAAACGTAAAATCCATAAACCAAACTAATATGAAAAAGATTGTTTTTTTATCGCTTTTTGCCTTGTGCCTCCCATGGACACTGGTGGCACAAAGTATAGATGACGACCTTTACTACACTCCTTCCAAGAATAAGGAAGAGAAAAAAGAAGAGGTGAAGCAGGAGAAGAAAGTCGCTGCTCCCGTAGAAGAGATTGTAGTAAAGTCGAATGTACCGACCACTATTTATTCATCGCCGGGAAGCACTACTGTTGTAGTAAAAGACCGTAAGGGGAAAATCCGCGATGTGGACGAATATAACCGTCGTTACGATTCCCGCGACAATGATTTCGTGATGGAGAACGATACCCTTTACATCAATGAAAAAGAAGATGACGGCCTGGACGGCGAATGGGTGAACGGTGAGTTCGAGGGTTCGCAGGATGATTACGAGTATGCTACCCGTATTATCCGTTTCCGCAATCCCCGTTATGCCATCAGCATCAGCAGCCCACTGTATTGGGATGTGGTCTATGGCTTGAATTCCTGGGATTGGAACGTGTACACCGATGGTCTGTATGCATACGCTTTCCCGACATTTACCAATCGTTTGTGGTGGGACTGGCGCTATAACTCTTATGGTTGGGGCGGCTATCCTTACTATGGCTGGGGATGGAACAGCTGGTACGGTCCGAGTTGGAGTTTCAGCTGGGGCGGCTGGTACGGCGGTGGTTGGTGGGGACACCATCATCATTACCACCACCACCACTATTATCCTGGATGGTATCATGGAGGCGGTGGCCATTGGGGAAATGCATATACCAATAGACGTTCTTACGGTTCGAGCCGTTCTTCTTATGCCGGAAACAGAGTATCGTCCTCTACTTCCCGCCGTTCTTCTGCTGTAAATGGAGGGCAGGCTGTACGTCGTAGCAGTACTACTTCCGGTCAAGTGAGACGTAGCAGTACCGGTACGTCAACCCGTCGGGTGGTAGGTACAAGAAGTTCGTCTACAGTTCGTTCAAGTTCTTCTGCAACTCGCTCAAGTGTAAACCGTTCGAGTGCGGCTTCTACCCGCCGTTCCACTTACACCCGTCCAAGCAGTACGCGTAGTAGCTCATATAATAGTAGCGTAGAAGGAGTTCGTAGCAGTCGTTCTTCCGGTGTACGCTCTTCTGTTGGAACTTCCACTCGTAGCAGGACTTCATCGACTTATAACAGAGGTTCAAGCGCCGTACCGGCACGCAGCTACTCCAATGACAACAATCGTAGTAGCAGTCGTTCATATTCTGCTCCAGTACGTTCATCCAGTAGCACCCGTTCTTCTTCCAGCTTCTCTTCAGGCAGTAGCTCACGTTCCAGTTACTCCAGTGGTGGTGGCGGTGGTGCCAGTCGTTCCAGTGGCGGTGGTGGTTCCAGAAGACGGTAAGTATAAGTATGTTTTAATCTAACAAGACTAAGAATTATGAAGAAGATAACCATGATAGCCCTTGCTATGTTTACAGCTGTAGGCGCAGGGGCACAGACAATATATGATGCAACGAATATTGCACAGAAGGAATTGAATGGAACCGCCCGTTTTGTCGGAATGGGCGGAGCTATGGGAGCATTGGGTGGTGATATTTCTACCATAGGAACCAATCCTGCCGGTATCGGTATTTATCGTAGCAATGATGCTATGCTTACCTTTGGCTATTCAATGACGGGCACAGAAAGCAATTATGTAGGTAATAAATTTGAAACGAACAAGAACCGCTGGAGTTTTGATAATGCCGGTTTTGTGATAGCTTCGAAGATAGGCAATCATACTCCTTTGCGGTATGTGAATTTTGGTTTTAATTACCACAAATCAAAGTCATTCTATAAGAATATGACGATGCAGGGGTTGATGGGAAGCATAGATAATCAATATGTATCTCAAGTGCGGAGTATGGCGCAGCAGGCTACGGATGCCCAGGATTATGTATACCACAATTATAATCAGCAACGCTTGAATTGGGAATCGAATGACATTTATCGTGACAGTGAGGCTGGCTGGTTGGGAGCTGTAGGTTATCAAGGTTCTCTTCTTTTTGAGAATAGGCAGACCGGTTCTCCTGATTCTTATGACCCTTATATTCCTTCCGAAGCGGATGCTTATTTCTTGTCGCGTGAGCGTGGCGGTATTGACCAATATGATTTCAATATCTCCTTCAATATAAATGACCGTTTTTACTTTGGTGTTACTCTGGGTGCTTACGATGTGGATTACAACAAATATTCTCTCTATGATGAAATGTATGCCTACAAATGGGAGGGCGACGGGCAGATTTATGAGGAAGGCTACTCTTTGGAGAGCTTTAACCGTATACACGGTTCGGGTTTCGACTTCAAATTCGGTGCCATCTTCCGGCCGATTGAGGATTCTCCGCTTCGTATAGGTTTGGCTGTGCATACTCCTACTTATTACAAACTGACTTATACTACGGGAGCGTTGCTGACTTCGGATTTGTTTTTACCGAATGAGGCTGGGGATGAAACTCTTACTCGTACCACTGTGGATACTTATTCTGCATTAGGCGGTAGAGATATGGACCGTGATTTTAAGCTGCAAACCCCGTGGGTATTTAATGCAAGTTTGGGCTATACAGTCGGTAATAATCTGGCTTTGGGAGCTGAATATGAATATGAGGACTACTCAAGCATGAAGTTCAAATATCCTGAAGGTGACGAGATGGCATGGGAAACGGGTGAGGCTGACCTCTGTATGAAGGGGGTAAGTACGCTTCGTTTAGGAGCAGAATACAAGCCGATACCTGCTTTCTCTCTGCGTGCCGGTTACAATTACAGTACTGCAGCCTATAAAAAGGATGCTATTAAGGCATTGCCTTCCAATTCTATAAATACAGATACGGATTTTGCCAATAGCAAATCGATGAATACTTTCACTTTAGGTATCGGTTATCGCTTTTCTTCGTTTTATGCGGATTTGGCTTATAAATTCGATACTTATAAATCTGATTTCTATCCGTTTTATAATGATATAAATGGCTTGGTAACACCGCCAACAACGGAAGTTACCAACACTCGCAGTAAAGTGCTATTTACATTGGGCATGCGTTTTTAGAAGAACAATTTTCATTGCAGATAACCTTTCATTGTCAATACCTTAGGGTATAAAAGAACTCCCCGGAATGTACAAATACATTTCGGGGAGTCTTGTGTTATAGGGGAGGGATTACAGATACCATGCCACGCCAAATGAATAGGGAGATACTTCCGGTCCCTTGTCTTTCTGGAATAATCCGTATGTGGAGTAGCGCAGGTAAATGCCGATATTACCATAACCGGCTTGTGCCAGCAGGTTTATGCTGACGGGCTGCACATACATACCTTTGCCTACGGTTTTCTTCTTGCCTCCGTTGATGTGTGAGAATGACTTCACGCTGTGACGTATCTCAAATTCGGGACCGGCATTGAAGAACACTTTGTTTCTTCCCACTCTTTGCTGCCATTCCATCAATACGGGTACACGGAAGAAGAAATGGCGCAGACGGCTTTTATTGTAACTGGTGTCTTCGTTGCCTGCGGTGAAGATGCTGGTTCCGTTTTCCTTCAGCAAGGCATAGTTACCGTCGATATTGAAAGAACGGTATCCCCAGCTGACTCCCAGGTTGATTCCCCAATGCGGGTTCTTCTTGAAGTTGTGATATACGGAGAGGATGTTGAAGCCGAATTCCCATGACTTGGATAAGTCGAGTCCCATCTTGTCGCTTGCTCCGAAGGAAAGGAAGTCGTTAGCCAGCCGGCTGTAGCCAATATACAGACCGGAACAGTGCGGTTCGTAAGCATTGTATCTTCTCTTTTTGGGGATGAATGGCAGGGCGTCGAGGAAAGTGCGCTTGTCTGCATCCACTTTCTCGAGATAGACTCCTTCATAAATTTGTACTTCTTTCTTTTCTCCGTCTTCCAACTGCTCTTCGTACACCTTGATGCGCATGTCTCCTTTTCCTTTCCGGATGATGATGGAGTCGCCTTGTGTCTGTACTGTAGCTTTCTGTTCAGGGTCAGTCTGTTGTTGTGCTGCCATGCGGCCGGCCGGCACAGCAAGCAGGCAGGCCAAAATCATAATTCTGGTTTTCATATCGTATATTGTTTTTAGTGTTATTCCGATTTGTAAAGCATATCCATCATTTCCTTTTCACTGAGCAGACCCTCTATGTAAATCAAAGTGCCCATGGAGTCTTTTCCTATCTTGAAAATGATGTAGCGGTTCAGCTTCTTTCCATTGCGTTCCACCTCTTTCAGTTGGTAATAAGCGCTGCGCAGCACACCGCTTTCCATTACCTCCTGCGCCTTCTTTGCGTTATCTTGCTTGTCGTGTACAATGGCCTGCTGAATTTCCCGGCGATAGGGGGATACATTCTTGAACACAAGGCTCTTGTAGGTAGTCATGCGGTAAGATTTCAGGATACTGCCGTTCAGTTCTACCCTGGTCACGTCCTTTTGCTCGCCATACTTGCTGAATAGGTCGGCTATTTGCAGTCTCTCTTGTGCATGTACAAAGGCTGGCAGGCAAATCAGCAGGGAAAAGAGGCACAGACTACGTATGCAAATCAGTATAGATGTTTTCATAACCTTGTTATATTAGTGTTGAAACAGTAAGTTGCTTAAATCTTCATCCGTGAAGCTGGCGTTCTGCAGGGCTTCTAGTGCTTTGGCTTCCACCAGTTTCTCGTCTGTATACCGCTGGCCGTCGATGACGACATAATTTTCGGGAACACCGGAAAGCGGAAATATAATCTTAGCTACCCCGAGAAGCAGGAGCAATCCGGCGGCAATGCCGCTGACAGCATAGAATGTGCGATAGAGACGGAAAGGCTTCCGCTGTGCGGGTACTTCCTTTGCCGATTCTGTTGTTACGGATTTTTCCTCTGTCGGTTCTGCCATTGAAGTTGCTTCCCGGTTCAGATAAGCGAATAGGGGGCGGTACGTTTGCAGGTGCTCCGGCACTTCCTCTTCGGTAAAGAAACGGCGCAGTTCACGCTCTTCTTCGCAGGAAGTTTCCCCTTCGAAATATTTATCCAGCAGTTCATCTATCTTCATGGCTCATTTCTCCTTTCTTTTCTTTCTTGTATGGTTCGCAGGTAAACGTCTCTCACTTTCTTCCGGGCTCTTGACAGATTGCTGCGGATGGCTTCCGGTCCGCATCCCGTGATTTCGGCGATTTCGTCCGTTTCGTATCCTTCGATGTCCTTCATCCGCATGATGGTGCGTTGAAGATTGGGCAGCGAGTCGATGATTTCGTGCATCAGGTGGATTTCATCTTTGATTTCTAACAGCCGTTCCGGTGTTCCGGTGGGGGATGCCGCCTGCAC
>ENA-OXVB01000220-OXVB01000220.1-human-gut-metagenome-genome-assembly--contig:-NODE-220-length-18263-cov-53.2099_pt1 | contig 18263 bp, 16 predicted proteins | sample MGYA00249571_ERZ652685 | MGnify/ENA primary metagenome ERZ652685 (study PRJEB26925, sample SAMN05826705) | human gut metagenome | biome: ENVO:2100002; feature: ENVO:00000062; material: ENVO:00002003... | reverse complement strand
AAAGCAGATTTCGGGGGCTTCATTTTCTGTACGGTCGTTTCTCCGGTTATATGCCATGCCCTGCATGTCGCAAAAACTTTCTTTTTTAACTGGCAGTCTATTCAAACGGGTTCATAAACTTAACTTTGATTTCTCTGAAGAAATGTTTAAAGCCGCAGAACAAAGCGCGAAGTATCTAAAAGATGCAAAATTCGTAAGATAGACTATAATTCTCTTATTTTCAATAGGGGCTGAAATCTTAGGATTCAGCCCCTATTTTTAACGTAATTCATACAGAAATAAAAGGATTATTGAAGCAGAACTCTTTCCGGTTGGAGTTTTAATGCTTATGAGAAAATAAGCATTTGAGCCCGTAGAAATGGGTCTTTAACAGATACTCTGCCACATAAGCCCGCCTTGTATAGTAAGATGACAGCCAGTTCTTAAATAGTGCGGTTATACATAAAAGTCTGTCTGCCTGTTTTACAGGCTTACCTTTCTCATTCTTTTTTAAGCCATAACCTTATCAAAACTTATAGTCTCCCCTGTAGGAGGTAGCGGTACTTCTCTTGCTGGCGGTGGAGGGGCATCGTGCCCGTGTCTCCGATAAGGAGCACAAACTCCAAGCGTAAAGCGTATTCCCGTTTCGCCTTCTATAATCTGTTTAGTTATCAAAATTTCTTCTGATACATCAAATATCTACTGTTTCGTTTATATCACCTTGATTGTTCCAACCTGCAATCTCCGTATCCGTAAACTTTGGTTCTCCCGAATCAGTGAAGCAGCTCGGTACAAGCTCCACCCGCGTACCTAAAAACCTCATTTTCCCCATTTTTTGTTTTCCCTCTTATTCTGTATAATAAAAACGATAGTTTTAGCCGTGTGTCCGGGAAATTGTTCCTGAACACGTAGTACGGCCCCTCTGACCTTTATAGCATACATCGTATTCCGTACCATTTTATTCCACTATCGTATCTTATTCTTTCCCTTGCCTCGTTTCCGTCGCTCCCTCGCCGGCTGGATTTTCCCATGCAAAGGTACAGCGGTCGTCCGGCGTCAAGCACCACTGTGCTAACGGCTCTTGAATTTGCCCGGCAGCCTTCCGCAAATCAAAGATGGCCTTTCAGTTCCCCGACATGCCGTGCCTGTCGGGTTGGGTATTCCGTGAAATTCCCGGCCGTTTGCTTGCCTTTCCGTCCTTTCCCCGCTGTCTGGCTTGCATGTAAAATCTCTCCCGGCAAGGAAAGCCGAAAGGCTTCCGAAGGGAGGGAAAAGAAAAGCAAGTTCAACAAATTAAAATTCAAGGTTATGCACAGCAAGATTTTTCAAATTACTCGAACACGAGTGGACAAGGACAACTACCTGAACGAGGACACCCTCATGCAGGGCGATGACAGCTTTTTCGATTATTGCGCCGAGATTGACGACGAGGAACGCCAGTACCATATCGACAACTTGGTAAACAACATTCTGCCCAAAGGCATGTTCGAGTTTGTTTCCGACGATACCATACGCTACAATGGCGGTGCGGCACAATGGAGAGAAGATTTTGTCGCAGATATTCGAAGCAGGGCGGAAGCTGTTACCCCCGAAAGCGTACAGAACTGGATTGGCCCGGTCTATCAGCTCGAAAAGTTTCTGAAAAACCCGCTCGAAACCGCCTACTGGTTCTACATGGACGAAGATGGCATAGAGTCCTATGCCGAGCAGTCCTACGAGTTCCTGCGACAGATATGCGAATTTGAACCCGGCACGCTACTCTATATCGGCGGTGTTATCGACTATCATTTTTAACCTCAAAATGCAGAACGATGAAAGGTACGGAACATTTCAAACAGACTATCAAGGAATACTTGGACGGCAGGGCGCAGACGGACGAACTTTTTGCCGTCTCCTATGCCAAAGAAAACAAGAACTTGGACGATTGTATCACGTTTATTCTCAATCAAGTCAAGGCAAGCGGCTGTTGCGGAATGACTGACGACGAGGTGTGGTCGCTCGCCATTCATTACTATGATGAAGACAACATCGACGTGGGAAACCCCATTAGCTGCGGTGTCGTGGTCAATCACAAGGTAGAACTGACCGAAGAAGAAAAGGCACAGGCACGAAAGGACGCGCTGAAAGCCTATCAGGAGGAAGAAATGCGCAAGATAAAGCAACGCCACAGCAAGCCGAAGCCGACTGCCAAAGCCGCACAGAGCAACCAAACAGAACTTTCACTTTTCGATTTCTGACCATGAAAGCACGGACGAAATTCCAACATAAGGTAGTAGCCGCCAACGAGCGGTTGCTGCCTATCACGGAGAAGCAAACAGAATGGGCGTTCCGTCATACCGTCGGACATTACGCTTTTCGCACGCCCAGCGGACAAACGACCTGCCTCGATTGCGGGTATCGGTGGAACGAGACGAAAACTAAACATTGCCATTGTCCGAACTGCCATGCCAAACTGACGCTCAAAGACACGCTTTGCCGCAAGACGGACGAGAAAAGTTATTTTTCCGTCATCACCACGCAGGACGGATTTCAGGTACAGCGGATTTTCAGAATGACCGTTTATTATCACAAGAGCCGGAAAGCTCGGACGGACGTGTGCGAAGTGGCGAGGTATTGGTTGGACGAGAACGGGAAAACCGCTCTGACGGCCTTACAACGGGCAATGGGACGTTACTTGGACAGCTTTCTGTACGGGTCGGGATTGGAACTGCGGAACGACAACTATGTTTATGAATATATTGCGGATTGTTACGTTTATCCGAGATATACATCTATTCCGAAATTACGACGCAACGGTTTGAAAGGTTCGTTCGCCGACATCGCCCCGCAAAAGCTGATGAAAGCCCTGCTGTCGGACAGCCGTGTGGAAACGATACTCAAAAGCGGACGCAAACGCGACCTCAAGTATTTTATAGACCACCCGCAGGATTTGGATTTCTGTTGGCTGTCCTACAAAATTGTGTTACGCCAGAAGTATCGGATAACGGACATGGGAATATGGGCAGATTATCTCCGTATGCTCGACAGGTGCGGCAAAGACTTGCACAACGCCCACTATGTCTGCCCTGCCGATTTGAAAGCCGAACACGACAAGTTCCAGAACAAGGTGCGTATTCTCCAAGAGCGGGAAAAACGCATGGAGCAGATGAAACGGGCAAGGGAAAACGAGGCACGTTTCAGGGAGTTGAAAGGCAAGTTTTTCGGTCTGGAGTTCACGGACGGGACGATAGTCGTCCGTGTACTGGACAGCGTGGAAGCCTACTACGACGAGGGCAATGCGTTACATCACTGCGTAGGACAGAGCGAGTATTACCTCAAGCCGAATACGCTGGTATTCTCCGCACGGATAGAAAACAAGAGGGTCGAGACCGTTGAGTTGAGCCTCGAAACATTCAAGGTGCTGCAGTCGAGAGGGCTGTGTAACAAAAATACGAAATACCATAAACGGATTATGAACCTTGTGCATAAGAACATCGCACTTGTCCGAAAACGTATGGCCGCCTGATACCGGCTGCTGTCGGTCAACCACCTGCCAATCGGGACAGGTGGTTGTTTATATCCCGGCCGTTGCCGCATACTTTTGTAGGCAGCGGACTATCTTCACTTGAATAGCCCAATCAGCCATTTATATACCATGAGCAGGCAGGACGTTTATAGTTTGCCTCTCCCTTTTATACCGTCGGATTATCATTTCCTCGAAGCCCGTCACCGCCACAGGCTGTTTTTACCGTGCAAAGGTACGGCGGACGAACGGCAGACCAAGTATCGCAGAGCTACCTTGCTGAAATTTGACGAAAACTTTCCGAAATCACAGATTCCGGTATTTCATAAAATTTCATCGGCGGTTCCTTGTTCGCGGTTCTTGCTTCCGCCGTCGGGTATCGCACATAAAAACCGACCCTGCGGCGGGCTGAAAAGCTCGGAACAAAGGGAAATAAAAAATTGAAGTAATGACAGCAATAGAACAGATTACCGCTATAGCCGAACAATTAGGCTGGCAAGTAAAAACCGATACCGCCAAACCGAATCTCACGGTGTTCGATTTTCTGCAATACACGCCCTATGGGCAGGATTTCGGTTTCTCGGTTGAGATGAAAGGCAATGACACCGATAGTCTTATTGACGGAATTGAAGAGTATTACGAAGGCTTCGATCCCGACTATGAAGCCTACCTGTGGATTGGCACGGACGGGCACGGTAAAAACGGTGCGCCTTACCATATCAAAGACATCGTAACCGATATGGAAGAAGCCGAGAAAATGATAGAAACCCTGTATGAAACATTAAAAAAAGCAATAGCATGAGAATGAAAACACTTTACACAAAAGATGCGGAAAGGACAGGAATAAGCCGCTTTCCCAATTTCCACAGGACAGGAAACATCGTCGGAATGAAAGAACTGTATTATGGCAAAAACGCCCTTTTGGTACGTTGCGGCAATTACATTTACAACGTATCGAGCGAACCTGAAATCTATTACAACATGGCCCATTAAAATTACACTGAAAGGAGACACAGACAAATGAAAAAGACAATGACAGACGCAGAAATCATCAGACAACTTTGTAGCGACATCATCGCAGGACGCTTCGACTGGCTCGAATACCTCACATCGAAAATCTATTTAGGCCGTGAAATCAGAGTATCTCCGATGATCTGCCCGGAAGGCCAGTTTGGTTATCTCGTGTATTTTCCCTATTCCGATATGCCGGAAGTGGAATACGATTGGGTGTTGGACGAACTGACTATCGACGGTATGGACTATCGCGAATGTCTGAAAATGTGGTCCTCATGAGCCGTGTTCCGGCAGGACAACATTGAAACGAGGATAACCTTTTTTATCGTTGGTTTTCTGCCGCAAAGGTACGGAAATCTGCGTTTTCATGCAAGAAAGTGCAAATAAAAATGGCAAAAAATGTGTGGTTCAGGCGTTTGTCCGGGCTGGAAAATCCACGCCATATCCGAAAAATACCCACCATTTTTCCAGTTATTTATTATAGGAACGATTTATCCAACGATTTAACCAACGAATAATCAGACACAGAAAGGTGCGAAGTGTCTGATATTCGCTGTGTTAAGTTATATCAAGAAGATTGCAGGACTTGCCGTTACGTGTTCCGTGCCGACAATCCCTGCAATAAAACGAAAACAAAGATAGAAAAATAAATCGGAATATGAAACGGTTGCTGTTTATATTTTTATTGCTCTACGGCGGAATGGCGGCGGCACAGGAGGCACGCGATTCCGTGCGGGTCTATTTCCGGCAGGGACATTCGGAACTCGACATGTCCTTCGGGGACAACCGCAACGCCTTGGAGAGCATACTGAAACGGTTATGGGAAAAACGCGGCGACACCTTGAGTATCGACCGCATCGTGTTCGTGGGCGGTGCTTCGCCCGAAGGCGGCGTGGCAAGGAACAACTACCTGTCCGGGCAGCGTGCAAAAGCGTTGTTCGACTATCTTTCCCGCTATGTGTCGCTGCCCGATTCGGTGATGACCGCCGAGCTGCTGGGCAGGAACTGGAAAGGTCTTCTCCGGCTGGTCGAGGCCACGCCTGAAGTGCCTTACCGGGAGGAGGCGCTGGAGCTGCTGCGGGAAATCTGCGGGCAGGAGGATGACGGTTCCACAGATCCGTTGGGTCGTCTGACACGCCTGCGGGGCGGTGTGCCTTATCATTACATGTACCGCAACCTCTTCCCCAAGCTGCGCACCTCGCAGGTACACTTCCATTACAGGCGCATCGAGCCTCCCGTAATCAGGGACACCATCATTATCAGGGATACGGTATGGCTGCGCGATACGGTCTATATAGAAGTACCCGTGGAAACCCCGAAAAAGCCTTTCTACATGGCCGTCAAGACCAACATGCTTTATGATGCCGCGCTTGTGCCTAATATCGGTGTCGAGTTTTACTTGGGCAAGGGCTGGACGATAGGCGGCAACTGGATGTACGCTTGGTGGAAGAGCGACCGCAAGCACAACTACTGGCGCATCTACGGGGGCGACCTCAATGTAAGGAAATATTTCGGCAAGAAAGCCAAAGAAAAACCGCTCACGGGCCACCACCTCGGCGTGTACGGCGGTATCGTGACCTACGACTTCGAGCTGGGAGGCAAGGGATATTTGGGCGACAAATGGAGCTACCATGCAGGTATAGAATATGGTTACTCGCTCCCGATTGCCAAGCGGCTGAATCTCGACTTCGGTATCGGTATCGGTTATCTGGGCGGCGAGTACAAGGAATACAAGCCCATCGACGGGCATTATGTATGGCAGGCGACGAAGAACCGCCACTGGTTCGGACCCACGAAAGCGGAAATCTCGCTCGTGTGGCTTATCGGGCGGGATAACACCAACAAGCGGAAAGGAGGTGACAGATGAAACGGATATTCTACACGGCAGCCGTGGCAGTTCTCCTCGCAATGACCGCCTGCGAACATAAGGACCTGTGCTACGAGCACCCGCACACCACCCATATAGAGGTGCTGTTCGACTGGAACTACGCCCCCGATGCGGAGCGGAACAACGAGGTGGAGGGCATGTGCCTGTGGTTCTATCCGATAGACGGACGCAGCAATGACGAGCCTATCCAAATCAACCTGCGCGGCATGAAGGGCGGCAAGGTCGAAATTCCCGTGGGACGCTACCACGTATTGTATTACAACAACGACTACGAGCGGGTGCGTTTCCGGGGCATCGAGATGTTCCGCTCGCACGAGTGTTACACCCGCGAGGCCGGCCTTTTCGAGCCGGTGCAGGGTCGTGCGGGAAGCTCTTCCGCTCCCCGTGCCGAAGGTACGGAGGACGAGCCGGTGGTCATCACCCCCGACAAGATGTGGGGCGACAACGCCATGGACGTGGAAATCACGGAGGACGGCATCGAATACCGCTTCACGCGCGACGGGGAGACCGAGGAGACCGTCATCGCCAACGATGAGAAGCTCTTCACCCTGATGCCCCACGAGCAGGTATGCACCTACACCTACGAGATTATCAACGTGGAGAACCTCAAATACGTGAAGCAGGTCAGCGCCGCCATCTCCGGTATGTCCGGCTCGGTGTTCTGCGCCGAGGAAAAGCTCGATGACGAGTGTGTGACGCTGCCTTTGGAGGCATACTCCGACGGGGTATCGGCCATTTCGGGCGAGTTCCACACCTTCGGACACCACGACGGGAACGACGAGCGGCACATCCTCACCATCTACGCATGGATGGAGGACGGCAACGGCTACTACGGCTCGGTGGATGTCACGGAACAGGTGGACAAAGCGGAGGACAAACGCAACGTGCATATCGTGGTGGACGGTTTCAAGTTCCCCAAGCCCATCACCAACGGCGGCGGTTTCCAGCCCGACGTGGAGGAGTGGAAGCCCGTGGACGAGGAAATCACCATGTAAGTACGCGGCACATGACGAAACATGTACGGGATAACGCATACCGTACAACCAGAATATAAGTAACCCGATTTTTTAATTTAATTTTCAAAGTGTATGAGAAAGCAGATTTTCTTTTTGGCCGTGGCTGCAATAGCCATGGCATCGTGCTCGCAGGACGAGACGATCGGTATCAACGAGGGCAAGGGCATCGGCTTCCGCACATCGGCGGACAACCTCACGCGCGGTGCTGAAATCACGACCAACAACATCACGGAGTTTAACGTGTCGGCATTCGACCCGACAGGGGCGACGTATTTCAAGGATGCGAAGTTCACGGGAAAGCAGGGCGAGGCTTACGTTTCCGACCCGCTCTACTACTGGCCGGGCGATGACACCCAACTGACGTTCCGTGCCTATGCCCCGACAACCGGGATCAGCGGTACAATGACACTCGCTTTGGACGATAACAACAACACGCTGACCGGTTTTTCGCCGAAAGATAACATCGCAGAACAAGTAGACCTTATCTACGCCACCGCTACCGGCAAGAAATCAACGAACGAGACAAACGGCGTGAAGCTCAACTTCAAGCACATGCTCTCGCAGATTGAAATCAAGGCGAAGAACACCAACACGGGCTATATCTACAAGGTCAAGGGTGTGAAGATTGCCAATGTCAAGAAGCAGGGCAACCTCGACTTCACCAAGGCGGTATCAGAAACAGCTACAGAAAAGGAAAACGCATGGTCGAACCTTTCCGATGATAAAGCCACCTATACGGTACAGTACGATACCGAGATTGAGTTGGGTAAGGAAGCTGTAACCATTATGGATAAGGAAAATTCAAAGGTCAACGGCAACGCCATGCTGATTCCGCAGGACCTGACCGAATGGGACGGTACGGCGGGCAATACCAACAGCGGCGCATACCTCGCCGTGCTGGTGAATGTTGAGACCAAGGACGGTGCGCAGGTTCATCCCAAAAACGACGACGGCACCGAGGAGTATGCGTGGGTAGCTGTGGGCATCGGCACGAAGTGGGAGATGGGCAACAAGTACATCTACACGCTCGACTTCTCCGGGGGTGCGGGAAAGCCCGAACCTGACCCGGAAGATCCCAAACCGAACGAATCGGTTGATCCGATCCTCGGCGGCCCGATTAAGTTCACGGTCGAAGTGGCAAAGTGGATAGATAAAGATCAGACCCCCGACCTGTCTTGGGAGGCGGATAAGGATGACACAGACAGCAACGATTAACGACTTTTTGTCCGTTACCCTATCGTAGACGGACTGACACACAGGCCGGGCGGGGTTGAATGTCCCCTCCCGGTCACGAAGACTTCCCGCAGCGGGAGGCAAAGAGAAATCAATAAAGATACAGCAATATGAGGAAACGAATGAAAGAACTGCCATTTGCCGGAATGCTCCGCCGGGTGGCGGTGTTCGCGGCAGCAGGTGCGCTGCTGGTATCCTGCACGAAGGAGTACGACGGCTTCCCCTCTGCGGGGAATGAGCTGCGGTTCAGTGTCTCGCAGCAGGGAGAGACGGACGCTGAACGTGCGGCGACACGCGCCACGCCCGTCACCGAAAATAAGTTTCACAACTCTTTTGGTGTGTTCGGCTATTCCCATCTCGGTGAAGAGAATTGGACGGATGTAGCCCCTAAGTTTATGTTCAACATCGAAGCCTCGATAGAGGACGGGACGAACTATACCACCAAGGACACCTATTTCGTGCCGGGCAAAGGGCAGAACGTGACTTTCCTCGCCTATGCGCCCTACGGGGCTGAAGGGCTGGTCCTGCCGGATCAAGGGACGGTCGGCGCTCCGAAGTACGAGTATCAAGTGCCGACGGACGTGGCGCAGCAGTCCGACCTGTGCTTTACCGCCCCCGCCGTGCTCATGGGAGGAACGCAAGAAGGAACGGTGCAGTTGACGTTCGTCCACGCGCTGACCGCCGTGAGCTTTGTCGAGGGCAGCGGGATGGCAGAAGGGGTAATCAACCGCATCGCGCTCAAAGGGCTGTACGGCAAGGCTGTGTATGAATCCGACGGTACGGGGACTGTTCGGTGGACAGGACATAGCTGGTCGAACAGCACCTTTTCGCAGGACTTGAACGTCAGCGTCCCGCACACCGGTGACAAGGCAATCACGACCGAGGCGCAGACTTTCATGCTGCTGCCGCAGGATTTGACAAATGCCGAACTCGAAGTGGCCTTTACGGACAGATTGGGAGAGGCGCATACGCTGACTGCACCCCTCGGCAACGGGACGTGGCAGGCGGGAGAGCATGTGAAGTACACGATAAGAATCACCGGGGACGAATTAGAGATAGAATCCGTGGATGTCACGAAATGGAATGAACATAAAGTGATTGATAAGGACAGCGAACCTGCCTACCTGCCGGAGCGGTTGAAAATAGGCGACTATTTTTATTCGGACGGCACTTGGTCGGACGGCGGGCTGCGCTGGATCAAGGAGGACGGCGAGCATATAATTGCCGATCCGAAACCCGCACCGGTTAAGGGCAAGACTGTGGTGGGCATCGTGTACGCCACTTTCAGGGATCACCCCCACCGTTTCGGCGAGATGGAACGGGAAACCATATTGGGGCAGTACGGACACGAGCCGCGCGGACTGGTCATGTCCATAAAGAATGCCGCAACCGATGTGATGTGGGCTAAAGATAGGAACAACGAAGTGTTAAAGGATTTAGCAACGCAAGCCGACCTCTATAACGACATCAGCGGAATGGCTAACTCCCACCTCATGAAGGAGGAATACGGCAGCTTCGACAAATTCCCCGCGTTCAAGGCTGCGGAAGACTACAATACAACCTGTCCGGTTCCCAACACGACGGGCTGGTATCTGCCTGCCGTTGGTCAGTGGTGGGACATCCTGCAATACCTGTCCTGGGTTCCGGATTTCGCAAGTTCATATAACCAGACGGACACCAAAAAGAAGGTAGATAAGCATAACTTATGTTTTCAGTACCGTAACGCAGGTGATGGTTCGGACTATACAACTGTAACTAATTCTTTGGATTACTTGAATGCGTGGATGTCGAAAATCCCCGACACCGATAAGGACGATTTTCCTTATCCTGAGTATCACTATGATGATCAGAACAAGCAGACTTTCTATAACTTTTGGTCGTCCTCGGAGCAGGGCTACATCTATGTTTGGGCTTGCATGATTTGTAGAGAAAATTATAGAGAAGGATATGGGTATATATACTTGTCTCAGTCTGTTAAGGATAAGGATAAGTACGATGTGCGGCCAGTCCTCGCTTTCTGAGCGGGTGCAAATATAAACATAAAGAAGTAACATAAAACGATGAAAACAGACAAGCGATATACGACCGATAAGAAGTCGGCACGGCGCGGCATAGCCGGGACGCTGCTCGCCGCATTGCTGTTCGCTTCCTCGTGCAGCCACGAGGATATGTTGGATAACGGTGCTTACCCTGCCGACGGCGCACGCCTTACAGTCACCGTGACGGACGGCGGCTACCTGTCGTCCGGAGAGCCGCGGACACGCGCCGTGGAAAAGGGCTATGCCACCGAGTTTACCGCCTGGGATGCTGCCGGGCTGTATGCCGTCAATGCCGAGGGAAAACTCTGGATAGAGAACGTGAAAGTGACCGCAGAGCAGGACGGCGACGGGGGAACGGTCACATGGAGCGTACCCGCCGGGACAACGCTCATGCACACCCCGCAGACGAAGTATTTCCTGTATTACCCCTATCAACCAGACATGACAGTGGATAAGGTCGATACCGGTGCGGAGACAGCAGAGGACTTTTTCAAACCGCTTATCGACGGGTGGCAGCCGAAAGAAGACCAAAGCAGATATGCCGACTACACGGCGAGCGACCTCATGGTGGCGGAAGGCGTGGTGAAGGCAGTCGATAAGGAAGCGCATTCTGTCGCGGTGAATTTCACCATGACGCACTGCATGGCGCTGGCGGTTATCGAGATGCCCGGCACGCTCTATCACATCACGAGCTACAATTCCGAAACGACGGAGTGCGACTTCTACATTTTTGACGGTGTGGACGCACAATTCAGTGGAGAGAACCGACCTTACCGTCCCGAAGACCACCCCGTAGGCGAAGGCAGTGCCGACTACCACTACCGCCGCCGCTACATCGTCCGCCCGGATAAGGGCTATACGCAAAACGGCGAGTATATGGACAAGGCCGACGAGGTGGTACACAACTACGAGGTGGTAATCCGCGCGGATGACCTGAAAACGGGCTGTTACACCCTCTGCAAGGTGGACGGCGGGCTGAAGGAGAAAGAGGGCGACTATCACCATCTCGAAATCGTGCGCATCGGCGACCTGTTCTGCCCGACCGCAGACCGTTCGGACTGGTATCTCGTGCCTCACGAGGTGGAAAAGCTGGCCGAGGACGACGAACCTGCGGGTATCGTGTTCCAGACCGACAAACGCCGCTTCGGTTCTGCCGAGACGGATTTCTTCGGGGGACGGGAAGCCATGCACGGGTTGGTCGTATCTGTAAAGAGAGCAGAGAATGCTAAGTGGAACGAATCTGGATCGGAGGATACGGGACTGGCTGACTGCACGACGCTGGAGGACTATTACAACAATATCAGCGGCTTATATAATTGCAACTATATCAAGAACTGCTACGGGAGTTTCGAGAATTTCCCCGCTTTCAAGGAAGCGGACGAGCACGGAGAAACCTGCCCCATACCCAGCGGCAAAAAGACTACGGGCTGGTATCTGCCTGCGAGCGGGCAGGTATGGGATATTTATCAGAATCTGGGCGATTGTCAACAAATGGCAGATACGAAGTGGCAGACTTCACAAGTTGATATAGCAGATAGGCCTAATTTTAGGCAGGAAAACCTTCTTACTACACTGAACAAGTGGATGGAAAAAATTCCCTCGGAGGGGAAAGATGAATTTTCGTCCGGTTATCATCGGACTTCATCGGAATATGATACTACAAGGAGCGCACATTATTTTTTGAACAGTAATAACATAATATTTATGGCCAGCTCTAAGACATTCAATGCTCATGTTGTACGCCCCGTTCTCGCCTTCTGACAGGACCCCGAAACCATACAGCCAGATGGCGGCCATCGGAAACATGGTCGCCGTTTTTTATGAAACGGAAACGGGCTGAAGCATGGACAGGTGTATATTGATACAAGCGGTTTTCCCTCCCCTTATTTCGCATCATTCGCCCCGTCCCGGCACTCCGTTTCTTTCCGGATGCGCCGCCTTTCTTCTTTATCCGTTCGCTCCGTTATGGTTAATGAATATCCGTTTCCGTGCCATTCACTTCTTGATGAACCATGCAAGACAGGCGTGCCTTTGCGTTCGTTTCCACGGTATGTACGGAAAATCCCGATGCCGGGATAAACAACCTGACGGAAACGCCCCGTATCTCCCGCATTTTTTGTATTTTTGCTCCCGATTTACAGGCAGATATGGAACAAGCGGCAAATTCGGTGCAAAGTATGACCTTTGAGCAGTTGGCTCAAAATATCATGACCGTTGACGATTCGATGCGGGGATTGGCGGTCAGGACCATCAATCAGACAATCACGTTGCGGAATTGGATCATCGGGTGTTATATCGTTGAATACGAACAGAACGGCAGCGACAGGGCCAGATACGGCGACAGGCTGCTGAAAAGTCTGGAACAGCGTATCGGGCAGAGAGGGTTGAATGTCACTCTTTTCCAGCTTTCCCGACTGTTTTACAGGGATTATCCCCATGTCGGCTCGCTGGTTTCCGCGAATTATGCGACACCGTCGCATAATTCTCCGGCAACGGCGATTTGTGCGACACTGTCGCACAAATTGTTTCGGCTTCATAGTCCTGCCGTTGGCGGGAAGTATGCGGACAAGCTGCCCGAAGCATTCGGTACACCGGCAGAAAAGTTGGTTTCGGCGCTTTCCTTTTCGCATATCCGGGAATTGCTCACGGTGGACGACCCGCTGGTACGCTTTTTCTACGAGACAGAATGTATCCGGGGAACGTGGAGCGTGCGCGAACTGCGCCGCCAGATTGTCTCCAATCTCCATGTCCGCGTCGGGCTGTCGGAGGATAAGATGAAAGCGATGATGCTTGCGGACAGCCGGGTGGAGCGGCATACCCCGCTTCTTCAGATACGCGACCCCTATACGTTCGAGTTTCTCGGTCTCCAGGCCAAGGATGTCCTTACGGAAAGCGACATAGAGGAAGCCTTGATTGCGCATTTGCAGGAGTTCCTGCTGGAAATGGGGAAAGGCTTCTGTTTCGAGGCGCGTCAGAAACGCATCGTCATAGACGGGGAGTATTATTTTGCAGACCTCGTTTTCTACAACCGGCTGCTTCACTGCAACGTCATTGTGGAGTTGAAAAACGACGAGTTCCGCCACGAACACATAGGACAGTTGAATGCCTATGTCAGCTATTATGCCGAGCATGAAATGCAGCCGGGCGACAACCCGCCGGTGGGAATCCTGCTTTGCACCCGCAAGGGAAAGAAGATGGTGGAATACGCCCTCGGCAACATGGATAACCGGCTTTTCGTATCGACCTATCAGTTGCAGTTGCCGGATCGCCGGCAGTTGGAACAGTTCTTGATGGACGAATGCCGTAAACAGTCCCCGGAGGTATAAAATTCTTACGGTATATAAAAAAGCGCGTACCTCACTCTGCCTGCCATATTGGGCTTGCCCTCATAAGGCGTGCTTTGTAAGGTGCATATAGCAACCCCAAGGCTGGCGCATGAAAGGTAATATGGATTATCAAGCCCTTATTATTCGGAGGCTATACCGTGTATTTCCCTTATTCCGATATGCCGGAAGTGGAATACGATTGGGAAATGGACAAATTGACTATCGGCAAAGAGAATTGGGAAAGCTGTTTAATGTGATATAACTCAAAAAATAGCCGGTTGCCCGTCTTTGACAAAACATAGGGTTTCTTTTCAAAGAAGCCCTATGCTGCTATGACAGAGAGCGGGTTGGCAATGGAATTATTAAAGGAGCGGCGCATGGATTGTTCAATATTGTCTCTTCGACTATATATTTTTTCTGGATTTGAGAAGATTCTATGCAGAAAAACATGCGCCATACAATAAATCTCCGTAACTTTAGCCTCTGAAAACATAATGGTAATCGCTTAAATGTTAATTGAATATAACAAACTTAATGCTTTTGTCGCTATGTCTCTAATTTCCAAATGAATGATTTAATTCTTATATTGATTTTACAGAATTAGAAGCAAAAAATATGGCACAGACTTTTTATACCAAATGGCAATCCTCCCTCCTCCCGGACGCAGGGACTTATGTTTCAAAAGAATATCGCAATTTCCAAACGGCATTGCTGCATGAAATTTCCAAATATGCAGAAGCGGTGAATGCGGTCGTCGTGTCCGAGAATAAGGGACATTACTTTACAAGTTGCTTTATTGAACGTAACGGTAAATTCGTGTACATAAGCCATTCTTCGGATGCGCGGATGGACAGTGGGGTAAAGATAGAACTTGATTCGTTCCTGATACGGACCGCCCGGCACGCAAAGGATTATACCGGTGGTATCAATCAATATTGCGATATGTCACAGCTACAGTCAATGATTGACAAACTGTTGTCTTAATGTAATATATAAGAATGTGAGGTGGCGTTGAAGTGAAGCCACCTCACATTCGTTTCCGTTATCGGTGCAGACCGCTGATGTAGCTTTCCTCTTGCACTTCGGCCTGGTATTCTTCCATACCCTCCAGCTTTTCGTTTACCTTTTGCAGGTTATCGTCCAGTGTTGTATCGTGATCGAAAGGAAAGCTGTGTTGCACGGCGAGGTCGGTATTGGTAAAAGCATTCCTCGTTCTGGAAGTATAAAATGTACTTGTTCCCCCTTATGTTGGTTTTATATAAAATCGTTCAGTTATATAGGACTGTTTTTTACTTTTATAGTGTTTGTTGTAACATCGAACAATATCCGGCTGTTTTGAAAAAGCCGCTCTATACAGCCGCTCTGACGCATTTTCTCCGTCGTCATACATAATAGTCGTGGAGAATCGATAAGAGCTATTGCATCAGTGAGTGACAAGGCTATGTCCAGTTCGTGAGTAGAGAATAGGATACACTTTCCTTCATCGTGGGCGAGCCGTGCAAGGAGTGTGCATAGCTCGTAACGGTTGGGCATATCAAGAAATGAGGTCGGTTCGTCCAGCAGGATAATGGGAGTGGATTGTGCCAATGCACGAGCAATCATTACACGCTGGCATTCGCCATCCGACATTTTATCCATCGTGCGGTTTGCATAAGCCTCCATTCCCACCGAGATGAGCGATTGCATGACTATCTCTTTATCCGCTTCTTGCATCCTGCCTATCCAGTTGGTATAAGGAGCACGGCCTATGGCTACGACATCCTTGCACCGCAGGTTGGCGATACGCATGCGTTCGGTAGTGACGACGGCCAGCGTTTTTGCCATATCCTCGCTTCTCATGCAGGAGATGTCGTGCCCGTCAAGAATGATTTTTCCGGAATAACACCGGTTCAGACCGGCTATGGCGCGGAGCAACGTCGATTTTCCTGTCCCGTTTCTTCCGATAAGGGCTGTCAGTTGACCTTTTTTTATCGTGGCATTTACCTCGTGGAGCAACGAGTTTTCTTTGTAACCTATGGAAAAATGCTGTAATTCTATCATGCGGTGATGGATTTGTTGCGTAAAACCACCCATACGACGATTGGGATTCCCAATAGAGCTGTAATGGCGTTGATCGGCAAGGTGAATATTTTGGAAATGACGTCGCAAAGAAGCAAAATCGATGCTCCTGAAAGAATCGTTCCGGGCAGAAGGACACGATGATCGCTGTTTTGGAAAAGCATTCTTGTGATATGAGGTATAGCAAGACCGATGAAACCTATCGGACCGCAAAAGGCGGTTATCGTTCCGGCAAGCAGCGTTGTCGATAGAAACAGCAGGCCGCGTGAACGCCGGATATCCAGTCCCATCGTTACGGCATATTCCTCGCCGAAAAGCAGGAGGTTGAGCGGTTTAATGGTCAATACGGCCAATAGCAGCCCAACAACGACCGAGGGACCGAGCAGGGTGAGTTGCGGCAAGGTCACGTCGCCGAGCGCCCCCATCGTCCAGATGACGAAAGCCTTCAGGGATTCCTCATGGCTGAAATACTGCAAAATCTGCACGACAGCACCTACGCCCGATGAGAACATCATACCCAGAATCAGGATTACCATGATATCCTTTATTCGACGTCCGACGGCAGTTATCACGAGCAACACGACAGCCGCACCCACCCACGCGGCTCCGGCAATGCCTATTGACGAACCGATCCCGGCAAGCACCACGAGTGCCACGCCGAGACTTGCACCGGAACTGATACCGAGGACATAGGGACCGGCAAGAGGATTACGGAAGAGGGTCTGCATCTGAAGACCGCTGACTGATAAGGCAGCCCCGGCCAACAGTGCCACTATAGCTTTTATGAGGCGTATGTTGAGTACGATTTTTTCCGTGGCACGGGAACAATTTCCCCCGGTCAGTGCTGCCCATACATCGCGGATCGGAATGTTGACAGCTCCCACGGCCAAGTCCAGTAAAAAAAGACTGACCGTGAGCGTAATCAATATGAAGAATAATATAGTCGAACGGGAACGCATCTATTTCAGTCGCTTGTAATACACACACTCTTCCTGCACCAGTTCGGGATGGAATATCTTCACGAGATCACGGAGCACGATGTCGGGATTCACGACGGCAGACTCGTAATAGTCGTTTCCGCCGCCGGCGTTGGTGCGGGCATTGTTGTTATATACATCTCCGTTTTTGAAACACCGGGTGTCGGTAAACTTCGGACACGATGTTTTCAATTCGTCAAGCGAGTTCGCCATTCCCACGTTCAGCCACATGTCCGCATCCGATGCAAGCAGATAGGCTTCCTCCATGTCGATGGGGGCAGAAGCATTTCCCGTATTTTTTTGATAGACATAATGGCCGCCTGCATCGGCAATCAACCGGGCGACATAACTTTGGGTTGAAGGCATGAACCACGAGTCGCCGTAGGGAACATTAAGCATAACCGAAGGAGCACCAAGGGTACTGTCGGCCACTTTCTTTTTCAGAGCGTTGTATCTGACAGGAATCGCTGCAAAGGTTTTCTCTCCATCCCTTCGTTTCCCGGCTACTTCCGAAAGTGCCACCATCCATTCGGCTTTGCCGAGCGGCGATTCTTCGAGGTAGTCACCGACATACATGAACGGTATGTCGAGTTCTTCGAGCTTGCTTTCCATTGCACTTGCACCGTTCACCCCATAGAGCAGAACGAGATCGGGGTCAAGCGAAAGCAGCAGTTCGTAGTTGATGTTCCCTTCATAGCCGACATCGCCGATACTGTCGCGGCGAGCCTGAATGTCGAGGTTGGAAATGTAGTCGATTCCCGAAACGCCGGCCACACGCCCGACTTCGCCGATGGCATCGAGCATGGCGATATGGGTGGAAGACATCGCCACGATACGTTTTGCGTCTTCTTCGAGCACCTGTCCGGCAAACCCTTCGGGAATCTCTTCGCCGTTGCGGGCGATAAATAACCATGTGGTTACGCTGTCCGCTCCCTGCCAAGGATTCGTTACGGTTATCAGTACGCTTTCCTTGCCGTCCGCCCCTTTGATGTCGAAGCCGGAGGCATATTCGGGAGCGTAAAGCGACTGGTTGAAATCGTCGAGTTTGGAACTCTTGTCGTGGCAGCCCGCAAATGCCAGAGAAAGCAATAATATCAGGCTTAAATTCTTCAATGCGTTCATATTGTTACAGATTATCGTTTGTTATTCTTGTTTTTTCCGAACTTGGGCGTTATACCGATGAATATCTCGAAATTGATGCCCGGCATGGGACGGGACAATACGGAAAGGT
>ENA-OXVB01000213-OXVB01000213.1-human-gut-metagenome-genome-assembly--contig:-NODE-213-length-18604-cov-21.9424_pt1 | contig 18604 bp, 15 predicted proteins | sample MGYA00249571_ERZ652685 | MGnify/ENA primary metagenome ERZ652685 (study PRJEB26925, sample SAMN05826705) | human gut metagenome | biome: ENVO:2100002; feature: ENVO:00000062; material: ENVO:00002003... | reverse complement strand
GCACGGCCCTAGACTGGCCGGCGACGGCGCGCACGGAACGGGCGCGCGGGCCGAGCGACAGACTCGGATGATCGGAGGGGGACATATGGACGCGGAAAGGGACACGGACGGGACGACGGACGCGCACGAGGGGGACCACACGCCCGCGGACGGTGCCGGGACGGAGGGCGAAGGCGGCAAGCCAGACACTAGGCCGGGCGACAAACTCGCGACCATCCGACGCACGCTGTGGTGGATAGGACTGGCGCTACAGCTCCCATTCGCTTTGACTCTGATCCATTTTGATACCCCTTACCTGATATTGGAGCGTATCCTATGCGCTATTCCGCCAAGACTGGCAAGCGACCCGTCATCAATCGTCGGCATTCCCGCACTTGAAACGGAATGGTGTCGAGAATTCCTGGCACTAGTCCTGGGCGCAGTTTGCTGGGTTACAGCTGGAGTAATGAGATTAGTTGCGGACAGCCCATCAAACCATGGAAAAGAAACCCTTCCTGTACGCATCTTCGCCGGAATCATCACCATCATCGTATTGATGGCCACCGGTATTACAGGACTCTTCCTCGGCATAGCGGCCTTTTAGAAGTTTCCCCGTATCTGGCAGAGGAATTCCAAATCGAAAGCACAACAGCGAATGTGTGGGCAGACGACACATCTGCCCACACATAATGCATTATGCGAGCTACCGTCTTGGCTGATCAATGAATGCAGCGAACGCCCGAGCACTCACTTCAGCTTCCTGCTTATCAGGAAGCTTGTCTGTACCGGCAGCCTTTTTTAGGATGCTTTCGCTCATTCCAATATTTGTCAAACCAAGTGCATCAAGACCGTCCGCCATTGTTGAATATGCACTCACCACATTATCTGCGCTTGATGCAAAACGTTCGTCGTAGAATCGAACGATACGATGGGTCTCACTCTGCTTAAACGTTTCACGCATAGCAGCAGAAAACAAGCGGTTTCACAACAAATCATCATTATCGAAAACACGAATCACATGGCTGGCATTCCTCTTGACGATAACATCAATATCGTCGAATTCTCGAAGGACAAGCACAACGGACGATACGGATACTTGGACGGGATTTACGATGTGTCTGACGAAAGTTAACGGCGGTCCCAAATCAAGTCACCTTGTCGAGGAGCGAACCCGCGCAGCCGCACTCCCCATGATTTTCCAAAGCCATTGACCGGACTAACTTGAGCGCATCGTGGGCGACAAGTGGCCGCTGCAGCACCGCCACGTGCTCGGCCAGGCCATCCGCATCCGCTCCCCGTACGTGGACGCGCTGTCCGTCACCCAGGTGCTCGCCCTCAGGTCGCTGCGCAAGAAGGTGGACAAGGAAGAGCTCTCGCAAAGCCAGCAGGCAGGATTCATCTATCTGATCCTCTGCACCGTTTCAGGTGTTGCTGCCGGCCTGCAGAACACAGGCTGATCTACACACCAGCGCATATGGGGAAGCCCCGCTCACATCGAGCAGAGCTTCCCCGTTTCGTGTACATCTTTCACCATCTTGCAATAATTCTTACATGTAAACAGAGAGTTCTTACATGAAAGAATTATTGAAAGGTGATGAAAGAACTTACTTTCACGCGCGCCAATCATCCCAACACGTATCGGGATGACGGCCCATTCCCCTCGCGGCGCAACTTGCCCGTATCCTCTAGCTTCTTCAACAACCGGTATGCACTGATATAGCTCAGGCCAAACAAATCCATGACATCCGCCGTAGTGACGACACCATCATTTTTTTCGGCGAACTCCAGAACAAGGCCACTGCGCCGGGTGGCATCGATGTCACGCTGGCGCACGTAAGACGCCAGCCCCTCTGAACGTTTGTACACTCGGGCACTCAGCATATACGAACGAGAGCTCCCGCTACCGACCCCCTCTACCAAACCAGCTTCCACCAGATTCTCAACAGCGGACACGATGCGTCGATGCTCCAAATGAGAAAAATCGCACAATTGGACCACGGTAAGCCTACGATGCTCACGCAGCAGCGAGAGCACAATCAGCGACCAGACTGGCAATGGAGCCCCACGTCGACGTTCCTCGTCGCCAATCATGGTTACGAATGCCTCGTCAGGTACCACGCGGCGCAAGAACAAGATAACTTCCTCAGCACTGGACTGTGAATAATCCGGGAAAGAACCGCCTGCCGCAATCGACCCGGCATAGATGGTATCCACGCCTCGTCCGGTGCGTTCAACATATCCGGCAGCTTTCAAAATCAGAGCAAGCTGCGGATTACGGGAACGCGGTTGTGCAGTAAGCAGGTTATCTTCGGAGACACCCTCTATGAATCCTCCGGGGTTGGCTATGGTCAACCCATCATCATCAACCAGGAACCTCACCGAACCCATTCGCGCATAATCGCGATGGCAGAAAGCGTTAATCATTGCCTCACGGAATGCCCCTCGATCGAAGTCTGGCAGATCGACACGAATCAAGCCGCTCATGACTTCGTGGCTGGGATTCCACGGCTCCATCAGCTCGCCTACACGATCAAACATATCCACCAAGGGCAACACGAACGGATCCATATTGACCTTTGGAGACATGCCTTTCATCACTTGAAAAACAGCCGATGCGGCTGGAACCGATCGATGAATAGCATCAACCGAACCAATGGTGAGCAGACCAGCAACAGATGGCTGCAATCCATACGGGCCATCAACAACCAGCTCAAGTGCCCGATCGAAATCCTCATCAGTAAAAGACAACAACGAGTTTTGCGCATTGGCACTGCGAATATGGCTTCTCAACTTGTTCCGTGAGTCTGGATTCAAATCGTCCAACCGAGCCTCTGGGGCAGGTTGCGCACTGAAATCGTAGAACCGTTGCTGAGATAAACGGCTAATGAATTGGGAAACAAACAGCGGAACGACCTCAGGCGAGCCGTCTGCTTTCAGCCGGCGCTGCAATGTCTTCCCCTGACTGGTAGATACGATTTGCTGACTGTTATCCACCTCAATACTGACTATCGGCACCTCGTTCTCATACAAGAGCGCCACGCGAGCGGGAAGCTGCGGAACAGTCTTATTGAAAATTAGTGCCGCAAGTCCATTGATATTGCGATGCTCGTCACATACGCCGGTCACAGTGCCATCGTCTTCAATACCGAGATACAGTGTGCCGCCTTCGGTATTGGCTAGAGCCACTACGTTGTCAACAATTTCATCATGCGATTGAGGGCGCTTCTGCTCACTCTTGAACTCAACCGTCAAACTTTCTTTGGCCGGCAACATGAGCATCCCCTTTCACCATCTTGCAATAATTCTTACATGTTAACAGAGAGTTCTTACATGTAAGAATTATTGCAAGATGGTGAAAGGGGTAAAGAGCAATCCATCCTGTCATCTCCAGCAACTTAAATCCGATCATCGCTGCTTTCGGCATATCTGATATCAGCCGCTGGTGCCAGTCCAATCACCCAATTGAAGCTCAACACGGCCAAAGACTCTACGCCGCAGTGGATTCGCGCTCGATGAGCTTATAGCCCACATTCACGGTCTGCGGGAAGAACTCGTCGTCCAGGTTCTCGATACGCCGCATAAGCAAGGTCAGCGCGGTATCCGCCATGCCCTTGAAATCGGTGGCCACGGTGGTCAAAGTCGGCACGCTGTACATGCTCTGGCTCAGGCCGTCGAAGCCGATAACGCGCACATCGCCCGGCACACTTACGCCATCGTCCGCCAGACCACGCAGAATACCGAGCGCAATACCGTCGTTCAGGCAGTACAGACCGTCGTACTTGCACTTGCCTTTCTTGGCCAAGCCGCGCCCGGCCTCGATACCGCCGTCAATCGACCACGAGGATTTGATGAAATCACGGCGCTCGTCAAACGGCAGTCCGGCCGCGAGAATCGTCTCCTTGGCGGCCCGCATACGAATATCACGCGAGCCGGGAATGATGTTGGGATTGTTGGGATCGTGATTGTCGCCGACGATGCCGATGCGCGCACAGCCACGCGCGATAAGGTGTTCGATTGCCGCCCGTGAGCCGGCGTCGCTCGGCGCGTTCACGGTGTCGACGGGCAGGCTGGTGTCGTAGTTTTCCAGCATGACGGCCGGGTGCCGCTTCAGGATATCGACCGCACGTGGCGCATTGATGGCGATGATGCCGTCCGAAAACGTGTACGACAGATCGTTGTCGTCGGTAAGATACCGGGACAGTTCGATGAGCATGTGCGAGTCGCGCTTGTGCACTTCCTCAGCCACACACATGGCCAGATGGGAGAAATAGTCGCCCTCGAGGCCCGAGGTAAGGAAGGTGATGGTATCGGACCGCCCAGAACGCAGGGACCGGCCAGACAGGTTGATTTTGTAGCCGAGTTTGCGGGCGGCGTCACGCACGCGTTGCGTGGTTTCGGGCTTGACGTAATCCTTGCCTCGCAGGGCCGCGGAGGCGGTGGTGGCGGTCACTCCGGCCAGTTCGCCGACATCCTTTAAGGTCACCATCGTTACCATCTCCGCATATCACGAACCTTATCGATAAGAATCCATAGTACCGCCCACATCTCAGCCGAGGATGAGACCCTCGGTCGAGGCCCTGCCCGGCGACTCGAACGCCGCGGTCACCGTGGTGAGCACCGACGCTGCAAACGAAAACATGTCAAACCAAGAAATGGACATGACGGAGTCATTGTTTTCCGAGAGGGATATGCCGCGTCCACGGGCAGACGTCACGTATCAATCACGCCGATACCGTCATATAACTGTTTTCGATGTGAGAAAGCTCATAGCTTCCGACCACAGAAATCAGCCACAGCAACCCCATAACAGCGTTATAGTTCTGTTTGTCGGCGTCGACAAGAGCCAGCAGCGCCGATGAAATGCACACCAAGGATGTTTAGCGAATTGTTCGCAGTTCGCACGATTCGATTTGATTCGATTCGTGCAGCCCGGATGGTTCACGGGGGCATGCCGTCGTGATGTGCGTGGATATGGGCGATACGACTCTCGTTCGGGCCGGCAGGCCATCGTACACCAGTTACGAAAGGATCCGCCCATATATGGCAAGGTTTACCGAGAATCGTTGGACCAGCGCGATTATCCCTGCACTGCTGATTCATATCCCAATCGGTACCGTCTATTGCTGGAGCGTGTTCAAGCAGCTTATCGCTGACCGTCTCCACGCCAGCCCCGCCTCCGTGGAATGGGGCTTCTCACTCGCCATCTTCTTCCTCGGCATGTCCGCCGCGTTTGCCGGGCCAATGGTGGAGAAAAACATCAAGAAATCCGCACTCGTCTCCATGGTCTGCTTCGTGGTCGGCTTCGCCGGCACGGGCGTGAGCATCGCCCTGAACTTCCTGCCGGGCGTGTTCATCTGTTATGGCGCGATCATGGGCATCGGCCTGGGCGTCGGTTATCTGACTCCGGTCAAGAACCTGATGCTTTGGTTCGCCGACAACAAGGGCCTCGCCACCGGCATCGCCGTCGCCGGCTTCGGCCTGGCCAAGGCCATTGCCAGCCCACTGATGGAATATCTCATCGGCACGGTTGGCCTGGTCAGCATGTTCTTCATCCTCGCCGCGGTCTACGCGGTGATGATGTTCGTCGGCTTCCTGCTCATCAAGCGTCCGGCCGGCTGGGTGTACGATCCCGCGACCTCACACGTCAGCCGCAAGACAATCCTCAAGAAGCCCGTGTTCTGGGGCATCTGGATAGCCTTCTATATCAACATCACCTGCGGCCTGGCCCTCATCAGCCAAGAGAAGGACATCCTGCACGATGTGCTCAGGGCCTTCCCGCAGTATGCCAACCTGAGCCCCGCCAAGTTTGCCGCCGCCATCTCCGGCATCATCGGACTGGTGCTCGCCGTGGACTCCGTGTTCAACACGGCTGGCCGCGTGGGCTTCTCCACACTCTCCGACCACCTGAAGCGCCGCGAGACCGTCTATCAGGTAATCTTCATCATGTCGATTGCCGTGTGCTTGCTGCAGATCTTCACCAACAGCATCGGCAACGCTCTGCTGTGGGCCGTGCTGGCCATGCTGTTCCTCGTCAACGCGGGCTATGGTGGCGGTTTCTCGACGCTGCCCGTGCTGCTTGATCAGCACTTCGGCACCAAAACCGTCTCCACCACGCACGGTCTGACGCTGAGCGCCTGGGCGTTCGCCGGTCTGTCCGGCAACCAGTTGGCCTCGTTCGTAGTTGCCCACGCGCCTGATCAGGCCCACCGCTACGCCGCACTCATCCCGGTGCTCACCGGCCTGTTCGTTGTGGCCCTGATCAGCATCAGCTTGGTCAAGTACCTCGGCGACAGAAACGTCACGAAGGCCGTCGAAGACCGAGGCTGAGCTGCCGCAAAACAACGATTCTGCCGGAGTCGGGCGCATCGATCGCATCAATCGATGTACGTCACGATTTTGGCAGAATCGTTGTTGTTGCTGTTGAGTACCTGAGGTCGTGCGGCTTACGCGCCGACCAGTTCGAGCATTTGGGGGATGCTCTTTTTGCCGAATTCAACTTGCTGGGTGCCGTCGGCGTGGGTGATGACGATGCAGGGCACGCTCATCGCGCCGTACTGGTCCTTGAGTTCGGGGAAGTGCGAGACGTCGTAGGCTTCGGCGCGCACGGCCGGGCTCAGGGAGGCAATGCGCTGGGAAGCAAGCACGGTTTCCGGGCACATCGTGCAGGTGAGCGAGACGAGGATCATGATGTTCAGCGGGTCTGTGATGGACTTCGCGCGTTCGATCAGGTCGTCGCCCAGCGGCTGGCCGGGACCGGCCGCGTTGTACAGGCCGAGCACGAACGAGTTGAACTCATGGCCGGAAGGTACGCCGTGGAAGGCCAGACCGGTGAAGACCAGTGAACCATTGCCGTCCTTGCCGGCCTTGCCGTCGCCCTCAGCCGGCACGCAGATGCGCACGGTCGGGCGGGCGAGCGGCAGGACGCCGGCGACGTCGAATGTGGCGCGGCCGGAATCGTCCAACGAACCATAAGTGGGCAGTTCGGTGCCGTCCGGCAAGGTGACGGACAGCGGTTCGCCGACCACCAAAGAAGTAGGCACAGAAGCACCATCCACCGCCGTGATCAGCCCTGCGGCATCAACGGCAACCGAGTTCAGCTTGCCGCTGGACAGCGCAACCATCTCGCCGATGAAACCCTGCAATTCCGCCGAAAGCGGAGTGCCGTCCAGCTCGAGAGCGAGCGTGACCGGGCGGGTCATGCGTCCGAAGACCACGCCAAGCTGCTGCTTGACGGCGGCGGAGAACAGTTCGCCGGGCTTCTTGGCGGCGCTGGCTGCGGCTGCGGCATCGGCGCTGCGTTTGGCGGGAGCCGGGGCGGGCGTCGTGCCAGCGGCCGAGGCGGCGGAGGCGGCCTTGGCCTCGGACTCCTCATAAGCGGAAGCAGTGGGACGCGGCGGCACCAAGCCGGTTTTCTCGCTCATCTGCTTGGCGTAACGCTCCAGTTCCACGGCGGCAATCGCACCGTCGGCGGTGGCGGTGACCACTTGGCGCAGGTTCTTGACGCGCAGATCGCCGGCCGCGTACACGCCCGGCACCGAGGTTCTGAGGTAGTCGTGCGTGACCACGTAACCGTGGTCGTCGAGCTCCACCACGCCGCGCACCAAATCGGTGGCGGGCACATAGCCGGCGAACACGAAGACGCCGAAGGTGCCGGCGTCGGCGGGCTTCCACGTTTCGGTCTGGCCGGTGGCAAGGTTCAGGATCGAGGCTTCTCGCAGGCCTCCTTGGCCGGCGGTGACGCCCTTCAGCTCGACCTGATAACGCACGTCGATCTTCGGGTTGTTCTTGGCTTCGGCGGCCACTGCGGCATCGCAGGTGAAGTCCGGTTCGCGCACGAGCACGGTGACTTTGGAGGCGTATTTGGTCAGGAACACGGATTCCTCGGCTGCGGCGAATCCGCCGCCGACCACCAGTACTTCCTTGCCGGTGAAGAACTCGCCGTCGCAGGTGGCGCAGTAGGCCACGCCGCGGCCGGCGTACTCGGCCTCGCCCTCGAAGCCCAGCTTGCGCGGGCTGGCGCCGGTGGCGATGAGGATGCCGAAGGTCTTGAGGTCGCCGCGTGAGGTGTGCACGGTTTTGATGTCACCATCCACGTCGAGACCGGTGGCTTCGGCGGAGAGGAATTCGACACCGAAGTCCTGAGCCTGCTGGCGCATGGTCTGGGTGAGTGCGCGGCCCGTGGTGCGGCCCACGCCCGGATAGTTGACGACTTCGTTGGTGATGGTGATCTGGCCGCCGAAATCGTCCTTTTCGAGAATCAGCACGCGGTAGCGAGCGCGGGCCAGGTACAGGCCGGCCGTCAGGCCAGCAGGCCCGCCACCAATGACGACGACGTCATAGAGATTGTTGGTCTGAGTCATGAAAACTCCCTTACATACACTGGCTCCCCTCTCTGAGGGGAGCTGTCGTAGTGAGACTGAGGGGAGCATATCGGATCAGGCTAGCTCTCGCGAGCACTCCCCCCAGTCGCTTTCAGCGACAGCTCCCCTCAGAGAGGGGAGCCAAGGTTACCGCCTATTCAGTGTCGATCACAGCTGGCCGACGAGGTCGAGGCTGGGCTCGATGGTTTCCTCGCCAGGGGTCCAGTTGGCGGGGCAGACCTGGTCGCCGTGCTCGTAGACGAACTGGGAGGCCTGCACGCGGCGCAGCAGCTCCTCGGCGTTGCGGCCCACGTTGGAGGAGATGACCTCGTAGGCCACGACCTTGCCCTCGGGGCTCACGATGAAGTCGCCGCGCTCGGCCATGCCATCGGCCTCGTTGTAGGTGTCGAGATCCTTGGCCAGCAGGGCGGTCGGGTCGGCAAGCATCGGGTACTCGATCTTGGCGATCTTCTCGTTGGCGTCGTGCCAAGCCTTGTGCACGAAGTGGGTGTCGCAGGAGACGGAGTAGATCTCGCAGCCGATTTCCTTGAACTTGGCGTAGTTCTTGGCCAGGTCTTCAAGCTCGGTGGGGCACACGAAGGTGAAGTCGGCCGGGTAGAAGAAGAACAGGGACCAGTGGCCGAGCACATCGTCCTTGGTCACTTCGTGGAACTCGTTGTTCTGGAATGCGTTCACCTTGAAATCGGTCAGTTCATGCTGCAGAAGAGTCATCATCGGTCCTTTCGGGAATTGTTAATCTTCAAGCGTTTACCACCACCTATCGTAATGTGGTGAGCCACGGCTCGCGCGGGTGTAACGTATGAGCCTTATCACACCACCCGCAACCCTTGTGCCCAAATGGCCGTTGCCCCAATCACGACTATGCGCGAATACTCGCTAATATGGCAATCAGCAGTCCGCTGATAATGGAGGTTTCATGGCTCAGTCAGACTTTGAACAGGAATCGACCGCGAACGCAACGTGGAGCCGCATGCTGCAAGGCAACCGGCGCTTTGCCGAGGGCAAGCCCGACCACCCATGGCAGGACAAGGAGACCCGCCAGACGCTGCTTGATGGCCAGAACCCGGATGCCGCGGTGCTCTCCTGCTCGGACTCGCGCGTACCTCCGGAAATCATTTTTGATCAGGGCCTGGGCGACCTGTTCACCGTGCGCACCGCCGGGCAACTCATCGATAGCGCGGTTATCGCCTCGCTGGAGTACGCGGTCAAGAAACTGCACGTCAGCCTGATCTGTGTGCTCGGTCACGAGCACTGCGGCGCAATCGAGGCCGCCGAGCAGGAGCTGGACGACCTGATGCACACCATCACTTCCGAAGCCGACGGCTCACTGGAGGCCGCGGATGCGATGGACGACCTCGACGAGCACATCGCCGCCGCCGAATCGATTATTCTGCGCCAGGCCGGCATGTCCGTCTGGCAGGCGCGCGAAGCCGAGCTCGACGCGCATGAAGACATCGAGCGCGTACACGTGGCCCACATTATTGAAACTTTGGTGGAGCAGTCTCCTGTCATCCAGCAGGCCCTCGCCGCTGACAAGCTCATGATCGTCGGCGCCCGCTATCAGCTCGATTCCGGCAAAGTGGAAGTGCTGAGCTTCTGAGCGTGCGATCCGCAATATCGCCACCTGCGTGGGATTTGGCGAATCCTTGGCCATAGCCGCGAGAAACAGCCTCTCTGCACTAGTAATGCCGTCCAGCGCTGGAACGCATACGGCATCGTCGAAGGCGAGCAACGCATCGGAAACACCGGTCGACACGTCGTCCGCGGTAATGATAAGAGTGCCCTTCCCTTTGCCGAGTTTCTTACTGCCCAGCCAGCACACCCCAATTTGACGTGCCACTCCCCTAGAGTTGAAGCCATGTCACTTGGTTTGAACATCCTCCTGATTTTTGTATTTCTCGTTATCGGTTCCGTGTTCTCCGGCACCGAGTTGGCATTGGTCTCTCTGCGCGGCTCGCAGATCGAGCAAATGGAGCAGGAGGACGCTCGCGGCGCCAAAGTCGCCAAAATCGCACGTGACCCGAACACCTTCCTGTCCACCGTGCAGATCGGCGTGACGCTCTCCGGCTTCCTGTCCGCCTCGTTCGGCGCCTCCTCCATCGCCCCCTACCTGATTCCGGCGGTCGAAAGCTGGGGCGTGCACCCCGGCATCGCCGGCGGCCTGGTGAACATCATCCTGACCCTCATCATCTCCTACTGTTCCATCGTGATCTCCGAGATGGTGCCCAAGCGCATCGCCATGCAGCGCACCGAGCAGATCGCGCGCGCCGTGGTGCCCGCCATCGACGCCTTCGCCGCCGTCTGCCGCCCGATCATCTGGCTCATCGGCAAGAACACGAACGGCATCGTCCGCCTGCTCGGCTTCGACCCGCAGCAGACCGAGTCCGAGGTGTCCGACGACGAGCTGCGCGTGCTGGTCAGCTCCAACACCAACCTCTCCAAGGACGAACGCACGATTCTGGACGATGTGTTCGACGCGTCCGAAACCATCGTCGCCGAGGTGATGCGCCCACGTGCCGACGTGGTCTTCATCGAGGGCGACCAGCCCTTGGCCGAGGCCGCCGCGTTCGTACGCGACCAGCCGTACTCCCGTTACCCGGTGACCGGCAAGGATTTCGACGACGTGATCGGCTTCGTGCATGTGCGCGATCTGCTGGACGTGCGCGATCCGAACGCCAAGATCGTGCGCGATGTGGTGCGAGAAGGCATCTCCCTGCCCGGCACCTCCAAGCTGCTGCCAAGCCTGGAACTGCTGCGTAAGCGCGGCATCCATCTGGCCGTGGTCATCGACGAGTACGGCGGCACGGACGGCATCGTGACGCTTGAGGATATGACCGAGGAGCTTGTGGGCGATATTCGCGATGAGTACGATCTGCCCAGCGAGAAGGGCGGCGAACGCACCACCCGCACCGCGTTCGTCAATGGCGTGGCCACGATCGAGGCCAGCATGACCATTGAGGACTTCGCCGATCTGACCGGCATCGAATTGGAGGACGGCCCGTACGAGACGGTCGCCGGCTACTTCTTGTCCAAGACCGGCAAGATGGGAGCGGTAGGCGACGTGCTGCATTCCGACGACGGCTACAACATGGTCGTCACCAAGGTGGATGGCCGCCGCATCGAAACCATCGAAGTCCGCAAAGCCGGCGCCCCGGACCATGCGCCGCTGCCGGCCGAATCACAAAGCGACGATGCCAAATAGTCGCGTGATATTCACCACCTATTCGTTCGGCCCGGGGCATAACCAAAAAACGTAGAATGAAAGGGCAACGTTCCACCTACTGAAAGAAGGAACATTATGACACTTGCATTTGTTGTGCCGGGCCTTGATGAAGCGGCCAGTGAGAAGGCCATCGCCATCCTGCAGAACCGACTGAGCCAGGAGCAGGAGGCCGCTCTGGTCCTGAAGCACGCACACTGGAACGTGACCGGCCCGAACTTCATCGCCGTTCACGAGATGCTTGACCCCGAGGTCGAGGCCGTGCTGGCCCAGGCCGACGAGACCGCCGAGCGCATTGCCACTCTGGGCGGCACCCCGGATGGCCGTGCTGACGCCATCATGCGCAACCGCACGTGGAAATCGTTCGACGCTGAGGGCCGCGTGGGCACCGAGGAGTATCTCAAGGCGCTGATCGAGTACTACGACGCCTTCATCGCCGACGACCGCAAGGCCATCGCCGAGCTGGACGAGCTGGATGTGATCAGCTCCAACATCATCCAGGACCACGTGCAGGAACTCGAAAAGTTCCAGTGGTTCATGCGCTCTCACCTGGCATAAGTAAAAGCCGTATTCCGTGGCTCCCCTCAAAGAGGGGAGTCACGTTTGTCTCACGTGAAATAGAGAGTCTCCACATACATAAGTTGGAAAAGTGTATAAACCTCCCCATTTTGAGGTTGGAAAACGTAGACAAAACCGCATTCTTATGGTTGGAAAAGTGTAAAATATGCGCTATAAACAGTTGGAAAACGTGCCCAGCATAGATGCAAGGCCTACAAATGACTGGAGATTCTCATGCTGCGAAGAAAAATCGAGACACAGCTGGAAGCTTGGAGATCCGCGCCGAAACGCACTGCACTGCTGGTCACCGGAGCCCGTCAGATTGGCAAAACCTATATCATCAGGCACTTTGCCCAACAGCATTACGACCATATCGCCGAGCTCAATTTCATCGAGAACCCTGACCTCGTTGCATTATTCGATCGGCCCCGCGATGCCAAAAACCTACTGATGAGGCTGGAACTGGCCGTAAATACGCCATTAGTACCCGGCAAAACCCTGATTTTCTTTGACGAGGTCCAGCGTTGCAAGGAAATGGTCACCGCAATTAAGTTCCTTGTAGATGATGGTCGGTTCGATTACGCGCTTTCCGGCTCGCTACTTGGAGTCGAGCTCGAAGATATACGCTCGGTACCGGTCGGGTACCTGACCGAGCTGGATATGTATCCACTGGATTTCCAAGAGTTCTGCTGGTCGCAGCATATCGGCAACGACGTATTCGATATGCTTGCCGAATGCTTTGCCAAGCACCAGGAAGTGGATGAGTTCATTCATCAAAGGCTCATGGAGCTATACTCCAAATATCTGGTCATCGGCGGCATGCCTGCCGCAGTCGACTCGTTCGTGGCAAACGGCAGCGTTGCGGACGTGCGCACTATACAAGAGAACATAAAGCGTGAATATCGCCGCGATATCAGCCAATACGCGCGCAAAGAAGACCGGCTGCATATCCGCGCTATCTACGATTTGGTGCCCAGCGAGTTAAATAACCCAAACAAGCGCTTTACCTTCGCCAAAATCGAAAAGAACATGAGATTCCAATCGGTTGCTTCCGATTTCGATTGGCTGGTCAATGCGGATGTAGCCGTCGCCGCGTACAACGTGGACGAACCGTGCACACCGTTGGAGATGAGCAAGGAACGTAACCTCTTCAAACTCTTTTACAACGACGTGGGTCTGCTTACCGGCTCGTTTCTCAAGAAAACCGCGCTCGACGTACTCGACGGCAACCCTGATATCAACTACGGTTCAATCTATGAAAATGCGGTGGCCCAAGAGCTACGCGCTCACGGATTTGACCTGTACTACTACAACAGTAAGAAGCTTGGCGAGCTCGATTTCCTCATCCAAGACCGCAACGATCACGTGCTGCCGATTGAGGTGAAGTCCGGCAAATCCTACAAACGCCATCGCGCAATGGACAACGTGCTCGCCCACCCTGAATACCATCTCAATACAGGCTATGTGCTTGGCCCGTGCAACGTCTCAGTCGAAGGGAATGTAACCTACCTGCCTGTATACATGGCCGGCATGTTCCATAACGAATGACGGGCCGCACACTTAGTCAACAAGTACATGTCGGTCAGATGGTTCGGACTGGTCAGAGGGCCCGCTCTGATCAGTTAGGTCGGTCTGAACGGACTGGCTGGGCTGGTCGGCCTGAGTAGCCCGTTTGGACCGATCCGGTTCGCCCTTGCTGGCCTTCACACTGCTTCAGCTCCAGATGAAGTTCGCTGATGCGCCGTTCGAGTTCGTCGATGCGCCGCACGTGTGGCGAAGTGAGACTAAGGGGAGCCGAGAGATGGCTCACAGGCCGAGGGCACCGGCCACGGCCATGGCCTCGTGTTCGGGATCGGCCTGGCCGATGTGTACGTTGACGTGAATTTCGTCATCGCCCGGCTCTTCGAGAATGTCGGACTGGGATTGCAGCATGCTCGGCTTCATGAAGTGGCCTTGGCGGTGGGAAAGGCGTTCCATCACCTCGTCGAATGTGCCCTGCATGTAGACGAACACCACGCCTTGACGGCGCAGCTTGTCGCGGTAGATCTTCTTCAACGCCGAGCAGGTGACCACGGCGGGCTCGCCGGCGGCCACGCGCTCGTCGATCCACGCGGCGATGGTGTCGAGCCAAGGCCAGCGGTCTTCGTCGGTGAGCGGGTGTCCGGCGGCCATCGAGATGGTGGCGCATTCGGACCATGCGAACGAATCCGATCAGGCCATCAGCCACATCGCCGGCACTGAAGCCTGACCCGTCATCGTCACAGCACCACGCGGCGGTTGAGGTCGCGGCGCAGCGTCTTCCAGCCGGGTAGGTAGGCGGTCATGCGGCGCTGGAATCCGGCACCGTGGCCGCTTTCCCACAAATGCGTCATCTCATGGACCAAGACGTATTCCAGGAATTGCGGTTCCATCAGTCCCAATTGAAGGTTCAGACGGATGCGGCCGGTTCGCGGTGTACACGATCCCCAGCGCGAGGTCATGACCCGTAGCGTGATATGCGTGGGCTGCCGGCCGACGACCGGCCCCCACTTGGCCAGCAGCTGTGGCAACGCGGCGTTGATCGCGGCCGCCGCTTGTCGTTTGCGTTCGTCGGTCCAGATTTGGGAGCGGTCAAAATACGGTTGGACATTCGTACCGGCTTGGCCTGGCCCGGCGTCACCAATTCCCGGACGACTGATATCACCGGTTTTCGGACGACCGGCAACGCCTCCATCATGGCCGCTGGCACCAGCTACACCACGACCTCCGTTCTCGAAGCCGGCGCCCTCGTTCAATGCCATGATGGAGCGCCGTTGCGCCTCAGCCATGCGCTGCTGCTGGGCGAGAATCCACGAATGTCGCTCTTTGACGAAATCCGCAATGCGACTCTCGCTCATCCGCATCGGTGCGGAGATTTCGACGCGGCCGCTCGGCGGTTTGATGCGCAGATACAGGTTTTTGATGGGTTTGCGCGTCAGGTGCAGATGGATGCCATCAATATCCAACGACTGCCCGGCGGCAGCGGACCGAACGGATTTCGGCGCACCGGACTTCGGAGCGGTGGATTGACGACGGCGATAAGGCACGCAAGTCATTCTCGCACAACGGCGGACAACGATGGCGGCCCGCCCGGAACCTAACGTTCCGAACGGGCCGCCATCAGCAATGAACGGTGCTGTCGGCAACGGCTACAAACCGTCACCGAGCCATTGAGTCACCCAATCAGCAACCGGCCGCGGTCAGCACCTGGTCGAGGATCTCGACGCCCTGGGTCGCCTCGTCGGCGGAGATGACGCAAGGAGGAGTGACGTGGATGCGGTTGTTGTGCACGCCGAGAATCAGGCCGCGCTTGTCGCCTTCGGCCACGATCTGCTTCATCGTGGCGTCGTCCAGCGGCTCCTTGGTGGTGCGGTCGGCAACCATTTCCACGGCCCAGAACACGCCCTTGCCGCGAACCTCGCCGATCTTCGGGTGCTTGTCGTACAGAGCGGTGAGCTGCGGGCCGAGCACGTCCTTGCCGATGGTGTAGGCGTTGTCGACGATGTGCTCCTCTTCCATGGCTTCCTGGGTGGCCACGATGGCGCCCATGGCCAGCGGGTGACCGGAGTAGGTCAGGCCGCCGGGGAAGACGATGTCGTCGAAGCGGTGGGCCACCGGGTCGCTCATAATCACGCCGCCGGCGGGCACGTAACCGGAGTTGCAGCCCTTGGCGAAGGAGATGATGTCCGGCGTGTAGTCGTAGTCGTCGAGTGCGAACCAGAAGCCGGTGCGGCCGAAGCCGGCCATGACCTCGTCGGTGATCATCAGGATGCTGTACTTCTTGGTGATCTCGCGCACGCCCTTGAAGTAGTCCTTGGGCGGAATGATGATGCCTGCGGTGCCCGGCACGGATTCGAGCAGCACGGCGGCGATGGTGTCCGGGCCCTCGAACTGGATCACGTGCTCGAGGTGAGCCAGCGCACGCTCGCACTCCTCTTCCTGGGTGGTTGCGGAGAACTCGGAGCGATACAGGTACGGGGTGAAGAAGTGCACGTGGCCGCGAGAGTAGTCGTTGGGCTTACGGCGCCAGTCACCGGTGGCGCTGATGGCCGCACCGGTGTTGCCGTGGTAGCAGCGGTAGGAAGACAGAATCTTGTCGCGGCCAGTGAACAGGCGGGCGGCGCGCATCGCGTTTTCATTGGCGTCGGCGCCAGCGTTGGTGAAGAACACCTTGTCGAAGCCTTCCGGAGCGCGGCGGGCCACCAGGGAGGCGGCGCGGCCACGGGCTAGGTTCGCGTAGTCAGGTCCGACGGTGCACAGGAGTTCCGCTTGCTTCTTGATGCCCTCGATCACCTTCGGGTGCTGGTAGCCGATGTTGACGTTGACCTGCTGGCTGGTGAAGTCGAGCATTTCACGGCCGTCGCCGTACTTCAGCCACACGCCGTGACCGGTTACCACTTCAGTGGGATCCAGGTTGCGCTGTGCGTGCCACGAATGGAATACGTGTGCGCGGTCCAGCTTGTAAGCGTCGTCCCAGATTTCCGCATCCTGCGAAAGATCATGCCCCATGATGTGTCCTTTCCTCGATATTTTCTCGAAGTGCCCGATGCCGTCTCCCGTGGATCGGGGCAGGGCAGCAACGCGCTGTGAATGTCATTATGAGAGTTGAACATTTCGCGTCAAACTCGAACATTTAATAATGTTACAGTAGTGGCGAATACGAAATCATTTTGAAACATAGGAACAAGAACAATAATTGTATCCAGATTATGTAATGTTTATGTTATTCAAAAACATACTCATTGCACAATGCGGCGCTAACATTTGACTACCGTTGCCACAGTGACCGTTACTATCGGCAGTCAAGCAGCCAGCAACAAGCCGGCAACCGCCATCGATCATCAGCCGGCGGCAATCGGCAACATTCACGCAGACGCGCGCTCATCACGCTCGCCGCCAAGATCCGGGAGGCAGATCATGGATACGCCATCGCCATCAACCGCATCAACAACCGCACATGCCGTCGGCTACAACGATGAGCCAAGCATTACGGCCGCTCCCCTGCGTTCCACCGACGACCTGGCCGTTGATGCCGGCCAGTTATCCTCACTCATCCTCACCACCGAGGCGACGGCCACCCCGCAACGCATCGTCGAATCGGTCACCTCGCTGACCTCCTCCGGCATACTTGCGGAAGGCCAGCGCATGCCCACCGTACGCGATCTCGCCCGACTGCTACGCACCAGTCCGGCCACCGTCTCCAGTGCCTACCATGCCCTCGCCAGGTCCGGCATACTGCGCTCCCGCGGGCGCGCCGGAACATTCGTACTGCGGCAGTCGCGCACGCATCGCTACGATGCCGGCGACTTGCTGGCCGAAGCCCCGGCCACCGCGCCGGACCGACCGATTATCGACCTGTCCAAGGGCACGCCGGACCTTTCGCTGCTGCCGGACATCCGCCCGTTTCTCGGCAAGCTCGGCACGCACAAGGCATTCGTCAATTCATACGACGGGCCGACCATCCTGCCCATGCTGGAACAGATTTTGCGACGCAACTGGCCGTATGAGCCGGAGGCGATGACTATGGCATCCGGCGCGGGCGACGGTTTGGCGCACACCATGAACGCTTTTGTTCAGCCGGGTGATTTTGTGATTACCGAGGCACCGGAATATCCGCTGATTCTCGACATGATCGAGGCACATGGCGCGATGGCGTTCGGCGTGCCGATGGACGGGTTCGGTATGCTGCCCGACGCACTCGACCGTGCGCTGACCATGCTGGAATCGCAGCGTCTGGCGGTGCCGCACGGCGGCCATCAGGTCAGTATGATCCTGCTGCAGCCGCGCGCCCAGAACCCTACCGGGGCCAGCTTCAGCCCGCAACGCATCGACGCTTTGGCGGACGTGCTGCTCGCGCACTACCCGAATGGCGTTGGTATGCCGCTGATTGTGGAAGACGATCACAGTGGCGATGTGGCCAATGCGTATGCGACATCGTTGGCGCAACGATTGCCGCAACACGTGGTGCATATCCGCAGTTTTTCGAAGTCGCACGGGCCGGATCTGCGCTTGGCTGCGCTGTCTGGGCCGGAGGATGCCGTGGAGGCGATTATCGCCCAACGACGCTTGGGATCGGGATGGGTGAGCCGGTTCCTGCAAGAGATTCTGTATGAAATGCTGGCCGACAAAGAGGCGTTCCACACGGTGACCAACGCCCGGCATATCTACGCCACCCGGCAAAAGACGATGCACGCGCTGCTGCTGCGTCAAAGTTTGGACGTGCATACCGGTGACGGACTGAATCTGTGGATTCCGGTGCGCGACGAGCCGGCGGCGCTGCGACTGCTGGCCGAACAGGGCATCCGTGTGGCCGCCGGCAAGCCGTTCCTGCCGAGCCTGCGTATCAGCGCCGACGCCACCGGAGCCGACGCGGGGGCCGGTGCGGGCGTGGACGCGCATGCCAGTCGAGGCATCCGCGTCACCATCGCACAGCAGGGAGCCGTCAACG
>ENA-OXVB01000150-OXVB01000150.1-human-gut-metagenome-genome-assembly--contig:-NODE-150-length-23286-cov-17.5194_pt1 | contig 23286 bp, 17 predicted proteins | sample MGYA00249571_ERZ652685 | MGnify/ENA primary metagenome ERZ652685 (study PRJEB26925, sample SAMN05826705) | human gut metagenome | biome: ENVO:2100002; feature: ENVO:00000062; material: ENVO:00002003... | reverse complement strand
ACCTCGCCGAGCAGCGGGTAGGTGATGTCGATGCCGCGCCGCACCCGCTCCACCGCATTCGCCACGTGGTCCGACAGGGCCATGACCAGCGTGGTGCTGCCGGTCTCGCGCTCCCCCAGTCCGGCTTCCTGCATGGATTCGACGACCACGCGGATGATTTCGGGCGGAATGTCCGCCAGCATCTGCGCCAGATGGTCAGGGTCGCGCCCGTCCGATGGCACGAAGGTGCGCACAACTTTCGACTCGTCGACCGTCTGCCCCGGCTTGGCCTGGAACCCCAGTCCGCGGCCGGTGAGAATCACCTCACCGCCGTCGCCGCCTTTGGCGAGCACGACGTTGTTGTTGAACACTCGCAGTATTTCCATGGCATCCTTTCGCAACGTCATTGTTCCACATCGATGATCGGGCTGCCGGCTGATACGGTTTTGCAGTCGCCGCCGTTGTCGTCGCTGCTACCGTCGCCGATCAACGGCGTGACCACGGTCAGTTCAGCGGCGTTGACCACCGTCACCACCACCACAACGCTGTGCCCGGCCGCCGCGACTTTGCCGAAATCCACGGTGGCCAGTAGCTCTCCCGCCGCGATCCGCTCGCCTTTGCCCACGGCCACGACGAATCCCTCGCCATCCATATCGACGGTGTCAATGCCGACATGAACCAGCACTTCGATGCCGTCATCGGTTTTAATGCCGAAGGCATGGCCGGTCCGGGCCACGGTTTTCAGCGTGCCACTGACCGGTGCTAGCACGGCCGTCTCGCCGGCCGTCTCCGGCACGACGCCTACACCCTCCCCCAGCGCGCGGGAGGCGAACACCGGATCGCCAGTCGCTTCCAGATTCATCAACCGGCCGGCGACCGGCGACAGGATGGCGTTGGAGTCAGGAGTCCGATCGGAGGCAGGCCGCGATGGGGAATCTTCCGCAGACTCCGCATCCGACGATGTCGCGCCAATCCCTCTCACCGCATCCTGCGAGCGTACGTTCTCGCCCGCCGAGACCATCTGCGCCTCCGTGGCGCGCGGCGGCGTACGGTACCCGAACAGCACCGTCAGCACCATCGCCATTACAAACGCAACGGCGATGGACAGCGCGTACACCCACATTCTGTCAAACACCGGAATCGTCAGCAACGAGGAGAAGGCGAACGCCGTAGTCGTGACGCCCCGGACCATCTGACCGGATGGCAGCACGGACGGGAACAGCCAGCCAAGCACCGCGCTGGTCACGCCGCCGGCCGCGCAGCCGGCGAGCAGCCAGCGGTAGACGCGGCGGTGATGCAGATGGATGCCGTACAGGCTCAGTTCCGAAACGCCACCCAGCAATCCCGCGAGCAACGCCCCCACCGCGGTCTGCCGCATGGCCGAATCCTTGCCGCGTACGGCCAGCACGAGCACGCCAGCGGTGGCACCGAAGCAGGCAAAGTTCCATACACCCATCGGACCTTGGACGAAATCGTAGCCGAGCGCCTGAATGTTCATCAGCATCAGGGCATTCAACGGCCAGTGCAGACCGAGCGGCACGAGAAACGGGTAGAGCATCGGGATGATGAACGCGAATAGGAACGGCACGTGCGCGTTAAGCCATGCTGTGGCCGCTCCCAGCCCACCGCCGAGCCATATTCCCAGAGGCCCGATGACCAGTATGGTGAGCGCAAAAACGACGACCAGTGAGAGGAATGGCACGAACACCAGCTGTACGCTGTCGGGAATGACGCGCTTCAACCCGTGGTAGACCACGGCGAGCACGGCAGCCATGAGCAACGGCACGAAGACGTTGCCGCCGTAGTCGTTGAGTTGAATCGGTATGCCGAACGCCGACACGGTGCAGGTTTCGGCGCCGAATACGGCGTTGGCCGAGCATTGAATCGCCCCGGAGAGGGCGCTGGATACGGACGTCCCGGACATTCCGGACATTCCGGACATCACGCCAGTAAACTGCGGGGTCATCAGCGCGGCCATAATCGCGCCGCCGAGCCAGGGGTCGACGTCCAGTTTCTTGGCCGCATTGTAGGCGATCATAATCGGCAGAACGGTGAACACACCCTCCCAAATCGCCTTGAGTAGTATCCAGCCGGCGGAGGTCTCGCCGTCAGGCACGATGCCGAGTGCAACGATCACGTTGACGATGGCGATGACCAGCGAGGCACCGAGCAGTACACCCAGAATCGGGCGGAACGAGTCAGACAGGTAGTCGAAAAACGCGGCAGCCCAAGCGCGGGCGGCACTGCCCCACTCGCGGACGGTACGAGGCGTGAAGTGACGGGATGTATTGGATGGGCCGCAACTTTGTTCGGCGTCGGTGGCAGTATCGCGCGATGGTGCGGCATCGTCGGAAAGGTACGGCGCGGACTGCGCGGGTTGCGTGGGCTGTGTGGATTGCGCTGACTGCGCGGGCTGCGCTGGCTGAGTGGGCTGCATTGACTGAGTGGGTTGCGTTGACTGCGACGCTGACTGCATCACTGCCGATGGCAATTGCGCTGCCGGCATCAATCGCGCCGTCCGCAGCCGAACGATCTGCTCGTACACCGAGGCGACCGCTCCGCCGATGATGACCTGATAACGATTGCCGGCTCGCGGGAATGCACCGAGGACTCCGGGGATGGATTCAAGACCGTGCTGGTTGACATGGCCGGCATCGGCCAGTTCGAAGTGCAGTCGCGTGGCGCAATGGGTCAGGCTGGTAATGTTCGCGGGGCCGCCGACGGCATCGACGATGCGCGCCGCAATCACTGCAGGCGTTGCGTTCGATGCGTTCGCCACGGTTCCTCCTTGCTGCCGTATGCCACTGTGTTCCATTATCGGCGCTGGGTGCCCCAAAAGCACGGCAATGCCGGCAAAGCATCGCGAAACGGCAACTATGCGCTAGGCGCTCCGCGATGGTGTCCCGCCATAATGTTCCGCGATGATGCTTCGCCACACCCGTTCTCCGTATTTGCCGCAGCGCCCATTCCGACATCATTCCACCATGCAGAATCCTGCAATCGTTGTCAAAAATCATCGTTTTTTGCTGCCTATTCGGAGTGTCGCGACCGAGAAAGTCGTATCCTATCTTTCACACACGTTGCGTAGCAGGGTTGTTACTCAAAACGAGGCAAGACCTGGAGCGACGTGGAATTTGCGTATCGTAATATGCGAATTCCACGTTGTTCCCAGGTCTTTTTTTGTTTTCGGGCGACTTCAGACAATCGAAGCCTGACCTTGCACGCGGCAGAGGGGCCACGCAACAGGCGCGGCCCGTCAACGGCGAAAGGACAAGGCAATGACGACGACAACGGCATCACCCGTATCGAAACAGACGGCATCCGCGGCACAGGAGACCGGCGCAACCGGTGCAGCGGCCACCGCAATCGAAACCATCGAAACCGGCGTGGCCGGAGTGGCGGACGCGGCCACAAACGCGGCAGCCAACGCAATCGAGGACCTCGAAGCCGCCGAATCACGCGGCTTCTCCACGCGCTTCCCGCTCAACAGCGCATTCATCTTCACCTTCGGCGCGCTCGGCGGCATGCTGTTCGGTTTCGACACCGGCATCATCTCCGGCGCCTCCCCGCTTATCGAATCGGACTTCGGCCTGAGCGTCTCCCAGACCGGCTTCATCACCTCCTCGGTGCTGATCGGCTCGTGCGCAGGCGCGCTGTCGATCGGCGCACTGTCTGACCGGTTCGGCCGCAAGAAGCTGCTCATCGTCTCCGCGCTGCTGTTCCTGCTCGGCTCAGGCCTGTGCGCCTCCTCCACCGGATTCGCGATGATGGTGTGCGCCCGCATCATCCTGGGCCTCGCGGTCGGCGCGGCCTCCGCCCTGACCCCGGCGTACTTGGCCGAACTGGCGCCGAAGGAGCGTCGCGGCTCACTGTCCACGCTGTTCCAGCTCATGGTCACCTTCGGCATTCTGCTGGCCTACGCCTCCAACCTCGGATTCCTGAACCACAACCTCTTCGGCATCCGCGACTGGCGCTGGATGCTCGGTTCGGCGCTGGTGCCGGCCGCCTTGTTGCTGCTCGGCGGCCTGTTGCTGCCCGAATCCCCGCGTTATCTGGTGAACAAGGGCGACACCCGCAACGCCTTCAAAGTGCTTACGCTGATTCGCAAGGACGTGGATCAGACCCAGGTGCAGATTGAGCTGGACGAAATCAAGGCCGTGGCCGCACAGGACACCAAGGGTGGTGTGCGCGAACTGTTCCGTATCGCTCGTCCGGCGCTGGTGGCCGCCATCGGTATCATGCTGTTCCAGCAGCTCGTGGGCATCAACTCGGTGATCTACTTCCTGCCGCAGGTGTTCATCAAGGGCTTCGGCTTCCCTGAAGGCGACGCGATCTGGGTGTCGGTGGGCATCGGCGTGGTGAACTTCGTGAGCACCATCGTGGCCACGCTTATCATGGATCGTTTCCCGCGCAAGGGCATGCTGATCTTCGGTTCCATCGTGATGACCGTTTCGCTCGCAGTGCTCGCCGTGATGAACTTCGTGGGCGACGTGGCCGTGCTGGCAGTGCCGACGATGATTCTCATCGCTTTCTATATCCTCGGCTTTGCGGTCTCGTGGGGCCCGATCGCCTGGGTGCTTATCGGCGAGATCTTCCCGCTGAGCGTGCGCGGCATCGGCTCATCCTTCGGCTCGGCGGCGAACTGGCTGGGCAACTTCATCGTCTCCCAGTTCTTCCTCGTGCTGCTCGATGCGTTCGGCAACAATGCGGGCGGCCCGTTCGCGATTTTCGGCGTGTTCTCGGCCCTGTCCATCCCGTTCGTGCTGCGCTTGGTGCCCGAGACCAACGGCAAGTCGCTGGAGGAAATCGAGAAGGAAATGACCAAGCGCTAGACAACCGGCACACGATTCGCACAAAAGTTGACAACTCTTAACATAATCGTACCCAACGTGGCGAAAAAACGTGGCAGAATAGGGAGCATGGTAGCAAACAATGCGGGTCAGCCCGCCACCCCAGCAGATCTGATCAATGTCGATGAGGTTATCGGCAAATACTATGACCTCGTCCCCGATCCCGAAGTCCCCGAGCAGCGTGTCATCTTCGGCACCTCCGGCCACCGCGGATCGTCCCTGAAGACCTCGTTCAACGAGGCCCACATCATCGCCATCTCCCAGGCCATCGCCGAATACCGCAAGAAGGCCGGCGTCACCGGCCCGCTGTACCTCGGCTCCGACACCCACGCGCTGTCCGGCCCGGCCAAGAAGACCGCCATCGAGGTGCTCGTCGCCAACGGCGTGCACGTACGCGTCGATTCCCGTGACGACTTCGTGCCCACCCCGGTGGTCTCCCAGGCCATCCTGACCCACAACCGTGCGGTCGACGGCACCCAGCGCTTCGAGGGCGAGGGCCTCGCCGACGGCATCGTCGTCACGCCGTCCCACAACCCGCCCACCGACGGCGGCTTCAAGTACGACCCCGTCACCGGCGGCCCGGCTCCGGCCGAGACCACCAACGCCATCGCCGCTCGCGCCAACGAACTGCTCGGCGACTTCAAGTCCATCAAGCGAGTGCCATACGAGGAGGCCATCAAGTCCGAGTACGTCGAGGGCTTCGACTTCCGCGAGCACTACGTGGACGACCTGGAGAACGTCATCGACTTCGACGTGATCCGCAACTCCGGCGTGCGTCTGGGCATCGATCCGCTCGGCGGCGCTTCCGTGAACTACTGGCCGCTCATCAACGAGAAGTACGGCCTGAACATCGGCGTGGTGCGTCCTGAGGTCGACCCGACCTGGCGCTTCATGACCATCGACCACGACGGCAAGATCCGCATGGACCCGTCTTCCCCGTACGCCATGAAGGGCCTGGTCGACGAGCTCAACGCCGGCGCTTGGGACAAGTACGATCTGGTCGGCGGCACCGACCCGGACGCCGACCGTCACGGCATCGTCTGCCCGAACTGGGGCGTGATGAACCCGAACCACTACATCGCCGTGTGCGTGGAGTACCTGTTCGGCGGCAACCGTCCGGGCTGGCCTGAGGGCGCAGCCGTGGGCAAGACGCTGGTCTCCTCTTCCCTGATCGACCGCGTGGCCGCATCGATCAACGCGAAGGTCATCGAAGTGCCGGTGGGCTTCAAGTGGTTCGTGGACCCGCTGTTCAGCGGCGAAGTCGCCTTCGGCGGCGAGGAGAGCTCCGGCATGAGCTTCCTGCGCAAGGACGGCCGCGTGTGGACCACCGATAAGGATGGTCTGATCCCCGACCTGCTGGCCGCCGAGATCACCGCCAAGACCGGCAAGAACCCGGCCCAGCTTCACCAGGAGCAGGTCGAGCGCTTCGGCGAGTCTTGGTACAAGCGCGTCGACACCCCGACCACGCTGGAGCAGAAGGCCAAGTTCGCCAAGCTGACCGGTGATGATGTGGCCGCCACGCAGCTGGCTGGCGAAGACATCACCGCCAAGCTGACCGAGGCACCGGGCAACCACGCCAAGATCGGCGGTCTGAAGGTCACCACCAAGGACAACTGGTTCGCCGCCCGCCCCTCCGGCACCGAGAACATCTACAAGGTGTACGCCGAGTCCTTCGTCTCCCCCGAGGCTCTGGACAAGGTGCTCGACGAGGCCACCGTCGTGGTCGACAAGGCCCTGAGCGAGTGAAATCGCTGCGTTAGTCGCGTTCACAGCAACCAATAAGGCTCTGCATTGGATTCATACAATCCACTGCAGAGCCTTATTTTTTAGTGCATATGCAGTTCGCGACCACTGAAACACGCAGGTCAACGGTTCTCCTCATGCACCGTGACTGCATTTTCTCAACATCACTGCAGGGCAGGACGGCCATATGGCCGCGAAACGTTCGCCTGCCTACATTATGACCGAGTTTCCCATCATCATTGTGGGGTCACAGCGGCCAGATGACCACCGAAGCGTTCGGTCGGCTTGCATCATGGTCGAGTTTTAACATCGTTGTGGGACGCCACGACGAATTTGCCCATTCCAGAGTTGCCATCCCACAAAAGCGTGGGACAACAGCTAAGTCAATCGTTTTACATTTCCCCCATCCCACACACTCAAACTGGAAACCCCGGAAAGACGCCATTCCTGCCACACCCGTCACAGCCATTACCCGAGGGGCCGTGGGACGCCACGCAAAAATCGGCAAAACACGCGTAGCGTCCCACACCCATTGGCGCAAATCCACGCTCAATGCACCGACAACACCCCCAATCGACCACTATGACACATTTCCCTCCACAATCGAACACTAGTCATTCACGAAATCCATCACTACAAGGCATCGCAATCGAACGGCATGCAATATCAAGCACACACCACAACAACAGGTCGTACAAATATTGCCTTTACATCAGTCCGTTTCGAACATCATGGTCACAGCAGGCTCTGCGCCAACTCTTCAAGAGACATGGCAACTACATGAAACTCGAATACGGCACCGCGCGAAGCAAGCGCCCTCGCCACGTTGAAAGCGAATTCAGCACGAGTATCCTCGTTAGCGATACTTGCCGCCGTGGCGATGAAGACCAGCCATCTCCGCCCGACCAGCATGCCCCTTTTCTCTTGGTCACGGCGCCATTGAGTCTTACTCGTACGATGATGATCGCCATCATATTCAACAGCGACCTTGAACTCTGGCCACGCTAAGTCCAACGTTATGGGAGCTCCAGATGCAAAAGCCGCGTCCGGCACCACATAGTTCGCAACCGGCTGTGGAATCCCATGCGCCACCAGAGAGAGTCGTTCTTCTGATTCTTTGGGCGAATCAGCACCAGGTGATATCAGAGGCAATGCTCGAACGCAGGACGGGCGCCCTCTGAATCGGGTAAATTGCTCCACGAACTTCACCAGATCCTGATAGATTGCAGCAGCATCACGATCCTTAGCCAATACTGGCTGTTTGCTCGTAGCAGTAATGACGGCATCCCCGAGCACAATCAGAGACTCAAAAGAAACATACGGGGCAAGTTGAGCCCATACGTGAAACAGGTCCAGCGCAAACACGTGTTGGTTCATTTCCACATTGGCGGCTTTAGCCGCATGTTTCCAAATATGCGTTTGCAGTGGTGCATGGCGTGTACGAAACCGCTTGCTCTTAACGCTGGATACAGTGTGCAGCTTGGCCGAGTCGAGGTCGCAATCGGCGGGAATCGGTACGGATTGCAGAGCGAGGGAAGTGGTCATGCCGAAAAGCAGCTTCTTGCCCGCCCGTTTCGCTTCCTCAGTGCAGCGTGCGACCATGTCGCGTTTGCGCTGGGCAAGGCTTTCGCTCATGGTCGGTGCCGCCGCAGAATCATGTGCACCACTGTTTGGCGATGGCGAGTCGCGAAAAGTCGGGTATTTCGAGTCAGCAGAAAATGCCCCCGCAAATTCGGGCGGAACAAAAACTGTCTCCGATTCTTCCGGAGGCGGATCGTATATAGAGCCTGGCAGAGCTCCATAGTTGGTGATGCCGTCGGTCATCCTGTTCATGACACCACCATATGGGTAGTGGGTGCGGAAACGGAAGCCGATTCGAGGTATGTGGTCCTAGCTTCACTTACGCACATTCATTGTGGATAACCATGTGGACACCTCACTTATACACATAGTCACCCACCTCTTCAACCCCGATTTGACACACTAACTGTATCTGATATGATTACAGTATCATAACTGTACACATCATAGCTACAGTTCGACTCGGTAAGGAGGTCGTTTCATGAACGGCGACCATTCACTGGCAGTGCACGCATTGGTCTACCTTGACCATCGCGCCACACACCTGCCCAGTCAGATCCTGGCCGAGAACATATGTACCAATGCGGCGCGCGTGCGCAAAGTAATGCGACCGCTCGCCTCAGCCGGACTCATCGCCACTAAAGAGGGTGCTGAAGGCGGGTACGCTCTGGCCCGGCCCGCCGCCGAAATCACTTTGCGCGCGGTAGCGGAAGCCACCGGCACCACTTTTGTGAAAGTGAACTGGACACCGGGCGACGTACACGAGGACTGTCTGGTGTCATCTTCAATGGGCGCAGTGATGAACGACATCTATGCCGGTCTCAACCGCACTTGCCTCGAACAACTCGAACACACCACCATCCACGACATCACCGAACAGATATTCAGCGAGCGCAAAGGCTAATAATCCCGCGCGTTTCCCCTAGCCAGCATCAGTCGATAACGCTTCGGCAGTCAAAGAAGAAAACAGACGCCGCACGGCACACAACACATCAGCACAACGCACTCTTATCACTCGAATACGTAAGGAAGTAACCATGTCCATCAGCACACCCAATGCCATCAGCACACCCAGCACCTCCCCCACTATCACCACCGACGCCCTGATCATTGGATTCGGCAAGGGCGGCAAAACCTTGGCTGCCAAGCTCAGTGCAGCCGGCCGCAAGGTCGTCGTCGCCGAGGCAAGCGCCGACATGTACGGCGGCACCTGCATCAATATCGGATGCTTGCCGTCCAAGTCACTGATTTTGTCCGCCGAACAGGCGCGGCGGGATGGCGCGAACAGTACTCCCGAAACCCGCGAAGCAGCGTTCGAGGCTGCTATCAAGGAGAAGCGCCGCGTCACTTCGATGCTGCGCGACAAGAACTATCACAAGCTCGCCGACCAAGACAACATCACCGTAATCACCGGCCGCGCTCACTTCACCGGCCCTCATAGCGTGGAAATCGCCACCGCTGAGGGCCCGGTCGCCGTGACCGCCAGCAAGATCTTCATCAATACCGGTGCCACGCCGCGCATTCCGGATATTCCCGGTATCCACACTACGCCCGGCGTCTACACCAGCACTGGACTGATGGATCTCGACGATATGCCGCAGCGACTGGTGATTATCGGTTCAGGATTCATTGGACTTGAGTTTGCCTCGATGTTTGCCGATTTCGGCACGGCGGTTACCGTGCTGCAGCACAATGCCGAGTTCCTGCCGCGCGAGGATGCGGATGTGGCGGCCGCGATTCGCGCACAGTTGGAAGCGCAGGGCGTCAAGTTCCTGTTCAACGCGGATACCAAGGCCATCGCGCCTGCTGCTGACGGCGGCGTCAGGTTGTCCGTTGCGGTGAAGGGTATGACTCGCGGCGCATCGCAAGCTTGCGATTCCACCCCCGCCGGCACCGGGAACGCTCATACCGATATCACCGGCGCCACCGACACTACAACAACCACCAGCCCCACTAGCAACCCGACCGATCACGCCACGATGTCACACGTTCAAACGAAACCATCAGACGATGGCGAGCCGCGGTTCGCCGAGCCGGCTGAAGCCCGATTCTGCCTGACCACTGACGCGGTACTGGTGGCCACCGGACGTACGCCGAACGTCGAGGGACTGCATCTTGAGGCAGCTGGCGTGGAGCTCACCGAACGCGGTGCCGTGAAAGTCGACGAGCTTCTGCGCACCACAGCAGCCGACATTTGGGCTCTGGGCGATGTGAACGGCGGCCCGCAGCACACGTACATTTCGCTGGATGACTATCGCGTGGTGTGGTCGCAGCTCAATGGTTCCGACCGTCCGTACACGGTGAAGGACCGCAAGCATGTGCCGTCGAGCACATTCCTCGCCACGCCTTACTCGCGCGTGGGATTGAATGAGCGCGAGGCGAAGGCGGCTGGATTGGATTATGTGGTCAAGCGATTGCCGGTGGCCGCTGTGCCGAAGGCCCAGGTAATGCGGCGACCGGATGGTCTGATGAAGGCGATTGTGGAACGCAATACTGGCCGCATTCTGGGTGCGATGCTGCTTTCCGTCGAGTCGCACGAGGTGATCAATATCGTCAAGTTGGCGATGGATCTTGACGCGCCGGCCAGCACGTTGCGCGATATGGTGTTCACGCATCCGACGATTGCCGAGGCACTGAACGACTTGTTCGCGTAGTTTGTTCGCATAGCACGCCCGCGCAGCATGACCCGCGTAGCGCAGCCCGCAACAGACTCCCCTAATGCGCGCGAAGGTCCTCATCGACGTAAACCGATGAGGACCTTCGCGCTGTCGTCATGATCCGTACGTGACAGCAATCACGTCCGAACCAGCCGTTACTTCAAGCCGAGCTTACGGTCCAGAATGTCGGAGGCATCCAATCCTAAGCGGCGTCGGATGAACCAGCCAAGACCGAGCGGCAGGCCGGGAGCCAAGGCCATGCCGCCTGGACCGAGTGCCACGGTTTTGGAGTTGCCTGCGATAAGCATGGTGCCCTTGGATGCGGCCGTGGAGGTCGAACCATCGCTGTCCGCCTCTGGTTTGAGGATTTCGATGTTGCCGTCACTGGTTTTGTACAGTCCCTTATTCTCATTCCAGATACCGGATGCGCCATTGTTGCCGGCCTCACCCGCAGAGAGGAAATGTCTTGTTTTTCTTGTGAGCGCTCACCTATTCACGCGCGATGGCATGTTTTTCAAGCAAAGTCAATAGGTGTGATGTTATTCACACTCTTCACTACGTTGTTTTGCCTCGCACTGGGCAACCCCACTTCAGCAAGAGATTGCACAGCTTGCGTTAGGGTGGAGAACATGACTATCACAGTATCCACAGATGGGTCCGCATTAGGGAATCCAAACGGGCCAATGGGCTGGGCCTGGGCCGATCATGAGCAGAACGCCGGCGGCAAGCCCGGCCATAAGCACGACGACCATGGTTATGATGCGGGCGGCGCGACCAACGGCACCAATCAGATTGGTGAGCTGTGCGCAGTGCTGGAAGCTTTGCGAGCGCACCCGGGCCCTGAGCCATTGCTCATCGAATCGGATTCGCAGTACGCCATCAATTGCTCGACCAAGTGGGTCAAAGGCTGGAAGAAGAACGGCTGGAAAAATTCGCAGAAAAAGCCTGTGAAGAACAAAGAGCTTATTCAGGCGATCGACCGTGAGATCTCACAACGCCCTGGCCCGGTGGATTTCCGATGGGTCAAAGGTCACGCCGGCAACGAAGGCAATGAGCTGGTCGATGAACTGGCACGCACCTATGCGGGCGATTGCCGTTCGGGTGCGCGCGACGGCTATCTACCGATTGAAGGCTGGCAGTCGCTGCTGGGCTCCGAATACGCACATGGCACCGATGTGCCTCCAGACGTGCAATTGGTATTGGACGGCAAAGCGGATGCGGCAAGTTTGCGCAAGCCGGCTGCGGCGACGGATCAGACGGATGCCGCAAGGCCGGAGACCAAGTCTTCGTCACCCTTAGCGGCACAATCAACGCAACCTGTACAATCAACGCAACCTGTACCCCCCGCAAAGCCCAGCGGGCTGACGGTATCCGGTACGCTGACCTTCTCCCCCGCGCCGAAAACGAGCCCGTATTTCAACGGGCAGCCGATGCCGATCAAAGGCAGCATCGAAATCGAAGGCTATGTGGACGGCGACGGCAACCTGACCATCACCAACGCACCATTCGTACGACACTGACACCCAAACACACGAATATGTACCGCAATCGGACACGATGACACAAAATCGCTCATTCGCGTTAGGATAGGAGATAAGGCTTCACGCCGTTGATCCGTGCGGCGGAGGCAAGGATGGCAAAGGAGAAACCATGGATAAGGCACAGCAGGATGCGCTGAAGAAGGCGGCCGGCATCGAAGCCGCCAAGCTCGTTGAAAACGGCATGATCGCAGGCCTCGGCACTGGTTCGACCGTGAAGTTCCTGGTGGACGAGCTCGGCCGCCGTCATCAGGAGGAAGGTCTTGAGTTCACTGGCGTAACCACGTCTCGCCGCACGCAGGTCCAGGCTGAAAGCTACGGCATCAAGATCGTGGACATCGACGACGTGGACCACATCGACGTGACCATTGACGGCGCCGACGAAGTCGACAAGAACTTCAACGGCATCAAGGGCGGCGGCGCTGCTCTGCTGTGGGAGAAGATCGTGGCCACCAACTCCAACCAGATCGTGTGGATCGTGGACGAGTCCAAGGTTGTGGACACCATCGGCAAGTTCCCGCTGCCGGTCGAGGTCATTCCGTTCGGTGCCGGCCAAGTCATCAAGAAGTTCGAGGCCCGCGGCTACAAGCCGGTGCTTCGTCTTGACGCCGACGGCAAGGAAGTGCGCACCGACGAGAACAACTTCGTGGTGGACCTGCACCTGGAGCGCATCGATCACCCGCAGGAGCTGGCCGAAGACCTCATCAACACGGTCGGCGTGGTGGAGCACGGCCTGTTCCTCAACATGGTCGACAAGGTCATCGTCGGCGACCCGAACGGCCCGCGCGTGATGACCAACGCCAACAAGTGATCGTCTCACATCACTAAGCTTTTCCAAGCCCGCATCTGCACATCGCAGGTGCGGGCTTTACTGTTGCCCGAACAAGGCAAAGAGCCAAGCAAAAGAGAAACCCCGCGACCATAACGATCACGGGGTTTCTAATGCCTTGATTGCAGGTAAGACTACTTACGCTGGTGGCGGGTCTTACGCAGCAGTTTGCGGTGCTTCTTCTTGCTCATCCGCTTGCGGCGCTTCTTGATGACAGAACCCATCTGAAGCCTCCATTTCGATTAATCGTAAAAGTTGCAACTCGCACCATAATACACGTGTTGCCAGACAGAGGGAACCAGTATGTTGCCGATAGTCCGCATATGCCCTGAACGCAGTTGGGGCATCCACATCAGCAATGTGGATGCCCCAACGTTCATAAGTTTGTGCAGCAGCTGACAGCCGATACTAGATGCTACATCGGGAACTTCTGGTAGAAGCGATCGACCGCTTCCTTGGTGCCGGTAGCTTGGAAGACCACGGTATCGTTCTGCCAGATGGCAACGGCGTTCTTGCTGTTGGAGGCATCGGCCTTCACCACGTACGCGCCCGTGACGTTGCCGGAAACCTTGACGTTGCCGGATGCCGACTCATCGCCGGTCTGCGCAGCGACCAACGCATCGTACTGGGTCTTGGCATTGTCCGCCGACGACCACTGCGCGGCGACCAGCGTGACATCCTTGGCGGCATCACCAGTGGAGTAGGTCAGAGTGTACTCCTCGAGCGGCGACGCGGAATTCCACGTCGTGGAGGCATCCGCCTTGGTACGCGCGTAATTCAGCACGCTGCCCGGCATGGCCTTCAACAGCTCACTGGCATCATCCGGCAAAGCTGTGGCGTCGATGGTCGGCTTGGTCGGCTCGGATGATTCGGTTTTCTGCTGGCTGTTTTGGGTGGTAGTGGAGGTGCCATCATTCTTCTGGATGGCCCAACCCGGCCACACAAAGGCCGAAAGCACTGCCAGGATAATCACAACAGCTGCGGCAACCACCACTGCAATCAACTTGCCATGGGATTGCGTGGTCGAGGAGTTCTCACTATTAGTCATGCCCCGATTCTCTCACAGCCGCGTGACGCTAGGCGGCCGTAATTTTAGTCGTTGTGCGCAAGCCGCGTGAAACTCTTGTGAACGGTAAAAATTTACCGTCCGCTGGTGTTTGGGTTAGGGTGAGACCATGGCGAAATCAAGTGTGCAGTATGTATGTTCCGAATGCGGTTGGAACGGGCCGAAGTGGTACGGCCGTTGCCCCGAGTGTGGTCAGTGGGGCACGGTCGAGGAATTTCACGAGGCTCGGCCGGCGGCAGGCTCTCGCACGGCCGCTCCCGGCCGAACATCACGCACGCAGTCGGTTACGGTTGCCAACAACGCCAGATCTGCAGCCCGTCCGATTACCGAAGTGGGCACGGAAAGCGTCGAGCGGCTCGGTACCGGGTTTTCCGAATTCGACCGTGTGCTCGGCGGTGGCGTGGTGCCGGGTTCAGTAACGCTGATAGCGGGCGAACCGGGTATCGGCAAGTCGACATTGCTGTTGCAGACGGCCGGCAATATCGCGCGCGTTGTGGCGGGAGACAGTACGTTCCGAGGGGCAGGTCAGCGGTCTGCCCAACAGTCGGGCCGGGCGCAGGGCAACGCATCGAACACGGTGCCGATGCGGGGCAACGCATCGAACACGGTGCCGATGCGGGGCAACGCATCATCAACACACGCCAACACCGTGCTGTACATTTCCGGCGAGGAATCACAGGCGCAGGTTCGTTTGCGCGCTTCCCGCATCAATGCGGTGGAGCCGAACTTGTTACTGGCCTCCACCACCGACCTGTCCACAGTATTGGGGCTGATCGAACAGAACAAGCCGGCCTTGGCCATTGTGGATTCGGCGCAGACCATCGTCTCGCAGGAGGTCGATGGCATTTCCGGCGGTTCGACTCAGGTGCGCGAAGTGGCAAGCGCGCTGATAGATACCGCTAAGACACTTGACATTCCAGTATTTCTGGTTGGTCATGTGACCAAGGATGGTTCGATTGCAGGCCCGCGCACATTGGAGCATCTGGTCGATGTGGTCTGCCAATTCGAAGGCGACAGCGAGACTGCGCTGAGAATGCTGCGAGCGGTGAAGAATCGTTTTGGCCCGACCGATGAAGTCGGCTGTTTCGACATGAGCGGTGAAGGCATCGAAGAGGTCACCGATCCCGCCGGATTGTTCCTGTCTGGAGACGGCCCTGATGCGGCCAACGCGGCACCCGTGGAAGGCACCTGCGTGACGTTCACATTGGATGGGCATCGCAGTCTGCCTATCGAAGTACAGGCTCTGGTCACCACGTCGGTGCTGCCCACACCCCGTCGTGCGGTCAATGGCGTGGACCCCAGCCGTATCGCCATGCTGGTCGCGGTGCTCTACCGTCACAGCAAGCTCAACCTGCTGTCCAACGACCTGTATATCTCCACTATTGCCGGGGGCCAGGCCAAGGAGCCCGGTTCCGACTTGGCGATAGTGGCGGCACTGGCGAGCGCCGCCACGTCAAAACCCATTGCGCGAGCCACGTGCGCCATTGGTGAGATTTCCCTGACCGGTCAGGTGCGCCCGGTACCGCGTATGGAATATCGCCTTCGCGAGGCCGCACGCCTCGGCTTCACCACGGCGGTCATTCCGCCACTGCGCAAGCCGGTGCATGTCGAGGGACTTCAGCTGGTGGAGTCCAACACATTGTCCGACGCATTAGACGCCTTGGGAGTGCGTAAATAGCCCTGAGATATGCCTCAGGCGGTAAGACGCTTGGTCTCCTCGACGTTGCGCTTGAGTTCGTCGACGAGTTGGTCGGGGCCATCAAACTTGACCTGCGGGCGCAGGAAGCCGACGAATTCGACGCGAACCTTGTGGTCGTACAGGTCGATCCATTCTTCAGTGATGCAGTAGGCCTCCACCACACGTTCGTTGAGCCCTGTTTTCTCGCTGAAGGTGGGTTTGGTGCCAATGGAGATGGCGGCGGGCCAACGGTTTTCACCATCTACCAGCCAACCGGCATAGACGCCGTCGACCGGAATGTAGCCTGCAATGTCGGAGCCAAGATTGGCGGTGGGGAATCCGATGGTGCGGCCACGCTCCTCACCGTGCACCACTTCGCCCTCGATGGAGTGCGGAGCACCCAGAATGGCGTTGGCGTCCTGGATTCGGCCATGAGCCAGCAGGTAGCGCACATTGGTGGAGCTCCATGCGCGCATTGCCTTGGCCTGGTTCTTCTTGCTCCATGCGCGGCGCTCGGCCTTGGTGGCATTGGCCAGCGGGTCGACGGGCTCTCCCCATTCGCTCGGGGCTTCCGGCTTGAAATCGCGCGGAATACGCACTTCACCCGGGCCACGGTCATCGACCACATCAAGTTCGAATACACCGGTGGCGGCGGCAAGATTGGCGATATGCTTCACATCACCTTCTCGACCCTTGCCCATGGCGGCATCCTGCCCAAGGACCAACGTGCGCATACCCAGCTTGCCGGTGAGTCGGCCAAGGAAGAAAATGTATGACATAGCTGCGAAGGCCAGCGTGTAGTGCACCACCAGCACGTGGTCCACGCCGAACTGTTCCATGCGGTGCAGTCGATCATCCACACTGGTCAAGGCTTCGGCATCCACGTTCTGCACCGCGGGTTCTTCGCCATGGTGCGAGATGACCCAGCCGTGCACGAATGCGGGGCGCGGATCAAACAGAATCACCACGGAAAAAGCATCATGCTGGTGCGCGAGTTCCACCACACGCTTGATCACCGCCTGATGACCCAAGTGCATGCCATCAAATGCGCCCAATGTCACCACGGCCTTCTTATCGTTACTGAACGAGGGCCATTCAATCGAACCTTCGGCGTCAGGGGTCAGGTGCGTGATATCCATCAGTGTGCTGTTCCTTTTATCCGTGCGATGTTATTCATGCAATATAGACGTTGTTGTGCGCGGCCTGTATCAAGCTGCACTTTTCACCGCGTCTACTCTACGCGAGGGGGAATACGGTGACCGGCTTGGCCTGATGAGCGTTTGCACGCTCGATAATCGCCGCCACATCATGCGTTTGCGGCACAATGGCGGCAGTGGGCTCGCTGATTGTACGCTCAATACGGCGGCCGAAGCGTAATTCGCTGGCCTCCTCAGGAGTGATGTCAAGCGCCGGCATCGCACCTCGAGCGGCCTGTTCCATGGTAAGGGCATGGTCAAGCAGCCAGTTGCGGCGCTCGTCACCGGCAAGACCTTCAGGAGTGTCCAATACGCACTTGTTGCGCGTGACGGTTTGCCCTTCCCGATTAGTGAACGTCTTCTGATCGGTATGTGCGGTGACGGTATGGGTTCGCGTGTCAAGCATCGCCTCAGGAGCGATAAGTCCGCTGGCATCGTCCGGCAACGCGAATCGGCCGACTCGCGTACGGCGCAAACGGGTCAGGTATCCGCCGACGCCAAGTTCTTTGCCGAGGTCGCGGGCGAGCGCACGGATATAGGTGCCCGATGAACAGCTGATCCGCACGTCAACATCAAGTGCGGGAATCGCTCCCGTGTTCGCGTCTTCCCGCAATGGTTCAGCGGTCTGCTCCCCTGCTACGAATCCGCTGCGGATATCCAGCACGGTGAATTCGCTGATGGTGACCGGGCGGGGTTTGAGTTCCACATCCTTGCCTTCGCGAGCCAAGTCGTAGGCACGCTGGCCGTTGATTTTGATGGCGGAGAACGTATTGGGGACTTGTTCGATATCGCCGGTGAAATTGGTGGCGATGGTGCGTGTGAGCAGGTCTTGCCATGAGGCAGTTGGTAACGCCGTTGGTTCGCCGCTCTGGCCACCCTCAGTCAGCTGCGCTGATAGCGTTTGCCAGCGGGAACGGGCTTCACCATCGACAAGCACCTCGCCTTCGGCATCGTCGGTAGTGGTGCGCAGGCCGAGGCGTATGGTGGCCTCGTAGGTTTTGTCATGCGCCACGATGGCGTTGAGCAGTCGTGTGGCGTGGCCGAAGGCGATGACCAGCGTGCCAGTGGCCATGGGGTCAAGGGTGCCGGCGTGACCGACCTTCTTGATGTGCAACGCGCCGCGCACGGCGGCGACGGCGTCGAAGCTGGTCACGCCTTGCGGCTTGTCGATGATGAGCAGACCGCTGGGTGTTGTATGAAGCACACTACTCCTCGTCAGAGTCGTCTTCGAAGTCGTCGCTGGGCTCGTCGTCATGCTTGTACGGATCGGCGTCGCCGGCGTACTGGGCGGTGGCGCGAGCACGGGCGAGTTCTTCATCACGCTTCTTGGCCACGGCGAGTATGTCTTCGATCTCGTGAGCCTCGCCGGGCACTTCATCGAACACGAATTGGAGCTGCGGAGTCAGGCGCAGGCCAGCCTTGTGGCCCACCAGAGAACGCAGGTGGCCCTTGGCCTGATCGAGCGCCTGCTGGGCGCGCTTGCGTTCGCCTTCCTCGTGGCCTTCGTGGCCGAGCTGGGTCCAGTAGACCTTGGCGATCTGCAAATCGTTGGTCACACGAACTTCGGTGACGGTGATGCTGGCGAGTCGCTTGTCATGCAGTTCGCGCTCAATGGAGGAGGCGACGACACGCTGAATCAAGGCCGCAATACGTGCGGCGCGCGGGTTGGTTCCTGCCATAGGAATTTCCTTTTCTAGACTTGAGCCCCCTCTGACGAGGGGCTGCCGAACGCAGTGAGGCTGGGGGAGAGAAAATCATGGAACTACCATGTCTCTCCCCCAGTCAGTCTGCGGCTGACAGCCCCCTCGTCAGAGGGGGCTTAACAATGACTACTTGCGCTCGACTTCCCGCATCTCGAAGGTCTCGATGATGTCGCCGAGTTCAATGTCGTTGAAGGTGCCGAGGTTGATACCAGCCTCGTAGCCTTCCTTGACGGACTGAACGTCGTCCTTGAAGCGACGCAGCGAGGAGATCTCGAGGTCGTTGACCGTGGCCACGCCGTTGCGCAGGATACGGCACTTCGTACCACGCTTGACCTCGCCGTCCTGCACCATAACGCCGGCGATGTTGCCGAACTTGGAGGAGCGGAAGATCTCGCGGATCTCGGAGTGAGAGGTGACGACCTCTTCGTATTCCGGCTTGAGCATGCCCTTGAGGGATGCCTCGATGTCTTCGATCGCACGGTAGATGACCGAGTAGTACTTGATCTCCACGCCCTCGCGCTCGGCGAGGTCCGCGACCTGACGGTTCGGACGCACGTTGAAACCGATGATAACGGCCTTGTCGACCGTGGCCAGGTTGACATCATTCTGGGTGATCGCACCGACGCCGCGGTGGATGACCTGGATGCCGACCTCGTCGGATACCTCGATCTTCATCAAGGAATCCTCGAGCGCCTCGACCGAACCGGACGAATCGCCCTTGATGACAATATTGAGCATGTCGATCTCGGACTCGGCGAACTTCTTCTTGAAGTCCTCGAGGGAGACGACCTTGCGACGCTTGGCCAGCTGGGCGGCACGCTCGGTGGCCTGACGCTTCTCGGCAATCTGGCGAGCGGCACGATCATCGGAGGCGACCAGGAAGAGGTCACCGGCGGTGGGCACGGAGGTCAAGCCCAGCACCTGAACAGGTGTGGACGGACCGGCCGCTTCCATCGGCTGACCGTTCTCGTCGAGCATGGCACGCACGCGGCCGTACGAAGTGCCGGCCACGATGGCATCGCCCACGTGGAGCGTACCCTGCTGAACCAGCACAGTGGCCACGGCACCACGACCCTTGTCGAGTCGGGCTTCGACGGTGGCACCACGGGCGTCCATGTCGGGGTTGGCGCGGAGGTCCAGCTCAGCGTCAGCCGTGAGCAGCACGGCTTCGAGCAGCTTGTCGACGTGCAGGTTCTGCTTGGCGGAGATGTCGACGAACATGGTGTCGCCACCATACTCTTCAGGGACCAAGCCGAACTCGGTGAGCTGGCCGCGGACCTTCTCCGGGTTGGCACCGGGCACATCGATCTTGTTGACGGCCACGACGATCGGCACCTTGGCGGCCTGAGCGTGGTTGATGGCCTCAACGGTCTGGGGCATCACACCATCGTCGGCGGCGACCACGAGGATCGCGACGTCAGTGAGCTCGGCACCACGGGCACGCATGGCGGTGAACGCCTCGTGGCCAGGGGTATCGAGGAAGGTGATCTTGCGCGGTTCGCCTTCAAGGTTCACGGTGACCTGGTAGGCACCGATGCGCTGGGTAATGCCGCCGGCCTCACGTGCGATGACGTTGGTCTTGCGGATGGTATCCAGCAGTCGTGTCTTACCGTGGTCGACGTGGCCCATGACGGTAACGACCGGCGGGCGAGGCTTGAGATCCTCGTCATCCTGCAGTTCTTCCTCGTCAAGGTTGATGTCGAACTGCTGGAGCAGTTCCTTGTCTTCCTCTTCTGCGGAGACGAGCTGGATGTTCCAGCCGATCTCTTCGCCCAGAATCTGGAAGGTCTCCTCATCCAAGGACTGGGTGGCGGTAGCCATCTGACCCAGGTGGAAGAGCACGGTGACCAGCGCGGCCTGGTTGACGTTGATCTTCTCCGCAAGATCGGCCAGGGACGCGCCCTGACGCAGACGGATGGTCTGGCCGTTGCCGTTGGGGATGCGAACGCCGCCGATGGTCGGTGCTTTCAGCTCCTCATACTCATGGCGCTTTGCCAGACGGTTCTTACGGGCCTTTGAAGACTTGCCGCCCTGACGTCCGAATGCGCCTGCGGCACCGCCGCGACCGCCGCGACCGCCGCCACGTGCGGGACCGTTGCTCGGTGCACCGCCGCCCTGGAAGTTATTGCCGCCGCCTTGGCCCCCACGGAAGCCGCCGCGTGCGCCGCCCTGACCGGCACCCTGGGAGCCGCCGCCCTGACCCGGACGGTTGTGGCCCCACTGGCCGGGACGCGGACCGCCCTGACCACCTTGGCCCGGACGACCGCCACGGAAGCCGCGGCCCTGCCCCTGGCCTTGGCCGGGACGGCCCGGACGACCGCCACGACCGTTATCAGCAGTCGGACGAGCCATCGGATGCGGACGCGGAATATCACCCGGCGTCGGGGTGTGCATACCCTGCTTGCGGGAGAACGGGTTGTTGCCCGGGCGCGGGCCCTGAGCGTGCGGGCGCGGAATCGCATTTGAAGCGGCATTGCCGCCATTGGCACCGGCGCCGCCCTGAGCGTGCGGGCGCGGAGCCGAAGCATTGCCGCGGTTGTTCTGATGCTGAACCGGCTGGCCATTGTTCGGACGGCCCTGGTTGTTACGACGATCGTTGTTACGGCGATCGTTCGGGCGACTCTGACGACCGTTCTCACGGCCTTCGCGATTATCGCGACCATTCTCACGGTTGTCGTTCTGACCGTGGCGGCCGGGGGTCGGCATGCCGGGGCGTGCGCCGCCCTGCGGACGCGGTGTCGGTGCACCCGGAGTCGGAGCCTGCTGATGTGCCGAGGCAGGCGATGCCTGACGTGCGGGAGCGGCCGGAGTCGGTGCGGAAGATGAAGTGGAAGCCGGGGCCGAAGGTGCGGCCGGGCGGCGCTGCTGCACGGGCTTGGAATCGCCCTTGGCGTTGTCCTTGGCGAACTCTGCCTTCAGACGCCGGGCTACCGGCGGTTCAATCGTAGAAGAAGCGGACTTGACGAATTCTCCCATGTCCTTAAGCTTCTCAAGCACGGTTTTGCTATCGACATTCAAAACCTTAGCCAGTTCGTATACGCGTGGTTTCGCCACTAATTACTCCTATTCTGTGACCACGCGCGTGCATGGGCGTGGTCAGTTGGTGATGACGGCAAGCCTACCCTGTCTCATCGTGCGACCATGATCGTGTTACCTCGTCTCTGGTGTGGGCGATTTCGCGCACACTGCGCCAGCCCACATACGCCAATCAAGCATACTCATAGCGCTGGATAGCGTAGACGCAGCGAGCCGCGCCATTGCTGACGCGGCTCGTATCAGGAAATAATGCGCCCTGAAGATCATTCGCCTTCGAGCCCGGCGGCCTATTCGGCTTCCGGAGCAGCAGCCTCGGCCGCAGCCTGGGCGGCCTTTTCGGCGGCGACCTTCTTGGCATGGGCCTCGGCGGATTCGATGCCGATCTTCCAGCCGGTCAGCTTGGCTGCCAGTCGTGCGTTCTGGCCTTCCTTGCCGATGGCCAGGGACAGCTGGTCGTCGTGGATGAAGGCGATGGCGGTCTTGTTCTTCTCGCTGATCACCTGCACGCCGGTGGCCACAGCCGGGGACAGCGCGGCTGCCACGAACTTGGCCGGATCGTCGGAGTAGTCGACGATGTCGATCTTCTCCGGGCCAAGGTTCTCCATAACGGCACGCACGCGAGCGCCGCCGGGGCCGATCAGCGCGCCCTTCGGGTTCACGCCATCGGTGTTGGCCTTGACCGCGATCTTGGTGCGGGCACCGGCCTCACGAGCGATGGCCATGATGGACACGGCACCGGAGACCAGTTCCGGCACTTCGCGCTCGAACAGCTTGCGGACCAGCTCCGGGTGGGAGCGGGACACCACGATTTCCGGGCCCTTGATGCCACGGGCCACGTTCACCACGTACACGCGGATGCGTTCGCCGTGGCGGTAACGTTCGCCGGGCACCTGCTCACGGCGAGGCAGAATGGCTTCGACATCGCCCATCGCGACATGCACGTTGGAGGGGTCGGAAGCATCCTGCTGGATGATGCCGGTGATGAGCTTGCCCTTCTGGCCGGAGAACGCACCGAATACCTTCTCATCTTCGGCGCGGCGGAACAGCTGGGTGATGACCTGGCGTGCGGTGGCTGCGGCGAGACGGCCGAAGTCACGCGGGGTGTCATCGTATTCCTCGCCCAGCTTGGGAACGGGGTAAGGGTTGTCTTCGGTGGGTTCGACCGGAATTTCGTCGGCGGCCCACACGGTGAAGTTGCCGGAACGTTCGTCAAGCTCCACGCGCGCGTGCTTGGCGGCGTGCGGGGTCTTGAGGTAGGCGAGGCGCAGGGCCTCTGCCAGCGCATCATCCAGGGTTTCGGGGTCGATTCCTTGCTCGGCGGCGAGCTTGTGTATTCCTGTCAGGTCCAGTTCCATCGATCCGTACCTCCTATGAAGTTATGTGGCGCATGGCCTATGAGTAGTCACAGTTAGCTATTAGTGTATGTTTCC
>ENA-OXVB01000138-OXVB01000138.1-human-gut-metagenome-genome-assembly--contig:-NODE-138-length-24658-cov-10.4847_pt1 | contig 24658 bp, 20 predicted proteins | sample MGYA00249571_ERZ652685 | MGnify/ENA primary metagenome ERZ652685 (study PRJEB26925, sample SAMN05826705) | human gut metagenome | biome: ENVO:2100002; feature: ENVO:00000062; material: ENVO:00002003... | reverse complement strand
TACTGATCGGTCTCGTGGGCTCGGAGATGTGTATAAGAGACAGAGGAAATATCTAATCAGGTATTAAGCATTAATGCCATGCGAATAAGCATCTTGCAAACAGACATCGTCTGGGAAAATAAACAAGAAAATCTCCGTCGTCTCCGCGAGAAGTTAGAAACTCTTCGTGGAACAACGGAGATTGTTGTTTTACCGGAAACATTCTCCACCGGCTTTAGTATGGACACCGCCAGCTTGGCCGAACCCACAACGGGAGAAACCATCGCAACACTGCGCCAATGGTCCGAAGAGTACCGGCTTGCTCTTGCCGGCAGCTATATTGCCTGCGAAACAGCCTCGGAAGGCGGAAAGCCATCCTACTACAACCGCGCATTCTTCCTTACGCCCGAAGGCAATGCTTACTATTACGACAAACGCCACCTCTTCCGGATGGGGCACGAGACAGAACATTTCACCCCCGGCAACCGGCGTCCCATCATCCGATATCGCGGCTGGAATATACTGCTGCTTGTATGCTATGACCTTCGTTTCCCGGTCTGGAGCCGCAATACGAGCAATGAATACGACCTCCTGATTTACGTCGCCAACTGGCCCATTCCCCGCCGGAAAGTCTGGGACATCCTGCTGCAAGCGCGCGCGCTGGAAAACATCAGTTATGTCTGCGGTGTCAACCGTATCGGCAAGGACGGCAGAGACATTCCACACAGCGGAGGCAGTGTGGTCTACTCTCCGAAGGGGGAAGTGCTTGCCACTGTGCCCGACAACGAAGAGGCGATTGCCACCGCCTCCCTCAACCTTTCCTCCCTGCAGGAGTTCAGGCTAAAGTTTCCCGCTTGGAAAGATGCGGACGAGTTCGTTATTTCTTCAAATAATAGTTCACAGTAGTCACTACACGTACGCTTTTTATATAAGGAGTATAGGCATCGCGGTCACTTATGGAGAACTGCCCTTGCGAGGCATTGCGGATTTTCCCCAGTTCACTGTCCGAATCCTTGGCAAACTTCTCGGCTGCAGCACGAGCGTTCTTCGTGGCCTCCTCTATCATTCTGGGCTTCACTTCGTTGAGACCGGTGAATTCATAAGACACATTATATTTATAATCCCCTCCCGTGATGGCAATACCCTGCTTCAAGAGTTCAGCCTGCCCCGACATGAGCTTACGCACCCTATCCACATTCTTGGAAGTGACAGTGATGACAGACGTGGCATTATAACGATAGGCCACGTTGCGGTCAACGTAACGTTCGGCCTGCATGTCAATCACTTCGGGCGGTGCAATACTGATTTCCTCCTTCTCAATACCGTTGTTTTCAAGGAAACTCACGACGGCAGCGTTTTTCTTCTCCATATTGGCATAAAGCAGTGCAGGGTCATTACCTATGTCTTTGTAGACAAGAGGCCAGACTACCTTGTCGGCAGGCACTTCCATTTCGGCCAGCCCTTTCACACTGACCACACGGTCCTTATTCACAAAATTGTTGATACCGCCTTTTACCATGATTCCCAACAAAAGCAGCCCCACGGCTATGATGGCTGCTTCTACTTTCCAGCTTTTCATACATTGATATTTTAGAGTTTATAAACACACACAAATATAACAAACCCAAACGACAAAAAGTGCGATGAATGGTCTATTTTTATATGATTATCCTCACTTATACCCCAAACGAACGAGACATTATACAAAATGCACCAAATCCTCTTTTTTAGAGTATTTAATGAAAATACCCAAAAGAAGGAGTACATCTTCTCCAAAAAGTACCTATTTTTGTCCTTCGAAACAATGTCAAAGCGACAACATGATTAATTTAATAATTCTAACCCCTAAATCCTATGTTGACCCAACGTAAAATCCATACTCACGGTGGCGGTTGGCCGTGACTTTATGGAATGACCGAAGACACTTTCCGTACAACCGTCAAAACCCATATGAGATATGGGACGACCAGTATTTCTTAATTAATCTTCAGCAATATGCGGATGAACATTGTTTTTCGTATATTTGTTGATTGAAAGAACAGTTCAATACTTAATCATTTATTAATAATAAATTTTATGAAAACCAATCTAAGCTCTCAAATCACTCTCAACAGAGTCTCCCCCAGGTACTATAGACCTGAGAATGCATTTGAACGGTCGGTATTGACCCGACTGGAAAAAATCCCGACAGATATTTATGAGTCTGCGGAAGAAGGCGCCAACCAGATTGCCCTTGACATTGCACAGTTAATCCGTGACAAGCAAAAGGCGGGACGTTTCTGTGTCTTGGCACTGGCAGGCGGTAACTCTCCGCGCAATGTATATGCAGACTTGGTACGTATGCACCAGGAAGAGGGATTAAGTTTCCGCAACGTAGTCATATTCAACCTCTACGAATATTATCCATTAGCTCCCAATGCCATCAACAGCAACTTCAACGCATTGAAGGAAATGCTGATAGACCATGTGGACATTGACAAACAGAATGTTTTCACACCCGACAGCACCATCGCCAAAGACGCCATCTTTGAATATTGCCGTCTTTACGAGCAGCGCATTGAAAGTTTCGGTGGCTTAGATATCGCTTTGCTGGGCATTGGTCGTGTAGGTAACATCGGTTTCAACGAACCGGGTTCACGCCTGAACTCTACCACTCGTCTGATATTGCTGGACAACGACTCCCGCAATGAAGCTTCCAAGATGTTCGGTAGCATTGAAAATACCCCCATCAGCTCCATCACCATGGGAGTAGCCACCATCCTCTCGGCAAAGAAAATATATCTGCTGGCATGGGGTGAGGAGAAAGCGCAAAAGGTGAAAGAATGCGTTGAAGGTCCGGTAACAGATACTATCCCTGCATCTTATCTGCAGACTCACAACAATGCACATGTAGCTATCGACTTGTCTGCCGCCGCCAATTTGACGCGTATCCAACGCCCCTGGCTGGTAACCTCCTGCGAATGGAACGACAAGCTCATCCGCAGTGCCATCGTCTGGTTGTGCCAACTCACCGGAAAACCCATTCTGAAACTGACCAACAAGGACTACAACGAAAACGGTCTGAGCGAACTGCTGGCATTGTTCGGCTCAGCCTATAACGTGAACATCAAGATATTCAATGACCTGCAACATACCATCACCGGATGGCCGGGCGGCAAGCCGAATGCTGACGACACCTATCGTCCTGAGCGTGCAAAGCCCTATCCAAAACGTGTGGTCGTATTTTCTCCGCATCCCGATGATGACGTTATCTCCATGGGAGGCACCATCCGTCGTCTGGTAGAGCAGAAACATGACGTGCATGTGGCTTACGAAACTTCCGGTAACATTGCCGTAGGCGATGAAGAAGTTATCCGCTTCCTGCACTTCATCAACGGGTTCAACCAAATCTTCAACAACAGCGAAGACCAGGTCATCAATGACAAATATACTGAAATCCGTAAATACTTGAAGGAGAAGAAAGACGGTGACATGGATACACGCGACATCTTGACCATCAAGGGACTGATTCGCCGTGGCGAGGCACGCACTGCATGTACATACAATAATATCCCTCTGGATCACTGTCATTTCCTTGACCTGCCATTCTACGAAACGGGCAAGATACAGAAGAATCCTATCAGCGAAGCAGACGTGGAAATTGTACGCAACCTATTGCGTGAAGTGAAACCCCATCAGATTTTCGTTGCCGGCGACCTGGCCGACCCGCACGGCACACACCGTGTTTGTACGGACGCCGTATTTGCCGCCATTGACTTGGAAAAAGAAGAAGGTGCCAAATGGTTGAAGGAATGCCGCATCTGGATGTACCGCGGTGCATGGGCCGAATGGGAAATCGAAAACATCGAGATGGCTGTGCCCATCAGCCCGGAAGAACTGCGTGCCAAGCGTAACTCTATCCTGAAGCATCAATCGCAGATGGAAAGCGCACCGTTCCTGGGCAATGACGAACGTCTGTTCTGGCAACGCAGCGAGGACCGTAACCGCGGAACAGCTGCCTTGTATGACAGCCTCGGACTTGCTTCCTATGAGGCGATGGAAGCCTTTGTGGAATACATTCCGCTATAAACGGATAAAATATTAACAATAGGATGAGATGTATTGCTCCGGCAATGCATCTCATTTTTTCATGTCTCAGCCTTCTTATATTCCCAAGGAATATTTGCAGATATAAAAACAATCAAATAATTTTGTTACTTATTTATCGAAACGACAAAACTTAAAAACAAACACCATTATGAAAAAGTATGCTATCAACATCCTTGTCATTTTATTCCTACTCACGCCATTTACATTGTTTGCAAATGGATGCCATGCCAATAACGACACCATCAAAGTATTGGCAATAGGCAACAGCTTTTCACAAGATGCAGTAGAGCAATATTTGCACGAACTGGGAGAAGCTGAAGGTATCACCATGATTATCGGCAATATGTTTATCGGAGGATGTTCACTGGAACGGCACGTGCAAAACATACGCAACAACGCTCCGGCCTATGCCTATCGCAAAGTAGAGAAAGACGGGGAAAAAACAGAAACCCGGTCAATGACTATTGAGAAAGCACTGGCCGATGAGAAATGGGACTATATCAGTGTTCAGCAGGCCAGCCCTTTGTCTGGTATCTATGACAGCTACAAAGCTTCCCTACCTGAATTGGTTAACTATATCAGGGAACGAATTGGAAAGGAAACCGTATTAATGGTGCACCAGACATGGGCTTATGCTACCAATGCCAACCACACCGGATTCAAAAACTATGACCAGAACCAAATGAAAATGTACACCAGCATTGTGGATGCAGTAAAGAAAGCCGCCAACCTGGTGGGTATCAAGAAAATTATCCCTTCGGGAACCGCCATACAAAATGCACGTACCTCCTTTATCGGCGACCATATGAATAGGGACGGATACCACCTTGACTTAACCATAGGCAGATATACAGCTGCCTGCACATGGTTTGAGGCATTGACCCATCAGAATGTAACAGAAAACCCATATTCTCCCGAAGGAATGGACCCAATCCATAAGAAAGCAGCTCAAATGGCTGCGCACAACGCCATCCTCTATCCGGACAAAGTTACGGAACTGACAGAACTGAAAAAGATTGCCGATTAATGCTTTTTAATTCTTAAGACTTACTTATATGTCTGCAAAATAATAAAAAGAAAGTAACCCGCTCATCAGTGAAGCTTTCTTTTATGTACTTTTGCACGCACCACCGTCTGGTAAAAGCAGATATTGGCAACTTCAATATTTCATCAGTATGAAAAAACTTATCCTAACCGGCATATGGCTCTTGTGTGGATTCCTCCTTCCGGCACAAGAACTAGAGCAGAATGTGGAAGAACGCCTCCAGACATTCTTTAGGGAATACACCACCCATACGGCCAACATCGGTACCTGCAAGCTGGATAGTTTCCGCATTGACTTCCGGAAGAAGAAATTGCTTGTCTATACAAACGAGTGCTTTGCCTACCAGCCTCTACGGCCTGAAACCGTTGATGCCATTTACCGCCATCTGGGACAAATCCTGCCAGGACCGGTGAACTATTTCGACCTCACCGTCTTTGCTGACGGGAAGAGCATCGAAGAGCTTATCCCCAACCTCTACCGGAAAGGGAAGAAAGACAAGGCACGTCTGTTCAGCCACCTGGAATACAAAGGTACCCCCTGGGTAACCCGTACCTCGCGCCCCTACGACATCACCCGCGGACTGGAAGGACGCCACATCGCCCTTTGGCAAAGCCACGGGAAATATTATATCAATGACAAGGACAAATGGGGATGGCAACGCCCGAGGCTGTTCTGCACTACAGAAGACCAGTTCACCCAATCCTTCATCCTGCCCTACCTCCTGCCCATGCTAGAGAATGCAGGAGCCAATGTATTCACTCCCCGCGAAAGGGACACGCAGAAGCAGGAAGTCATCGTAGACAATGACGGTAGCCTGAGCGGACATGGAGGACAAGGTTCCCTTTATCTGGACGTGAAAAGCCGGAAAGCACGTTGGGAACAGACCTCCCGACCCGGATTTGCCCAACGGAAACGAGTCTATCAGGACAATGAAAACCCTTTCCTCTCCGGCACGGCACGCTTTGCCAAAACTGAAAAGAAGAAAGACAAGGCTTTTGCCGAATGGGTACCCGATATTCCGGAAACGGGAGAATATGCTGTATACGTATCTTACCAAACACTGCCGGGCAGCGTAAGCGATGCCAAATATCTTGTATTTCACAATGGAGGCGTCACGGAGTTCAAGGTGAACCAGCAAATAGGAAGCGGCACATGGGTGTACCTCGGCACATTCACTTTTGACAAAGGCCGGAACGACTACGGCATGGTGGTATTGAGCAACGAAAGCAAAGAGAAAGGCGTGGTCTGTGCCGATGCCGTCCGCTTTGGAGGAGGCATGGGCAACATTGCCCGCGGAGGACAAACCAGCGGCTTGCCCAGATACCTGGAAGGCGCACGCTACTTTGCCCAATGGGCAGGCATGCCCTATCCCGTCTATGGAGGCTATGAGGGAAAGAATGATATGAACGACGACATCAACGTACGTTCCCGTACAGTGAATTACCTTGCAGGAAAATCACTATTCAACCCGACGGAAGAAGGTTTGGGCATCCCCTTTGAAATGAGTATGGCCCTGCATAGCGATGCCGGTTTCAGTAAGGAAGATGAGATTATAGGCACTCTCGGCATTTATACCACCAACTTCAACAACGGCCGACTGCATGCCGGTACAGACCGCCATGCCTCCCGTGACCTTTCGGACATTCTGCTAACGCAGTTGCAGCGTGATATCCGCTCTACCTTCAACGTAGACTGGACACGCCGCAGCCTATGGAACCGCAACTACAGTGAAACACGCCTGCCCGCCGTCCCTTCCACCATCGTAGAACTGTTGTCGCACCAGAACTTCGCAGATATGCGCTTGGGACATGACCCTAACTTCAAGTTCACCGTCGGGCGTGCGCTCTATAAAGCCATTCTGCAATACATATGCAGCCAGCACGGCAGAGACTACGTTGTCCAACCCCTTCCCGTCAGCCACTTTGCCATCCGCTTCGGTCAAAAGAAGAATACTTTAGAGCTTTCCTGGCAAGGAGAGGAAGACCCGTTGGAGCCGACTGCCAAACCACGTGAATACATTGTATATACACGTATCGGTCGTGGAGGATTTGACAATGGCGTACGCGTCAGCTCCCCATCCCACACCGTAAAAATAGAACCGGGCATCGTCTATTCCTTTAAAGTAACCGCCGTAAACCGGGGTGGCGAAAGCTTCCCTTCGGAAATTCTTGCCGCCTACAAGGCAAAGCGTGAAAAAGGACAGATACTTATCGTCAACGGATTCGACCGCATCAGCGGGCCTGCCGTTATAGACACCCCCGATGCGGCAGGCTTCGACTTGTCACAAGATCCCGGCGTACCCTATCTCTATGACATCTCCCTCTGCGGCGCCCAGCAGAATTTTAGCCGGAAGGAAGCAGGACGACGTCTGGGAGAGAGCAGTGACAAATACGAAGGCATGAAAATCATCGGAAACACTTTCGATTACCCCTTCGTACATGGCAAAGCCATCCAGGCAGCCGGAAATTACAGCTTCGTCTCATGCAGCGACGAGGCTGTGGAAAAGGGCATCCTCTCATTAGAGGATTATCCGATAGTGGACTATATCCTCGGACTTGAGAAAGAAGACAATTCCAGCAATCCGGCACGCAATACCTACTACAAAACATTCTCCTCGCCCATGCAGCGCATACTGACTTCCTATTGCCAGTCGGGAGGTCATCTCCTGGTCAGCGGTGCCTACGTAGGCAGCGATATGGACAGCTCGCAGGGCAATAAAGAATTTATTCAGAATATCTTGAAGTACCGGCATGGCAACTCTCTGAAAACAGACGGGGACAAAATCGCTGTCCGGGGACTGGGGCATACCTTCACCCTTCCCCGCCTGCCGAATGAGCAAAGCTATCCGGTCACTTCCCCTGATTGCATCCTGCCCATGTCTCCCGCTTTTCCAGTCATGACCTATGCCATCAGCAACACACCCGCCGCCGTAGCCTATCAAGGCAACGATTATCGCACTTTTGTCATGGGATTCCCTTTTGAAAGCATCCGGGAAGAAACATCCAGAAATGCAATTATGGCCTCCATACTCCGCTTTCTCACCACAGATTACACAGATTAACACAGACAAAATAGCAATCCCTATAAATAATCCGTGGAAATCTGTGTAATCTGTAGTGAAAAAACTATCTTTGCTTCCATTAATCATTAAACATTAACCACTAAACATTAAACATCATGTACACTATACAAGCCAACCCCAGCGGAACCCGTAGTTTAGAAGTTTCTGAAGAGAACCTTGCCACCATCGAGAAATACGGCCTCTTCCGCCATCTCATCGACAGCAACGGTATTGTGGACGAAACCGTGCTCGACAAGTTGAAACTGAACATCCGCTCCCTCATCGCCGCGCAAGAGGAGGACAGCAAAGATCTGCTCGACCTCTGTATCGACGTTATCTATCACAACAACATGAAGGCCTTCGGACTACAACAGTTCATCAAGCTCTATCTGCAATGGCTTTCCCAACAAGACACCATAGAAGAAGAATAAATGAAAACCATCGACACCTGCGGACAACAGCATTACAGCCCTTTAATCCCTGCCATCAAGGCCATGTGCGAGGCCGGAAAAGGCGAGAAGCTGGAAATCATCATGGACGACGCTGCTGCCTTCAATGACATGAAAGAGTATCTTTCCGAGCAGCAGATAGGCTTCCGTGAGATTTACGACGGAGAACGGATGACATTACAGTTTTTAATGTGCAAATGAAAGAATATCGCCTTACAGACTGGCTTCCTACTACCAAGAAAGAAGTAGAACTGCGTGGTTGGGACGAATTGGATGTAATACTTTTCAGCGGTGACGCCTACGTGGATCACCCTTCTTTTGGAGCCGCTGTCATAGGCCGCATCCTCGAAGCAGAAGGATTGCGCGTAGCCATCATCCCCCAACCCAACTGGCGCGACGACTTGCGCGACTTCAAAAAACTGGGACGTCCCCGTCTGTTCTTCGGCATCAGTCCCGGCTGTATGGATTCGATGGTCAACAAATATACTGCCAACAAACGCTTGCGCAGTGATGACGCCTATACCCCGGATGCACGTCCGGATATGCGTCCGGAGTACCCTTCCATTGTATATACCCAGATATTAAAGAAGCTATTCCCCGATGTCCCCGTCGTACTGGGCGGCATCGAGGCAAGCATGCGCCGCCTGACGCACTATGACTATTGGCAGGACCGTGTACGCCCCAGCATCCTCCTCGACAGCGGAGCCGACTCACTCATCTACGGTATGGGAGAGAAACCGGTGGTGGAACTTGCGGAAAGGCTGAAACGCCAACAGACACAGATGGACGCCCCAAGCTTCAAAAAGCTCATCGCCGATATTCCCCAAATGGTTTACCTTGACAAGGAAGTAGTGGTACAAGAAGGGGATATCACCCTCTTTTCCCATGAAGAATGTCTGAAAGATAAAAAGAAAGAAGCTGCCAACTTCCGTCATATCGAGGAGGAAAGCAACAAATATACAGCATCCCGCATCTTGCAAAAGAGCGGCAAGCTGACGGTAGTAGTCAATCCTCCCTATCCCCCTTTGACGGAAGCTGAACTCGACCGTTCTTTCGACTTGCCATACACGCGCCTACCCCATCCCAAATACAAGGGAAAACGTATTCCGGCATACGACATGATAAAGTTCTCCGTCAACCTGCATCGCGGATGTTTCGGAGGATGTGCCTTCTGCACCATCTCCGCACACCAGGGCAAATTCATCGTAAGCCGCAGCAAGGAGAGCATTCTGAAAGAGGTGAAAGCCATCACGGAGCTGCCAGACTTCAAGGGTTATTTGAGCGATTTGGGAGGCCCGTCGGCCAATATGTACCGCATGAAGGGACGGGATGAGGCCGTCTGCAGGAAATGCAAACGCCCGTCGTGCATCTACCCCAAGGTATGCCCCAACCTGAATACGGACCACCGTCCGCTGCTCGACATCTATCATGCCGTAGATGCCCTGCCCGGCATCAAGAAGTCCTTCATTGGCAGCGGTGTACGCTATGACCTGCTGCTGCACCAGAGCAAGGACCCGAACACTAACAAAAGTACGCAGGAATATACCCGCGAGCTCATTGCCCGCCATGTCAGCGGTCGCCTGAAGGTAGCACCGGAGCATACGTCAGACCGCGTGCTCAACATCATGCGCAAGCCTCCGTTCAGCCAGTTCGGTGAGTTCAAGAAGATATTCGACAGGATTAACCATGAAGAAGGACTACGCCAGCAGCTTATTCCTTATTTCATCAGCAGCCATCCCGGATGCAAGGAGGAAGATATGGCAGAACTTGCCGTCATCACCAAGCGACTGGACTTCCATCTGGAACAAGTGCAAGACTTTACCCCTACTCCCATGACCGTTGCCACCGAAGCATGGTACACGGGCTTCCATCCTTATACGCTGGAACCGGTATTCAGTGCCAAAACGCAGCGCGAGAAACTGGCTCAACGCCAATTCTTCTTCTGGTACAAACCCGAAGAGCGCAGGAACATCATAAACGAACTGCGCCGGATAGGACGGACGGATTTGATAGACAAGCTATACGGGAAACGATAAAAATACGATATTTCCAAGAAACTCACAGCAACTGCATGAAACGATTCCTCCTCCTCTGCCTATCCCTACTCCCCATCGGAGCGACAGGTCTGCTGGCACAAAGCGAATGCCTGCCGCAAAATTACAGTATCATCTTCGGTGGCGGTGTATCCTTACCTCATGTAGAGGGAAACCGTAACGACTTCTTCAGCAAGAATGGCAACCGGGTGGGATATGACCTGATGACAGAAGGCCGCTACTACATCACGCCCCTATTTGCCGCAGGACTTCAATATGACTATCTACGCATGGCACGCCTGCCGGATAAGGCACATCTGCACTGCATACGCCCCAACATCACATACCGGCCCTTGTGGAGCAACGGGAATCAAGGACTGTTCCTCTCGTTCGGCATCGGGTATATGAACTATCAGGAACGGACATATAAACGCGGTGAACGGAACGGACACCTTTTCCATAAAGGATATTGTGGAATAACTTTCGCAGCAGGCTATGAGTTCCGCATCAGCCGTAAACTCTCGGGCATGATTCGCTGTGATTTCCTGACAGCAGACTGGTTTGCCAACCCCGATGCACGACTTTATAACACAGACGGGTATGATGACGGAGTAGACCATAGCTGGTTCAAAAACAACATCACTTTCTTCAATTTGGGATTCGCCTTGCAGTTCGGACGTTAGTGGCAGGAGTGGCAACAGTTTACTCTTCCACCTGCATTGCCACTACCTCCTGCAACACACAGACAGCTTCTTCTACCGTCTTGACATCCTTCACCAACATACTCCGTTTGTTGTTCTGTTCGCGCAGGTCACAACGCCGGGTGTACTTCATCATGTAGGCAATGACCTTACCGAAAGCCTGGCTCTGATAGTACGGGCTGTCCGGATTGGAGACGAAGAACAGGGACATGCGCCCACCTTTCAGAAAGACTTTCTCCACGCCGAGGCGGGCAGCCAGGCGTCGCAAGGGAACGATGCGCAGCAGTTCTTCCGTTTCGGGAGGAATCGGACCGAAGCGGTCTTCGAGGCGGGTACGGAAAGCATCCACATCCTTGTCGAGTGTCAATCCGTCCAACTCGCGATAGAGCAACATACGCTCGCTGCTGCCAGTCACGTAATCGGCAGGCAACAGAAGTTCGAGGTCGCTTTCCACCTGGCATTCGTCGACAAACTGTTCTCCACTGATGACGCCTCCGTCTGCTTTCAGTTCTTCGGCATAAAGGTCGGCAAACTCGTCGGTCTTCAGTTCGTGCACAGCTTCGGAAAGAATCTTTTGATACGTCTCGTAGCCTAGGTCGGCAATGAAACCACTCTGTTCGGCACCGAGCATATTGCCTGCGCCACGGATGTCAAGGTCCTGCATGGCAATGTGGATGCCACTGCCCAGGTCGGAGAAGTTCTCGATGGCTTGCAGGCGTCGTTTTGCTTCGGGAGTAAGGGAGGACAAAGGCGGTGCCAGCAGGTAACAGAAAGCTTTTTTATTGCTCCGCCCCACACGTCCGCGCATCTGGTGCAAGTCACTGAGGCCGAAGTTCTGCGCCTGGTTGATAATAATGGTATTGGCATTGGGTATGTCGATGCCACTTTCGATGATGGTAGTGGCAAGCAGCACGTCGTAATCGTAATTGACGAAATCAAAGATTATCTTCTCCAGTTCGGCAGGCTCCATCTGTCCGTGTCCGATACAGACACGGCAGTCGGGAATGTGCCGCTCTATCATGGCCTTCAACTCAACCAGATTGGAAATACGGTTATTCACGAAGAATACCTGCCCGTTACGGCTCATCTCAAAATTGACGGCGTCGGCAATGATTTCCTCGTTGAAGGTGTGCACTTCCGTCTGGATGGGATAGCGGTTAGGCGGCGGTGTCTGGATGACGCTCAAGTCGCGCGCACCCATCAGCGAAAACTGCAAGGTACGGGGAATGGGTGTAGCCGTCATGGTCAGCGTATCCACATTCACCTTCAATTGGCGGAGTTTCTCCTTGACGGAGACGCCGAACTTCTGCTCCTCATCAATAATCAACAAACCAAGGTCTTTGAACTTAACGTCTTTTCCCAGGATACGGTGGGTACCGATAAGAATATTCACTTCCCCTTCGGCAAGCCCTTTCACTACAGCCTTTGCCTGAGCAGCGGTGCGGGCACGACTCAGATACTCCACCCGGCAAGGCAAGCCTTTCAAGCGCTCCTTGAAGGTCTGGAAATGCTGATAGGCAAGTACGGTAGTGGGCACCAGTACAGCCACCTGCTTATTGTCCGCCACAGCCTTGAAAGCGGCACGAACAGCCACCTCCGTCTTGCCGAAGCCCACGTCACCGCACACCAGGCGGTCCATCGGACGGGCACTCTCCATGTCGGCCTTCACGTCGGAAGTAGCCTTGCTTTGGTCGGGGGTATCCTCATAGATGAAGGAGGCTTCCAACTCCCGTTGCAGGAAGCTGTCGGGACTGTATTGGAACCCCTTCTCCTCGCGGCGTTGCGAGTAGAGTTTTATCAAGTCGCGGGCAATATCCTTTATCTTCGTCTTGGTGCGGTCTTTCAGCTTCTCCCAGGCTCCGGTGCCGAGCTTGTTGAGGCGGGGCGCTTCACCCTCCTTTCCCTTGTACTTGGAAACCTTGTGCAGAGAGTGGATGGAGACAAACACCACATCTTCGTTCTGATAGACAATCTTCATCACCTCCTGCGTGGTATCACCGTTGGGGATACGTACCAGTCCGGCAAAACGCCCCACACCGTGGTCGGTATGCACCACATAGTCGCCGGGGGTGAATTGGTTCAGCTCCTTCAGGCTCAAGGCCACCTTGCCGCTGCGTGCCTTGTCGCTCTTCAAGTTATACTTGTGAAAGCGGTCGAACAGCTGATGGTCGGTAAAGACGCAGATACGCAAAGTGTCGTCGGCAAAGCCTTCGTGCAGCGTCCGTTCCACGGCGGTAAAGGATATGTTGTCTCCACGGTCCTCAAAGATGGCATGGATGCGGTCGGTCTGTTTCAGGCTGTCGCTGCATATGTAGATGGTGTAGTGACGGGAGAGGTATTCGCGGAAACTCTCTGCCACCATGTCGAAGTTTTTATGGAAGATAGGCTGTACCGTAGTATGGAACGAGACGGTAGCATCCGGCGTTCCGGTTGGCTTGTTACCGAACTCCATCCGGCGGAAATCGAGGGCGCGCAGGGTGAACTCGCCACCATCAATCAGCTTGCCTTCCAGCGTGATGGCTCCATTCTCCTCCGACTCACGGGCGGCGATGGCCTGTGGGGTGAGCGATTCGTCGTGCACGGTCTGGATGCGTTCGCGCAACCAGAGAAAGTCGCGCATGGCAAGCAAGCTGTCCGACGGAAGGAAATCGAGGAACGACACCATGCCGCCGCTTCCTTTTTTTTCTAGGCTATGGCTCAAGTCGGGAACTATCACGATGCTTTCTTTCTTCTCCTTCGAGAGCTGTGTTTCCACCTCGAAGGTACGGACGCTTTCCACCTCATCGCCGAAAAAGTCTATACGGAAGGGATATTCGGAAGAGAAGGAAAAGACGTCGATAATACTGCCACGAACGGCATACTGCCCCGGCTCGTAGACGTAGTCCACATATTCGAAGCCGTAGCTGCGCAACACGTCCGTCACGAAGTTCATATCCACCCTCTCGCCTGCATGCAGTTTCAGTGTATTGTCTCCAAGTTCTTTACGCGAGACAACCTTTTCGGCCAGCGCATCCGGATAGGTCACCACGCAAAGCCCCTCTTCTCCTTTTTGCAGGCGACTCAGCACTTCTGTACGGAGTATTTCGTTTGCCGCATCCTTCTGCCCGTACTTGATGGCGCGGCGGAACGAAGAAGGAAAAAACAATACCTGCTCTGTCCCCAATATTTGCGTCAAATCATGATAGAAATAACCGGCTTCCTCCATATCGCCCAGAATGAAAACGAGCGGACAAGTAGCCCGCTGAACCAATACAGACGAAAACAAAGAAGCGGCAGAGGCATATAAACCTCCGCAATACAGGTGACGGACAGAGTTATCTTTCAGAAGCCTGCACACCCCCTCTACATTGGGATGGGAAGCATAAGATTGTTGCAGTTCAGTTATATTCATTGCTTTGCGCTTTTTCCCCCGGTATTGCCTCTCATAAGGTATCCTACCGAAATAAATTCGGTGCAAAAATACACAAATAATCTTTAGCTTTGACCTGTCGGCAACTATGTTCTCTGAAATAATCTTTCTGCTATCAGCCTGCACATCCTTCACCTTTTTTCTGTATCGCCCTATTTATCGGGGAAGGCAATGAAACTTCTTTTCCTCCAATTATGAATAACACAGCCTGTACAATCCCTATTCAAGAGTTATGTTACACAAAGTTTATCCCCAGCCTGCGGACATGTATCCCAGGGTTTGGTCTGTCTATCCCAAGGCTTGGGATAGACAGACCAAGACTGAAGAGCACTTTTTCTCCCTATATCTACCCACTTTATCCTTTATACTTCGAAAGTTTTTCTTTAATAGTTTGAATGTTTTCTGTTAATGATTGAAACGGGAATAGCTAAAGATTGAGGCTAAAGTTCAAAGTCAAGCATACGGTTCTTTGATTTAACCTGCATTCCTTATAGTCAGGAGTTAGAAGGAGCTACATAAATGAAAGAGTCGTGGTGCCAGAACTTTGCAAAATCAAGATTTGTGTGAAAATGCTGCCAGATAAAAAAGAAATGTATTACATTTGTTCCCAGTTATAACCCCCATTACCTATAAGTATGCAAACATCAGACAGCATTGTCATCATCCCCACCTACAATGAACGGGAGAATATAGAAAATATCATCCGTGCCGTTTTTGCTCTGAAACATGGTTTTCACATCCTTGTCATTGAAGACGGTTCGCCCGACGGAACGGCTGCCATTGTAAAGACCTTGCAGCAGGAGTTTCCTGAACGCCTCTTCATGGTGGAGCGCAAAGGAAAGCTGGGATTGGGAACAGCCTATATAGCCGGCTTTAAGTGGGCATTGCAACGAGGTTATGAGTATATCTTCGAAATGGATGCCGACTTCAGCCACAATCCCCAAGACCTGCCGCGACTCTACCGCGCCTGCTCCGAAGAGGGTGCCGATGTAGCCATCGGTTCACGTTATGTGAGTGGTGTGAACGTAGTGAACTGGCCCATGGGACGTGTACTGATGTCTTATTTTGCCTCCAAGTATGTGCGCTTCATCACCGGGCTGCCCATCCACGACACTACAGCCGGATTTGTATGTTACCGCCGCCGGGTATTGGAGACCATCAATCTGGACGGTATCCGCTTCAAAGGATACGCCTTCCAGATAGAAATGAAATTCACCGCCTACAAATGTGGCTTCAAGGTAAAGGAAGTGCCTGTCATCTTCATTAATCGCGAACTGGGCACCTCCAAAATGAACAGCAGTATTTTTGGTGAAGCCGTATTCGGAGTGATTCGGTTGAAATGGAACAGTTGGTTCCATAAATATCCTACCGTAGATAAGGAGATGAAGTGATGGGTGATAGAGTGATAGGGGTTTACTACAAATATTAGGAAGATATGAAAAGAATATTGATACATAACGCTACGATTGTCAACGAAGGACAATCCGTGAAAGGTTCCATAGTGATAGAAGACGGGCGCATTGCAGAGGTACTGACCAACTGGAAACCGCTCTCCGCCCCTTGTGACGAGACCATAGATGCCACCGGATGCTATCTGTTGCCTGGCATCATCGACGACCATGTACATTTTCGCGATCCCGGGCTGACCCACAAAGCGGACATCCTCACCGAAAGCCGTGCGGCTGCCGCAGGTGGTGTGACCTCCATCATGGATATGCCCAATACAAATCCGGTGACCACTACGCTGGATGCCTTGAACGCCAAACTTGATTTGCTGAACGAGAAGTGTATCGTAAACCATTCTTGCTACTTCGGCGCAACAAACGACAATTACAGCGAATTCGGCAAGCTGGACAAGCACCGCGTCTGCGGTATCAAGCTATTCATGGGCTCCAGTACCGGAAACATGCTGGTAGACAAGATGAACAGCCTGCTGAACATCTTCAACGGTACAGACATGCTGATTGCCGCCCACTGCGAAGACCAGGAAACCATCAAGAACAATATTGCCAAGTATAAGGAAATGTTTGCCGGAGAGAATGATATTCCCATAGGCAAGCATCCCTACATCCGCTCCTCGGCAGCATGCTATGCATCTTCTGAGCTGGCAGTACGGCTGGCAAGGATTGCCGGTGCACGGCTGCATATTCTGCATGTGTCCACAGCCAAGGAACTGCAACTGTTCAATGACTATTCACTTTCCGAGAAGCATATCACCGCCGAAGCATGCGTTGCCCATCTCCTCTTCACGCTCAGTGACTATCGCACGTTGGGCACACGTATCAAGTGCAATCCTGCCATTAAGAAGCAAGCCGACCGCGATGCCCTGCGTGCAGCCGTCAACTCCGGCCTGATAGACGTTATAGCCACCGACCATGCGCCCCATCTGCTCTCCGAAAAAGAAGGAGGTGCCTTGAAGGCCATGTCCGGCATGCCGATGATACAGTTCTCACTTGTCAGCATGCTGCAACTGGTGGATGAGGGAGTATTCACACTCGAGACCATCGTTGAAAAAATGTGCCATGCTCCCGCACAAATTTACCGCATCAACGAGCGCGGCTATATCCGTGAAGGTTACCGGGCAGACCTTGTGCTGGTACGCCCCGATACCCCGTGGGAAGTGACAGCCGACAAAGTTTTGAGCAAATGCGGCTGGAGCCCATTGGAAGGACATACCTTCAACTGGAAAGTGGAAAGGACTTTTGCCAACGGACATCCCGTTTATAGCGACGGCATGGTGGACGATGCTTATCGTGGCGAGGAACTGAGATTTGGGGAGTGAAGGCTAGGAATTAAGGATTAGGGATTAAGGATTAAATGGGATGAAAAGGACAATACTGGCACCGGGGCATGAATTGCTTTCGTATCGGATTCATGAAGTAACCCCTTACATCAACTGGATTTATTTCTTCCATGCCTGGGGCTTCCAGCCTCGCTTTGCGGCTATTGCCAACATCCATGGCTGCGATTCCTGCCGTGCACTTTGGCTAACAACCTTTCCCGAGGAGGAACGTACCAAAGCTTCCGAAGCCATGCAGCTCTTCAAGGAAGCCAATAGAATGCTCGGCCGACTGGACGAAACAATCTCCATCCATTGCATCTTCAGGCTTTGCCAGGCAAATGCAGACGGAGATAACCTCTTGATAGAAGGAACAACCTTCCCACTGCTCCGCCAGCAGACACCCCAACCCGATGGCGGTCCATTTCTCTGTCTGAGCGATTTTGTACGTCCCCTCTCTTCAGGCACGCCCGACATCGTAGGACTTTTCGCCTCCACCATCAGTGAAGAGGCCGAAGAGACTTATAAAAGCGACCCTTACAAACATCTCCTTGTACAGACTCTGAACGACCGCCTTGCCGAAGCCGCCACAGAAAAGATGCACGAATATGTCCGCAAGGAGGCTTGGGGGTATGCCCCCGACGAATCCTTGTCCATTCCGGATCTGCTGGTCGAGAAATACCAAGGCATCCGCCCCGCTGTGGGATACCCCTCCCTACCCGACCAATCCGTGAATTTCCTGCTGGACGAACTGCTCGGCATGAAGCAGATAGGCATCACGCTGACTGAACATGGAGCCATGCACCCTCACTCCTCCGTCTGCGGCATGATGCTGGCACATCCCGCATCCCGATACTTTTCAGTGGGCAAGATTGGAGAAGACCAGCTGGACGACTACGCCCGCCGCCGGGGAATGCCAATAGGGAATATGCGGAAGTTTCTGGCAGGAAATTTAGAAAGCGTATCATAATGCTGATAATTCGGTACATTGAAAAAGGAGTTACACAGACGACACAGATTAAACAGATTTTCACTGATAATTTTGTTCATCATGAATTTCTCATCTGTGGTCATCTGTTTAATCTGTGTCACCTATGTGCCATAAAAAATAATCCTTTTGAACTGTGATTTATCGCCCCTTTCCGCGACTAACAGTGCAAAGCAACTCGAAAGAAGCTAAAAGATGGAAAATGCAGAACAAGAGTTTGTATCCGTGGTACGGGAGTATGAGCGCGTGATATATAAGGTGTGCTATCTGTACACCACGCCCAATGCTACCCTCAACGACCTGTATCAGGAAGTGGTGCTCAACTTATGGAAAGCATTTCCCAAGTTCCGGCGGGAGTGTAAGATTTCCACATGGATTTACCGCATCGCACTGAACACGTGCATCAGCTTTATCCGCAAAGAAAAGAACATCCCCGAAATCGTCACCCTCACCCAAGAAGCCGACCGGACTGAAGAAACCGACGAGACACAAGCCATGCTACGGCAACTCTACCGGATGATAAACCGGCTGGGACAATTGGAAAAATCCATCATCCTGCTCTATCTGGAAGAGAAAAGCTACGAAGAGATTGCCGAAATCACCGGGCTGACCCTGACTAATGTTGCCACCAAGCTCAGCCGCATCAAGGACAAATTGAAAAAAATGAATAAGGAGGAATAAATATATGGAACTGGATGAACTGAAGAAATCATGGAACGCACTGAATGAACAGTTGCAGAAAGAACCGATTGCTGACGAACAGCAGATTACCGAACTGATTGCCGGCTACAAGGCCAATACCCGCAAAAGTCTGGGACGACTCGTAGTCATACAGCGTTTCTCTATCGGAATGGGAGCGGTAGGTCTGGCAGCCCTTCTGCTTATATGGCTGTTGCTGCCCACCTTCGGCTTCAATGAGCAGCTGCAAGGCAAGATTGTCGCTTTACTGGGATTCATCGCTATAAGCATCCTCATAGGCATGTGGTGGGACTGGAAAACATACCGCTGGAACAAGGACACGCGTATTGATGAAATGGGGGTTGCCGAAGTCAGTCGCCGTATGACCACCTTCCGCCAATGGACCAGATATGAAGTGATGGGCATCTCCATTTGGATTATCCTTTTCAATATCCTCAACTATTGGGTGATGGAATATCATCTGGCACCAGCCAGCGTACAAGCCCTACTGATTACCCTTTTCGTAGTATTTGACGCGCTAATTATCTATATTCTCTACAAAAAAGTGATTTACAAACATCTGGACAATATTAAAAAGAACATTGAAGAATTGAAAGATATATGCACCGAGTAACTCTTGTTTTCATCCTTTTCCTTCTCATCCCCGACCTTTACATTTACTTGGTTTATGTAGTAAGAAAAACCAGAAAGGCAGTTCTTCACTGCCTTTATTGGCTTCCCACCTTGCTATTAGCGGCAGGCTATGTTTACTTCATATTCCTTACGGGCGACAATGCGATGTCAAACCATACGCAGGCCATAGGCAGACTGGCAATTACCATCATGCTGTTTGTCTTTCCAAAAACCATATTCATGCTTTGTTCGCTGGTGGGAGTACTGGCACACTTCATCATCCGTCGTTGTCCCCGCAGCCCGTTCACCGCTATAGGACTGGTTTTGGCTGTCGTCAGCTTCTTCAATATCCTTTACGGTACCCTGGCAGGCATCACCCGTTTCGATACAAAAGAAGTGGAATACCGTTCTGCCAATATTCCGGAAGGTTTCGACGGCTACCGCATCGTGCAAATATCGGACATACACATCGGCAGTTGGCAAGGCAATCCGGAACCCATCAAACAGTTGGTCGATTTAGTCAACGGACAGAAGCCGGACCTGATTGTCTTCACCGGTGACCTCGTGAACCAGCAGAGCCACGAACTGGATGGTTTCCAAGAAATACTCTCCCAACTGTACGCACCGGACGGAGTATACTCCATCCTCGGTAACCATGACTATGGCTCATACTATCACTGGCAAAGCCCGAAAGCAGAAATCGCCAATCTGGACTATTTAATCCGGCAGCAGAAAGCAATGGGATGGAAACTGCTGAACAATGAGCATGACATCCTTTATCACAAAGGTGACAGCATAGCCCTCATCGGTGTGGAAAACGATGGCGAGCCTCCTTTCTCCCAATTTGCAGACTTACCGCAAGCCATGCAGGGTACGGAAGGGATGTTCCAAATATTGCTCAGCCATAACCCTACCCACTGGAGGCGCGAGGTACTGCCCCAATCGGATATTTCACTGATGCTTGCAGGACATACCCACGCCATGCAAGGCATCTTGTTCGGACACTCCCTTGCCGAACTTATCTATCCGGAATGGAGAGGAATGTACTACGAAGGCAAAAGGGCTTTGTACGTAAATATTGGCATCGGCTATGTGGGACTGCCGTTCCGGTTCGGGGCATGGCCGGAAATTACAGTACTAAAATTAGTAAGAGAGAAAGAGTGACGAAATAAGAAAAAGGTATATCTTTGTAGCAATAAAAAATCCGACACCTATGAAGATACTTTATATCACTTATCAGGTTTGCTTTGCGTTGCCTATTTTATTGGTACTGACTATCCTTACAGCATTGGTCACCATTATCGGTTCGCTGATAGGGGGGGCGCATACCTGGGGGTACTATCCCGGTAAAATCTGGTCACAGCTCATCTGCTATATACTGCTTATTCCGGTGGAGGTACATGGAAGGGAGAAAATACACAAACGTACTTCCTACGTGTTTGTGCCCAATCACCAAGGTGCCTTCGACATATTCCTGATATACGGATTCCTGGGACGGAACTTCAAATGGATGATGAAGAAGAGCCTGCGCAAAATCCCGTTTGTCGGTAAGGCATGCGAAAGCGCAGGACATATCTTCGTCGACCGTTCCAGCCCCAAGAAAGTGCTTGCCACCATGCGGCAGGCAGAATCATCTTTGAAAGACGGCGTATCACTGGTAGTATTTCCCGAAGGGGCACGTACCTTCACGGGACACATGGGCTACTTCAAGAGAGGAGCCTTCCAGCTGGCGGATGAACTGCAACTGGAAGTGGTGCCCGTCACTATAGACGGCTCGTTCGAGATTCTTCCACGCACCGGAAAGTGGATACACCGCCACCGGATGATACTGACCATCCATGAACCTATTCCTCCCAAAGGGAAAGGGGCAGAAAACATCAAGGCAAGCATGAACGAGGCTTATGCGGCAGTGGAGAGTGCATTGCCGGAAAAGTATAAAGGGATGGTGAAGAACGAAGACCAGGACAGATAAAGACATAATGACAAACGGGAATGCCTGAATATCTTGATAGGATATTCAGGCATTCCCGTTTGTCATTATCAACTCATTCCTGTTTATTTCTGTCCTCCTACAGAAGCATTTTGCTTCATGCGTTTCTGCTCTTCAATCAGCTGCATGTTCTCCTTCGCCTTTGTAAGGAAATCCTTCACCAAAGTATTCTCTTTAAAAGACAAGGGAGCAGTTCTCATGATGTCCTCAATCTGCGGAGTCATCACCGGATAGGGCAGTGTGCTGCACATCATCATGAATACACTGGGGCCCAGCACATTCTCAAAGTTATCTACAATGAACTGCCGGACGTAGTCGTTCATCTCCTTCACAAGTGCTTCGCCTTCCTTTGCCAACTGCCCATGCACGTCATCCAGATTGGCACCGTCCAGCACTATACGCGCCTCTTTCCGTTCCAGCTCCTCTATCTTCACTTCCAGGGAATTGCGCTTGTCTATGAACTCGTACAGTTTGTCATTCAAAGGAGTCCCTTTGGCAATCAACTGGGTATTGGAGATGGAAACCACGATTTTGCCGTCTTCCAGCACCAAAGGCATAATGCCCTCGTGGTCCATATAAAGAGTCACCATCATCACGGAATCGGCCCGGCCTTTCATCTTGAAATGCCCATGGATAACCTCTGCCGAGTCGACGTTCACCCATTGCCCGTCCCGAAGCGTCTTGAGGAACAACATCTTTCCGTCAAGGCTGGTTACCGAGGAACTGCCCTCTATCTTATACTTGCGGTTGCAAGAAGTAAAGAGCACAAGCAGGAGCAAAAAGGGTAAAATGCGGTTCACACTCATTCTAATCATGCAAGAAACGATTTTTGAATTACACCCAGCAAAGGTATTAATATTCCTTATAAACCGAATAGAAAGAAAGGATTTTTCATTCGGTTTACGTATTTTTGCACAATTATAAATCATAAAAATAGAGAAAATATACATGTCAACCTATGCACCTTTTGCCAAACCGCTCTATGTAATGCTGAAACCGGTAGGTGCGGTATGCAATCTGGCATGCGATTATTGCTATTATCTGGAGAAATCCAAACTATATAGAGACAACCCCAAGCATGTGATGAGCGAGGAACTGCTGGAAAAGTTCATCGAGGAGTACATCAACTCGCAGACCATGCCCCAGGTTCTGTTCACCTGGCATGGCGGAGAGACACTGATGCGTCCGCTCTCTTTCTACAAACGTGCCATGGAGCTGCAAAAGAAATATGCCAACGGACGCACCATAGACAACTGCATACAGACCAACGGCACGTTGCTGACCGATGAATGGTGCCGGTTTTTCAAAGAAAACAACTGGCTGGTGGGTGTCTCCATAGACGGGCCTCAGGAGTTCCATGACGAATACCGGAAGAACAAGCAGGGCAAGCCCTCTTTCGTCAAGGTGATGCAGGGCATCAACCTGCTGAAAAAGCACGGTGTGGAATGGAACGGAATGGCAGTGGTCAATGACTACAACGCCGACTATCCGCTGGACTTCTATAATTTCTTCAAGGAGATAGGATGCCATTACATCCAGTTTGCCCCCATCGTGGAGCGCATTGCCCCTCATGGGGACGGACGCCATCTTGCCTCCCTGGCAGACAAGGAAAAGAGCACGCAGCTGGCAGACTTTTCCGTCACGCCGGAACAATGGGGAGACTTCCTATGCGCCTTGTTCGACGAATGGGTAAAGCAGGACGTGGGTACTTACTACATACAGTTATTCGACTCTACCCTTGCCAACTGGATAGGCGAACAACCGGGTGTATGTTCCATGGCAAAGACTTGCGGCCATGCAGGCGTCATGGAGTTCAACGGAGACGTATATGCGTGCGACCATTTTGTTTTCCCCGAATATAAACTGGGCAACATCCATCAGAATACACTGGTGGAGATGATGTACGGAGAACGGCAACAAGCCTTCGGACTGATGAAGCAACAATCTCTCCCCACCCAATGCAGGGAGTGCGAATGGCTGTTTGCCTGCAACGGCGAATGTCCAAAGAACCGTTTTGCACGTACAGCCGACGGAGAGCCGGGACTGAATTACCTTTGTGCAGGATATCATAAGTTCTTCAGTCACGCAGCCCCATACATGGACTTTATGAAGAACGAACTGATGAACCAGCGTCCGCCTGCAAACATTATGGAAGCAATAAGAAACAATGCCATAAAGCCATAAGCCCACAAGCGATGACAATGAAATTCAAAGACATTACTTAATAATTGATTATATGAAGATTACATTTAAGAAAGGTTTGCTTGCGGCCATTGCCGCACTGACAGTCTGCTCTGCGCGTGCAGACGAAGGAATGTGGTTGTTGCAACTGATGAAGCAGCAGAACTCCATCGACATGATGAAAAAGCAAGGACTGAAGCTGGAGGCTGACGACCTTTACAATCCCAACGGCGTGTCACTGAAAGATGCTGTAGGTATCTTTGGCGGTGGCTGTACCGGCGAAATCATCTCTCCGGAAGGACTGATTCTGACCAATCACCATTGCGGATACGGTGCCATACAGCAGCACAGCAGCGTGGAACACGATTATCTGACAGATGGTTTCTGGGCCATGAACCGCAGTGAAGAACTGCCCACCCCGGGATTGAAATTCCGTTTCGTGCACCGCATTGTAGACATCACCGACCTTGTCAACGCTAAAATAAAGGCAGGCGAAGTGACGGAAATCGATGCACTGACTTCCCCGTTCCTCAACAAACTGGCAAAAGAGGAACTGGAGAAGAGCGATTTGAAGGGTAAACCGGGCATTGAAGTGCGCGCACTCCCCTTCTATGCAGGAAACAAATTCTATATGTTCTATTAT
>ENA-OXVB01000134-OXVB01000134.1-human-gut-metagenome-genome-assembly--contig:-NODE-134-length-25102-cov-11.1714_pt1 | contig 25102 bp, 19 predicted proteins | sample MGYA00249571_ERZ652685 | MGnify/ENA primary metagenome ERZ652685 (study PRJEB26925, sample SAMN05826705) | human gut metagenome | biome: ENVO:2100002; feature: ENVO:00000062; material: ENVO:00002003... | reverse complement strand
TGATCGGTCTCGTGGGCTCGGAGATGTGTATAAGAGACAGACCATATGGGATGGTCCGGCAACATGTGTGCCCCTGCCCTCTACGTCATTGATGCAAGCACTGAACTGATAGACCGCATCGCACAAAACGACATGGTACGTGGCGTAACGATTGCCGCCGGGGGCTTCTTCGGACCTCAAGGACGCGAGTTACGCGTGCCGCTTGCCGACCCACATCAGAATGAGAAGATTGAAAAATTTGAATACAACGGCTACCGTATTACCAACTTCGAGATGGAAAGTTCTGCCCTGGCAGGCTTGAGCCGTCTGATGGGGCACAAGGCCATGACGGTATGCATGGTCATTGCCAACCGCCTGATAAAAGAAGCTAACACGGGATACAAGAATACGATAGATACTCTTATCAAAACAGTACTCGACCGTATCTAAGTATCCTTCAAGAAATGCTCCTCCCTTTCCTTCAGCCAATCCTAGGAGTAGGGTTTAGTAATGACTTCATCACATCCTGCCTGACGTGCCCGTTGCTGGTCTGTATAGTGTAGCAATGTCCTGCTATACCCACAATGGGCACAGAGGCGGATTAGGCTTTATAAGCATCTATCCATTATCGATTTGCACAAAGTTACGATAAAAGCCCATAAGTTGAATCACCATCTCTCTTTTTTGTAAAGAAACCATTATCTTTGCTGAATAAAAATAAGCCGGATAAAATGAACCAAGATACCATTTGTGCCATAGCCACCGCCCAAGGGGGAGCCATAGGATGCATCCGTGTCTCCGGACCGGATGCCATAGAGATAACATCCCGCATATTTACCCCTGCCCGGAAGGGGAAGAAGCTGAAGGATGCCAAGCCATACACACTTACCTTCGGTCATATCCATGAAGAAGAAAACATCATAGACGAAGTACTTGTAAGCTTATTCCGTGCCCCCCACTCGTACACGGGCGAGGATAGCACGGAAATCATGTGCCACGGTTCGAGCTATATTCTTCAGAAGGTGTTGCAATTGCTCATCGGCAATGGTTGCCGCCTGGCCGCTCCCGGTGAGTACACGCAACGGGCCTTCTTGGGCGGCAAAATGGACCTAAGCCAGGCCGAAGCCGTGGCCGACCTCATCGCCTCCACCTCTGCCGCCACTCACCGCCTCGCCATGAGCCAAATGCGCGGTGGGTTCAGTAAAGAGCTGGCCTCACTACGCGACCAATTGCTGCACTTCACATCACTCATAGAACTGGAGCTGGACTTCAGCGACCACGAAGAACTGGAATTTGCCGACCGCTCCGAGCTATGTCTCCTAGCAGACGGCATAGAGCAGGTAATTTCCCGTTTAGTACAATCCTTCAGTGTAGGCAATGCCATCAAGAACGGCGTGCCCGTAGCCATCATCGGCGAAACGAACGCTGGTAAATCCACCCTGTTGAATGCACTACTAAACGAGGAACGAGCCATTGTAAGCGACATACACGGGACAACCCGCGATGTGATAGAAGACACAGTCAATCTTGGTGGGATAACTTTCCGATTTATTGATACGGCAGGCATACGCGAAACGAACGACACCATCGAGAACCTAGGAATTGAGCGAACCTTCCAGAAATTGGAGCAGGCGGAAATCGTGCTCTGGATAGTTGATGCCACGAATGCCGTCTCACGGATACCACAACTAACTACCCAGATACTTCCCCGTTGCGAAGGGAAACGGCTCATTCTCGTATTCAACAAGACCGATTTGGTGCAAGATGCCTCAACCATCCCCAACTCCAGTTTCACCGTGGCCGCTACTAATGTGCAATGCATCTCCATCTCTGCCAAAGGACGTACCAACCTCGACAAGCTTCAGCAAATGCTAATCTCTGCCGCTAACCTGCCCACGGTTACCCAAAACGATGTCATTGTCACGAATATACGCCACTACGAGGCTTTGACCCATGCCTTGGAAGCCATCCACCGGGTCCAACAAGGATTAGCAGAAAATCTATCCGGAGATTTTGTTTCACAAGATATCCGCGAATGCATTTTCCATCTAAGCGATATTGCAGGGGAAGTTACGAACGATATGGTACTTGGGAATATTTTCGAACATTTTTGCATCGGGAAATGATATATCGCAATTAACCGCAACGAATTAGAACCAACTATAATGAAGTCGCTGAAATTCAGCGGCTTTTTTATTTATTCCAAATCCAGTTCATAGCGATTGGATAGTGTTGTTCACCATATTTTTCTACCGTATTTCTACCGCGAAACAAATTGGGGTTTGTCCCCGATGTCACACTGAGGTAGTCAACAACATGTGTTGACAATGGTTTACATAGGTAGACAAAAAGCGAAATTAAAACCATATGGTTTCATTAAAAATATGGAGAAAACAACATGGAAGTAAAAAGAATTTGTCAATGGTGTGGCAAGCCATTCATTGCGAAGAAAACAACTACGAATTATTGTAGCCATCAATGTGCCAGTCAAGGCTACAAACACCGTATGAAAGAACGAAGAATCGAACTTCGTGAATTACAAGAATTGATAGAAGTCAAAAGTAAGTTAGACCATCAAGATTACTTTACTTTCGCACAAGCAGCACAATTGATGGGCGTTTCTCGTCAATACATCTATAAGCTCGTCAAGGAGGATAAACTGAGAGCATCAAGAATCAGTGCAAGGATGTCAATTATTCGCAGAGCCGACATTGAACTGATGCTTAAAACGCGCCCCTATGAACGAAGAAGAATTAAAGATGACCTTGATATAACTGAGTACTACACTGCCGAGCAAATTTCCGAAAAGTACAAAGTATCGCAAAAATGGATTTGGGCATATACAAGAGAAAACAATATCCCAAAAATCCGTATCCGTCAGTTCAACTATTACAGCAAAAAGCATATTGATGCTGCTTTTGCCAAATACAAGACAGATAATGATCTGACCGAATGGTACACTCCCGAAGAGATAGAACAAAAGTATGGGATGAGTCGGGTTGCCATCCGCTCCCATGTCTATCGGAACAACATCCCTTCAAAGAAAGAACATGGTCAGATATTCTATTCCAAACTGCACTTTGATCTGTCGAAGAAAACAACAGAAGATGATTCATCGGAATACTATACCGTGCAGGAAGCCATGAAGAAATACAGTCTTTCCAGAGACTCTGTTTATGGCATTCTACAGTTTCACGAAATCAAACGTGAGAAGAAAGGTCGTTTCGTGAGATTCCTGAAAGTGGAATTTGATCATGTAATGGGTGTCAGAAAATAAGCCTAAGTCTGAATTTAGGCAGACCAGAAAATGATTCTAAGAATGAGCATTGTCTGTGTCAAGCCATTCCGAACATTTGCAGCAAATCAAGTATAAACTAATAATAATTGTAACTATGTTAGAATGTAAAACAGTAACATTGAGAACACGTCCTTTGAAACATGGGATGCTTTCTTTCTATCTGGATTATTATCCGGGGTATCGTGACCAGGAAACAATGAAAACCATCCGTCACGAAGGATTGAACATTTATATTTATGCCAATCCTAAGAATGAACGTGAACGCAACTTCAATGCAACTATGTCGGAAAAGGCGGAAGCCATCCGATGCCGACGCTTTGAATCTATCGTTAATGACAGGTATGATTTCTTTGACAGGCACAAACTCAAAGCGGATTTTCTCGAATACTACCGCAAGCAGCTTCGCAAGCATGACCAAAAGTGGGAATTTGTGTACCACCATTTCTACAACTTCGTTCATGGCAAATGTACTTTTGAAGAAATTGATATTGACCTTTGTAATAAGTTTCGTGAGTATCTGCTAAATGCCAAGCAACTCAGGCGTGACGGTCGCATTTCAAAGAACTCTGCTTCCGGCTATTGGTCAACATTCAGGGGACTTTTGAAGATTCTTTATCGCAATCGGCTAATCAAAACCAACATCAATGACTTTTTGGATAAAATCGAAACGGAAGATACTCCAAAAGACTATCTAAGTGTGGGAGAACTTTACAAATTGGCTGAGACACCTTGCAAAAAGCCGATTCTGAAAACAGCAGCATTGTTCTCATGTTTGACCAGTCTCAGAATCAGCGATATACTATCGTTACAATGGCATGAAATCGTTGACTTTGCTGCCGGAGGAAAATGTGTCCATACAATTACCCAAAAGACCAAAACAGAGGACATCATTCCAATCAGTGACGAAGCCCTGCAATTGATCGGCTATTCTCCGGAAAAAACCGGATTAGTATTTAAAGGATTGAAACGAAGTTGGACACAGCATCCCATGAAAGAGTGGATTCGCGAAGCCGGTATCACCAAGAATATCACTTTCCACTCCTATCGAAGAACATACGCAACACTTCAAGGAGCAGCTGGCACAGACATACGTACCATTCAAAGTAACATGGCACATAAAAGTATCACCACGACACAACGGTACATGAAAGTTGTGGACAGTAACAAGCGTGAAGCCAGCAACAGAATCTCTTTAATCCGCAAGTAAGAATTAAGGTTCAAATAATCCCATTTTTATAGCTCAGAGTATGATATTTTGCATCAAATCATACTCTGAGCATATTTTTTCCTAAATTCTGAACGATTATCTATTACAAACAGCAACTATTTGGAAATCTGCATATACATTTGTCTTATTGTAAAACTCAAATAGTATCAGTTTATGACGAATAGTATTAAAATCTCTCCTCAAAGAACTAGTTTCATACTTTCAGTAAGTGTCATCCTTTACTGGGCAACAGACTCCTATTTATATCTCAGTTGCCATATCAACCTGATGGAATATTCCACTCCAGTTATTTTATATATCACGGCAATGATACTTGCCTGTGGAGTACTTCAGCGTTTCTTTTTCCGATTCATTACAAAGAATGAATTGAGTTTGTCTTTTGGCAAGCAAGTAAGACCTCTACCCGAACAAATTAAGGAGATTGATCCGAAGTGCCCAAAGGACAAAGATATAAATCCGGAAAACTTAGTTGTAAAACATGATTATATGGATAATTATGAAGTGCGTGTCGCCGAAATTGAATGTGAAAAAGCAGAAAGGCAGGCAGACATTAAGCGTATCATTCATGAATATACCACATTTGTAATGACGGAATTTCTTTCAAAAGAAGATCTTGAAATTCTACATGAAAACATAGAGTATTTTGCGCACGGACAGTCTGATTTATACAAGCCAATCCGTTCAAAAGTAGATAATTCCCTCCGTTCTATTGACCTGATGCATTTCGTATGGAACATCGGGGAGAGATTGGGCATTTCTCTTATAGATAGAGCAACATTCATACATACTATATTCCCACATGAACTAAAAGATGCTTCGATTAAATATCTGGCTAAAAATCTCCGGACATGCGGAGTTTGCAAGATAGCCCTTGATATTCCTAAAACCGGAGATTATCACTTCAAATGTATGAAAGAAGCCCAAGAATAAAAAGCAAATTCAACCGATTAGGGTTATTCAACACAGACTGAAATATTATTGCCTTCTGATAGTTGTCAGCATTACATCATTGTGTTGGTTTGCAGCATGTTTAACAAAAATAATGTTATATATGCAAAAAGACAAACTAACCTTTAATGACCTACCGGAAGTGGTAGGAGAACTTTGCGAGAGAATCGCAAGTATGGAAACGTTGCTGGTGGAAAAACTTCATCAGCAGCATAACGAAGTAAAAAAGGACACCCATGTTCCAATGACCGTTGATGAAGTCTGCGAGTATTTAGGTATCTCGAAATCATCCTTTTATTACAAAGCCAAGCATGGTGGTATTCCAATCATCAAACAAGGAAAACACTTGTTTGTCTATCGGGATGAATTGGACAAATGGTTGGAAAGCGGAAGAAAAGGAGAAACGCCTATAAGCATAGAGGAAGAACACGCCCGAATGCTTGCAGCTACACGTCACAAAGCCAACCCTAAAGACTGGTAGGCTATGGGAACGCCAACACCCATTGAAAATCTTGCTCAGGTCGCTACAAGATGGCAAGATACCATGCTCAGTTTGGAAAAGGAGTACGAACAGGAACCGGAAGTTCTGAAAATAGGCGGAGTACCTATCGGGACATTGGGAAATTTCAGTGCATCCATAGGCAAGGCTAAAAGCAAAAAGACTTTCAATGTGTCAGCTATGGTGGCAGCAGCTTTGTCAGGGAAGGAAGTTCTTAACTACACAACGGACTTCCCTGAAGGAAAGAACCGCATCCTTTACATCGACACAGAACAAAGTCAAAACCATTGTATGATTGTGATGCATCGTATCATGAAACTGGCAGAGTTGCCAACTAATGAGGATTACGACCGTTTCTATTTTCTCGCACTACGCAAGTTCAACCCCAAGGAGCGTTTGGCTATCATAGATGATGCAATCAGTCAGATTGAGGGTCTCGGTTTCGTGGTGATTGACGGAATCCGCGACTTGGTCTATGACATTAATTCTCCGAGCGAAGCCACGTGCGTAATCTCCAAACTCATGCAGTGGACTGACGAATACCAGATTCATCTTCACACCATCCTTCATCAGAACAAAAGCGATGAAAACGCCCGTGGACACATTGGCACGGAAATCAACAACAAGGCTGAAACTGTCATCCAAATCGAAAAAGACAAGGACGACAACAACATCAGCAAAGTGGAAAGTGTGCATACCCGTTCCAAAGACTTTCTGCCATTTGCCTTCTGCATCAATGACCAATCACTTCCCGAACTTCTGCCAGACTATGTGCCAACCAAGAAAAGCGTAGATCGTCCCAAACAGGAACCCTTCTCCCCTTATAGGGACATCCACGAAACAATCCATCGCAAGGCTCTCGAACTGGCTTTTGAGGGAAGAGAAACTATTTCGGGATATAAGGATTTGGAAGAAGAACTGACCACTGCCTACGAACTGGCAGGAACGAAATTTAATCACAACAAGATTGTGAAGATAATTCAGTTTCTCACGAACAAACGGATGGTGGTTCAGGAAAGCCGTGGCATTTATCGGTTCATGCCGGATTATCACTATTGACTCTCCACTTGACTTTATTCTAAAAGTGTCCATTCGTATATAAGTCAAAGTCTAAGTGCAACGACTGGTTTCATGATAATCCACGGAACTGGTCGCTGCCATTGATTGGGCTTGCCCGTTGTACAGACATTATCTTGTATGGGGAGCCTAATACCCCAAGCAACCAATAGGTCGTTTGAGAGTGCCAAATCTCTCAGCAAGCTGATTGGTGAGAAAAAGGCATTATTTAAGCCTTTTATCTTTTCGCCAGCCATCGGTATGCCTTTCTCGACAAAAACGAAATTTGTATACTTAATAGCTCACAGGGCTTGCCCATTATACAAACCTTATTGAGTTAGGGTAACTCAATACCCCAAGCGATAAATCGCTCGTGAGACTTTGCCAATCCTCTGCAAACTGAATTTGGCATTATTGCGGTTTTGGAGTGTATTTCAGTTGTGCTTTTATGAACCCTACTGGTTCTTTTATGAACTCTTTTGTGAACTCTGTTCTTGCTTTTAAGTGGTATCCTAGAGTAACGTCGGCCACCATAAATGCAGATACTAGATGATGAATACAGAACTATTGTCCGAACACTTGCCAATTTAACGACATGAATCTGCCATATCCCAAAGGCGATTTTGCCAACCTCAAAATGACATTACAATTATTCAATATCCAATGCAGGAAGACTATTATCTTCAAATCTATCAAAGTCAGATTGGAAAAGACGGTCTTGAATAATCCTGTACTTTTCAAACTCTGATTCAGCAAACTCTTTGGCATATTCAGCAGAAACCTTTCCGCTATCCTGTAATATCGGGCTCTCAAATAAATTAATGAATTTGTCTATTCGCTTTGCCCAATCTTCCATTGTCATAGGGATATGACGCTTAGCCATACTTTCTGCCATATCAAGGAATGCATTGACCATTCTGCCCATTTCATCCAATTCTTTCTCTCGCAAATAGTTCTTTGCTACAGACACGTCAGTTTTGACAATTTTTCCATTCGGAGCATTCTCCCATGTGGTCAATCCCATGTGTTCCTTATTCGCATCGGCTCGTTCGACTATCAACTCCGTAGCGGTATGTCCATGAACTGCATAGTGCATTTTATTCTGTACTTTCTTGAAAAAGAGGCGTGTAGTCGGTGCATCCTTGTTATAGTCTATTGCCGTAGCATATATATCCGTCAATTTTTGATAGAACCTACGTTCACTCAATCGTATTTCTCGAATCTCGGCAAGCAAATGCTCAAAATAATCCTCACCGATAAACGAACCGTTATCCATTCGCTTCTTGTCAATCACATAACCACGGATGGCAAACTGGCGGAGCACATATGTACACCACTGCCGGAACTGGGTTGCCCGAACAGAATTGACTCGATACCCGACACTAATAATGGCATCGAGATTATAGAACATTGTTTGATAATTCTTCCCGTCTACGGCAGTTGCCGAGTTTTTCTCGGTAACTGAATCTTTGACAAGTTCCCCAGATGCAAATATATTTTTTAAGTGCAGTCCAATATTGTCAGTTGAGCAATCAAAAAGCTGCGCCATCGCCTTTTGTGTTGCCCAAATGGTCTCATTCTTATACATCACCTGAATCCCATCCTCTTTACCTTCAAGCATGAAGATAAGAAACTCAGCCGTACTATTTCGTATTTCTATATTCTTTGGCATATTCTAACCCAATGTGCTTACCTGTTCTATACTCAAACAGTTATTCGGAATTTCCGAACAACTGAATTAAGACTATTCACCCTCAAAATATACTTATATTTTGTAAAATCCATACTTATGCTCTCTATCCATGAATGCATTTTTACCTCCTTCCAAAATATCACACACATGCTCTCGTACCCCACACCTATCTAATATCGGCATTGTTTCATCATTTATTCTGTCTTTGCTATTTTCAAGACTTCCGCACAAATACTGAAATTTAATTCCATTATCATTAGGTGAATTCTTACCATTTTGGTTTGCAATTATGACTTCTTCGGAATCCGCACCAACAACAATGTTTGGGTTATGGGTAACAAGAATTATCTGTCTTTCCTTTTTCTTTTTGCGAATGTATTTGACGAGATCAGTATATATTGCGCGGTTGTCGAGATTGTCTTCTGGTTGATCAATAAGTATAGGGCTCCTCTTATCACTGAAGTCGAGCAAAAGTTTTAATACAACAAAAGAACGCTTGCCTGGAGACATATCTTTTAAATTATCTCCATCGTATTCGACATTCAGACTAAGACCAAACCAATTTTCAGATAAAATTCTAGACATGAAAGATTGAGCATCATAACCAGCTTTAAATGGAATCTCATTACGCAAGGCTTTATTCAAAATATTTCTTAAACATTCTTCAATGTCTGCTTTAGTTCGTTTATTGAATCCTTTCACAACATTGTCAATCAAGTCATTCATCGCTGCCGATCTAAGAGAAATACATTCCGATAAAGTTTGATTTAGTGTTGGTTTTAAAACAATAGCAGAAGTCAATAAAACATCCTCATATTGCAACCTCATTTTGAACGCAATATCATTCATTGCATCCAAATACGAAATATGCATAGAAAGTAGATTATTCCCTATTTCTTTAAATTCTTCATGGAGCTTTTGGGACGTTTCTGTTTCTCGAGTAATTAAAGCAAGTTTTTTATTAAGTTCATCTAGCTGTTTTATAATATCTGTCAATGATTTGTTTGCTTCAAATATCTGTTTTCCCTCTTTATATACATCTTTTAACTGTATCTCTGCAATTTGGCCATCTATTTTTAAAATAGATTGAGCATTTTTTGCAAGTATTTGTGTGATGGTTCCTTGCACTTCTGTATTAGCCTTCTCTATAGCAGACTTAATTATTTGAGACAGTTCCGAAGAATGTTCTAATGTCAAATCAGATATATTTATAGAGTTATTTATCACAACAAAACAATCGCTAAGATGCTGTTTTAGCATTTCGGATTCTTTGAGTAACAAAGATTTCGTCATCTGCTTTTTTCTTATTTCTTCAGCATCCTTTATATAGATATTTAAGACTTCACTCTTGTCTGTTAATTTAGATTGATATTCATTTCGCAACTTTTCAAGTTTTGCTATTTCTATTTTTATGCCTTTATCATCGCCAATACCTTTTATGTATTGTTTCTTTTCAATATAAAGCCTTCTTTTCTCGAAATACAATGCAACGTTAGCCTGTATTGTAGAAAATCTAGAAGCTAGTAATGATTTATGCTTATCGTATTCAACTTTAACATCTTCCTTTCCAAGCAAGATGTCCATTAATAGTTTATCTGTTTCTTGAGGCTCGGCAACTTTAGAAATTTTATTTTGAGGGAAGTATTCAATATACTTATCTCCATTTTCTTGTCCATCTCTCCAATATACATGTACGGAATCACGAAGTTGATTGATATACTCTTTATTGTCCACATCATCTGCGCAATTGAAAGAGGCAGCTAGTGATGCTAAAAGAGTAGATTTCCCAGTAGACCTACCACCAATAATAGAGTTGAGATTCTGATTTAGATATATTGTTTGATGCCATGTATTTGCAGAGTTTAGTTCCACTCTATCAATAACATCATAATCATATTTGTATTCAGGTTTTGAATCACATATACAGACTCTGTCTTCTGGCTCAAATAGAATCTGCTTAAAACCTTCAAAAGTCGGGTCTGCTTTAATCCAAGTCTTACAATTACCAAGACAATCTTTTGTGGAGGCATTAGCAAAAGAGTGAGCATCACTGCAATCTAACAATAAACTATTAACATTCTGTTCCTGCAATTTTATTTTAGCATTGTTGAACTTTTCAATGTTTTCTGCTGCAGTAAAAACAATATCAGCTTGATTTATAATTGTCTTCTTTTCTGCGATAGAAGTGTCATCCCACTTAAATTCATCCCATTCAGTTTTTCCAATTGCAGTAAGATACTTGCCTTTAAAGTATTGTGGAGCATTGTTCAGGATTGTAATGATTTGGGATAGCTCAAGATTCAAATTATTGAACCCTTCTTTTAAAGGACTGCCATAATTCTGTTTCTGTGCATCTGGAACAGAATTTATAATACGACGACCTAAATCCTCTAAATTTTCCCTTGTAACAACCCCTCCCCATTGTTGAGTACAATCAGGGCTAAGAGCATAATGCGGACTTAAAGCATTTAGAAATTGGTGTTGAATTACATCTGCAGAAACCTCGTCTGAAAAAATCACATGAAAATTGATACGTTTGAATTGTTTATGTCCGCAGAATTTGGCTAATCGAAATTCGACTACAGGCAGAAGCAATTCTATATTTGATAAGCGTCCAGAATCCTTATATTCTTTAACTTTCTTATAACCATCAATAAATAGATAGTCATTTATACCAAGTACCTTGATGTCTGACGGCAATTGTTCTAGGGCTGTAATATATTTATTCCAACCCTCTTCGTCATTAGCACAACCGTAGTTGTTTTCAATAGATAGCGGAGTGTGGACATGTAAATCCCATATTCTCCATTCAGAACCTCTATTCATACTATTTATACTTTAAATTCTCATTTCCTCGATTAATCATTTCGATTTGCCATAACTTTCAACGGATTCTGCCACCATGTCATATTCTTCTTCAGGCGTCTCGTATGATTTGATTCTTCTATCCTCAAGATAGATATGGCAAAGCGTGTATTCCAAAACTGCTAAAGTCTGTTGGCGAACTTTTGGTTCCAACTGACATTCCCAAACGGTAAGGCAATGCCATCCCATTGAAGTTAGCTGCAGCCGTTCCTCTATATCCCCACTCCGATTGCGTTCCATTCCATTGTCCGTATTTAGTATTTAGGGATCAACATCTATATGATATGTTAGAAAGAACCGCCCCTTTTAACAGTCAAATAACTCCGAATCTTTATAAATGTGTATAACTTTTCTTTAGCTCTCATTTTCATCGTTGGTATTTATTGCATTCAACAGTTGCGCCCATTCAGAAAGCCTCATTATTGATTTCTTGTCTTCGTAGTATTTGTACAATACATCATACTCTGCAAATGGTTTACCGCTTGAACGTGCCACCTTAAGTTCCTTCAGTATGGCTGGATTCTTAATGGCTACTACCTTTCCGCTTTCATCGATGACATCATTCACGTCAACGCTGAATAGCTCCTGACATTCATCCACAATAGAATAAACTTCACCTTCTGTTATTTTATAGTCGCACGCATCAGGGAGAACAAAATAATCCTCTATGTACATGAGAAACTCGGCGATGAATGTCATTGGTACTACCCAGACAAACTCACCATTGGTAAGGTTGCATCGCACAGGTAGTTGCTTCTTCTTGGCTTCTCGTTGAGCGCTGAGTCGGCAGTAGAATGAAAGATTCTTTTTTGTGTTAAGACGTTCCTTTGTGTTGGAGGGATTCCAAACAACAAAGACGCTATTCTCCAAGTCAAAACCCATCAACAAAAATGGTCGCTTTGAAACCTTCATCTTGTTGAAATAGTCACGTTTAGGTAGCTGAACTCTTGTTGACTCATTTTCATTCTCGTAACACACATCCCCAATAGGTTTTAGGAAGATGGTGAAAACACGATCTTCTATAACCAAAAGCATAGGATTCTCTCCTCCTATACCATATTGGCATGAAGAATTATTCAAGTGCTCTTCGAGAAGTGCCTTTATTTTCTTTCTTCCTAATCTTGGCATTTAGAAAAGTGATTTATACAATGAACTTTCTTTAACTATTTGAGATTCGCAGTTCAAACATTCTATGCCTTTAAGGTCAGATGCAAAAGATACCTCACTTACACCAACTGGCACAGAATCTGAATCTATGTGAGGGATAGTACTCGCCTCGTAGAACTGCAGAGTATCACAAGCTGTAGCATAGTCAAATGCCAACGAGTAGAAAGCGTTTGACTCTATGCCTATGATACTCGCAATGCCTTTCAACAGTTTCAACTTCGTCTGAGTAGAATGAATCTTTGCCTGCAACTTGTCATAAAGATCCTTTATGCTAAGACCTGTATCCGACAAAGCAGATGGACGCACCATGATGGAGGCAATCACAAGATTCGAGTTCTTGGACGGATTTAATTGACCAATCGAGAAAGCATGCTTGCGTTCTTCGCTTGCTGTACTCTTTACCTCAATTTTGTCTTTGCCCATCGTGAAATCAAACTTATCGTTTGCATTTCTATGCCAAGCGTCAATCAGCATCTCTGGCATCTGGCTTTGTTCAATAACCAGCAGTTCGCCCCACAACCCTTTAGCTTTATTCTCATCATATTTGTGAGAAGGCGAGAAAATGCTAATCAGAGAATCAAACTCTACTGCGAGTTTTCGGCTCGTAGGTACAGATGGCAGAGTTTCTATGATACGCAATACTATAGTAATGAAGTACAAATACAAAGAATCTCCGGTGCGCCTTAAGGAAAGTACACTAAAGCATTGCTGCTTGGTTACACCATCCTCACAAATTGAACATGGCGAATCGTAGTAGACATCAAGGTTCTCCAATGGTGTACTTTTCGGATGCCCCTCTTTGCCATCCGAGCAAATGTAGAACTCAGGATAACCATCCTTCGTTTTGCCCAATTTATGACAAGTACCATCTATTGAAACAACATTGGTAGCATCGTTTACAGGTAGAGCAAGTGCAGAAAACTGCTTATACAATTCTTCAGGCGTTACTTTCATATTCTTCTTCGATTTCTTTGAACAGTGTATCGATATCCTCAATCTCTTGGTTATTCGTACAATATGCCGTACTCAATTTCTTTGGGTAGTTGATAGACAATGTATGAGCTGTAGGTCTGTTTGGAAAACATGGTGTCAACTCAAAGTTATACAACTGAATGGTGATGGTGTCTTCTGACATATGTACATTCTGATCACCAGGATAAATCGATGAATCCTTGTCTGCACCAGTGTAGAATGTCGATTTTATCTTTGCCTTATCTGGATTGAACGAACGTCGCATCGGCTTACCATCGTATGCCATTTGCATGAACTCAACATGATCAATTTTACAGCCTGGCCAAGCTGCAAGGTACTTGATGTATCTGACTGTATTATCTCTGCGAACCGCCTCAGCTACACTTGCAAACTGGAAATCAAGCAAGAAATCTACAGCCTCATCGATGGTTAAATTCCAGACTCGATGCTCACGCTGTTTAGTCGTACTCTTGTAAAGTGTGTGGGATATATTCTTCTCTTTTTCAAGTTTCTTGACAAATGCAGCAGCGACTGAATTGTTGTGTTGAATAACATCCGGATTGTCAAACGCCTCCATCTTACAGTTTCCGTCCATTGTTGTCTTAACAAGGTCAGATGGCAGTACATTCTTTCGGCATTGCTGAAGATTTGGCGATGACATGAGAGCGTGACCTGCTTCTTTCAGAGTATCTGAGTTTTTTAGAATGGTACGTAGTTCTTCCTCATTGTCAACGTAATCAACATAGTTGGTTATTGACTGTTCGGGTAAATAGACGCGACAAGACTTTATGTATTTCATCTTGTAACCAAAGAACCTACATCTCTGCTCAATGGTATCAGCAGTTGCAACTCCAACAGTATGACGAGGCATGTAGGTCGTGGAAAGATTGTTGATAGTGAATCCACGGTTCAGCAACTGAGCTCCGAATAGAATGTGCATTGAGCCAAGGCTCCAATCAATTTCTTTTTCGCCATCCTTCTTGCTGTTAACGAAATGGAGTTGGCAGTCATTGATAGCATCACTAAGAAATGGTAATACATCATCAAAAGGAGGTATTTCATCCTTATCCATGTACTTTATTACCTCAGGATAAATCTTATCCTTGAGTTCAGTAATAATTCTGCGCCTGCTGTCATGACCTTCTGGCTTGAGCAGATATTTTGAATACCTCTCAAGTTCATCCTTAACCCAATCTCTGAACTTGGCACTCGACTTGACTGGATTATCAGGATGAACCATCATTGACAAGTATTGGATTTTCTCCTGTAAGTGTACAAGAATGGCCGTTGTCATCACATGAAACCATAGTGCTTCGTGAAGGCTTGTCGGCATCTTGTCTAAGTCATTATTACGCACGTGGTAAGCCTCATCGTTGGGTATCTTTTTGATTAAAGATCCTCCTACAATGTTTGCAGGTTCATTCTTGAAAAAGAGTTTTCCACCAGTATAAGCAGCACCAGGAGAAAGAACTGTATGAGACTTTGGCGAAAGAATATCGTCAATACTTATAAGAATCTGAGCTTGTGGTGTGGCTGTGTACTGGACGTATGAATGACCGGGCAAAGCCAAGCGAAGTTTAAGGATTGACTCGTACGTCCTCGACATTTTGAACTCGCCAGTCTTGCTATTCTGATAGCCATAATTATTCAATGAAGCCTGATCTGCCTCATCGTCAATAATAATCACCGTTTCACCCTTCAGAGCATTCTTGAATACTTCTGTTTTGCAAACTTTAGTAAGAGCATCAATGTGCGTATAATGCTTCAGAATAGGAATTAACAAAATAGGCTTCTTGCTAAGCAACATACCTTTTCGGATGCTGTCAGCCATCTGTTTGTCTTCCTTAACCATGCGGTAATGGTGAGAGTCACGGTCAAACAAGTCTGTTCTAAGTCTATCGTAGGTTTGATCACATAGATTCTTGGCAGAACCAGCAAGGTAAACAATCAACCTATATCCATTATCGCGAGCCATAGCGGTAAGGGCGGTAAATGACATTGTCTTACCGCTCTGTACGTATCCGAATGCTAGATGCGTTACGGATTTCGCTTTAGTATCGTCATGCTTATTGCAGAAACTAAGGATGTGAGCGGTTTCATTTCTGAGATTAGAAAGACTTTCACCTTCCATACCCTTATATGCTGCAAACGACTCAAACAAATCACCTGCTGGATTGATAACCTGCAACGGCTTATGTTTGGATTTCAATTTTATTATAGTGGTACTCATATGCTAGATTTTTCCAAGGATTTCATTAAAGCGTTCTACCATGTCATCAACATCATCGCATTGGTGACAATATTTAGCAACAGCAAGAGCCATCAGCAAGCGAACAGAACTTTGACCTGACTTTTTGACTGGGTAGGTCTCAAAGAACTTATGGTTGCAGTTGACCATACATTTGAGAACCTTTTCCTCTTCCTCTGAGGTGTCAAGCCAGAAGAGGTCTTCTCCCTCATTCACAAAATGTACTTCAAGCGTATAAAGTTCATCCTTGATGGCATAAGCCTCCTTAATGATTTCTTCTACGATTGACTGCGGCTCAACCTCTGGTTGCTTGACTGGTTTTTCAGTAACATCAATACTGATAGGTTTTTTATTTTCCTTATGCTTGCCTACAAGTGACTTAACTTCTTTTGCGATGTCCTTTTTTCTGTAGTTATCACCTTGAGCAAGTAAGTCGTATTCGCCGACCTTCAACATCTTGCGCACCTCCGGCATGATAGAGTCAAGAGCGTCCATGTCCATAATCTCGCTCTTGTCGTGAGAGACCTCAAAACCTTCCAAGAACATTTCACCAAAAATTCGTTTAGCACGAGGACTACTTGCCGTTGCACTTACGATTTCCTTTGGTTCATAACAACTGTTTTCATCTTCGCCTCGGATAACACGTCCTCTACGTAACAGCACAATACCTCGTTGACGTTTGCTCATCTGTTCGAGAAGACCAACAAAACCATGAATACGGTATCTGCCCATGATTAGCCCTGTATCAAATTCGACCTTCCACTCCTGAGATTTACCCTTTGGCGTTGCATAGTACGGAGCATTAAGCACTTCGTACTCTTCGAATCCAAGGAGATCGTTATTGATGCGGATTTCGATTTCGTTATTACGCAAGAATTCTCGGTAGATACCGCTGATGTCTTCCTGTATCTTCTGAAGTTTGGTTTGAACAGGTGCATTATGTGTAGGGTTGGTGATTTCGATCATGGTGCCATGCTTCCATGTCTCTTCCTCCGTTTCATCATATGGCAATGAGGTGAGATTCTGATCTGCAACCTTCTTTAGGTCAAATGTGAGATCACGCTTTATCGGTTCACCTAATGCTGAAGATACTACGCGCCAAGTGTCACCAAGCCACAGAGCTGCATCCTTCATCCCCATACCAAACTCATTCAAGCCTTTATCGTCTTCGGGCTTGTGAGCAGGTTCGAAAGCTGTCTGATACGCGTGCTCGGAAATGCCTGCAGCATTGTCACGAATGATGATCTTAGTTGTCTTTTTATCCACCCATTCAATGTTGATATAAATGTGCAGTTTATAATTTGGTTCGTTCTCAATAAGACGTTCCTTGTTCTGCTGATACGAGCCAATAGCATTGTCAATAAACTCGCCTAATGCATGAGGAATAGTATTTGGACGAGTTTTGTATGTGTTATAAACTCTCGCATTCAGTTTGATGCTGGTGTATTTCTTATGTTCACTCATAACTCAAAAATTTTTCTGCGATTAACCTTACGATTTGCACATTCACGGCATTACCTAATGCCTCATAGATACGAGTGTTGGAAAGTTGGAATTCATCCGAACCAAAGCGGATATTATCCATACCTTGCAATGCGGCTGCTTCCTTGACACTCAGGTATCTTCCTCGGCATGCATCCTTTGACCCCTTTCTCGGTGTGCCCTCTATCCATGGAAGAATAGGAATCTGAGTACCAACCAAATTTAAGGCAGGTGCGAATGTCGCCAACTTAACACGAATGCCAGAAGCACGGAATTGGATGAGTTTGTCTTCAAGAGTAAACTCCACAGCCTTGCCACAATTCCACTCAAACTTGATGTGGCTGTTTTGCCAATCCTTGATTTTATTCATCCATGGTTTGAGCCACGTCTTGTTATCTTCGTAGAATTGTCTATTCAGGCGTATGTATTTCTTTTTCCAATCAGGAAATTCAGTTTCACCTTCCTTCTCACGTTTGTTTGGTTGGGCATAGACGGGAAGTTGAGCAAGACACTCTTCTATGGTTAAGCCTTTTATGATTTGTCCAAACTTTCCTCGCTTGCCATTCAACTCTGCAACCGACTGTAGCTTGGGCTTTTTACCCTCGAAATTGTAAGTTGCGCCAAATTCCATTGTCCAGATAGGAAAGCCACCAACAGTATGTCCACTTTCTGTAACGTGATGCAGGAACTCTTCCCAAATATCAAGTTGATGACGGGTTTCCTGCTTAATCATCTGTACGTTGGTATCCGCCTCGTCAATGACAGTATGGATGTCACATACTGCATTATTTGGTTCTGGAAATTTGTATTCAGGCATACGAAGGTCTTCACGTATAGCTACAATGTAGATACGCTTACGATGCTGCGGATATCCAAACTCATGAGGTGACAGAATGCTTTCGTAAACAAGGTACTCTGCATCCTTTAATTTTTTCTCGATAACTTTCCATGTATTGCCTTCGTCATGGGTTTTGAGATTGGCCACATTCTCCAAGAAAACAAACTTTGGACGATGATGGTGAACAATCTTCATGATGTAATCAAACATATTGCCTCGTCCTTGTGCATCATTGAAGCCTTCTTGATTACCTGCTTTGCTGAATGGCTGACATGGAAAACCACCACACAACACATCATGGTGCGGAATGTCTTTCTCTATGTCAACCTTCGTTATATCACCTTTTATCACCACATTAGGAAAGTTAAGGCTATAAAGGTGTTGCAAGTCTTCTTTCAATTCAGAAGCAAACAAGCACCTGCCACCAAGCGCACTAAGTGCCTGATGAAAACCTCCCAAACCTGCAAATAGGTCAATAAAGGTAAATGGTGGAATATGTTGTTTTTCCTTTGCCATTTTGATTATATCTAAACTAATAGATATTGCCACTTTACTGTAAATAAAAATCAAATCACAAAATTTAATTAGTTATCCATCTCATAAGGTTCAACAATATCTTTTATTCATCCCTTTTAGTTCTTCTCTCAAACACTCCTGCAAACATTTCCATTTCTCTTTTGGATAGCCCCAATCGGATTGCTAATTCTCGCCAATTTTTCACTGCATCAATTACCTCCGAGACAATCTTTTCAGCATTTTTTCGATTGAGCATATAATCCTCGCAAGCACCAAGCAAAACATTCAAATTCGCGTTGTTGGAATCAGCGGAGATGAGCAGACTTTGATACTCATTCAAAGTAGGATTCATATCGTAGGCTGGCGACAATATCCACCCTTTTGTAGTCAAAAGAAAACCATGATTGCGGAAATGGTCATCGCTATTGCCTATACAGATATTGAACGCTACACGACGATAGAGTTCCTGCAAATTGCGCTCTACGTCTGTGCAATTCTGAAGGATAAAGTCAACTATATCCAGATAGCCGTGTCCTGTTGTTGCATTATCTCCATCTTCCAGTCCCAGCAAGGTTATTGCTGATGCAAAATGAATCCGCTTGCCTTCTTGTGTTCTGTCAAAACGCTTCGAGAGCAATGTATGGTATTTCTCTCCTGTTGTCAGCACCTTTGTTGTCGCCGCATTTATCCCAGCTTTTGTAGCAAGCAAGTGGCTGAAATGTTCCCAAAGTCCGGCATCGTAATCATCTTTACGTGATGGGAACTTTGCAACGTATAGAGTTTTATCCGTGTCTATTACATTGGCTTTAGGTCTTGCACCTCCCAACGATGTTCCCGGTTGCACAAGTTGTGCAATCCATTTCCTATCAGGGAGCATATTGTTTTCTTCACATTTCTCTATCTCGGCACTGGCTGCAATCAGTTCCCGAATATCCGTCAAAGGTGGAATTTTCAACGATTCACTCACATTGATAAATTCGCCATCGAGATCTTCCTTAAAACGGAATCCACCCATTCGGGAGAAATCATCAATACCAGTCAAGAAATCGAAGGATGACAATCTCCGTACTAGTCGTTTTTCTTCCGCAGCTGCAATTTGCTCACGGCGCAACAACAAAGTACGTCCCCAACGATCCGGCAAAGCATCAGAAAAACATCCGAATATATCTTTACCCGGTTGTGTATATTGTTGTCCCGGGTAATTATTCAGGTCGTCACTCAAAAACAGATTGCTGTGCTGCCTTAACCATTCATTATTGAACGTAAAACTATAGCTGTCCGCACCACGAAGAGACTCATAGCCTAGTTCGCCAATAAGTTCCACTTCTTTGAGCCAATCGAAATCGGCATATACATACAACTTTTTCATAGATTATTCTTTCTTGGATGCACGTTCTCTTGTTTTCAAACTCAAATCTTGCAAAGCTTTTCCCATTTTATCTTCTTTGGCAAGCAATAGAATATCATCGTCAAGTTGCAATGCGTACAAAACACGTAGATAGATCCCTATTGCAACAGTAGGAATCCCTTTTTCTATTCGGGACACAGTAAGCGGTGAACAGGTGGCACGTTCAGCAACCTGAGCCACACTCAGATTCCGACGCAAGCGAGCCAACTTAATCTGCTCACCTACAATTTGCATCTTCTGCTCCAATTTTCGGGGCAACTTTGTACCCATTGTATTCTTTGCCATAGTCAACCTATCATATAATATGCAAATGTAATACTTTTTATTTATTTAATGATGTGTTGTACATAGAAAAATGCACGTCTTGGCATAATTAACCATATACATAATCTATTTTGAGCAAAAACTTCCAAAAACTAAATGCTATAATGTTGTTTGTAAGCACCATATGCACCTATTGACAAACAATATGTTATTCGTTACAAACAATGCAAATTGTATTTCATACACTCATCATATCAAAGAACTATTTTGCTCGCCAAAAGAAAAAGACTTGACTCGACCTCCCAACTTGACTTTAATGACCGTCATTATATACACGGGCAATAAAGTTAAGTCAAGCAAAGGGAAGAAAAGGGAAAAGGCTTCAACCAATTTTTACTCTTTTGGTCAGCAAATATTATCCATGAGAATATCTTGCATTTAGTTGACATTCTTGGCGAAAACATCACGGAATTTTATACCTTTGTAGTCGGATAGAAGATAAGTGAACTTCATTGAGGATACAATATTTCCTCATGGTTCTGATTCATTGAGAAAAGAGTGTAAAACAGCCTCAAAAACAAGTCTCAGAGGTCTCAAAAACAACTTTTCTACCGATTAAATTGCAACAATCTATCATTCAAGCAGCTATGTATGCTGCATCGGCAAGTAAAGCTAATCATATATACCCAGTTATCCCCAAAACGAAAACGATGAGAGATTTTCCTTTATAGATAGCTTAGGATGTTCAGTTCTCCTATCTCCCATTTCAAAACAAAGGCTGTCCATTATCTAATATGTGACAGCCTTTCTATGAAAGTTTTCTTCAGATAAATATCATACTTTTTTCATAAACTCCTTCGGTGTTTTTCCAAAATACTCCTTATACCTGCCTCTGAAGTTTTTCAGATTTCGCATACCCACCATTTCAGCAACCATAGTCACAGAAAATTTTCCGCTTTCCAAAAGTTCCCGTGCCTTCTCCATCCTGATTCTCGAAATCAAATATTTGGGTGCTTCTCCCGTCAACAACTTCCACTTATTATAAAAGGTTGTCCGGCTCATGCACATCCTGGAGGCAATATCATCTACTGTCAAATCCTCTTTATCCATATTCTCCATAATGTAAAGCTTCACTTCATTCAAAAATGCCAGATTGGCATCCTGCTGAGCCCGCTCCATAGGTTTCGTTAAAAAATCTTCTCCAAAAACTTTCTGAAGAAATGTCTTCCGAAGAAAACGGCTATTATTTATCAATATGGATATTTCCACTTTAAGGTCCTCCAGATTAAAGGGCTTACATACAAAGAGATCAGCCTGAGAAGAACAACGCTTTTCCCGCCGTTTCACATCAATGTGCGCCCCCATCAATATCACCGGAATAAAGGAGGTGTCCCTCGACGTCTTCAGTTTAGAAGAAAGTTCCTCACCGCTCATACCTTTCAACATGATATCACAAATCACCAAATCCGGATACTCTTCACATATTACCTCCAATGCTTCCTGACCGTCATCAAAGCTCCTCACTACAAAACATTCCGATAAACGTTTCTCAAGATAATCCTTGAATCCCTTGTCATTATCCGCAAGTATCACTAAAGGTCTATCCATATTTTTTTTCTTCGAGAAACCATGGAAAGCTATTTCCGACTCATTCACCTGAAAAGTGTCCGGAATATTTAAGGATGTATCCCCCCCCGAAACCGCACACGAACATCTTATGGGAAATCGAAGCAGAGCCTCCTTTTCCAAAGTCAGTATTTTCCCGTCACATATATTCATCAACTTGTCAAAAAACACACCGCCCATGCCATACTGCTTGCCATGCAGAGGTCGCAGAATAGGAAGCCGCGACGAGTACCATCTGCAACATTTCAGAAATCGCTTGTTGCCTGTATCCTTAATCCTGATTGCCCAGTAATCTCCCTTCAACGAAACCTGCATCGAGAGATGCGTTTCCGGCAGAGAACACTCGATGGCACTCAATACAAACCGGTCGATAACCGGAGATATCTTTCCCGGATCAAACCAAGCGCTTGCATAGTCAAAATCCGGAACCAAATCCAGCTTCATCTGTAACCCGGCCACATGAGACTGTAAAAAAGACACTTTCTTCCTCATAAATGCGCCGATTTCATGTTCTGCAACTACCAGGCTACCAGAATTGCCAAATAGTCGTTTCAACTCCATCAACGCTATCAAGTGCTGCTCCAGCCCGCCTATATGATGAAGTGCAACAGCCAGTTCCTTCTTTATGTCTTCCGGACAGTCTCCTTCGTAAACTGCCCCTAACGGTGTCTTAATCAAAGAAATGGGATTACGTATGTTTTGAAAGGTATCAATGAAATACTGATTTCCCTCTTTCAGTAAATCTCTTTCTTCACTGATACAGAGTAAATGGAACAAAAGCCAACATAATATACAGATTCCACTAGCCACTATTGGCAGAACAGACCAGGGAACCTTATGATATACGCCGATGGATAGCAGGAAAACGCATAATGACACTACTATTATTATTATCGATAAATGTTTCATACTATTATAAGTTTAAGTAATAATGATTCATACTAATATATACCCGAGTTTTCAGTCAATAGCAGGATAATCCCAAGTATGTCATCAGGAGGCGGTCTAATGGGGGAACGGTAGGTTCCTTGAGTCATCGAATTCACCTTACCAACCCTCGTTTGCTAGAAGAGCCTGCATTTCGTCCACCTGTATTTCATACCCAGCAACTCTCTAAACCATTCATTTCCCATGCCCAACGTATCTTTAAATATCAATACAACATTCCGCTTATCCAAGATAGCTCCAATCAATTATTCTCAAACAAAATAATAGTATAACAAACGGAAAGGCTAAAAAGATGATACCACTTCACACATATTCTTATCATACTCACATATCTTGCGCATGAAACAGAAAGACATTATCTTTGCAGCATGAAACAAGAACTGAAAGAAAACGGAGGATTACCGGCACATATACTCTGGACACTTGCTATCGTAGCTGGCGTGTCCGTAGCCAACTTGTATTACAATCAACCCCTGCTTAATATCATGCGGCATGAATTGGAAGTTTCTGAATTCAAAACGAACCTCATTGCCATGATTACACAAATCGGATATGCGCTGGGATTATTGTTCATCGTCCCATTAGGAGACCTCTATCGACGCAAGAATATCATCCTAACGAATTTCTTCCTACTCATATTTTCCCTTCTAGCCATTGCCATGGCACCGAACATCTACATCATCTGGGCAGCATCACTCATTACCGGCATCTGCTCCATGATACCCCAAATATTTGTACCGATTGCCTCGCAATTCTCACGCCCCGAAAACAAGGGACGGAATGTAGGTGTCGTCATCTCAGGATTACTGACTGGAATACTTGCATCACGTGTTGTCAGCGGATTTGTGGGTGAAGTGCTTGGCTGGCGTGAAATGTACTTCATCGCCGCTGGAATGATGTTACTATGCGCTATCGTTGTATTAAAGGTACTACCGGACATACAACCGACTTTCCAAGGCAAATATTCCGGGCTGATGAAGTCTCTTTTCTCATTAGTAAGAGAATACCCCTCTCTACGAATCTACTCGATACGTGCAGGACTGGCCTTTGGCTCATTCCTTGCCATGTGGTCCTGCCTTGCATTCAAAATGGGAGAAGCCCCGTTCCATGCATCCAGCGATGTCATCGGCATACTAGGGCTCTGCGGCATTGCCGGAGCCTTAACCGCATCTTTTGTAGGAAAATATGTAAAAAAGGTAGGCATACGCAATTTCAACTTTATCGGTTGCGGAATGATTCTGCTTGCATGGGCCTCGCTCTTTTTCTGCGGAAACAACTATGCAGGTATCATTACCGGTGTCATTCTTATAGACATAGGCATGCAATGTATCCAACTCAGCAACCAGACCAGTATTTTCGACATCTACCCGTCTGCCTCCAATCGGGTAAATACGATTTTCATGACCACTTACTTCATCGGCGGCTCTTTGGGTACCTTCCTTGCAGGAAGCAGTTGGCAGACTTGGGGATGGAGTGGCGTGGTCGGCACCGGCGTTATTTTAACAATAATATCGTTGTCCATCACCCTTTACAGCAAGAAATAACAAGGATACTATCATTTTTCCAAGCAAACGCAAAGATTTGATAATTTTTATTTGTCATGCAAAGGATAAGGAAGATATTGAACAGAATTGTTATACCTTTGTCGCATCAAACTATAAACGACAGATTGATAATAGATTCGTCAACCAAGCATAGTCAAAAACAACCCTATGAATTCAGCAAAGAAAATACCCTCTCCACTCGTTTCTCTATTTCCCATCGCTTTTCTCGTAGGAATGCTGTTCGCCACCATCCATACTTTCGGAAGTGACGCCTTGAGTGGAGGAAGCCAGATTTCCCTGCTTGCCACCACTGGTATGTGTGTCTTTATCGGCATGACTTTCTACCGCATCCCTTGGAAAGATTATGAACTTGCCATCACCAACAACATTTCAGGTGTTGCCACAGCTATCATTATTCTATTGATTATCGGTGCTTTGAGCGGCACATGGATGATAAGTGGGGTGGTACCTACCCTTACTGTCTCTTATACACATCTCCGAGCCCACGAGACCGATCAGTATC
>ENA-OXVB01000103-OXVB01000103.1-human-gut-metagenome-genome-assembly--contig:-NODE-103-length-28598-cov-13.1101_pt1 | contig 28598 bp, 13 predicted proteins | sample MGYA00249571_ERZ652685 | MGnify/ENA primary metagenome ERZ652685 (study PRJEB26925, sample SAMN05826705) | human gut metagenome | biome: ENVO:2100002; feature: ENVO:00000062; material: ENVO:00002003... | reverse complement strand
GTGATAAGAAGGTCGGGCAGGGGTGCTTTCTCTTCTATAGCGCGCTGATAGCGCCGTTTTACGACCTCTTTCATGGAGGCATAGTCATCCGGTCCCTCTACGGTCTTGATATTGTACTTGCGGTAATCCTTCTTGGAAGGTTTCCCCTTGACGAAGACCACGCACCCGGCCACGGGGTCGGAACCCTGGATGTTGGAGTTGTCGAAACATTCTATCTGCATGGGCAGGCGGTCCAGGTGCAGCTCTTGCTGTATCTCTTTCAGCAGGCGCACGGTCCGTTGCTCCGGATTCAGCTTTTCGGCTTGCTTCAGGCGGTCGGCTTTGTACTGCTTCACATTGAGGATGGAGAGTTCCAGCAGTTTCTTTTTGTCTCCCCGTTGCGGGATGGTAAAGACGACATCTTTCAGCTCCATATCCAGCTCAAAAGGCACGATGATTTCACGAGAAAGGCTCTTGTATCTTTCCCGCATTTCGATGATGCCGAGAGAGAGCAGTTCTTCTTTGCTCTCATTCAATCGTTTCTTGTATTCAAAGGTGAAAGCCTGGTTGATGGCACCGTTCGTAATGTGCAGGTAGTTGACGAAAGCGGACTTTTCATCGCTGTCTTCTTCGATGGAGAACACGTCGATATTGTGCAGCACGTTGCTTACCACTTCCGATTTCGCCCGGTAGTTTTCCAGCAGCAGGTATTTCTTCTTTATCTTCTGTGCTTCTTCAAACTTCATTTCGGCTGCCAGTTCCTGCATTTGCTGGAAGAGCATCCGTTCTATCTCCTGGGTATTCCCTTTGAGTATTTCCTTGATTTCAGCGATGTTTTTCAGATACTCTTCCTGGCTTTGCTTCCCGATGCAAGGTCCTGCACAGTTCTTGATGTGGTATTCCAGGCAAACATTGAACTTTCCGGCACGTATGTTTTCCGGAGAGAGGTTCAGGTGGCATGTACGCAAAGGGTACAGATGCTTGATGAGGTCGAGTAATGCGTACATGGAAGGTATATGGCTGTAAGGGCCATAATAGGAGGAACCGTTACGGATTATCTTCCGGGTTCTGAATACACGTGGAAAGTATTCGTTCTGCACGCAGATGCTGGGATACGTCTTGTCGTCTTTCAACAGTACGTTGTAGCGAGGCTTGTATTTCTTGATAAGATTGTTTTCCAGCAATAGCGCGTCTTCTTCCGTATTCACCACGATATATCGGATATCTGCAATCTTGCTGACCAGCACCCTCGTCTTTCCCGGTTCGTGCTCCCGGTTGAAGTAGGAAGACACTCTTCGCTTCAGATTCTTTGCCTTTCCTACATATATAATAGTCCCTTCGGTATTCAGATATTGGTAAATACCGGGACTTTCGGGAAGGTTGGATACAATCCCTTTGAGGTAGTCGTTAGTTCTGAGTTCTTCCATAATACCGACGTTTCACCACAGATTACACAGATTAACGCAGATTTCTCTTTGATAAAACTGTGTTTTGTGGTGGATAAATAATCTGTGTTAATCTGTGTAATCTGTGGTGAAATATGAAATGGCTAAAGCGACAGCACAGCCTCCACTTCCACATCATCTCCAAACACATCCTTGCCATGAAGCTCTTTCAGCTCGATGATGAAGTTTACATACACTTTCTTGGGGTTCATCTGTTTCACCAGTTTGCAGGCGGCTTCCATTGTTCCACCGGTTGCCAGCAAGTCGTCGTGTAGCAATACTACATCGTCTTCATTGATGGCATCCTTGTGCATCTGCACGGTGTCTTTGCCATATTCTTTATCATAGCTTTCTTCAATGGTTTCTGCAGGAAGCTTTCCCGGCTTGCGGATAGGTACGAAGCCTGCCCCCAGTCTGGTGGCGAGAATGGGGCCCATAATGAATCCTCTTGATTCTATACCCACTACTTTGGTGATGCCTTTGTCTTTATACATCTCGTATAGTGTGTCCGAGAGTTCCTGCAAGGCGGTAGGCTCCTTGAACAAGGTAGTTACATCGTAGAATAGAATTCCCGGAATGGGGAAGTCGGGTATTTCCCGGATGCTTTTGGTAAGAGTTTCTTTGCTCATAATCAGTTTATTTAATACGTTTATTGAATTCTTTGTTTCACGTGGAACTTTGCGCTCTATCGTCCGCAAAGTACCAGTAGCACGTTGATGTCGCTTGGAGATACTCCCGGAATCCGACTCGCTTGGGCTATTGTTTCCGGATCTATCTTCATCAGCTTCTGTCTAGCTTCGGTAGAAAGGGATTGAATGGAATTATAGTCAAACTTACCTTTTATCTTGATGCTTTCCAATCTTGCCAATTTATCCGCAATAATCCGTTCGCGTCCGATGTATCCCTCGTACTTGATGAGTATTTCTGCAGCTTCTACAATTTCTTCCTTTCTATCGGATATTTTATCCAGTTCTCGTTTAAAGGCACTGACGTGTTCGGCAATGTTCTCAATCGTTATCTGCGGACGATTTATCAAATCTATCAATTTGCATCCTTGGCGCAGTGGAGTTGTGCCGAGCTGCTCCAATACCGGATTGATTAATGCCGGTTTCATCGAGTAATTCCGCGCGAAGTCTATAATCCGGTTCACGGCTTCACGTTTTTCTGTCAGCAGCTTGTACCGCTCTTCCTTGGCGAGTCCCAGCTTCCAGGCTTTTTCCGTGAGTCGCATGTCCGCATCATCCATACGGAGCAGGATGCGATATTCGGCACGGGAAGTAAACATACGGTAAGGCTCGTCCACACCTTTTGTTACCAAGTCATCGATTAAAACGCCGATATATGCTTCATCCCTTGCAAGGGTGAACGGTTCTCCACCGTGGCAATTGATGTGGGCGTTGATACCTGCCATGATTCCTTGTCCAGCTGCTTCCTCGTAACCGGTTGTTCCGTTTACTTGTCCGGCAAAGAACAGATTCTTTATATTCTTCGTTTCCAGCGTATGTTTCAGTTGGGTGGGGTCAAAGAAGTCGTATTCGATGGCATAGCCCGGGCGGTAGATGACGAGGTCTCTGAACGCCGGTATCTTTTTCAATGCTGCAATCTGGATGTTCATGGGCAATGAAGAAGAGAATCCATTCAAGTAGAGCTCTTGGGTTGTTTCCCCTTCGGGCTCCAGGAAAAGCTGGTGCTGCGGTTTGTCGGGGAAAGTCACAATCTTGGTTTCTATACTGGGGCAATAACGTGGGCCAATACTTTGGATTTGTCCGTTGAAAAGGGGAGAATCCGGCAGACCTTCCTGCAGGATGCGGTGTGCTTCTTCGTTGGTGAAGCAGGTCCAGCAAGGGAGCTGTTTCAAATGGCGTACATGAGTGTCCATGAACGAGAACTTGTGGAAGTCACATTCTCCGTCTTGGATTTCCATATCCTCATAATGCACGCTGCGTCCATCTATGCGTACGGGGGTTCCCGTCTTCATGCGTCCAAAGGTGATGCCATGCTTTGCGATGGATTCGGTTAATTGGTAGGATGCAGGTTCTGCCATACGTCCGCCTGGAAGCATGGTACGTCCCACGTGCATCAGTCCGTTGAGGAAAGTTCCTGCGGTGAGTACTACACATTTGGCATGGAACGTTACTCCCCATAGTGTTACTACTCCCGTAATTTCACCGTTTTCAACGAGGATTTCCTGCACGGTATCCTGCCAGATATGCAGGTTGGGGATATTTTCCAGAATTTCTCTCCATGCCCAGATAAATTTGTTGCGGTCGCACTGTGCGCGCGGGCTCCACATAGCGGGACCTTTGGAACGGTTCAGTATACGGAACTGTATGGCTGTCTGGTCTGTCACCAATCCCATATATCCTCCCAAGGCGTCTATTTCGCGTACTATCTGTCCTTTGGCGATGCCTCCCACTGCCGGGTTACAACTCATCTGTCCGATTTTGTTCATATCCATTGTGATAAGACAAGTCTTCGAACCCAGGTTTGCAGCAGCGGCAGCGGCTTCGCATCCTGCGTGTCCGGCGCCGATTACAATAACGTCATACTTAAACTCCATTCGTTCAGTGTATTTTAAAACTGTGCAAAGTTACGAAAAAAGTTGTATGCCGGGACGTGTCATATCTTAAAATCCGGATATATCTTCTTTGGCATTGCTTATATTTCCGTATCCAGCATCATACTTATTGCTTGGAATGCTTAGGCTATAGACATATTGCTTGTATTTGGCTTAAAATACAATCAAAATGAAGCTTTTTGAATACTATTGCTTTTCTTTTTGAAAAAGATACATACCTTTGCAGCGTTTGGATATTAAAAAGTGTTTTGATTGACTAATTTTAAGGAAGAGAAGCATGAGAAAGAAATTCTTCTTGTTAATCATTGTCTGCCTGGTTATGGGGGCAGGAGTGATGGCTCAGACGTCTACGGTCTCGGGAACAGTATTTGCCGAGGACAACAATGAGCCGATTATTGGGGCATCGGTATTGGTGAAAGGTACAACACTGGGGGCAGTGACCGATATCGAAGGTAACTTTACAATCTTGAATGTGCCGAGTACGGCAAAGACAGTGATTGTCTCTTTTGTAGGTATGCAGAAAGTGGAAGCTACCATAAAGCCTGCTATGAAGGTGGTGTTGAAATCGGATTCGGAATTGCTGGATGAAGTGATGGTAGTGGCTTACGGCACGGCCAAAAAGAGCAGCTATGCAGGTTCGGCTTCTTTAGTGAAAGCGGATGCGCTGAAAGACATTCCGACGACCAGCTTTGAAAACGCGTTGAACGGTAAAGTGGCGGGCTTGCAACTGACGAATAATTCCGGCCAGGCGGGTTCCGCACCGGCCATCCGCATCCGTGGCATAGGTTCTATGAATGCCGGGAATGAACCGTTGTATGTAGTGGACGGTGTTCCGGTCTCTTCGGGCAATACGGGGCAGATGAGCGGTGAGCTCTATTCTACCAACAACATCATGAATACGTTGAACCCGGAAGACATCGAATCTATTTCTGTATTGAAAGATGCGGCGGCCAGCTCGCTTTATGGGTCGCGTGCGGCAAACGGCGTCATTCTGATTACTACCAAAAAAGGACAGATTGGCAAGCCGGTGGTGACGCTGAAAGCCGAAGTGGGCTTCACGCCCTGCTGGGCAACGGACAACTATGAAACGGCCAGCGTACAGGAGAATGTGAATATGCTCTACACCGTATTTCACGATGCCCGTACAAGCGGTAAGGGCGAAACGGACGAAAAGGCGGCAGCCTATGCCATAGGCCAGTTGAACAGCCGTTTCAACAAACATGGCTACCAATTTACCACAAATGGTACGGGAGCTTACGAGAACGTCAATATCCTTGAGTACGACAACTCCGGGCGTGGAGGCAAATACTACGATTGGGACAAGGCATATTTCCGTACCGCCATTTATCAGACCTACGATATGTCCGTCAGTGGTGCTACGCAGAATACCAACTATTACACTTCCCTTTCCTATACCCAGGACGAAGGACGTTTGAAGATGAACAGCTTCGACCGTGTTTCCGGTCGCCTGAACCTCACCCAGAAGGTGGGGAAATTCCTTGAACTGACCACCAATGCCAGCCTGGCGCGTACCAAGAAAAGCGGTTATAATGATACACGCAACACGGGCAGCAATTACTTCATGCAGACCCGTAACTTGCTGTGGGGACTCTACTGGCCCACTGATTACAAGACCGGCGAGCTCTGGACCAAACGTTACGGTAGCTACGCCTACAATGGGCTTTATTATGACAAAGAGTGGGAGAACGGTTCTACCAGTACCAAAATCATGGCTGCGGAGACGCTCACCCTGCATCTGATGCCGGGCCTGGACCTTCGTTCTATCTACTCTTACGACAATACTACTGTAAAAGACCATATCTATTACAGTGCCAATCACTATAAAGGCTCGGCAGACAATGGGAATGTCAACGAATACCGTACTACATACGAGAAGATGGTTACCTCCACTACCGCCAATTATACCGGCACCTTCGACAAACACACAGTTGGCACCATGGTGGGTTTCGAAGCGGAGAAGAACAAGACAGACTATGTGCGTGCCACAGGAAGCAATCTTGCGGTCAGCACCATTCATACAGTTTCTACTGCCGGAACGCAGACTTCTGCCGGATATTCCTGGGGAAACTCGATGGTGTCCGTGCTCTCCAAGTTGGATTATAATTACGATGAACGCTACTTCATTTCCGGTTCTTACCGCCGCGACGGTTCTTCCCGGCTCAGCAAGCAGGAACGTTGGGGAAACTTCTGGTCAGTGGCAGGAGCGTGGAACATCATGCGCGAGGGTTTTATGAGCAAATATTCTTTCCTGAGCAACCTGCGTATACGTGCCTCTTATGGTATTAACGGTACGCTGCCTTCGGACAATTACGGCTATATGAGCTTGATGAGCTATACCAGTAAGTACATGGGTAACCCGGGCGGTACAATCACTACCGTCACCAATGACAAGCTGTCTTGGGAGACGAGCTACAACACGAATGTGGGTATCGACTTCGGCTTCTTCGGCCAACGTCTGCGCGGTACGGTGGAATACTTCAACCGTGATTCGAAGAACCTGCTCCAGGATGTTCCCATTTCGATGGTTACGGGATTTTCCTCTACGTTGCGGAACGTAGGATGCATCAACAACCATGGGGTAGAGGTGGAGTTGAGTGGTGACATCATTGATAGTAAAGGATGGTTATGGAGTGCCGGTGCCAACGCAACCTTCCTCCGTTCTGAGGTGAAAGAGTTGTATGGCGGTGCGGACATTATCTGGTACGACCCCACCAGTAGCGACAGCCGTGCGCAATATGTATACCGGGAAGGTCAGTCCACGCTGGCTTTCTATGGATACGAATGGGCAGGTGTGGACAAGACCAACGGCAAGAACGTCTACTATGTAAATGACCCCAAGAATGGCAAGGCCGGAGATTTTGAGTATAACGGACGCGGAGCTACTTATGACTATAACAATGCCAACTACACCATCATCGGCAATGCCGTTCCCAAAGTGTATGGGGGCATCAATACCTCGGTCTCCTACAAAGGCATAGCCCTTTCGTTGGGCTTTACCTATAAGATAGGAGGAGACTTGTACGATGGAGCCTACATGGATGTGGCCGACGACGGTTATTATTGGGAGCGTATCCGTGCTAAAAGCTACTACAACAACCTTTGGACGCCAGACCATACGAACGGTACAGAGCCCCGTATCGAAGGTGTAGACCTCGATGACCCGCAACAATACAGCAGCCGCCACTTGTTCAATGCCAGTTATCTGCGCTTGAAGAATCTCTCATTGGCCTATACGCTGCCCAAAGCCATGACCCGCAAGGCTTTCATCGAGAATGCCCGCCTTTTCTTCACTGCCAGCAACCTTTGGACAATAGCCAAATACAAGGAGGCAGACCCCGAAGTGAGCGAATACGGCACACGTGGTTGGGAAACCCCTATCGGAAAAACGTTTGTCGTTGGCGTTGAATTGAAATTTTAATGAACTGGAGGAACTAACAATGAAAAAGATATATCATTTATTGGCACTTGTGATACTTGGTGCCTTTACATTCACTTCGTGTGACGATTTTCTGGATATGCAGCCCACCAACTCCGGAAATGCAGAAGGTGCTGTCGGTACGGTAGCCGATGCGCAGGTGGTTATCAACGGTGTGATGAGTGCGATGACCTCATCGTCCTATTACGGCAGAAACCTTTTTATGTACGGTGATGCCAAGGGCGGTGACCTCACGATTTTTGCTGCCGGACGCGGACTGGATGCATTCTATACGTTCAACCACACTTCCAACAGCAATACTTATTCCGGTTTCTGGAGCCGTGGATATTACTGCATTCTGCAGGTCAACACCTTGTTGAGCAACATTGAGAAGCTGGAAGAATCGGGCAGTATGGAAGACTTTTCCGAAGCCAAAGGGCAGGCGTTGACTCTGAGGGCGCTGTTCTATTTCGATTTGGTCCGTCTCTACGGGCTTCCTTACAATTACAACAAGACCTCTTATGGAGTTCCCAATGTAACCGAGCCGCTTACGGTGAACGCCCAGCCCACCCGTGCTACTGTGGAGGAGAACTATCGCCAGATTCTGCAGGACTTGTCGGACGGGGCGGCCCTGCTTGCCAAGAAGAAGACAAAGCAGAGCGGATATGCGGACTATTACACCAACATAGCCCTGCAAGCGCGTGTGAAACTCTATATGGAAGATTATGACGGTGCTTTGAACGCTGCCCGGGAGATTATAGAAAGCGGTGTGTACAAACTGTATGAGCCTGCCGATTGGACGGCTTCCTGGAGCAAGCAGTTTGGTTCCGAGTCCATCTTTGAGCTGGGCATCACCACTGAGGAATCAGACCTGGGAACTTCTTCTTTGGGCTTTTACCTGATGCGCTACGGACAGTTGAAGAATGCCATGGGCTGGTATCTTGCCAGCGATTATTTCTTGAACCGTCTGGGTGAAGACGAGACGGATGTGCGTTGGGGAATCATGGACAACGATGAATACTGGGTGGACAATGAGATTGAACGCAAGGGAGCCTGCTACAAGTATATGGGCAGTACCACTCTGGCAGGTGACGGCAAGGCAACCAATACAGCCGTCAATATCAAGATAATCCGTCTTTCCGAGATATATCTGATTGCCGCCGAAGCAGCCTTGCACTCCACGAAGCAGGAAGCAGGCGCAGATGCCGCCGCCGGTTACCTGAATGAAATCCGCAGGCGTTCTCCCGGACTGGCACCGGCCACTGCCGCTACCATTACCGATGATATGATTCTGGACGAGCGCAGCAAGGAGCTTTTTGGTGAAGGACAACGCTTCTTCGACATGATGCGTATGGGCAGAACCATCGAATTCAACGACGATTTTCAAGATATTCCGGTGAGTCACCGTGGAAAAACAATCGACCGTACTTTCGAGAAGATTGTGCTTCCTATTTCGCAGGATGAGATAAATGCCAATCCGGCATTGGAGAACCAGCAGAATCCGGGATATTAGTCGTTCCCTGCTGTCTATTGTTTGCTACTCCTTGTATATCAGGGAGGTATTTTGCCAACAAGTTGTCACTGCCTTGGCAAACTTTTGCCACGCCTATGGCAAAGTTTTGCCAATGCGGTGGCAAAGTCTTGCCAATGGGAAGGCAAAGCCTTGTCATTGGCGTGGCAAGAAAAGCGGAAAAAGGTGCCTTTGATGAATTTCTTTGATAAAATGAGACGGTAATACCTTGATATTCCACAAAAATACTATTTATTGGTTCGAAATTTCTATTCTTTTTTTCTGAATCGGCTTATCTTTGCTTTCGTAGAAACCAATAAAAAGTTATAATACTATGAGAAGATTTTTCCTCATATCGTCATTCTTGACGTTGTTTGCAATCGGAAGTTCGGCGCAATGGAAGCCGGCAGGTGATAAAATCAAAACGGACTGGGCATCCCAGATCAATCCCGCGAATGTGTTGCCCGAATATCCTCGTCCCATCATGGAACGGAGTGACTGGAAGAACTTGAACGGACTGTGGAATTATGCCGTTATAAATAAAGGTGAGCATCTTCCGGCAGAGTTCGAAGGGCAGATACTTGTTCCTTTTGCCATCGAATCCTCCTTGTCCGGAGTTGGAAAAAGAATCAATGAAAACCAGGAACTGGTCTACCAGCGCAGTTTTGATATTCCTTCCGCCTGGAAGGGAAAACAAGTGTTGTTGCACTTTGGTGCTGTCGACTGGAAAACGGATGTATGGGTGAATGATGTGAAAGTAGGCAGCCATACGGGTGGATTTACTCCGTTCTCCTTCGATATTACTGCCGCCCTTTCTGGCAAAGGCAATAATCAGTTGGTCGTAAAGGTTTGGGACCCGACGGATAAAGGACCTCAACCCCGTGGAAAGCAGGTCAGCAATCCGGAAGGTATCTGGTACACTCCCGTAAGCGGTATCTGGCAGACGGTATGGATGGAGCCGGTTGCCGGAAAACATATCGAGAATCTCCGTATCACTCCCGATATTGACCGTAATCTGTTGACAGTGAAGGCTGAATTGAATAGTGCATGTCCTTCCGACTTTGTGGAAGTGAATGTGTATGACGGCAATCAACTGGTAGCCACCGGCAAAAGTATCAATGCAGAGCCGGTGGAGGTGTCCATGCCCCGGAATGCCAAGTTGTGGAGTCCGGATTCCCCCTTCCTCTATACGCTGAAAGTGACTCTGAAAAGTGGAGGCAAGGTAGTGGATAAGGTGGACAGCTATGCTGCCATGCGTAAGTACTCCACCCGTCGTGACGCGGATGGCATCGTACGCCTGGAACTAAATAACGAGGCTTTGTTCCAGTTTGGACCGCTGGACCAGGGTTGGTGGCCCGACGGACTGTATACAGCTCCCACAGACGAGGCTTTGCTGTATGATGTACAGAAGACGAAAGATTTCGGTTTCAATATGATTCGCAAGCATATCAAGGTGGAACCGGCACGTTGGTACACACATTGTGACCGTTTGGGTATCATCGTATGGCAGGATATGCCGAGCGGTGACCGTAATCCGGAATGGCAGAACCGCCGCTATTTCGACGGAACAGAACTGAAACGCTCCGCCGAATCCGAAGCCTATTATCACAAGGAATGGAAGGAAATAATGGATTGTCTCTACTCTTATCCGTGTATCGGTACATGGGTACCGTTCAACGAAGCCTGGGGGCAGTTCAAGACGGTAGAGATAGCCGAATGGACGAAACAGTATGACCCGACCCGCCTGGTGAATCCGGCAAGTGGCGGTAACCATTATACTTGCGGTGACATGCTCGACCTCCACAACTATCCCCAACCGGAAATGTATCTGTATGATGCACAGCGTGCCACGGTTTTGGGTGAGTATGGCGGCATCGGCCTTGTCTTGAAAGATCATCTTTGGGAACCGAACCGCAACTGGGGATATGTTCAGTTCAACTCTTCCAAAGAAGTGACTGATGAGTACGTGAAATATGCCGATATGCTGTATCAGATGATAAAAAGAGGTTTCTCGGCAGCCGTCTATACACAGACCACGGATGTGGAGGTGGAAGTGAACGGTCTGATGACTTACGACCGCAAGGTGATAAAGCTGGATGAGAAACGCGTGAAAGAGATAAATACACGTATCTGCAATTCACTTAAGAAATAGGGGCATTTACAATTTACCATTTACAAAGTACAATTTAACTATGCAGATGACAGCGCAGCCAAATTGTACTTTGTAAATGGTAAATTGTGCATTAAAAATGTTGTTATGAAACGATTGATTATAAAGCTTTTCCTTAGTCTGTGCCTATGGGCGGTATTGCCGGTCTGTGCGCAGGATGCTGTTCATTACTATTTCAGAACGATGGATATCCGGAACGGTCTTTCGCAGAACACCGTGTATCAGATTTTGCAGGATAGGAAAGGCTTTATGTGGTTCGGAACCAAGGACGGTCTGAACCGTTATGACGGATTGTCTTTCCGTATTTACAAGAAAGAGAACTCCGGTTTAGGCAAGAATTTCATAACTGCGCTCTACGAGGACTGCCGGGGAAATATCTGGATTGGTACCGATGGGGGAGTCTTTATTTACGACCCGGTACTGGATTCCTTTACCGCTTTCGATGAGGCCAGTGATAATGGCAGTGTTATCAGGGATTTTGTCACCATGATTGGAAGTGACGAGGACGATAATATCTGGATATCGGTAGAAAACCAGGGGTTGTTCTGCTATAAACCGGATGAAGGGAGGTTGCTGAACCATCTGCACGATTCGGGACTGCCCAATGTAACCCGCTTTTGGCTGAATGGGAATACGTGTTGGCTGGCCTTGTATGCGGATAATCTTTACTATACGAAAGCTGACTTTGAAACTCCTCTGCAGCCTTTCAAGGATGCGGAAGGAAATGAGATTTTCAAGAATGATATTATCAACTGGCAGGTCAGCGGACCCCATAATTGTGTGTATATCGCTTCGCTGAACGGGTTGACAGAGATAAACCAGACTACCGGCAAGACGCGGAAGCTGCTGAACACCTATGTGAGGGCTTTGCAGTTCAAATCTGACAACGAGCTGTGGGTGGGCGCAGAGTCCGGCTTGTATATTTACAATCTGACGAATGACAAGATTACCCATTTGACCGTTCCCGACCAGGATGATTCGTATGCATTGTCGGACAATGCCATTTATTCGCTCTGTTGCGACAAGGAGAACGGCATGTGGATAGGGTCTTATTTCGGTGGAGTGAACTATTGCCCTTATCAGTGGACTTATTTCGAGAAGTTCTATCCGAGAGACAATCTCAGGCATTTCGGCCGTCGTGTACGGGAAATCTGTGAAAGTAATGATGGCACCTTGTGGATAGGTACCGAAGACAAAGGCTTGTTCAATTACAATCCGGAAAACGGAAAGATAGAGCCTTTTGAGCATCCGGCCATTTATCAGAATGTCCACGGCCTTTGCCTGGACGGGGATGATTTGTGGGTGGGTACGTTCTCCGGTGGTCTGAACCGGGTGAATCTTCGGACCAGGCAGGTGAAACATTATGCCAAGGGTGAGAGTGAGAATTCCATGGTCGCCAATGACGCCTTTACCATTTGCAGGACCACTACGGGAGACGTGTGGATAGGCACCACGTCCGGTCTGTTGAAGTACAATCGCTCTACAGATGACTTTACCCGGATTCCTCAGCTGAAGAATATGTTTACTTATAACATTCTGGAGGACTTCAACGGAAATCTGTGGTTTGCTACTTTCTCCAATGGAGTGTTCTGCTACAATGTAAGAAGCCAGCAGTGGAGGAATTATCTGTCTAATGAGAATGATTCGACCTCTCTTCCCTACAATAAGGTAATCAGTATCTACGAAGACAGCAGGAAGCGTCTGTGGTTCATGACGCTGGGTGAGGGCTTTTGCCGCTACAATCCGGAAACGGACAATTTTACCCGTTATGACATGTCGAAAGGATTTCCGAGCAATACCATCTACAAGATGGTCGAGGACAAGCGGGGCAACTTGTGGATTACTTCCAATCATGGTCTGGTCTGCTTCAATCCCGATACGGAGAGCAAGCATGTCTATACCACGGCCAACGGGCTGCTGAGCAACCAGTTTAATTTCCAGTCCGGCTACATCGACAAGAAAGGACGCATCTATTTAGGAAGCATCAACGGATTCATAGCCTTTGACCCGGAAACCTTTGTGGAGAACACTTTCCTCCCTCCCGTGGTGATTACAGACTTCTTTCTGTTCAATAAACGGCTTTCGGTGGACAGTCCGGATTCTCCTTTGGAGAAGAGCATCACCTATGCGGATGAAATAGAACTGGATGCCGACCAGAACTCCTTTTCTTTCCAGGTTGCGGCTTTAAGTTATCAAGCACCCGAAATGAACAGTCTTGAATATAAGTTGGAAGGTTTTGACCGCGACTGGTATACGGTAGGACGGAATTCCATCATCAACTATTCAAACCTTCCTTATGGAAGCTATACGTTGCGTATAAAAGGTTCCAACAGCGATGGCAAGTGGAACGCTACGGAACGTGTGCTCGACATCCATATCCGTCCTCCTTTCTATCTCTCCACCTGGGCATATGCCGGTTATACGGTATTGGCGTTATGCTCACTGGCTGCTGTAATCATCTATTTCAGAAAACAGACCCGGCAGAAGCATCAGCAGGCTATGGACAAGTTTGAGCGGGAAAAGGAGCGGGAGTTGTATACTGCGAAGATAGACTTCTTCACGAATGTGGCGCATGAGATACGTACACCGCTTACACTGATAAAGAGTCCGCTCGAGAATGTATTGGTTTCCCAGTCTGTCTCGGACGACATCAGGGATGATTTGGAGACCATGGAACTGAACACCAACCGGCTGCTCGATTTGGTGAACCAGTTGCTGGACTTCCGGAAGACGGAGACGCAAGGCTTCCAATTGAATTTTGTGGAATGCGACGTGTCTGAGCTCTTGCAGAAGACGTATAAGCGCTTCAAGCCTCTGGCACGCGAAAAAGGGCTGGCATTGAGCATAGAGACTCCCGAAAGCTTGTATGCTTCGGTTGACAGGGAAGGGCTTACCAAGATTATCAGCAATCTGCTGACCAATGCGATAAAGTATTCGGAGACCTATATACGCATCAGGCTGTACTCGGAAGGTGAAAGGCTGCTGCTTTCCGTATGCAATGACGGCCTTGTCATTCCGGTAGAGATGCGCGAGGAGATTTTCAAGCCGTTCATCCAGTATAAGACCGGTACGCTGCGCTCTGTGCCCGGCACCGGTATCGGGCTTGCACTTGCCCGTTCATTGGCCGAACTCCATGAGGGTACGTTGTGCATGGAAGATTCGATGGAGAACAACTGTTTCCTGCTGTCACTTCCGTTGAAGCACGAGCAGACGGTGGCTATGGAGCATAAAGAACCGGTAACGGGCGGAGAATCCTCTGAGGAAAGTGGTGCAGGTACTGCCTTGGAACAGCATCGGTATACTCTTTTAGTGGTGGAAGACAGTCTGGAAATGCAGGCATTTGTTGTGAAACAGCTCTCTTCGGAATATCGTGTGCTGACTGCCGTGAATGGGGTGGAAGCTTTGAAGGTGTTGAAGGAACATACTGTAAATCTTGTCATTTCAGACATTATGATGCCCGAGATGGATGGATTGGAGCTGTGCGAGCATCTGAAGTCCGAGCTTGACTATAGCCATATACCGATTATCCTGCTTACGGCGAAGACGACTCTTCAAGCCAAAATAGAGGGAATGAAGCTGGGGGCTGACGTATATATAGAGAAACCTTTCTCCGTGGAATATCTGAAAGTTTGTGTGGCCAATCTGCTGAACAACCGTGAGAAGCTACGGGCTTCTTTTGTCAATTCTCCCTTTGTGCAGACGGGCAGTATGGCAATGACAAAGGCAGATGAATCTTTCCTTAAAACATTGAAGGAAGTGGTGGTTGCCAATATGCAGAATCCGGATTTCTGCCTGGATGATATGGCAAGCCTGCTGAACATGAGCCGGTCGAGCCTGAACCGGAAGATAAAGGGCATATTGGATATGACTCCCAATGACTACATCCGCCTGGAGCGGTTGAAGAAAGCGGCGCAGCTTTTAAAGGAAGGAGAGTGTAAAATCAATGAGGTTTGCTATATGACCGGCTTCAATACTCCTTCCTATTTTACCAAGTGCTTCCAAAAACAATTTGGTATTCTGCCCAAAGACTTCGTGAAATGATAGCATGGAATGCTTGCTAAATATAACAATCCAATCAAATGCCCCTGAGGTGTCTCTCAGGGGCATTTTTTGGATTTATAATTGCATAGATTGAAGCGATATTTGCATTAATTTTAGCTTTATGCGGATATATTTGCATCCGAAAGCCAACAATTTATAATACTATGACCCCTATGCCTATGACGTAACAAATCCTAATCAATGTTCTATGATTGGCAGAAGTGACTAATCACTTTCTGCGGTGTATTTAAAAAGCGGGCGTTAGTTTCCGCATAGTTTTAAAATCTAATTCTATAAAAAATGATCAAGAAAATCTTATTCTTATTCTTTGTTGTGTTTGCAGCTACCGCTTATTCACAAGATGTGACCATAACGGGAACGGTGACGGATGCAAATAGTGAGCCTTTGGTGGGCGTGAATGTATTGGTGAAGGGTACTACCACGGGTGCCATTACCGATATTGACGGTAATTTCTCAGTGAGTGGAAAAAAAGGAAGTACACTCGTTTTCTCTTATATCGGTATGCTTACGCAGGAAGTTGTCTATAAGGGAACTGCCTTGCGCGTGGTGATGAAAGATGACTCGAAAGCGCTGGAAGAAGTGGTTGTCATCGGTTATCAGACGGTGAAGAAGTCCGACTTGACCGGAGCGGTTGCCGTGGTTGATACCAAGGAAATGAAGAAAAGCGCTGCAGGAACACTGGTCAGCCAGATGCAGGGCTTGGCAACCGGTATTAACGTACGCAGTAGCGGTAGGGCAGGCGAAGATGCCTCTATTGAAATTCGCGGTGTCGGTTCCTTGAGCAATAACTCTCCGCTGTGGGTTATTGACGGTATGATTACAGACCCGGGTGTTGATTTCAATCCTGCGGATGCAGAGTCCATCCAGATTCTGAAGGATGCTTCTGCTGCTGCCATCTACGGTTCGCGTGCTGCCAACGGTGTGATTATCGTTACTACCAAGAAAGGTGCGAAAGGTCCCATGAAAGTGAATGTAAGCGTAAAGGAAACATTGGAATGGAGCCCGAAATTCGATTTGATGAATGCGGCAGAATATATCAAGTATAATGATATTGCCTATAATGAAGCCATCAAAGACGGTATTGCCACTGTAAACAGCACTCAGAAACACTCACAGTATGATACCAACTGGCAAGATGAAGTGTTGAAGACCGCATTGGTGCAGGACTACAACGTATCGCTTTCCGGTGGTGGCGATTCCGGCAGTTATTTTGTATCAGCCGGTTACTATAACAATGACGGCGTTTCTTATGGAAATACTTTCGACCGTTATAGCTTCCGTGTCAATACACAAGGTAAAAAGGGCTGGTTCTCTTTTGGTGAAAACTTGGCTTATTCACTCACAAACACAGACCCGAACCAGACCAATACCTACAATGACTTTTTGCGTATGATGCCTACCATTCCTATCTATGATGAGAATAACCCGGGTGGATATGGCTATGGTGATGCTGCCAAGTACAATACGTTCGGTGTAAACCCGATTGCCCGTGAAGATTTGGAATACCGTCATTTCCGCCAGAATCGTCTGAATGGTTCTTTATGGTTGGAATTCAAGCCATTCGAATTCCTTTCCTATAAATTCAATGGTGGTATTGACCTTTACTTTTATGAGAATTCATGGTTCCGTGGAGAAGGTAACTGGACTCAGAATCAGGAACACCGTGATCCGGAAAGCCAGAAGGCGCGTGACAATACCTACAACATGTTGATTGAGCACACGTTGAACTTCAATAAGGATTTTGGCAAGCATCATGTGGATGCCGTGGTCGGTACTACTTACCAGCACCATGAATGGGAAGGCTTGTGGGCTTCCCGTCTGAACTTCCCGATGTTGGGTAACGGTGATTATCTGACAGTATTGAATGCCGGACAAAGCAACCAGCAGAATTCAAACAGTATCAGTGAGAATGCGATGATTTCTTATTTGGGACGTGCGAACTACATTTATGATGATAAATACTATCTGACTGCCACCTTCCGTCGTGACGGAACCTCCCGTCTGGCTAAGGAAAACCGTTGGGGTAATTTCCCGTCATTCTCCGGTGCCTGGAGAATTTCAAAAGAGGAATTCTTTGATGTGCCTTGGATTAATGATTTGAAGATTAGAGGTAACTGGGGCCGTCTTGGTAACTCTTCCATTGGCGATTGGGATTATATTGGAACTATCAATCAGAGTATTGTAACTGTATTCGGAGGTGCTATTGTTCCGGGTTCTACTCAGGTGAAACTTGTGAATGCAGGTCTTGTTTGGGAAACGAAAGAAACGGTGAATGTAGGTTTTGATGCCAGCTTCCTTAACCAGCGCTTGACTGTCAGCGCAGAGTATTACAACTCAAAGACCAGTGATGTATTGGCAGAGACTCCGATTGCCATTTCTACCGGTAACCAAGGAGGTTCTCCATGGAAAAATGCTGCCAGCTTGCGCAACAAGGGCTTCGAGTTTACACTTGGTTGGAAAGACCAGATTTCGGACTTTAAGTATAGCGCTTTGCTGAATGTGACTACTATGGATAACGAAGTATTGAGCTTGGGCCGTGATGGTACTAATAGGGATTATATTGATTCCGGTCAGGCAAGAACCAAACCGGGCAGATCTTTGGCTGAATTTTATTTGAGAAAGACAGACGGTATTTTCAAGACACAAGAACAGATTGATAATTATGTGACATCTACGGGTACCCCCATTATGATTGAGGGAAAGCGTCCTCAATTGGGAGATGTCAAGTATCTCGATTTGAATGATGATGGAGAGATTACTGATGCCGACCGTGGTTATTGTGGTAGCCCCTGGGCCAAGATGCAAATGTCATTGGTATTCAATGCAGAATGGAAGAACTTCGATTTCAGTATGATGTGGAATGGTCAGTTCGGCAATAAGATATACAACGTATCCCGCTGGCAAGGACGTCTGTTTGCAGACAACTCCAACTATATCCGTTTTAAAAAGGGTGAAGAACCTTACCAGGTAAATCCTAACTCCAATACCCCGCGTATCATTTACGGTGATTTCCGCAACTCCCGTGATGCCGACCGTTTCCTGGAGAATGGCTCTTACTTCCGTATGAAGAACATTTCCATTGGATATAACTTCAGACAAGATTGGTTGAAGAATTTGGGAGTCGAGAAGCTCCGTCTGTTTGCTACCGGCAGCAATTTGATTACCATCACCGGATATTCCGGCTTGGATCCTGACTTCAAGGGTGCGAATTCCGTTTGGAACAGTGGTACGGACAGCTTTGCATATCCCAATACCCGTTCGGTAATGTTTGGATTGGATTTGACCTTTTAACTTATAAATCAGCTTATAAATTATGAAAAAGATATATTATGGATTAATGCTTGCAGGTGCCTTGACGTTGTGCACCGGATGCAGTTCGAGTTTATTGGATATTGATAATCCCAATGAAGTGACCAATGATACTTATTGGAATAAGCCGGAAGATGCGACAGCCGGTGTGAATGCCTGCTACAGTTTTCTTTATAAGGAAGGTACTTGGATGCGTTGGCTCTCTTTCCGCTATGATTTGACTTCGGACGAAGGATGGAGTTCTTCTCCTTGGATTGAATTGGGCGACTGGACACGTTTCCTTTACAACAACTATAATTTTTATGAAGGCAACAACATACATTGGGAGCATTTCTATGTAGGTATTTTCCGTTGTAATCAGGTGTTGGCTCATGTTCCTTCTATTGAAATGGACGAGACGACGAAAAACCAGGTACTGGCACAAGCTTCTTTCTTGCGTGCATTGTGGTATTTTCAGGTAAATCTGTTGTGGGATAAAGGAACTATGCCGTTGGAGCCTAAAGATGCTTCCTATATACCGGAAGATGCTTCCGAGCAGGAAATATGGGACCAGGTAGAGAAAGATTTGACTTTTGCCATGCAGTATTTGCCGGAATCTTGGGATGCTGCCAATCTGGGACGTGCTACCAAAGGTGCTGCCAAGGCATTGTTGGGCAAGGCTTATATGCAACAACATAAGTATGACAAGGCAAAGGAACAGTTGCAATGGCTGATTGATAAAGAGGGCTCTTTGTACGGTCTTATTGCCAACCGTGAGGATAACTTCACCGACTTGGACGAGAACAACAAGGAAGGCATCTTTGAAATTCAGTTCGATGACCAGAACAAGGGTGGCACGGGTAATGACGCCAGTATGGCATTCGGTTTCCAGCGTACTCAGTTCTATGCTCCGAGTGGTATAGGTTGGGGAGACGGTAAGGCACGCCGCTGGCTGGTAGACGAGTTCTTGAAAGAGAAGCGTGTGGACGGAAAGAACGACTTGCGTTTGTACGGTAGCATTTTGTACCGTGGATTCTCACAAGACTTCCCCGACCAGCCGAAAAGTTACTATAGATTTGAAAATGCCGATTGGAATGACGGTTGGGGAACTGACCCGGAAGACTGCTATATCCGTAAATACAATACTTCGTACTATCGTAGTGCAGAAGATTATTTTGCCCGTAACAACTATCGTATCATGCGTTACGCAGATATACTGATGAACTATGCAGAGTGTCTTGTTGAAACGGGAACCAATCCTGCCGATGCTGCTGTTTATGTGGACAAGGTAAGAGAACGTGCCGGTCTGGCCAAGTTGGAAGACAGTCAGTGGAAAGACTGCTTGAGCTCTAAAGATGCCTTTATCAAGCGTCTGCAGATGGAACGTACATTGGAACTCTGTTTCGAAGGTTGGCGTTGGGCTGACTTGAAGCGTTGGGGATTACTTGATTCCCAGGCTGGAATTGATGAACTGAAAGCTCGTGACAAGGACTTTGACAACTTTATTGTCGGCAAGCACAGACGTCTGCCTATTCCAAGAGATGAGGTGGAAAACAGCACAGTAGGTGGTGTTGCACATCTTACTCAGAATCCTAACTATTAATAACTAAAGAAGGCTATGCCCGGAAGCCTGTTCCCATTCAGGATGCTTCCGGCATAGCCTTTTCTTTCTTAAATCTTATACCATATGCTTGTCTGTAAAAAACTACTATTACCATTCGCTTTTGCCTGTTGCGGCGCTTTGTTTGCGCAGAACATCCAGAATCCGGTACTTCCGGGAGTGGCGGATGCCGGCGTAATGAAATACAACGGCAAATACTATATTGGCGGGGTCCGTACAAACGGGGATTTCTATGTGTCCGATGACCTGGTTCATTGGGGGAAACCTATCCATGTCGTATCCATGGACAATGACTGGACCAGAGGCAGCGGAGCCGGAAATGACCAGATTCATGCCAATGACATGTTCTATCTGAACGGAGATTTTCATTTGTACTGGTCGGTCAATTATTGGGGGAAGGACAAGCATGCCGTTCACATTGTACATGCGCAGAGCAAAGATGCCCTGGGCGCTTACACAGAGCCGAACAAGAAGACATGGATGGATAACCGTATCGACCCCAAAGTTTTCAGAGATGATGACGGGCAACTATACATGTATATGGTACGCTTTACCGATGGGAATACCATCTGGGGACGTAAAATGAAGAACCCGGCAGAATTTGCCGGCGAACCGGTGTGCCAGTTCGCCTCATTGCCGGACACATGGGAAACGATGGATAACAGAGTGGCGGAGGGACCGTGGGTCATGAAGTATAGAGACCGCTACTATATGATGTACAATGCCAACCACACCTCTACAGAGTGGGGCAATTATCAGTTGGGAGTTGCCGAGGCAGACTCTCCTTTAGGTTTTCAAAATGGTAATAAATATAGCTATCCGGTTGTAGGCTGCAATCAGACGCAACTGGAGGAGAAGCAGGTGGATTTATTGCGGTATGGCCGCACGTATGAGCCGTTGTTTGCTTATACGGAGGACAAGCCGGAGGGCGACTGGACAAAGGCGACCTACGATGACTCCGGCTGGGCGAGGGGGGAGACCGGCTTTTCGTCCCGTGAAGTGAAAGGTTCCACCACCCGGCATCTGGGCACCTTGTGGAATACGCCCTCCTTATGGTTGCGAAAGACTTTCTCTGCCGGTAGCGAAACCGGTAATCTGGCATTGCGTGTCGCTCACGACGGAGATACCCGGATTTATCTGAACGGAACACTTGTCTACGAGAAGCAGGGGCGTGATTATTGTATCGTGAACCTGGACAAGAAGCTGCGTGCTGCTTTGAAGGAAGGCACGAATCTGCTTGCCGTAGAAACAAACAAGGGACGTTCGCAATTCTTCGACGTTTCTCTGTTCGATATGAAAGACGGTATTGCCGATGATATTCTGATGACTCCCGGTCAGCCCAATATTTTGAGAGGCCCCAACGGATTTGAATGGTGGCTGATTTATATGGCAAACAAGAACGATGAGCATCGGGGGCAATATATCAACCGTGTCCAGTTCTTCGACAAGACGTTGTTTGTGGATGGTATCACCGGCCCCCGCACGGCAGGTTATCATCCCGAACCTTCGATGCCTACCTTTGCGGGTAAAGGCGAGACAGCTTCGTTCGGTGTGTTGCAACAAGTACAGCCGTCCGTGGCTTACTTGTTCGAGACGGGAGTCAAGACCGAGGGTGGAGCCGGCGTCATTGCCTGGTGGAAGGATGCAGATAACTGTGCCTATGTAGGTTTGGATGCCGAGAACCGGAGTTGGTACCTGCGTACACTTGTCGGCGGTAAAGAAAATAAGGAATCCTATGCCCTGCCTGAAGATTTCCGTTGGGGTGTGTACCATCATCTGCGCATTGAGCGTAACGGTGGCTGTCTGAAGATTTGGCTGGATGAGATTCCCGCACCGGGGAGACATGTCTTTGCAGAGGCTCTTCCGGTAGAAGAAGCGGGTGTTCCCGGAGTATTTGACGAGACAAAGTCTGCCTTGTTCGAAGGGGCTACCTATACCATCGGCTTCGATGATGTGCATTTCCAGCTTTCGGGGAATGAGGAGTTGTTGAAGGGCGATTTCTTGAACGATTATGAATTCAGCTTCCAGTTGTCCGGCTTGTCCGGACAAGACAAGGCAGGAAGCTATCCGGTTTATGTGGATAAGGATAACTATGTGAAGGCTCAGTTCGATGGCATCACCCGTATGCTTGAGGTGACAGCCGTGAAGAAAGGGAAAACTGCCTGGAAGAAGGAATTCCCGTTGGGATGCCTGCAAACGCTCTATCCGGATGTGAAGTATACCGACTTCATTGAGAAAGGTTATCGTTTTGCCGCACCTGCATGGTTGGATACACTTTACCTGAATCGTCACGAAGCAGGCAATAAATCCGAATTTGTGGATGACATGTTCGGCAAGTTCGACATAGAATACCTGAATGGCGGCGAATGGCATCCGATAGAAAACAAAGATAGGGGGATAGCAGAACATCCTGCATATAATTATTGTACCTTTACTCCGGTAAAGGCAGAAGGCATCCGCTTCATCAACAAGGAGGCGGAGGATTTGGAACGCCATATCTATAAGATAGGTGTACATGAATTGTGGAAGGAATCCTATAATTTTCGTGCCGTGCGTCGTGCAGACAAGCTGTATCTGTTTGTCGACGGCAGGGAGCTGGGAGCTTTGGATATACGCTACCCTGCATCCCGCATCGGATTCTGTTCGGAGGGCGGCTCTCCGGTTTATAGCGGTACGTTGTATTATCATGTAGGGCAGAGGCGCGATTAGACGCGATCGTGGGATGTGCCGTTCCGTATATATGTAATGAAAGATGTATATAGAAGCCGGTGTTTGTATTTCCTTGTGAATCAGTGTGATGGACTGGGGTGATTCAGTATACGACTGAATGTATTTCAGTATACGATTGAATAGGATTCAGTATACGACTGAATAGGGTTCAATATACGGGTGTAACGGAACATCTTCTTGAAAGTAAATATTTATCATCATAACAATTGTTTAAGAAAGAATCATGAAAAAGAATTTTATATGTATGTATCTGTTTCTGTTGGCCACGCTGGCTTCCTGCCAGTCCTGCTCTTCAGACTATAAGGATGTGGACGATATTGTTGTCGAAGGAGTTGAAACGCCGGTGCTTTTGGGCGACCCGTTCATCATGTTGCACGATGGCACTTACTATGCCTATGGCACCCATGCGGATGAAGGCATCGAAGTCTATACCTCCGATGATTTGAAGACTTGGAAGTATAAGGGCATGGCGCTCCAGAAGAAGGATGTCTGGGCCGACCGCTGGTTCTGGGCACCGGAGGTCTACGAAGTGAACGGGAAGTTCTATATGTATTACTCGGCAGACGAGCATATCTGTGTGGCAACAGCAGACTCACCTGCAGGACCATTTACCCAAAGTAAGAAGGAACCGATGATTGCCGATGAGAAATGCATTGACAACTCTCTGTTTATTGATAATGACGGCACGCCTTATCTCTTCTTCGACCGTTTCAACGACGGGCTCAACATCTGGGTGGCCGAATTGGAGAAAGACTTCATGACTATCAAGAAGGAGACCATGCACCCTTGCATCCACGTCTCTCAGGCATGGGAGGAGGTATGGCCCCGTGTGAATGAAGGCCCGTTTGTCATCAAGCGTAATGGGCTCTACTATATGACCTATTCCGCCAACAGCTATGAGAGTCCTTTCTACGGCATAGGTTGCGCCACAGCTACCGATTTGATGGGTACCTGGACCAAATACGAGGAGAATCCTTTGCTGCAGAAACCCGGAGAACTGGTTGGAGTGGGGCATAGTGCCACCTTCACCGACAAGGCTGGCAAGCTTCGTATCGTTTTCCATGCCCATAAGGACAAGAGTAGCATCCATCCGCGCGCCATGTACATCAGTGACGTTTCTTTCGAGAAAGTGGACGGTGTGGACCGCATGAGAATCAGCAAGGACTATATGACGCCCAAAATAGTAAAATAAGAGATGGATATGAAAAAGAATTATATATTGCTACTGTTGCTTTGTCTTTGCTTTGCAGGATGCAAGGAGAAGACGGTTGTAGAATCAGACTATCTGCCGATTGCCGACCCTTACGTAATGCTTTACGAAGGCAAGTATTATGCTTACGGCACTGGAGGTACGGTAGAAGGAGAAGGCTTTGCCTGCTTCTCTTCCGATGACTTGAAAAACTGGACGCGTGAAGGCCAGGCGTTGTCGGCCGCAGATTCCTACGGTACGTGGGGATTCTGGGCGCCGGAGGTCTACTACATCGAATCGAAAAAGAAGTTTTATCTGTTCTACTCCACCGAGGAGCATATCTGCGTGGCAACGGCAGATGTTCCCCAAGGCCCGTTCCGTCAGGAAGTGAAGCAGCCGATATGGGATGAGAAGAGTATCGATACCTCTCTATTCATTGATGATGACGGTACGCCTTACCTTTATTTCGTGCGTTTTACAGATGGCAACGTCATCTGGGTGGCAGAGATGAACGATGACCTAACCGGCATCAAGCAGGAGACGCTGACAGAGTGCATTAAGGTGGGAGAGCCTTGGGAACTTTCGCAGGACAAGCCTGCTAAGGTGGCCGAAGGTCCTTCAATTTTGAAGAAAGAGGGTGTCTACTACCTGGTTTATTCAGCCAATCACTTTGAAAGCAAGAACTACGGAGTGGGTTACGCGACTTCGAACAGCCCGATGGGACCGTGGAAGAAATACGAGGGAAATCCGATTCTGCAACATGCCGACGGCTTGATGGGTACCGGTCATGGAGCACCCTTCTGCTGTAAGGACGGTAGCTGGAAATACATTTTCCATGCACATTGGGATTCCACGAAAGTACAGCCGCGCACTTCGTATATCAAGGATTTTGCCATTTCCGACCAGGGAACGGTTTCTATCGGTGGCTCTCTTATCCGTCCGCAGGTATTGGGCAGTACATCACCCGAAAAGTAAAATGAAAGAATGAAAAGAATACATTGTATGAAGAAGTTTCTTGTATTATCAGTGTTATGCAGTCTGATAGCCTGTTCCTCGTCATCGGCTACAAAAGAGGATAAACCGGAAGAACAACAGCCGAAGAATGTCTATCGCAATCCGGTGATAGATTATAGTTTGCCAGACCCTTCTGTCATTGAGGGAGATGATGGATACTACTATTTGTATGCCACCGAGGACATACGCAATCTGCCGATTCACCGTTCCAAGAACCTGGTGGATTGGGAGTATGTAGGTACTGCCTTTACGGACCGTACGCGGCCTGATTTTGAGCCGAACGGCGGTTTGTGGGCGCCGGACATCAACAAGATAGGTGATAAATACGTGCTCTATTATTCTATGTCTGTTTGGGGAGGCGAGTTAACTTGCGGCATCGGTTGTGCTACTGCCGATAAGCCTGAGGGACCTTTTACGGACCACGGAAAGATGTTCCGCAGCAATGAAATCAATGTACAGAACTCCATCGACCCTTTCTATATAGAGGATGGAGGGAAGAAATATCTTTTCTGGGGCAGTTTTCGAGGAATCTATGCGATTGAACTGTCTGATGACGGACTCTCTCTGAAGGACGGCGCCACACCGCAGCAAGTGGCAGGAACCGCTTACGAAGGTACCTATATTCACAAGAAGGACGGGCATTACTACTTCTTCGCTTCCATAGGAAGTTGTTGTGAGGGATTGAAGAGTACTTACACTACTGTTGTAGGCCGTTCAGATAATCTTTTCGGCCCCTATGTCGACAAGAATGGCGGTAGCATGATGGATAACAAGCACGAAGTGCTGATTCAGAAAAGCAATTCCTTTGTGGGTACCGGTCATAATTCGGAGATTGTGACGGACAATGCCGGCAATGACTGGTTCTTCTATCATGCGGTGAGCACAAAGAAGCCTGAAGGCCGTGTATTGATGTTGGATAAGATTAGCTGGGAAGACGGATGGCCGACGGTAGAAGGCTTCGTTGCATCCACGGAAGCGGAGAAACCGAAATTCTGACAAGTATGAAGAAATCTATTTTAGTCTCCTTGTTGGCCCTATTGATGATGGGCTGTCAAGTATCGGGTGGCAGTTCCTTGAAAGTGGAGGAAACCACTGTTGAAATGCGGAAGAATCCCGAAGGAGTAGCTGTATCGGCTCCCCGTTTCTCATGGCAACTGGTAACCGACAAGCAGGATGTGATGCAGACTGCTTATCAGATTGAAGTGGCGGACTCGGAAAAGGGCTTGCCGGGCTGGTATGGAACAGCGGTCGTGTGGAGTCTGGCCAATCGGTGCTGGTGAAGTACGCAGGGGCGCCTTTGGAGTCGGGACAGAAATATTGGTGGCGTGTCACTGTATGGACAAATACCGGTGACAAGGCGCAAAGTAGTATCCAATATTGGTCAATGGCTTTGCTGGACAGTTCGGACTGGAAAGCCGGCTGGATTGGACTGAACGACAGTACAAACTTGAAACTGGACGGTGAGCGGACCATCCTTCCGGCACGTTATCTGCGGAAGGAGTTTGATTTGCCGTCACAGCCGAAGCGTGCAGTCCTTTATGTTTCGGGAGTAGGCTCTTCCGTATGCTATATGAATGGCGAGAGGATTGGAAACGATGTATTCGGTCCTTTGCCTACCTGGTACGATGCTTCTGTATCTTATCTGACCTATGATGTCACCCCCTTGTTGAAGTCCGGTACCAATACGATAGGCGTGGCTCTGGGCAACGGCCGCTATCTTTCCATGCGTGCCAATGGGATGGTAGGCTTTGGCTTACCTCGCCTCATGGCGCAGTTGAATATAGAGTACGACAATGGTGAGACGGTGTCGGTAGTCAGCGATGATTCCTGGAAAGCGACGAACCACGGTCCTATAACTGCGAACAACGAATTTGACGGTGAACATTACGATGCCCGCTTGGAATTGGGTAAATGGACGGAAAGCGGCTATAATGATTCCGGATGGCAGTTGGCCGAACGGATGGAGGCTCCCAAAGGAAAACTTGTGGCACAGCTCTCTCCGAGTCTGAAGGTGATGGAGGAGATAAAGCCAATATCCGTTAAATCGGTAGGTGATGGAAGATATATCGTGGATATGGGGCAGAATATGGTAGGAATACAGCAGGTGAAACTGCGTGGCAAGAAGGACAAGCCCATTACTATGCGTTTTGCCGAAGTGCTGAAGGACAATGGTACGGAACTGTATCTTGACAACCTGCGCAGTGCCCTTGTCACGGATATTTATACTCCTGCCGCTGACGGTGAGTTTGTTTGGGAACCGTTGTTTGTTTACCATGGTTTCCGTTTTATGGAAATATCCGGTTTGGACTATGAACCGGCAGCGGATGATTTCATCGGTAAGGTGGTGTATGATGAAATGGCAACGAACGGTACGTTCGAGACTTCCGAGGAGTTGATTAACAGACTTCACAAGAATGCCTATTGGGGAATCCGTGGAAACTATCGCGGTATGCCTACCGACTGCCCCCAGCGTGATGAACGTCTTGGATGGCTGGGCGACCGCACTACCGGTGCCTATGGTGAAAGTTTCATTTTCGGCAATGCCTTGATGTATAAGAAGTGGCTGGGGGATATAGAAGAGTCCATGAATGAAAATGGAAGTATCTCTGTGGTATCTCCCCGTTACTGGACCATCTTCCATGATGACGTAACTTGGCCGGCTGCCTATTTTTACGTAGCCGACATGCTTTACCGCCAGTTTGGCGATGATAGCTCCATCAAAGAGCGCTATCCGTCCATGAAGCGCTGGGTAAACCACATGACGGAGACCAAAATGAAGGACTATATTCTGGTGAAGGATGAATACGGGGATTGGTGCATGCCTCCCGAGTCGCCGGAGCTGATTCATTCGGAGGACCCTGCCCGGAAGACGAACGGTGAAGTGCTGAGTACAACGGTGTTTTACAGCATTCTGCAACTGATGGAGAAGTTCGCGCAAATGAACGGACTTCCGGCAGATGCCGAAGAGTATGCCGCACTTGCTATTAAAATCAAGGACGCTTATAACAAGAAATTCTTCAATCCCGGGACTGCACAGTATGACAACAATACGGTGACGGCGAACCTGCTTTCCCTCAGACTGGGTCTGGTTCCCGACGGATATGAAGATAAAGTATTTGCCAATGTCGTGGAGAAGACGGAAAAAGACTGTAAGGGACATGTCAGTGCCGGTGTGCTTGGCATCCAGCATCTGATGCGCGGACTTACCGAGTACGGTGGACTGGAACTTGCCTATAAGATAGTGACCAATGACACTTATCCCTCATGGGGCTACATGATTAAGAAGGGTGCAACCACCATTTGGGAATTATGGAATGGTGACACGGCAAATCCGGCGATGAATTCAAGAAACCATGTGATGCTTTTGGGAGATCTGCTGATATGGTTCTATGAGGATCTTGCCGGCATAAAGAATACTCCCACTTCCGTCGGGTTCAAGCAGATTCTGATGGAACCGGTATTCCCGGAAAAACTGAATTATGTGAATGCTTCGCATGTATCGCCTTATGGCAGGATAGGGAGTTCCTGGAAACGTGATGGCAATAAGCTGAAGGGGAACGTTGAGATCTGTCTCTT
>ENA-OXVB01000062-OXVB01000062.1-human-gut-metagenome-genome-assembly--contig:-NODE-62-length-34790-cov-49.454_pt1 | contig 34790 bp, 29 predicted proteins | sample MGYA00249571_ERZ652685 | MGnify/ENA primary metagenome ERZ652685 (study PRJEB26925, sample SAMN05826705) | human gut metagenome | biome: ENVO:2100002; feature: ENVO:00000062; material: ENVO:00002003... | reverse complement strand
GAAACCATTCTTTGGGATTGTTCTCGTCATGGGCAAACTCCAGACGGTCATTCATTGTGATATTCATTTCTTTTGCCAGTTTGGTGGATAGATACATATTGCCGGTAACGCTGTTGAACCTTATGCTTCTTTTGCCTACCCGGTTTTCTCTTGTCCGGCAGTTTTCAATGTTGTAAATTACAAGTTTCATTTTTTTGAATTATTTTATGGGTTATACGAATTACATATTTACGTGGGCATACCTTTGGGAAAATCCTTTGTGATTGCGGATAGTGTCGGCTATATCGCTTATTCTCCGGTGTATCGCACTTGCGGAAATGCCTGCATAGGCAGAGAGGTGTCTGTATGAACATTTCGCCTCGTACTCTTTCAGCCTGAAAAGCTCGTAGTCCGTTCGGGGATATTTCTTCTTCACGAACAGCAGTATGTCGTACACCAACTTGTCGGAAGCTGCAAGTACCTCGACGGACGGTGTTTCCTCTTCCTGCATGAGCAAAAAGAAATGTTCGTTGTCGGGGAAACAGTAATAACTATCCTTGTGAATACATTTCAGCTTGCATTTCTTGTACACGCCGAAAAAATAAGGCTCGAAACTCTCGACAGGTATTTCCGAAATCACGACTTCCCGTTTCATCACCAAATAGGCGTCGTGAAAGGCGTCCTCGTGCAAGTAACGTCCGAATATGTTACGCAATCTCTGATAGTTGAAAACGAACCAGTTGTCAAAAAGCGAATTTCTTTTCATGTTTCAATTTATTTTTAAGTTTTTTATTTCCCTCCGGTTCGAGCGATTACCGGAAAGTTTGATTCTTTTTTCTGCTTCGTCTTTGCATCACGGGGTTTGCGGCAAGGATTCCATGAAAAATACTCTTGGAACGAAGTGAGAAGGAAGATTTTTCATCAGGAAAATCGAAGATGGGCCTTGAGGCAAAGTTTTGAGATGCAATCAACTTTGCGGAAAAAAGTGTCGGGCTTTACGGTCGTCGGTTCGTGATGGCATCTCAATCTACAAAAGGGGGAAGCGAAAGCCTGCCTATAAAAGACAAGGAGCACGGTATAAAAGGAGTGGTCGGAGGTACAAGGGGAAGATTCCGCTACAACCGGGTATGGCCGTCGGCAGACCGGAAGATGAAAAAGTCCCCCTGTCCGGTCCTTGTAACCGAACAGAGGGAAAAGGTTAAATCTATGAATTACGGTCAGGCCGCTTTATCGCTGGCCTCGTGTTCGGAAAGGACGGACTGCGTGCGTTCCGCCTCTTTCATACTCTCGTCGATCCGATGCTGTAAAGCGTTGCACTCCTGTTTGAGCCTTGCCAACTCGTCCGCCTTGCCCCACTTGCGGGCTATGATTGTCTCTAAGGTGGGTATCTCGCTCTCCAGCTTGGCAATCTTCTGCCGTTGTTCCTCAATCATGCCGGGCAGCTTGGCAAGGGCGGCTTGCGGGTATCGGGATGATTCCACGAAGCCCAGAGGCAATGCACCCGATATGCCGCAACGGTATTTAAGCCCGCTTACGCCCTCGACGAGGAACGTATTGCGGTAAAATATACCGCCCATGTCATACTCGCTGTACACCGAAAGGTTCAATCCGGCATACGTGCCTATCGTACCGATTGCCCCGTTGCGGTAGGTCTTGGAAATGCGGTGCAGCTCCCGTCCGGTCTCTTCCGCCGTGGCTTGTGCGAGGTTCAACAGCCGGGTCGTCCGGTCTCCGGTGTAAGAGGTGATATATTCCCAGTCTTGCGTCATGCGTGCCGCCGCACTCTCGGCCTTTGTCATGTCTTCCCGGTTGGCCGCAATCTTACGCTCGGCCCTGATACGGTCTTTCTTGAAAATGGCCTGTTCCTTTTCGAGCTGCATAATCTTGTTGTCGAGCTTCGTTTTCTCCAACAGGTCGGTATTTCCCGACAGGAGAGCCACGAACTCGGCGAAATTCATGCCGTTGTCCTCGTCCATAGCGTCCTCGTCGATACGGCGCACGGCAATCGTGCCGTTGTTAATCTGGTTGATAAACATTTGCTTGTTTTTCAACAGGTTAAATTTGTAAGCGTCGAGCGTCTTTTCCGTTCCGTAAATCACCACGTCCACGGTATTGTTTCCCCATAGCTTAACGGTGTTGCCTTTGCGTACCGCACGACCGTTGCGCTGCTCCATGTCGGCGGGGCGCCAAGGTATCTCCAGATGATGCACCGCCACGGCCCTTTCTTGGGCGTTTACTCCCGTTCCCAACATCGAGGTAGAGCCGAACAACACCCGTACCCTGCCACTGTTCATGTCCGCAAAGAGTTTCTTTCTCGCCCGTTCGGTCTTGGCGCACTGGATAAACTGGATTTCATCGGCAGGAATCCCCATTGCCACCAGCTTGTTCTTGATGTCGCTATAGATGTTCCACTCGTTCGGCTTGTAAGTGGCAAGGTCGCTGAAGACGAACTGTGTACCACGATTGGCATTTGAACTTACATAATAATCATAAATAGTTCTTGCGCAAATCGAAGCCTTGTTGTTCGGGTCATCAGTAAACTTATCACCCAACAGACGCATATCAAGAGACATCTTACGTGCCACGTTGGTAGCGACAAGCATTTTCGCCTTGTCGAGATTGTCCGGCTGCGGAATATCCAGCCCCAAATCTTCCCATTGTCCGCTGTGCGCAAAGGCGACGAGCCGCCCGATCATTTCCTCCTGTTGGATAGTGGGTGCATGGGAAAGGAAACGCACGTTCTTCTCCGGCACATCGAGGTTTATCATGTCAGCGGTGCGATAGTCGGTAATCTCCCGCAGGAACATCGCCAGTTCCGGCACTTTGATGTAAGTGCGGAAACGCTCTTTGCGCTTTATCGTACCCGTTACGTTCAGCTCGTAGTCGGCGGCCTTTTTCGTGAAGATAGCCGCCCAAGCGTCGAAACAGCTTACTTGTTGCCGCTTGAGTTCCCTCGGACGCAGGTATTTGAACATCACGTACAGTTCGGTCAGCGCATTGACGACCACCGTACCCGACAGGAAAGTAGCCCCCAAATCCTTTCCCGTGCGACGTTGAATGTCCCGAATGGCAAACAAAAGGTTCATCGCCCTTTGCGAGCCTTGCGCGTTGCCGATACCCGCTACCCTCGTGTGGCGTGTCTGGAACATCAGATTTTTATAGCAGTGGCATTCGTCCACAAATATGTGGTCTATGCCCATCGAGCGGAAATCGACGGTATCGTCTTTCCGGAGGTCTATCTTCATCTGCAGTTCGGCGAGCTTGGCTTTAAGGTTCTGTTTCCGGGTTTCCAGTCCTTTCTGCATCCTGCCGCTCCGGTAGCGCATGGTGGACTGTTCCAACACTTCGAGGCTGTGCTCCACGTCGGCCAGTTCTTCCGAGAATATGTCGTACATGGTCTCTTCGGACTGCGGAATCTTGCTGAACTGGTCGTGTGTCAGGATAATGCAGTCCCAGTTGTTGTTCTTGATTTTTGAAAACACCTCCTTGCGGTTGGCTGGAGTGAAATCTTCCTTGCCCGGATAGAGCACCTTGGCCGCGGGGTATGCCTTACGGAACGTGTCGGCAATCTCGTGCACGTTAGCTTTCAGCCCGATAATGAGAGGCTTCTGCACCAGTCCGAGACGTTTCATTTCGTAGGCGGCCACGCACATTATCATCGTCTTGCCCGTGCCGACCTCGTGCCAGCAGATACCACCGCCGTTCTGCTTTATCATCCAAATAGCGTCTTTCTGTGAGGGATAAAGTTCTTTGTACGGGAACTGCTCGAAAGAGAGGCCGGGGAATGTCTGCGCCGAGCCGTCGTAGTGCGGACGCACGTAACAGTTGAAACGCTCGTTGTATGTCCTTACCAGTTCGTCCCGGACTTCCAAAGGCTCGTTATCGAGCCACTGGTTGAAACGTTCCCTGATTTCCTGTATCTTGGCGGCGGCCTCCTGCATGGCTTCCTCGTCCGGTACACGTACTTTGCTGCCGTTCCGGTATTCCTCTCTCGTTATTTCGGGAACGGTATCGTGCAGGGCGTGTACAAACAAGTCCTCGCCGTTGTAGTTGCGCACGGAATAGGTATTGTATGCCACGGGCGAATATCCCTGCAGCCGAATCAGGTAGGTGTCGTTCACGTCGAAATACATCACGTCTGCGCCCACCCCGAAGAGGTCGGAGGCAAAATCGGCGTACAGCTTCGTGTCTACCCACCGCTCGCCCATGTTGATGTCGAGTTCTTCATAGGGAATAGGTTCGGGTATGGCATCCTCCAGTGCCTTTGCAGACGCTTCGGCCCATTCTTTCTCCTTTCCGGCGAGGTCCGGGAGAAAGGATAGCGTTTCTTGCTGCTTGGCTATGACGTTTCCGGCGAGGAACTTCCCTTTGTGCTCCCATTCCCCACCAGCCGGATTGTAGAAGATTTCCCCTTGCAGGGCTTCGATGATTTCTTCTTCCTCCTTGTTCGTGGCTTGTGCCATGTAACCCATATCGACCTTGCCGTAAAAGTTCAGGCTGCTTGCCAAGGCTTCCACGGGGGACAGCGTTACGGCGGTGTCTATCTTCTTGAAAGCGACTGGTTCACGCATGATGTCGGCTTTGAAGATGTCCCTGCCGACCTGCATTTCTATCGTGAACACCTCCGTACCGAGGCTGTCGAGCATGATAAACTCCTTGTTGTCGTTGTCGTGGAAAAATCCCCATTTGGCAACAAAAGCATCGTATAGGGCGTTGAGTTGTTTACGCAGCTCCGGGTACTCCTTTTGTTCTTCCCGTTCCCTGCCGGACAGCTCGAAATACGCCTTGCGTATGGGAAAATAGTCGGCGGCCCTGTCCGTATTTACCTTGCCCTCGTCCACGGGTACAAAATCGACGGCTGTCTCCGTGTAACGGCTCGACTTGCGGAACCGGAGCGTACCTACCTGCCCCTCGAAAACGACCATTGCGCCGTTCTTTACCCATGCTTCCATGTTCTCCGTGTAGGCACGTATGCCTTTGGCCGTCTGCGGCTCGCCGAAAAGAGACATCTGCACGGGAGCGTTGCCTTGGCCGTGGCTGGCGAAAAGAGCCTTGCGAAAATAGCGGTCGAAATCGTATTTGAGCAGTGCGGAAAGGTATTGGGACATGGCGTTTTCATCGCCTAACCACTGGTATTTGCGAACGTACTTGCCGAACTGGTTTAGCGCAATGCGGCTGTCCGTGGCAAGGGCGGTCTTGGGGAGGGTAAAGATTTTATTCGCATAGTCGGTCATTGTTCCTGCCGTGTCGGCCTTTTCCTTGGAAACCTGCAAAAACATCTTCTCCCGTAACGAGAGGGTCGCCTTGCGGCTGTGTTTCTGGAATATCAAGAGGTCGCTCCCTACCTCTATGCCGCTCGTCTGCATGAAAAGGGTATCGGGCAGCCGTAAAGCCGTTATGAGGTCGGCATGATTGACGAGGTACTCGCGCACGAACTTGTTGCCCGGCGTGTCAGCTATTCCTCTCGGCGCAACGAACGCCAGCAGTCCGCCCTCGTTCAACAGCTCCATTGCTTTGACAAAAAAATAGTTGTGTATGGTCTTGGCTGATTGTTCGTACATGCCGCCTTTCTTCCACATTTCCGCGTCGAACACCCGGAAATTGCCGAACGGGATATTCGAGGCGATAACATCGAAGTTCCCATGCTCCAGATGCTGGTCGGCTATCGTCTCGAAACCTGCCGTTACCGTGGTCGTCTTATCATGCAGAAACGACAGGATAAGCCCCGTAAGGCAATCTTTTTCAAAGGCGTAGCTGCGGGTGTCGGGCATGGCGACGGGCAGAAAGCCGCCGATTCCCGCACTGGGTTCGAGAAAGGTGCGCATTTGCAGGCCGTTGTCCTTGAATGTGGCGTGTATCTGCCGGGCTACTGCGTCTATGAGGAATTTGGGCGTGTAAAAAGCGGTCAGGACGGAGGATTTTATACTGTCGATGACGGCTTGCCGCATGGCGTCGTCGTAATAGGGATATGCTTCTATCAAGTCTTGCAACCTGTGGATATGCCCGGCCACATCATCGCTGACGGTGTGTTCCGTTCCTATGCTCAACACGTCTTTAATACCCCCGAAACCGGAATATCGGGATAATACCTCTTTCTCTTCGTCGGTGGCTTGCCTGTCGTCGATACGGATTTTCATTGCCGTTGCAAGGGCTTCCACGTTTGCCACCAGTGATTTCAATTTGTTGTAACTCATAACCTAACCTTGTTTGTTTTGTTTGTTTCCCTCTGTTCGGCCTGTTTGCGACCGCAGGGATTATTTTTCTGCCCCTTGAAGGTGGCAGGGATAATCGGACAAGGCTGAAGCGAAAAAATACGCTCGACAACGGAGAGGAAGATTTTTACGCCTCACTCGCGGCGTAGCCGGCATTGGCAGGATTGGAACTGCCGGATACCTTTGCGGAAAAATAATACCCCGCAGGTCGCTGCAAGGCTGGGCACGGAAACCGACAGCTAAAAGAGGGAGGTATGGGAATGGGTACAAGGGTAACAGGACGGAACGGGCATAGAAAAGGGGAAAATCATCGTATAACAGGGCAGGCCGAAATTCCGATACCTAATACCGTTTGAATGAAATTCTGCAACCATTAGTTGCAGAATAGGTACTGGGTCAAAGAAAGAATATCAAGCAAATACATCTGTATTTCTTTTTGCTGCGATTAAATTTCTGTATTTTTGCAATCAAAAATGCAGAAATATGATTAGAAAGATAGAACAATCCGATTATCCGCGATTGGCGGAGATTTGGGAAAGCGCGGTGTTGCACACGCATGATTTTCTGAAAAAAGAAGACTTCCTGTATTATAAGGAGCATGTACCGTCCTATTTTCCCCATGTTACTTTATGGGGATTCGAACAGGAAGGCTGCCTGATCGGCTTTATCGGCATAGCCGAAGATAACATAGAAATGCTGTTTGTGGATAATAGCCACAGAGGAAAAGGAATCGGGAAACGATTGATACTTTATGCCATCGAAGAATTGCATGTGGCCAAAGTCGATGTGAACGAGCAGAATGTTCAAGCCGTGGGCTTCTATACACATGTAGGATTTCGCGTAGTAGGGAAATCAGAAACGGACAATGAAGGTAAGCCGTATCCTATTTTGCATTTGCAATTACAGCCGGCAGCCCGATGAACACACCTGCATTGGAGACAGACCGTTTGGTTTTGAGGCAGTTCACGAAAAAGGACATGGAAGCCCTTTTCCTCATACTCAAAGACGAGGAAGCCAACAGGTTCCTGCCTTGGTATCCCGTGAAGGACATCGAGGAGACCGAACTGTTTTATGAGGAAAGGTATGCCATAAAATACAGGCAGCTGCGGGCATACGCCTATGCCATCTGTCTTAAAAGCGATGATTTCCCGATAGGCTACATGAAGGTCGATATGGAAGAACACCATGATTTCGGCTACGGGCTTCGCAGGGAATTCTGGTACAAGGGGATAGCTACGGAGGCAGGCAGGGCCGTCATCGAACAGGTGCGGAAAGACGGTTTGCCCTATATCACGGCAACGCACGACCGGAACAACCCGAGAAGTGGGAATGTGATGCGGAAGCTCGGCATGACTTACTGCTACTCGTATGAAGAGCAATGGCAACCCAAAAACTTTCCGGTGATATTCAGGATGTACCAGTTAAACTTAGATGGCAATACTGATTTCGTGTACAGAAAATACCGGGATACGTCCGACAATCATTTTATCGAGCGTCTGTAGCCGAAGCAGATTCGCAGAATGTAAAACCGGATACTGATGGAAGCAGAAGATGTCTTTCTATGCAAAACGACTCAAGTTCTGATGTTTCAGATTTCTATGCGATTGCTTCCTTCCGCCACTTCCCAGATATAAAAACCCGCAATGCTTCCATAAGGAGAAAAGCGTTTGCGGTATCTTTCAAACCGTGCCCTGTCGATGGTCCGGTGGTGGTACAGCCTTTTCAGCCCCCGGATAATCGCCAGATCCTTGAAGCTTAAAACGTCGGGGCGTTGCAAAGTGAATATCATCAGCATTTCGGCTGTCCATTCGCCTATGCCGTCCAGCGCGGTGAGTTTTTCCATCACCTCCTTGTCGGTCATGGAATGCAACGCATCGGTGTCGAACTCGCCTGAAATGATCTTCCGCGCCGCGGCCTTCATGTAGGCGGCTTTCTTGAACGTGATTCCGAACCGCTGCAAGGTCTCCTCGCTTTGGGCGTCGATGCTTTCGGGAGTTATGCCGCCCAGCCCTTGCCGCATTTTTTCATAGACCGTCCGCTGGGCTTTCATGGAAATCTGCTGCCCTATAATGGAATGGACCAAGGCGGCAAACAGGTCGGGACGGAGTTTCTTTTCGATGAACCCGACCTGCTCGATTACTTTGCATAATCGCTTATCCGCTTTTTTCAGATATTCGATTTCTTTTTCTCCGTATTGAAAGAAATTACTCATTCGCTTGCTCATTTCGGTTTTATAATTTTTTCGACATTTGTTCCCGTCTGGCAGCTTCCCAACCTATCATGGCCGTTTTACGGACTTCTCCCCAGTGGTAATTGCCGAACTCGCCGGAAGAACGTATCACGCGATGACAGGGAATGAGAAAGGCAACCGGGTTTTCTCCTATCGCCGTGCCGACGGCCCTGCATGCTTTGGGATTGTTTATTCTTGCAGCTACATCGGCGTAAGTGGCCAGACTTCCCGCCGGAATTTTAAGCAGCGCATTCCACACTTTTATCTGGAAGTCTGTCCCTTTCAGGTGCAGTTTTATCTCTTTAAGCCTGTTCCAGTCCTGTGTAAAAATGAACAGGGCATTTTGTTGCAGTTCGTCCACTATTTGCGTAAACTTCGCGTTGGGAAACTTCTCCACAAGCGCGTCGAGGCTTGCCGCGTGGTCGTCCGTAAATTCCATACGGCAGATGCCCTTTCCCGTTGAAGCGACGATAATTTCCCCGAAAGGAGTTTCGGCAAAGCTGTAGTTGATCGCAAGGTTCTCACCGCCGTTCCTGTATTCTCCCGGCGTCATGCCCTCTATATTGACAAACAGGTCATAAAGCCTGCCTGTTCCGGACAGACCGACTTCATAAGCCGTGTCAAGGAGCGAGATACGGGTCTCCTGCAAAATACGCTTGGCATACTCGACATTCAGGTATTGCAGAAAATGCTTCGGGGAGATTCCTACCCATTCCTGAAATATCCGCTGGAAATGAAACGGACTCATATTCACTGACTGCGCGATGGCATCCAGCTGCGGCTGTTCCCGCCGGTTGTCTTTTATAAACCGGATCGCATCGGCTATCCGGGAATAATTCATTTTCTTCTGTACTTCTTTCATGGGAATAAAGAATTTGTATTTCCGGACTTCTTCTTCACCTGAAACGTTTCCTGCACGCCTTGCCCCACCTTGTCTGTCGGCAGAACATGGCCTATGAGCAGAGGCGAGCGGGGGTCGTGCCGTCTGTAATTCGCGAGCGCGGTCGCCGTGTCCCTGTTGGCATAGCAATACTTGCACCCGCAAGGGCAACTGTTCATAGCCCCCAAATCACGGCTGGGAAAACAATGACAGCCTTTTCTCATTCCCGGATGTTTCAGCCGGCGGAACTGCAGGTTGTTGGCCGCACCGAGGATGTCCAGCGTGTTGCATCCCGATATATGTATTCCGTAAGCCTCATAATCCGCTTCCGGCCCGCAGGTCTGCAATAGTATGCCGTATTTCCGCGCGATGTGCCCGAGACCTTCCGCCAACTCCCGCTTGTCCTCTTGTGTCAGCGGAATCAGTTCGGGGAAATTGCGCTCATGCTTGCGGTACATTTCCACAAAGCTGAATATGCAGCGGTCGATATGTCCGGCAAGCCGGGATGCCATATACTCGAATGTCTCCGAGTGGCGTTCCTTGGTATAATATTCCGTGAGCAGCACCGGGTCGTACCGCCAGGCGATACGCTGCGGACCGACTGTTTCCGACAGTTTCAGCAATGTTTCCATGGCGGTGTCGATGTCGGGGCTTCCCGGCTCCACGTCCCGCCCGTAAGCGGTTATGGTGTAATGGAAATAGGTGTTGAAGCGTTCCGTGATTTCCTTTATGCGGGGCAATACCGGAGCATAGTCTTTTGAACAGAACGTGATGCAGTCTATTTTCTCCGGAATGAGTTCATACCGCCATACAAAATTAGGGAAGAGCGTGTTGCGTGACAATACATACCCTTCTTCGAACCGTCTGAAAAGCCAGTCCGGATAATAATGGACCACATCTGTCCTGCCGCTTATATTCAATATCATAGAATACCCTCCAGCTCAAGCAGCTTTTGTTTGGAGTCGAGTCCGCCTCCGTAACCAGTCAGCGAATGGTCGCTGCCGATTACCCGGTGGCAGGGGGCGAAGATGGACATGGGATTTGCCCCGTTGGCGTTGGCCACCGCACGGACAGCCGTGGGCCGGCCGATACGCCGGGCCATCTCGCCGTAGGAAACGGTTGTGCCGAAGGGGATTTTCAGCAGTTCGTCCCATACCGTCTTTTGAAAATCCGTGCCTATGAAAAATAACGGCACGTCGAATGTCCGCCGCTTCCCGGCAAAGTATTCATCCAGTTGCCTTTCGGCGTATGCAATCACATCGGACGTGCCTTCTTCAAATTCGGCATCCAGCATACGTTTCAATCTTCTGTCCACCTTATCGCTGTGCTTTTCCGTGCGCCAGTCGCAAAGGCAGAGCTTGTCTCCTGTCGAGCCGAGCAATAATATACCGCATGGAGACTGATACGGCTTTACTATGATTTTATTCTTGTTTCTCATACAAATTTTACAAAGTCTATAACCTTTTTTTACAGCATCTTCGAGCGTATCGAACAGTTCGATGTTTTTCACCGACGGAAGCCTTGCGCTGCACGAGGGCCGGCAGACGATACGGGTTGTCTTCACCCCATAGCAGAAGGCGTTCGCGCAGCGTTTGCTACGATTGAATATTGCCTGTATTTTTTCTTTTTCGTCCATTACCTGTATTTCTTTGGGGTGCGTAATCTTTCAGGCCGTCCACCGCCCCGGCAGACACCGCCCAAAGGTAGATACACGCCACGCTGCCATAGGGTGAATAGCGGCGGCGGTATTTCTCAAACAGCTCGCGGGTGATTTTCCGGTGGTGGTACAGCATCCGCAGACCTCTCTGCACGGCCAAATCCCCGAAACTCAAAATATCGGGTCGTTGGAGCGAATGAAGCATCAGCATTTCCGCCGTCCACACCCCGATACCGTCTAAAGACGAAAGACGGTTGCAGACTTCTTCGTCGGTCATGCCGTGCAGCTCCTCAATGTCGAACTCTCCACGGATGATTTTCCGCGCCGCGCTTTGGATATAATCCACCTTTTTGAACGTAATCCCGAAGCGTTGCAGTTCTTCTCGTGAAATGGAGGCGATTGCCGCCGGGGTTATCGTCCCGAAACGGGCGAGCAGCTTTTGCCAGATCGTTTCATGCGCTTTTGTTGAAATCTGCTGTCCGACAATGGAATGGACAAGTGCGGCGAAAAGGTCGGGAATGACCCGCCTTTTCACCCAGCCTACCTTGTCGATGACTTCCGCCAGCCGTTTGTCTCTGCTTTTCAGGTAGGACAGTTCTTTTTCCCCGTATTGGAAATACGCTTCCATGTCATTTTACATTCAGGAAAACATTGGAATCTTCCGGGGCCTGCTCCCGTTCGTCCATCGTGTATTCACGGATAACCGCCGCCACTGAAATCCTGTATTTCTCGAAAAGCGCGTCATGTCCTTTCTTCTGGCTGCCCCGGTGGTTGATTTGGTTGCGCCAGCCTGCCGCCGCTTCTTCGTTTTCCCACACGGAGAGGCTTAACAGTTTTCCTTCTTCGTTCAGGCTTGCGAAGCGTTCTACGCTGATAAATCCCGGCATTTTCGCCAGTTCGGATTTCAATGCCGCACCCAGACGGAGATATTCGTCTTTTCCTTCCTTTTTAGGGGTTACTTCAAACAGCACAGCTACTTTGGCGGATTGGGGAATAGCAGGTGTATTCGTCAATCTGTTCAGTTCTTCAATGCCTGTCGTCTCGTCGTACATCCCCGCGCATACCGTGTAGCGCATTCCGGGAATGGGATAGATATAGGAAATCTTGCGGACTCCTTCCGTTGTACCTGGCTTCGGCCATACAAATTCTATCCAGCCGCCACCCTGCATGGCCACTTCACAGAGCCGTATCCCGTAATGGTCTTTATTCCAGTCCAGATGTTCACGGATATTTCCCCCGGTCCGTTCCGGGAAACGGGGATTTGAAACTACAAGACTTTTTTCCACGTCGATGATGAAAATGTAATCATCGCCCGTGTTAAACTCCGATGCGGGGTCGCTTACAATCTTCAACCCCGACTCTCCTTTCTCTTTCAGAAGTTCTGCCGCCTTACGGACGTTTTCGACGACCTGTCGCGGCGTTACGTTTTCTTTTGTTTCCATATTGTTTTTGTTTTGAGAAAATACGTTCAGGCTACTTACAAGTAATATAGCCATGAGTGTGAATGTTTTTGTTTTCATATATCCTTTATTTTTAGTTTGATGACGGTGCAAAATTGCAATCCGAAGTCCAAACGGGCAACCCGAAAATTGCTATTTTCATTGTTTATTAGCCTTTTGGCTTCCTTCTATATCGGGCAAAAATCCGGCGATGATCCCCAGTAAGGGAAGCAGCGTGCTTATCCGGAATATGAATTCGATACTGGTTCTGTCCGCCAGCCAGCCGAAGAAAGCCGAACCGATGCCGCCCAAGCCGAAGGACAGGCCGAAAAATATGCCGGCAATCATTCCTACTTTGCCGGGCATCAGGTCGGTTGCATAAACCAGTATGGCGGAAAAGGCGGAAGATATGACAAGCCCGATGACGACGGCCAGCACGATGGTGGCAAACAAGCTGGCGTAGGGCAGCATCAGCGTGAAAGGCGCGGCACCGAGAATAGACCCCCAGATGACGTATTTACGCCCGAAGCGGTCGCCTAATGCACCGCCGGCAACCGTTCCGATGGCAGAGGCGGCCAAAAAAGCGAACAGGCATAGCTGGGAATGTTGTACGGCAACCCCGAATTTATCTATCAGGAAGAAGGTGAAGTAATTGGTCATGCTCGCTATATAGAAATACTTGGAGAACATCAGCACGACCAATATGAACAAGGCAGAATGCACCTTCCTTTTCGACAAACCTTGTGGCGCAGTCGTAACCGCATTGCGTGCATGGCCGGTTATATAAAGCAACCGGCCTTTATACCAGATTCCTATTCTGAATAATATGAAAAAAGCGAATACGGCAGCCAGGGCAAACCAGCCGATAGCCGTCTGCCCGTTGGGTATGACAATCAGGGCTGCCAGCAACGGACCGATTGCATTGCCTCCGTTTCCTCCTACCTGAAAGATGGACTGTGCCAGCCCTTTCCTGCCGCCGGACGCTATCTGGGCGACCTGCGAGGCTTCCGGGTGGAAGATGGATGATCCCCATCCGATAATGCTGACCGCCAATAGAATCAACAGGAAATTATCTGCCCAAGCCAGAATGAACAATCCTGCCAAAGTAAATCCCATTCCTGCTGCCAAGGAATAAGGCTTCGGATGCCTGTCCGTGTAACGCCCGACGAATGGCTGTAAAATAGAAGAGGTCAATTGGAATACCAGTGTGATAATACCGATCTGCGCAAAGGTAAACCCGAACTTGTCTTTAATCAGCGGATAAACGGAGGGTATGACCGACTGCATCATGTCATTCAGCAGGTGTGCGAAACTTATCGTGAACAATATGGAATAAATTGTTTTCTGTTCTACCTCTTGTGCGTAAATTCTTGCGGTCTTCATCTTTTTATTCCTTGATTTTAAGATTGCTCCAGAAACGGGCGCCAAAGTCTGCCGCCTCCTTTTTGTTGTTGGAAGCGATGCTTTCTGCCACTTTCTCATGTAGCGGCTGCGATTCTATAAAATGCGCCGTATCCTCGTAGAGGTCTTTATAACTGTCAAGCAGCCGGTTGGCTACCGAACTGTATAGTTCAAGCAGGATCTCGTTGTGCGCGGCTTTGGCCACTGAAACATGGAATTTTATATCCGCCTCTATACATTCGGCCAATGCCCCGGTTTCCGCAGCCTCTTTACGTTCCTTGAGGTGTTTCATCATTTCTTCCAGATCCTGTCCGGTATGGCGTTGTGCGGCCATTTCCGCTATGGCGGATTCGAGGATGTTCCTCACTTCATACAATTCCTGTATGTCCGCACGTTTCAGGCGTTGCTCCAAGGGTTCCTTTGCCGGAGTGGGCGCGGCGATGAAAGTGCCTTTCCCTTGTCGGACTTTCAGGTAACCCATGTTTTCCAACCGTTTTACAGCCTCGCGGATGGAAGAACGCCCCACACCGAAGATTTCCATAAGCTCGGCTTCTATCGGGAGTTTGTCTCCTTCTTTCAGTTCTCCGTCGATGATTTGTTTTTGCAGTTGTTCCGCCACTTCTTCTGCCAGAGATTTTCTCTGGATAACTGTACTTTTTTCCATTGACTATTGCATTATTTATATTATCATATCATTATATCATCTGATGATTGCGCAAAAATATAGTTTTCTGATTTCCCGTGCAAGTTTTGATGGATTTTATTTATGGAAACTTTTTATCGTTATTTTGCGTCTTTTGAAACCGTTTCGGGGTATCTCCCCGACAACGGTTTACACTGTCGGGGAGCATAAAGGGTGGAAATGGTTCTATCCATTCGGGATTTCTCCCGTCCTCTGCAATACGCCGTCCCGGTAGAACTCGATACGTCCGGGCTTGAAACCCATTTCTCCGAGGGCTATGTACTTGATGTAATCCCGATACTTCTCTCCGGAGAAGTTCTTTCCGTAGAGATTGTTGAAAAACATCGGGATAGAAAACCCGTCCTCGCTCGACAGCACCACTTTGCCGTCCTGTCTGATTTCGTCTGTCATACTCGTTTTATTTTAAGAAATTAAACATTGAACGCCGTTTTTTCTTTCCCTGCTTTCGCCTTGCGGTGCAGGTCTGTTTTTCGGCTTTTTAAGGCAGAAAGAGGATAAAGCATCGGCATAATGAGCCAAATCCGGATAGAAAACCGACTATGCAATGGTCTGTTTTCGTCATCCGAATGAAATGTGGCTTGGCGTTTATGCGCTTTGTCCTATATTCGCCGACGAAAAGAGAAAGGCAGATCTGCCGATAAAGGCATGTGCTCGTAAAAAAAAGCAAAGGATAGGTCTGTTATAATGGGGTATTCTTCGGAGTGGAATTTCAAAAATAACTGTGAAAATTTGCCGCAGTCTATCTATTTATGCATTTTTGCAGTTGTATTTCAAAATTGCATAAGTATATGGAAATAAAATATTTCGACAAGGTTCTGGGAAAGGAAGGGGTTTCCTCCACATATCAACAATGGTGTAATACAATACCGATGACAAGAGGCATCATTTAATCTGATCGACTATGGAAGCGAAACTCTGTTTTATGGCTTTGTGCGGCCTTGTGGTCTTGCTGTCGTATGTCATCGGTTTCTGGAGAAGGAAGGCTGGAGAAGCGGCATTCGCGGCCGCACGGACAGTCTCTACCGCCGAGGAACGTAACCGTTATTGCCGTCTGGCTGTTATGGCGGGCCATCGGGAAGCCTGCAAGATGTTCTGTTTCGCCCGTTCGGACTTTTTCGAGGACCACCGACCACTCGAACCGTTCAAATCGCACGGGATAAAGGTTGCTTTCTTTGGGTATTACTATCCTTCGCGGTACACGGATCTGCTCAACAACGAACAGCGTGCGTTCTGCCGTTCCCTCTACCAGTTCAAAGAGGGCGAGAATCACGGCATCGAGTTTTTCAAGACATGTCTGTCCGCCTTGAAGCTGGACGATGCCCCTTACCACATCATGTTCATGCCGTGCAGTGATGAGTTCAAGTATGCCCGACGGTTCAAGCGTCTCGACTGGTACATTACGACCCACCGGTCGAAACTGACTTCGGGGCTGTACGATGTCGATGTGTTCGAGCCACGCGACAGCTTGCACGAGGCGAAGGGCAGCGAAAACCGCATCCTCGAAAGGAATTACCGGATTACGGGGGATATAAAAGGCAAAGAAGTTGTCATCGTCGATGACGTGCTGACAAGCGGACAGAGTATGATCGACTACAAGGAGGAGATAGAGCGGTGCGGCAGCAAGGTGGTGGCGGCCATCTTCTATGGTAAAACTGTTACCCTGCCACCTCTGCTTCTGATAAAGGCGCACGTATGGGGCGGCTATATCGTGAACAAAATCAAGGAACTGACGAAATGAAAGAGTTACGTTCGATAACGGAATAAACTAATACGCGAGAAACATGGCTGCTACTGTCATCTGGCAGTAATAGCGGACTATCAGCCGCTCAAACCGTTCAAGTCGCACGGAATAAAAGTCGCTCTCTACGGGCAAGTACCTCTATCTTTTACGATATACGGATCTGTTCGGTGATGATGAACAATAGAATCTCATTTTTTACATCATTTATTATAACTGATTTGTGTTCATTGAATTATCCCGCTATTTTTGCAAACATAATTCTTGCTTTCCAGAAAAGCCAAGAATATAGGGACAAGTATTTTTTAGTCGTTGCATTAAAAACATCATAATTTATGAAGAAAATCGTATTGACTTGTGTCCTCGTTTTTTCAGCCTGCTGTGTGACCCTGTTTGCACAAGAGGACAAAAAAGAAAAGGAAAAAGTGAAAATAGAATGCTGTTGCGAAGACTGTACCTGCCGCGAGTGTAAATGCGATACAAACTGCTCGGAATGCAAAAGTTGCCGCAAAAATGAAGAATGCAAAAGCTGTGTAGATTGTGAACATGAAGGTCGTTGCTGCGATTATCATCGTCATCACAAGAAACACAGAAGAGGCGGATGTTGCAGGGGATGTTAAACAATAGCCGTTCCGAATTATAAAAAGTGAGGTTATGTCAGGGTTTGACACAACCTCATTTTTTTATGCGCAAAGAGACAACGCCCCCTTCCAGTCCTGCGTGAAAATAAGCAGGGCATTCTACCGTATGCCATCGCATTTTGGGCAGAACCGGGTATGCTTAATCTTCAAGAGACTTTCTTAAAACAAGTTTTATTGCTTGTTTCCTTTTCTCACCCTATATCCTGTCCACAGACACCATACGCATCCTCCTCCCACGAGAAAGACAAACACGTAAGTAGCCACGCTGCCTATGAAGACCCGCCCGCTGTGTACTTCCAAAGCGAAGTTCCAAAGCGACATGGGTTGTGTGGAGAGTTCGCCGGGCTGGGCAAGAGCATCCGTCCCCTCGTAATATTCCACCACGCATTCCTTTCCCTTGAAATCCGCACTGTAACCCGAAACGGCAAACTTGCCGAAAGGAGGGCCGGCTGTATCTTCGGCTTCTTCTCCCGTGAAATAATCCGTTATCCGACCCTGTTGTCTGTTCCAAACGAACAGGCCGCTGAACGAACCGGCCAGCCAGTTCCCCTGCCTATCCTTTTGCCAGACATTCAGCCCCATGACACTGACCGGGGGAGTTACTTCCACCTTCACGGGAACGGCATCCGGCGAAGCCAGCGAATAAAAACCTTCGGAAGTGGAGAGCAGCCAATCACCGCACATATCGTCATGGCGCACCATGCGCAGCTTGTCGTGCCAAGGGTTAGGGCTGTCCAAGGAAGTGCCGGGCAGAGCGGGAGTATTAGTCAGAGCCAACGGTATCATGACAGGCGGACGGAGGCACCAGCCCGTAACGGCCACCAAGAGGGTCAGTATGATAGTGGTGCGTCCCAGCTTGTCGTGCCACAGCAGGGAGAGGCGTGTCCATCGGGCTTCGCCCTCCGTGTGCTGCCCGTGGCGGTGGCGGCGGCGCATGTCCTTGGGCAGCAGCCAGTAGGCAAGCCCCGTGAGGCACAGGAGAACCAGCACGACGGCCACCACATCCACAACCAGCTTGCCTGCCGTGCCGAACAACTCCCCGCTATGCAGCATCCACACCGTGCGGAAAAGCGTCACCTTCGGCTCGTAACCGTCAGGAACTTTCACCTGTATTTTCCGAAATCCGGCGTGGGGAGACGTGGAGAGATAGAGGTACGAACGTCCGGCAACTACCAGCGTATCGCCCCGGACGGTGATGTCCGAAAGACGTTCCCCCTCGTCCAAAGGCAGAGGGATTTCTCTCCATGCCGTTCCATCGTGGCGGTACAGACCGAACTGGCCGGCGGCATACAGCGTACCATCGGTAGTTTGCACTATGCCTTTCATGCTACGGTAGTCCGCCCCTTGGGGAAGTCCTTCGTTGAAGTCCGCAAAGGCAGAAGCGGCAGTGTCCGTGCGCCATATCCCGGCTGCACCATAGGCCAGTATATGCGCCACGGAATCCTTGTCCGTATAGCGCAGCGTTCCCCGCAGCAACCCACCGTTCCATGCTTCGAAGCGATAACCTGCAGGCAGCCACTTCCGGCTGACGTTGATGTCGGCCACTGCTTCACGGTGATTCAGCACAATGCCACTCCAACAGAACATAAGCATGAAGAAGCAGAACAGCAACCCGAACCATTTATGATGTTTCCTCCAAGTTATCCGTTTCATTGTTTCCTTATCTTTTATTGTTTTACATCCGCGGTTTTCTTTCGTCTGTCATAAGCGAGATAAAGTCCGGTTACTGCAAACGAAGCCAGAATCAACACGATTTCCTGCACATGTCCTTGTGGATTTGCCCATAGCCCGTTCAGCAGGTGAACCCGGTCGAACACCTCTACCGCGATCCAGAAGATAATTACGGTAGCGAAGCCGAAACGCAGGCTCATGCCCCACGAGCCGTAACGCAACAGTTTGGAGAACATGAACAGCGAACCGATGAAGCCCAGCATCCCGACAAGCAATGTCACCGGATGATAGTCGCCGAAGAAACGCTCGTCGTAACAGAACATCAGCACCAAGTAGCACGTCCACAGCATGGTGATGACTTCCATAAAAGCGACAATACTGGTATGGCGTGTCATGGGGCGTGCGGCGATTTCCTTCTTGTGCTTGCCGAAGAACAAGCGCTGCCACCAGTTCAGGAAATTGCAGCCGTTGGCCGTGCAGAACAAGTACAGCATCATCGTCATGGCCCAGAACCCGAAGGTGGACGGAAGTATCAGGTATTCCGGTCGGCTGACTATCTCGCCCGTCACCGGGTCAAGCTGCGCCTGCGTACCGAAACGGTTGGCATAGTACATGAACAGGAAGTCGATGGCCCCCATCCAATAGAACATGCCACCGAACAAACCCAACAGCGTTTGCCTGACATCTCCTTTTATGAATACGCCGATGATGACCATCAGCAGACCGAACAGTCCCATGCCCATTCCGGCATAGAACTGTTCCACGCCCGTCGTTCCGTCTTTCAATGCCCGTGCCAGGATATGCGTCAGCGGCATGGCAACCAATGTCACTGCGATGGAGACAAACGCTTTAAGCCAGTGTCTCCTTCTCTCTTTTGTTTCTGCCATATCCGGTTTTCTTTATTGGGAAACGGTATTCTTTTTCTTCGCTCCCATATACCACAGGTAAACAGCCAGTACGAGGAACGCTACCAGTATGATAATCATTTCCGTCTTATGGCCCATAGGGTCTACCCATATCTCGCTCAACAAATCCATACGGCCAAGGATCTCAATCGGTGTCCAGAACACGATAACAGTAGCGATTGCCATACGGATATTAGCCCCCCACGCAGAAAGGCGCAACTGTTTGGCGAAGATAAAGAACGAGCCGATAAAGCATCCGATTCCCACCAACAGAGTCACCGGATGATTCTCGCCCAAGAACACATCATCGTAGCAGAACATCAGCAACAGGTAGGAAGTCCACAGCAACATCATCAGTTCCATGAACGTGACGATACTCGTGTGGCGTGTCATGGGGCGTGCGGCGATGTCGTTCTTCTTACCACGGAACAGCAACCGTTGCCACCAGTTGATGAAGTTGCATCCATTCTTTGTACTGAACAGGTACATTACCATAATCATCATCCAAAAGCCGAATGAGGCGGGCAGTATGAGATATTCGGGACGGGTCACGATTTCCCCCGTTACAGGGTCGAGTTCCGGCTGCGTGCCGAAACGGTTGGCGAAATACATGAAGAGAAATTCCACCCAGCCTGTCCAGAAAAGCAGGCCGCCGAAGAATCCCCAGAGTGTTTGGCGCGTATCTCCTTTGGCGAATACGCCGACAATCACCATCGCCATACCTACCGCCCCCATGAAAAAGGCCGAATAGTGCAGAACGGTCTCGCTCATCAGGTGCTCCATGATAATCATCAGCCCGTGTCCCAAAGGCATGGTAAACAATACCATGAGGAAAGAAGCGATGGCTTTCCACCAATAGCGCCGTTTGGCGGCAGGAGGTATTGCTTTTGTTGTTTCAGTGGTCGTTACGTTAGTCGTTTCCATATTCCATTAATTTACGTTTGATACATTTTTTGTAGAATACTATAATAATTGCCGCAGCAACCAGCATGGCGGCGTGCAGCGTGACAGTAAACTCCCAAGTGGGAGCACTGGGGCTGTCCCCATACTTGTCCGCCATAACGAAGTGGGCGACCGTTATCGCCGTCAAGAAGACGATAGCTGCCGGCCATTTCACCCACCGCCGGTTGCAGAAGCGCATAAAGCGCACGAATTGTCCCATCATCCCTTCCGTCATTTCAATTCGTCGCAATAGTAACTGATTCTCCCGCCTTCATCACCGATTTCCACATTGGCATCGTACCAACTGATAATCTGTATCTTGAAGTACCTCTCTCCGTCGGCGGTACGCACCACATACGTGTGGAACGAAGGGGTGTATGTGGGGGGAGGTCCGGAGAAGCTCATGGCCTGCGACAGCAACGGGTTGGCATTGGTCTCGGTCGTGGCAGGACCGTTATTGGGGTCGAACCACGGGTTGGCATCGAAGTCCAGCCCGTTTTCCACAAGGTAATGGTTCCAGTCGTTCTGCGACATGGTGACACGCACGTCATCCGTGTCAACCACCCATTCCAAGTCGGAAGGCAGTTGTGAAACGCTCGTCCAGTCATCGTAACCGCCATAGCCCAAGTCGGCTGCACCGCCCTGACCGATACCGCTCGTACCCGAATTGGTACGCATGGTATAGCCGCAGAAAGCCAAATCCCAGTCCGTGCGGTTGATTTGTTCGCCTTCCTTGATGTCCTTGTTCACGGTGTAAGTATTGAATGACTCACCCGTGCGGAGGTTGAAGTATATCCAGTCGTTTGTCACCCCTGTGGAATAGCCCGACTTGCGGGGCAGCGTCTTGCCCGTAAAGGGTTGTATGTCGTCATAGTCCACGCAGGAGAACATCGTGAGACAGCCCAGCAGGAGGCTTACCGTTTTGAATAATCCCATACGTTTCATTGTCGTATATTTAATCATTTCTTTTTCCTTAAAGAGTTAATCACATCGTCCAGCATAAATTCCAACTGCACCCATCCGCGTGTTCCCGGCGTGGCGGGCACGTTGAACATCGTGATGCCCGAACCCAACGTTTTCGGCACGTAGTTGAAGATGTTGTCCACACCGAGCGTCAGTTTCACCTTATTGTAGAAAGTCTGCGACACCGACAGGTTGCACAGCACGTATTGCGGCAGGTCGCAACGGAAGTAGGCGTCATAGCTCTTGTTGTCCTCTTCCACGAACACGCGGTCCTGCACGTCGAACTTCTTGCGTCCCATGTACGAGGCGCTGAACACGGCGTTCAGCCGGTAGTTCTTCTTCGTGAACTTGTAGTCCAGACTGGCCGTAGCGGCATGGGGAGAGGTGGTGTTCACCTGTATTCCTTCGTTCTTGCTCACGTTCACGAAACTGTACGTTCCGTTCAGTGTCAGGCAGTCCAGCACGTGCCAGCGCAGCAAGGCTTCCAGCCCCAGAAGGCGTTGCTTGCTCAAGTTGGTGTACTCGAAGTTGTACTGCATGTCGTAGATGCGCCACACGCCCTCGATTTTATCACGGAAATAGTTACCGTAGGCCGTACCGGACAGGAACAGGCGGTCGTTGCTGTACTCGGCTCCCAGCGAGAAATAATTGTTCTTCTCCGGTTGCATGTTCTCGTTTCCGCGGATCATGAACATGCCCAAATGGTCCCAGTTGAAGAAGAGTTCCTTGATACTCGGAGAACGGTATCCCATCGAATAGTTGGCGCGAATGGCCCACCGCTCGTTGGGCGAATACTTGGCGGCAATCTTGGGCATCCCCATGAAACCGAACGCCTTCGAGAAGTTGGTACGCAGTCCGGCAGACACCATCCACTTGGGGTTGATGGTCCACTCGTCCTGCAAGAAATACTCCGTCTCTTTCAAGGCGCGGGTTTTCAGGTCGTGGTTGGCATTGCCGGAGAAACGATCGGAGGTCAGTTCGTCCGACGTATGTTCCACACCGAATATCAGGCTGTGTCCGTCGAAGTAGTTGCTCGTGATGGTCAGGCGCGGCTGCCAGATGCTGCTCTCGTAGTCCTTGTTGCGCGTGTCGATGCGCTCGTGCCGCTTGAAGCGGTCATAGAAGTCGGCATGCAGGCTCCCCGTAACGCTGAACCAGTCTTTCACGTGGTAGGTCAGCTTGGCTCCCGCCGTCCAGTCACGTGCCTGGCTGAAGGTCATGTCCTGTATCAGGTCATACGTGTTCATAAAGAAGGTGCTCCCGTAGACCAAGATCGAGAGGTCATCGGTCGGGTCGTAATACAGTTTTTGGGAAACCGTGATATGCTCCTTGCCCTCGATGCCCATCGGCGGACGTGAGGACGAGTTGATTACGGTGATGTCGTGCGGAAGGAAGGGATTGGCCTCCTGCGTGTAGACCTTCTTGTCATTCTCCGCCTGATACATGTAGAACGCATCCGAGGAACTGTACCATGCGTCGGTCTGCGAGGTCACTTTCCCCGCCTTGAATCCGGCAGATACCCAGCCTTGCAGGTTGGGACGGTCGGCATTCTTCTCGAACATATACAGAAAATCTTTCGGTTGCGGATTCTTGTAGTTGCGCTCGTTCATCTGTCCGTAGCGCACACCTGCGTCGATGGAAAGCGGTTTGGTCGTTTTCTTCGTGATAAGGTTGATTACCGCACCGGCGGCACGCGAGCCGTACAGCGTACTGCTGGCTCCTTTTACAATCTCGATACGGTCGATGGCGTGCAGGTTGAAACGCTCGTAGTCGAGATTCCCGGCCATGTCGCCCGTCATGCGCTCGCCGTCCATCAGGAACAGCACGTGCCGGGCGTCAAGCCCCTGCATGGAGATTTCGTTTCCGAAGCCCACCTTCTGGATATTCAGACCGGGAGTTTCCTGCTGCAATGCCTGTTGCAGGTTGCTGTATCCGGCTTCGACCAACTGCTTGCCGCCCAGCACCTGCGTCGTGACGGGCGACATTTTGATGGGTCGTGCTGTACGTGAACCGGTGACGACCACCTCGTTCAGTCCCAAATGGTCTTCTTCCAGATAGACGGTCTTCTCGGTTTCGGTCGCTTCTATCTTTCCTGTTGCCGGAACAAAGCCGACATAGGATATTTTGTAATAATACGTTTTCTTGGAGGGGATTTTCAGTTCCGCCAGCCCGTCCACATTCGTGACGCTCCCCTGCAGGTTTTGCAACGCTTCGTTATCGGCATAGACCACAGTGGCCGCGATGACCGGCTGTTCCGTCCCTTTCTCCAGAACTTTGAGCTTTACCTTACGTTGTGCATAGGCATTCATACATACCAGTAAGACACAAAATAAGAGGGTAGTTATTCTTTTCATCTGTCTATCGTCAAAACATGTTATTCTACACAAAAAAGAGGGAAAGCCGTGTGTCTTACGGTCTTTCCTTCTTTCCTGCAATCGAAAGGTCAAGCCTTGCCTTGTTCTTTCTTGGCTTCTTCCAAGTCTTTTTCGTACTGGGCAAATTCTTCTTCAAAGCGGTCGATACGGCTCTTGTCGATTTCTTGCAGGAAGGTTTCGGTACGCACGTTCATCATGTTGTAGTCCACGATGAACTCCACTTGCTTGGTGTCCACGTTCAGGAAACCATCTACACGGGCGCCGCTCCCTTCCTGGTTGTCCGCAGCGTCATCGCCGCTCGTGGTGACATTTCCGTCCGTTCCCACGAACTTCACCCAACCGCTGCCGGGGTATTCATCCTTTTCCCAACTGTTGAGTTGCATAAACTTCGTTGCACAGCGGAAGGTGATGGCGAAGGGCATGGCGCCCACGGTGAAGTCGCTCAGGTCGAGCACCATCGTGCCGTCTTCCCGCCAAGAAAAGTTGAATTTGGTGGGGCAACCGCTTTCCAACAGCGTCTTGTCCACACCGCTCATTGTAGCACGGGTTGAGAGCACGAGGTCTCCTACAAGGATTTCCTTCGCCTTATCAATATATTCCTGTGCAGGTGGCTCATTAGTAAGTGAATCGTCACTTTCACACGAACTTAATCCGATTACTGTTGCCATAAGAAGGCTGAATAAAAAGTATAACTTTTTCATTTTGCTTATATAATTTACTTGTTTTGTAATCCATAATTGTTTCCTGTTCATTACCCTTGCCTGCGTGTATTTCGCAAAGGGTATGTAAAGTCATGGTTTTTACATGATTAAAGGCAGGCTTTTTCCGATGGCAAAGTCTGTCTTTGATGTGTACCGCATGTAGGCTTCAGAAGCGGTTCAGGCGGTTTGGATAATTTTGTTTCCTCGCCGTCGGTTGCATACCGGGAGTGTTTTTAGCGGCATAGCAGCCTTGCCGACAGGATAATGGTGTCTTCCCCATTGGGTGAGGTGAATATGTTGTGATAAATTTTTCTTAGTAAACACACAAAAAGAGCTAAAAGAAAGCCGTTTCCCGGCTTTCCCCTTACTCTTTCTGAATTTAATTTCATTGCTTGACAAAATAATGACGAATTATTTTGTTCCAACAAAATGTACGGATGCAGGGAAATCTGCACCTAAGAACTTACCGGATACTGCCAGAGTAAACTCGATAGTGTTGCCTGTAACTTTGGCATCAGTCAAAGAATCCAACTTCAACTTTACCAAATCCATTCCTAAGATGGTCAAATATCCAGCATCAACTCCTGAATCAGCAGTAATTTCACCGGTTTCTTCATCTACATTCACTTCCAATTCGATGGTGATTGTACCCGGCATACTGCCGATTTGTGGAAAATCGCAAGTTAAAAGACCTCCTTCAAGAGTATAAGATGCAGCACGTGGCTCATAATCTTTCCCTTTCATCTTGATTTTGTCCATCGTACCGTTATAAGTACCTTCGTAATCGCTGATTGCCAATACGGTACTTACACCTTCTACATCCATCACTGTGGCAGCGTCAGCAGACTGCGCCATTCCGAAACTTGCTGCAACAAGGGCAGCTCCTAAGAAAAATTTTCGCATCGTTTTTATAATTAAAGTTTAACAAATAATTTAATTACACTTTATTTTTGTTTGTTCAATAAAGTCCTCCAACGGCATCCTTTGTTTTTGCTATTTGTTAATATAGAAGTGTATCCCAATCTTCTTACTTTATCAGATGGGTCGATGTCGGTATAGTTTGCTTTCAAGAATGCTTGGGTCGATTCTCTGTTAAAGGTGCTTTCTGAACAAGCGAAGGTTGTACCGGCATATCCATCTTCACTATAGAAAATAGTCAGATTCGGATAAACCAGATTAAAGTTTTCATTCAAATCACCTATTTTGAGGTCAGCTACCATCTTGACATTCGATATATCGAATGTTTCCAATGCGTCCAAGCATTCAATATCAATGGCGTAAGCTTTCAGTTCATCCTTTTCGGGCAGTTTGATTTCCTTCAGGGCAGGACATCCTGTCATTCTTATGGCGCTGCCGTATGTATTGTTGCCTTCTGTTTCTTGGTCACGCTGTCCCCAAATAGTAGAGTGGCTTAAATCAATGCTTGTTATAGCCGAATTGTTTTGAATCCAAACTGCTCGTAAATCGGTAGCATTGGATAAGTCAAATCCTTCCGATGCTATTTCCTGCATTATAATCTGCGTAATAAACTTCCCTAACTTCAATCGAGGCGCAGAAGCCCCACTTTCTGCTCCGGCAGAATAAAGGCTGACTTTAGCACCTTCCCAATAAGGACTTGCCACCAAATATTGGATACCTTCAAAGTTGGTAACATTGTCAGTCGGTTTAATGAGAATCTCAGCTGTTTTTTGTGATGCTCCTAAATGGTTGCTAATATCTATTTGGTCGCCATCAAGCAAATCGGGAAAGTTGGTCTTCAAATAAGTGAGCAGGTTTGCGTCGGGCACGTCGCGCAGGGTGGTATAAGTTTGCAGATTGCCATCGACATCAGTCATCTTCATATCAATGGTGCCGGCGGTGATGGCTTCCTTGTTTTGGCGGTAGAAACGTACGAGATCTTCGATATTCTCTTTAGCGGTTTCCGGAAGGTAAAGTTTGGTAATTTCGTGCAGGTTAGTCACTGTTTCATCGCCGTTTTCTTCCACTACGACACTCACAAGATTATCATAGTCGTAGATTTTATTACCCGTCAGGTCTATTCCGGTGATTTGTTCCGGCAATTTGGCAAAGTCGAACGCCGGGCCGTAACCATTGTCCGACAGATCCACATCAATCAAGTTAGGGAACATGGAAAGTTCTGACAGTGCGTCTGTGGAAATCTGCGTTCCGGAGAGGTCAAGCGTCGTCGTATTGTTAGCCAAATCATCAAGCAACAGATTGCCGTCCTCGTTGAATGTGTAGCCTCTTTGAACAAGAATGGTTTTCAATTCGGTATTCTGCACGGCCCCCGCGCTGTATGAGAGGGTGTTGTCGTCATCGCTGCACGATGCCCCTACCAGCAGCATTGCGAATGCCATCAAACCGACATGCAAATTGTTTCTTTTCATCTTTCTGTGATTTTATTATTTCGTTATTATTATTTCGGGGTGCAAAATTATAACGAGTTTACTCAGGGCACAATACCTAAAAATTGGTATATAATTAGATGCAAATCACCACTCATTAACTAAAAAAATATAAACTTCGCTTCCGCCTTATAATTGTTTGTTAAAACGGTACTTGAAGGAGAGCATGAACCAACTACCTATCTGCTGCGTGTGTCTCTCCGACAATCCGGAGGAAGAGACGCTGCGGGTAAAGTTCTTTTTCTGGCTAAGGATGTCCGCCCAGTAGAATGACAGTTCCGCCTTCTTCTGTTTGAGGAAACGCCAAGAAAGGGAGGCGTTCCACACTACCTGGTCATCTTCGCCGGGGGTGATGTTCGTACCGTTACGGAAAGAATAATCGACATCGCTCCGCAACTGAATGCCGCCGGGCAGGTCGGCGTAGGCGTTCACCCCCAAGCGGTAGTCGCGGGTGTAATCGCCGGTTTCGCGCAAAAGGTTGGTGGAGTGGCGGAAACGCCAGTCACCCGTCAGGTCGAAACCTCCCCATTGGGGCTGGTAGCCCAAACGCAGGTTGGCATTCAGTGTCGTGTTGTGGGTCGTACTGCGCTCCGGCATCTCCTGCTGTCCCTCGTTGATAAGGCTTACGTTCTGGCTGAACGAAGCGCCGGTACGTGCGGCAACGGAAAATCGGCGTTTGATGCGCTTCTGGTAGCGCACGGTGGCTCTTGCGTTCCAATTCCCGTTCACATTCACGGGATAGCTTTCTATACCACCTGTTTGGGTATTGTACGTCACAGCCCGTGTCACACTGTTCACCGTGTTCGCCCAAGTCATGTCTCCGTTCAAACCTATCTTCGTGTCTCGTGCTTCTAAGCGCACCCTTTGGTTGTACGAAGGGCGCAGGCTGGGATTTCCCCGTGTAATGTTCAGCGGATCGCTGTTGTCGGTCAGTGTCAGCAGTTCGGTCAGCCCCGGCTGTTTCGTGTCTCCCTCGTAACTTAGTTGCACCCGTGTTTTCTTTTTGTGCCACAAGACGGTAACAGCCGGGTAGTAGTTCACGGAGGTTCTCAGCGTGTCGGCTTGCATCCGCCCGGTCTTCTGGTCGAGACTCTGCCGTTCGGGAACGACGGACAGGCCGGCGTTGATTTCCCAAGTTCTGTCCGTATAGTTAAGGTGGAAGGCCACTTCATGCGCTGTCGTGTGGTTTCGGCTTCTGTTGCTCAGGCTGTCGGTATAGGCTGCCTCGTAGCCTTTCGGCAGGGTGTACAAGGGTTCATCGTCCGTACCGTCGAAAAAACGGGACAGGTCGTAGGTATTGCGGTCGTTGTTTTGGTTTTCCCGTTTGAATTTATACGAAAGTTGTGCCCGCAGACTCTTGTGTAGTGGCTGTGTCAGAACCAGTCCCAAGCTGAATTTGCGGTTTCTGTTTGGGCTATCATAATATTGGTTACGGTAGAGGACGGAATCGTTACCCCACTCATCCTGCAATTGGTAATAGGTGGTGGACGACACGGAAAACGCCTCGTTCTTTCCTCTCCCCTCCGAGTATTGCATGGTTAGCCCCAAACTGCTGCCTTTCTCGTTCAGCCGTCGGGTGAGGTCGGCGTTCATGAAATACTGCCGGTTGGCGCTTGTTGAACGGGAGTTCATGCGGATGCCATTCACCCGGATATCGTTTTCCGTTTGGCCGTTTTCTTCCCCATTGAACGGTGCTGTGATATCCAATTCTGGATTTTCATTGTAGGTCGCCTGCCGGCTGTCACTCCCGTTTGTCCCTTTCATCGCACTAAAGCTGCCTGAAAGGTTCAGCAAGGTCATCTTATCGATATTCCATTTCATGCTTAGCATGGTGCTTGCCATGCGGTTGGTGTTGTGGCGGTCGCTGGTCGCATAGCGGTAGCGGTTCCCCGTTTTCAGGTATTGCTCGTAGTAAGATGTCCCCTCGTTCCCATTGATAGCATTGCTGTACATAACATTCCCGTTAAGGTGTATCTTCTTTCCGAACTTTTTCAGGAAGTTCACCGCTATATTGTCTTGGCGGTTGTCTTTGTTTGCGGATGTCATGTTGCGGTTGCCACTTTTGGCGATTACCGACAGGTTTTCCCCGCCGGTTTTGAAGAAATTGCTGATTAGTTCCGCTTCTTTTTTCTTGTTGTTACCCTTGCCTGCGGCTATGGAAGTCATCAGTGTACCGTTGAACTCCTTCTTGGTTTGCAGGTCGAGCACATAGTTTTCTTCCCCTGTTTTTATCCCCATGAATTTCTCCATTTCGCTACGCTTGTCATACACTTTTATCCTGCTTACCAAATCGGCGGGCAGATTTTCCAAAGCCAGCGCATGGTTTCCGGCAAAGAACGCTTCCCCGTTTACATTGATTTCCGCAATGGGGAGCCCATTATAAACCAAGGTCTTATTTTGTCTGTCATATTCCAAGCCCGGTATCTTTTTTACCAGCTCTTCCAAGTTCGATCCTTCGGGAATCCGGTAGGCATCGGCATTGATGACGGTAGTGTCTCCCACCAGTTCCACCTCCTTTATGGGAGCCGTGACCACCACCTCGGACAGTTCAAGACCTTCTGTCAAGACAATGTTTCCGACATGGATTTTCGCCTTGCTTGTATTTAATGCACGAAACTCCGGCTTCATGCCTATATAAGAAACTTTCAGCAGGTAAGGCGATTCTTTCTTTGCATGGAAGCTAAGACGGAAATTCCCGCCGGCATCACTCATCACCCCTTTTACAAGGGTGGAATCCCCGGCTTCGAGTACCAAGATATTGGTATAGGGCAACACCTCTTGTCCTTCTCCATTATTGGAAACGACAAGGGTTTTTCCGGTCACATCCACCCTCTGTTGGGCAAATAGAGTTATCGGAAACAGGAATATAAGTATCAGTCCGAGACCAGATATACGCACAATTACCCGTTATTTTTTAATAGTTTTTTAAATAAATGAAAAACGGGTACAAAATTACGAGCTTTTACCAGCCGTGCCAATACCAAACAATCGGTATATATATAATAACTCATTACTTTAACCTTCAACATATAAAAAATGGTCGGAACGATACAGAGTACAAGAAAACCTGCCGTACAACCGGGGCTTTTCCAGAGCATGGCGTCGTGTATGAACCGGACATTTGTCATGCAGGTGCAAATGAAAGCCACCCAAAGAAACAAACCCCAGTCCACAATAAAAACAAATCCGGCAACCGTTCTTTTATAGAACCGGCTGCCGGACGAGCCAAATTGCGGAAACTGTTACCGTTTCCCTTCCAGAATCAGAATCGGCCGACCCGCAAAGCATTCACGAAAGCGCTGGCCTCTTCTCCCGTATAATGGAGTACGGAAGATGCCGGTTCGTAAGCGTAAGGAACATACTTCAGCAACTGGACGGCAGCGAAGTTACCGTCCTGCGAAACCATGTAGTCCATCCGCACACCGCCGTCCTTTTTCGGCAGTACCCCTGCCTTGCCGTCAAAAGTCTTCTCCTCCAGCAACCGACCCAATACAGAGAGGTCGCCCGCATCGAAGAAACAAGAACCTTTTTTCACTAAACTGCCGGTCGGAACGTATATCAGACTCTTTTTTCTTATCATCAGGCGAATACCTCCGGCCACCAGAAAGGCGATTCCGCCGACCAGCAGGACAGGACCTGACGCGGAAGAGGAATCTTCCACTTTCGACGAGAAAAACAGAAAGCACAGTCCCACCGCACAAAAAAGGAGGGAAAGAATAAGAGCTGAAATATTGGTAATCTTCTTTATATCGGGATGTGCTGCGGAAAACAGGGTCTCGGCAGCAGAAATGTTTTGATTCATACGGATTGAAAAATTTATTTTTGCTGATTGTTCAATAATAAGATATACTCACGACGAACAGCCACACCCCGCTTTTCAGCCAAGTGTAACCGTCAGTATAAACGAAAAAAACAAACCGCTAAATCAGAATCCGTCTCATCCCGAAGATATAATGCTCGCAGGCATTGTCCCAGTTCGGGCTACGGGAAGAGTCATGCACGAGGGTACAACAATAGGTCAGGTTGTTCATGCGGCAAATGAGATACCGCTGTAAAGTTCGGAGAAGATGGGCCGTTTCCACGGATATGTACCGAAGATGCACCCCCTTTACCGATGCGCCGGCACGGCAAGCCACATCGGGAATTTCCCCGACTATGCCTGTTATGTCGCTGTCTTTTTTTTGCCGGATAGAGTCTCTGTCATGAAATTGCTGAAAAGAGGCGTTGTCCGTATTTCGGACACAACATTCCTGCGCAGCCGCCACACCGGCCGCCGGAACATGCAGCGCTCCTGAATTGCATACCAAGGCCAGCAGCACCAACGATAGAACAGCAACGAATCCTTTCATACTTTAATTTTACCTTGCAAAGGTAAGCATAAAGCCATTTTTTTACCATTCCCGTGAAATGATTAACAAAAATAAACGGAATCATCAGTGTTTTCCACCCGCAGGACTTAATGCGGGGGCCTCTCTGGATTCGGCCAGTGCCGCCACGCACTCTTCGCGTATGGACTTGATGTAATCCAGTACCATTAACGGATCGACACTTTTGCCGTCGCGCTTGCAGGAAATATGCAGGTGTTCACCGGTGCTGCGTCCTGTAGAACCGGTAATGCCGACGACATCCCTCGGCCCGATAGCAGCCCCTTTCCGGGTAAGGATACGCGACAGGTGGCAATAGCTGACCGTGTAGTCTCCATGCCGGAGGGTTACATACTTGCCGGAGGATTTGTCCTGCCCGACTTTCACTACCACTCCCGCCATCATGGCCATTACCTCGTCGCCCCGCGCGTGGAGGTCGATTCCGTTGTGAAACTTTCTTTTCCCGGTAAAAGGGTCTTTCCGATACCCATAAAGCGAATTGATTTTCATCCGGCGCAGCGGATAGCTTACGCTAAGATAACGTTCTATCCATACGTGCTTGCAGGTGTCGGCAGACAATGCCGGGGCAGCGTCTCCTGCCGGCGGTAAAGTGTCTTGGACGGAAAGCGTGTATCCGGGCAAGGTTGCCGCATTATCCCTACCGGCAGAAACGACTTCAACCCTGTATCGGAACGGCACGGTCGAAACCGTATTGAATTGTGCTTGAACGGGGCCTGCGACACTTGCAGCACCCGCCATCAAAAACAGTAGTTTCTTTCTCATGCGGCAAATATAACCAGCTCTGCCCAAGATGTCCCGTTTCCACGACCTTTTTCGACCAAAGTACAACAAAAAAAGCATTCAGAGTATGAATTTATGCGTAAAATCATACTCTGAACATAAAAATAAACACTCTTAATACACTAATATTATTCTATTATATACAGCGAAATGAAAAGAATCTATCTTTGCAAAGTATAATTCAAAATACAAAATCAATTATGAATACAGTACGATTTGAACTAACAGAATTGCCCTATCCGACACTGGCCCGATTCGGGCTTACACAGGAGATGATCGAGGACTTGCCGATGCGTGTCCTTGATGAGATTTGCGACGGTCGACACTCTCCCGTGCTTCCGGTGCGTGTCCGTGACGAGAAGGGAGAACTGATAGAGAGCCGCAGCCGCTTCGCCCTTGTCCGCAGGGACGACGGCCGACCGGACGTGGTGTTCTATCCCGTTCTGGAATCCTCGCCGCTGGAACGCTATGACGAGGCGCAACAGAAACAGCTTCTTGACGGCAAAGCCATCATTGCGGACGTGGAGACAGCGGACGGGCGGCACAGCAAGGCATTCGTGCAGATAGACGAGGGAACGAAGCAAGTGATGTATGTCCCCACGCCGATTATCGGGCGCAACCTGCAAGTGCTGGCCGAAATAATGCATCTCGGTCCGGTAGAGGTAAACGGAATGCAGAACGGCGAACCGCTGACGCTGGTCGTAGACGACGAACCCGTCACAGTGGGTATCGACCTGCACGACAAGACCGGCATCCGCTTCTGTTCGGGCGACAGCCAAAAATGGAAAGAACAACCCAAACGCGAGTGGGACAAATACACTTTCGGCGTGTACGGCTGCTGGGTGATGGACGACGACGGCAATCTCGACTACGTTCCCGAAGAGGAATATACCGAGGAACTGTGGAACGAACAGAAGAAAAGCGCCGAGCGTAACCGTGCGGCGGGGCTTCACAAATAACATCTTAACATTCATCAAATATGGCAGAACACCAATATTATCCCGAAGAGGTACTTATCGAGAAGATGGAGCGCGGCCAGTACGGCTGGCTCGACTATGTGAATCATTTCTCACCCGAATGGCAGGAGGAATATATCCGCTATTGCAAGGAGCGCGGTCTCATGGTGGGCAATGAATCGGCCGCCGAGTTCGTCCACTACAAGGACGAGCAACTGGAAGCGGCGATGGAGAGCGGAGACGCATAACAGAAAACCTTTTTAACAACGGATTATGGCGATACGAAAGAATACCAACCCCCGAATGATGGACCTGCAACCCGAAATGCAGGACATATTGAGGCGTAACGGTATGCAGGCCCACGTGGTCAGCGACGGCACGGGCTACCGGCTTGTGGTGCAGGGGCACGACTCGCCGCTGCTGACCTACGACCTTACCGAGCGTCAGATGTTGGCCCTGACGGACTGGGGGACAAACTCGGCCAACAAGAAAGCCTACAACGTGTTCACGAGCATTGTAGGGAAAGACTTTTATATGCCCAAGAACTTCGTCCATGCCCGTAACGCCAACGGCCGTGTCGCTATGGGGCTGCACGGCTACCGTATCGGTATCGGCGAATACGGACGTGTGGGACGGCTGGGTATGCCGCCTCCGTTCCTCGGTTGGACGCCACGCCACCAATGGGGTTTCCATCTGCGGCGGGTCGGCGGACAACTGTTCTATCCGGGACCACCCATTGTCCCTGAACGGTGGGACGGGCGAATGAAGCCGGGCGAATTGCAATCGGGCGGCTACGGATTCTATTACAAGTACAAGGACGGGCAGCCTATACAGTCCGCACGACAGACCGATGTCCTGCAGGACTTGCAAACGGTCATCACGCCGATAGTCAGCCGTCCGCGCAGCACGGAACCGGCCCGTACCTACAAGGAGTTGATTGCTTCTCCGGTCTATTTTTCCAACGAGAAATGGCAGGAGTGTCTTGCCTCCCACGGTCTTATCGTCGATAAGGAGGCACGGACCCTGACCGTACAGTCCGAAAAGGTGGCCGCCGATATGGTCTATGACCTGACGGAAGAAGAAACGGCCGTCCTGACCTCCAACTCCATCGAGGAACAACCTGTCGAGAAACGACTGGAAGTCCTGAACGGGGTAATCAGGGCGGATTTCGCCGACAAGGTAACAATGGCGGATCTCGACAGCGAGCGGCGTATCGCCCTCGGCTTGCACCCCGAAGTGCAGGAGGAACTGACGCAACGCCAGCAACAGGAGCAGGAAATCCTCTCCCCTCTGGAAAACCAGCTCCGGCAGGAGATGCCGTATGGCGCAACCGCTTCCGTCGATGGACGGGATATTTCCGTGCTCGACGAGCGCAAGGGCTGGTACCGGGAAGAACGGCACGGCAGGGAGGTCGAGGTCGGCGAAATAGCCGTACATCCATCCCCCATAGAGGGCAAGTACAAGATGACGGCCGTCATCGACGGGCAAGTCATCACTCACGAGATCAGCCAGAAGGATTACGATAAATTCCTTGCGGTCGATGACTACCATCGCATGAAAATCTTTTCGAAGATATTCAGCGAGGTGGACATGAAGATGCGACCGGAAGCGCAGCGCGGTCTCGGCGTGAAAATTTTCGCCGCCCTCACAGCGGGAACGGTCATCACGGCGGGCGTCGTCCACGGCTTGCGGCATCATCATCACGGTCCGGAGTTCTACGGCGAGCGTTTCGGTGGCCCGCCACACCCGTATTTCAAACCCGGTGTCGATACGCCGAGAGACGTGGCCATACGCAATTTCGAGGCACAGATGAATCAGGATATTAAC